>MTBK01200820.1_pt1 | contig 35041 bp, 35 predicted proteins | sample 1535981 | NCBI WGS metagenome assembly MTBK01 (sample SAMN06109225, study PRJNA356200) | anaerobic digester metagenome | isolation source: biogas reactors fed with pig manure or primary and secondary sludge | place: Spain | collected 2016-06-30
ACTTCCCGGCATCACCCGCTTTTGCTACTATAGCAACTGGAGGATGGAACACCATTTTTCATACACCTCTCTAAACGTCCTACCTATACCTTCGAGTAATCTGATTGTATAGGTCTAATTAATGAGTAATTTAGGGCGGCTATTAATAAGTTTCGAATTGATCGTTCTGTTAAGAGAATATAACCTCGTTTGGAGCGCATATCCCTGACCTGAGTTAATTTATGCCGTTAAACAGCAGGAATCGATAAACGATGTTCTTGCCATGGATTTCGAAGCCACGCGGAATGGGAGTGATTTTCCGGGAAAATCTGGACGGTCAGGATAGAGCAGGCGCGCGGATCCCTCTCTTATCCGCCCACATCTCCTTCGGGGCCGCGGAGGCCGGCAAAACCGCCCGGAATACATGCGCGGCCGGGATCGTTCTGTGAAGTATGTGCCACGGCGGCCTGAGCGCCCCTATTTTTGGAAATCCTACCTATTTATATCCTTTTTGGGCACCCCCCGTTTCCGGGAAAAGCCCCTCTCCAGGAGATCTGTGGGCGGCGGGATGCGGTTTACCCGCGTGCTGCCGCAGGTCCGGTAGCCCTGCGGCGGGGCAGACCGCGCGCAGATCCGGGTGTGCCCACGCCCCGGGGCGCTCGCCGGGCCGCAGGGTTATCACCCATGCCCGGGAGGAAGGCGCGCCCCGATCCATCTCATATTCCCCTCAAGACCCAAACAACATTGAGGTCTGCCGGCGATATGTACATCAATGGAGTCTCTTGACGACTGGTTCCCTTACCGGGAATACCGGCCTCACCAGCGGGAGATGCTTGAAGTGGCCGCATCTGTCGCACGCGACGGCGGTATCGCCATGATCGATGCGCCGACCGGGAGCGGGAAGTCGAGCGTGGTCTCCGCACTCCTTGCGGAGAACCGGGGCCGGAAAGTGATCGTCGCCGTCCGCACCATCAGCCAGCTTGCCACGTTCATGCGCGAGCTCGAGCTCATCAGGAAGAAGCGCGGCGGCCTGAAGTTCGCCTACCTCATCGGCAAATCCAGCATGTGCCCGCTCGGCGGCGAGGGGGACGTTTACCGGCGGTGTGAGGGTGTCAAGGCCTTCTCTACAGCACTTATGCGGGAGCGGGCGCAAAAGGGGTCGCTCATCCCGGCAAGCGACCGCCACATAAGGCAGCAGATCCGGAAGATGGATCGGGATCACCCGCTCATCTGCCCCTACTTCATCCACGGCAAATCGTTCGTGGAGTCCGATGATGCCGGCCTGAAGATGATCCCTTCGGCCGCCCTGCGCACCCGTGCCGAGCGGGTTAGCACCGAACTGATCCTGCCTGACCAGCTCGCCGGGTTCTGCGGCAGCGTCTGCCCCTACGATACTATGATGCATGCCGCCCGGAATGCCGACGTTGTGCTCGTGAACTTCTACCACCTCTTTGACGATGCCATCAGGGAGCAGCTCTACCTTCTGCTCGGCATCGAGGGGCGCGATGTTCTGCTGCTCGTCGATGAGGCTCATAACTGCGGTGACGTCGTCCAGAGCATCGAGAGCGTGACGATCGAGGAGCGCGACATCGTGCAGGCCGGGCATGAACTTGCCGGGCGGCGACGGTCGCAGCACCAGGCGGACGCCATCACCCAGATCCTGCCGCAGATCACAGGGTTCATGGATGCGCTCAAGACCTCGCACGAGATTGAGGACTGGTTCGACCCTGCGATCTTCCAGCGTATGATCCTCGCGGGCACACTCTACCAGAACACAGAGGCGGTCGTGGATGACCTCCTCAAGATAAGCGAAGCGATCCGGGAGAAGAATATGCAGGCGGGCGAGTTCAGGGAGAGCGCGATCGAGCGGATGACACTCTTCTTCTACCGTATATTCCGGTCTGCGGACGACCCGGCCTACCTGACGGTCTACCGGAAATTGGATGACGGATCGGTGGCGCTTGAGGTCAGGAACATCGACCCGAGCACCAAACTCCAGGAGATCGCCCAGGCCCACGCCTGCTCTATACTGATATCAGGCACGCTCTCCCCCATCGAGAGTTACCGGCGCTACTACTTCGGCGATCTTCCGGTCTCTGCGCTATCGCTCCCTAACTCTTTTCCTCCCGAGAACCGCCGCATATTCTGCGCAAGCGACATCACCACCGCCTACTCGATGCGTCAGAACGCGCAGAACCTCGCGCGGACCGAGGATTATATCACCGCGTTTGCCTCCCTCCCCGGGAACCTCGCCATATACTTCCCCTCCTACGACCTCGTAAATACCTTCGCGGAACGGTGCGCCCCCGGGATCAGGAAGAAGCGGATATACGTCGAACCGAGAGAGACCACAGCCGCCGCCGCCATGCTCAAGGAGTTCATGGCCCTCCCGGAATCTGGCCGATCCGGCATCCTCTTTGCGGTCTGCGGGGGCAAGTGGAGCGAGGGCCTGGATTACCGGGGCGAGATGCTTGCGGGAGCACTCGTCATCGGCCTCCCGCTCGCGCCCTTCAACCGCGTCCGCCGGATGGTGATCGACTACTTCCGGATGAAATTTGGGGCCGAGGGGGAGTTCATCAGCTACACCCTCCCGGCGATCAACCGCGCATTGCAGGCGCTCGGGCGTGTGCTCCGGGCGCCGGAGGACCGGGGGATGCTCGTCCTCGGGGAACGTCGGTTCCTTGAGTCGCGGATCCGCGCCGGACTGCCGCCGTGGATGCAGGAGGAGATGGCAGCATGCACCATCGATCTCTTCCAGAAGGAGGCTGGCAGATGGCGATCGTGACCGGATCGTGCCGGTTTGGACTCTGGTACGTCCACGTGACATGGCAGGATAACCTCATCTACCGGGTGCGCTTCGCGCGCGAGGGTATCGTCGGCCCGGTGCCTCGCGAGATCCGGCGCTACTGCGCCGGGCTGCCGGCAGACCTCTCCTCCCTCGAGAGCATCGCAACCGAGGGTGAGACAGCTTTTGCGAGGATCTACCGTGCGGTGCGGGCGATCCCCTGCGGGGAGACGAGAACCTACGGCGAGATCGCGCTGGAGGTCGGGACCGCACCACGGGCGGTCGGATCGGCTATGGCGAGGAACCCGACCCCGATCGTGGTGCCCTGCCACCGTGTCGTCGCTAAGACCGGTCTCGGGGGGTTCTCACCTGACCTGGAGATCAAAGAGGCTCTTATCGCAATGGAGCGCCGCACGCCCGGACCCTGCACACCGGAGAATGAGAGGGATTAACTGTTAACCCGGCCAAATATGATGAAGATGAAGATCGTGGTCCTGGGTGCGGGGGCGGTCGGCCTGACCGTCGCCGCAAAGTTATCCCGCGTCGTGGATATCCATGCCGTTGCCAGGAAACGGCATGCGGATGCGGTGCGGGAACGCGGATTCCTGATGACCGGTATATGGGGGGAAGGCACATACCGCTTCAGCTGCTCCGAAGACCTGCCGGATGAGTGGTTGGATGCTGATTACTACATCATAACCGCAAAATCCACCGATACAGAGGCGGTCTGCCGCCAGTTTGCCGGCGCCATCAGGGGGCGCGAGGTGGTGAGCCTCCAGAACGGCATCGGGAACGAGGAGATCATCGCCAGGTTCACCGACCGGGTAATCGGCGGTATGATCATCGCAGGGTCTGGGTGGCGGGGCGATGCGTCGGTCCATGTCCCGGTGGAGTCGGCGCCCATGAAGATCGGACGGTTCCCGTCCGGCATGGACGATGCGGTCGGGCGCCTTGCAGACCTCATCAACAGGGCCGGGATCCAGGTTGAAGCGACCGACGGGATCAGGAGCGATCTCCGGGCAAAGAACCTCTACAACTCAGCCCTGAATCCTCTCGGCGCTATCGCGAGTGTTCCCTACGGGGCGCTCACCGATCCGCACGCCCGGGCGATCGTCAGGGAGGCCTACCGGGTGGTGGAGGCCGAGGGCATCGCACTCCCGGGGGAGGATGCATACATCGAACATCTCAGGACCGCCCAGCTCCCGGCGACGGCCGCCCACCACCCATCGATGCTCCAGGTTCTCACCCCGGGCCGGAGGACCGGGATCGATTTTCTGAATGGCGCTATGGTGGATCTCGGGCGGAGGCATGGCTATAACGCCTGCACAACCGAACTGATCCGCTTCCGGGAGCGAGGCTGAGGTCGGGGAGGGTATGCGGTCGGCGATTGTCCTGGTCGGGGGAGCGGCACGGCGTGCCGGCGGGAGGGAGAAGTACTTCTTCACGCTCCAGGGCAAGACCTTCATCGATCGCCTCATAGACACCCTGCGGGAGGTGGTTGATGAGATCGTGGTGGTCGCACGGGATCCCGACCAGTGCAAGAGGTTCTGCCATCTCGGGGATGTGAGATGTATAGCAGATATAAGGAGAGGGCTCGGACCCATCGGCGGCCTGCACGCGGGTGCTCTTGAGGTGCATGGAGAGTATGTCTTTGTCGCCGCCTGCGATATGCCCTGTATCGGCCCGGCGGTGGTGAGGCTGCTCTTTGATGCAGCCAGGGGTTACGATGCTGCCATCCCCTGCTGGAACACCGAGATGCTCGAGCCGCTCCACGCGGTTTACCGGACGGATGCACTGCTCACCTACCTGGAGGAGCACGAGTCTCTCTCGCTTCGCACGATGATATGGAGCATCAACACCCGGTATGTGAGAATCGATGAGATCAGGAGGATCGATCCGGATCTGCTGACGTTTACTAATATCAACAAACTGGAAGACCTCAGGATGATCGATCCCTCCTCGGAGCATGGCATGGGCGATGCGTGCGGTTCCGGGCAGGAATCACATTGAACAGGCGAAAAACTCAGGTGCTATTTCTCTCCATCCGCACCTGGCGGATGCCGGCGCTCCATCGGGGAGGCAGACGCTACGCGTGTCCAAAACTTATAAATAGTATATCTGAATAGTCAGGGGCTGATGTCACCGGGGGAGATGTCGTCAGCCAGTTCCAGTCCAGGAGGAGGGGGCGATTCCGGCAGACGCCCTATACTGTTCCTCCTCTTCTGCTGCATGATACCTGCCCTATGTGGTTTTGCCACCGCTGCGGATGTGGCGTATGCCCCTCTCTGGGAGATGGGGGTCGGCGGTGCCGTCAGCTCCGTTGCAATCTCACAGGATGGCGTTGCGATCGTCGCCGGCGCCGGTTCAACGGTCTACTTCCTGGACCGGGAGGGAGACGTGCTCTGGAGGGCCACGGTCGGTTCCCGGGTGAACGGTGTCGGTATATCGCCTGAAGGATCGCATGTGGGTGTCGCTGCCGACAAACTCTACCTCTTTGATAGTAGCGGAAACCTGCTCTGGACCGAGAGGACGACGTTTATCTACCACAGTGTCTCCCTCTCCTCCGGGGCCGCGCATATCGCTGCCGGGTGCGACAACGGCGCGATCTACATATTTGACCTTAACAAAGAGATGCTCTGGGACTACGATATGGGAACCGACAGTTACGGCATCGCTATATCCTCAAACGGGCGCGTTATCGCGGCAGGATGTGAGGACCAGGGGGTCTACTACCTCAACAGCCGGCAGGGGGAGTCCTGGAGTTACGGAACCGGAAAGTACGTGAAAGGCATCGCCCTCAGCCCCGATGGCCGGTTCGTGGCTGCAGGATCAGTTGACCGGTGCGTCTACCTCTCCACAGGGGAGGGCGAGCATCTCTGGAAATATCCCGCCGAGGACGCTGTCCTCTCAACAGCCCTGACTGAAGAGGCAAGAACGGTCTTTGCTGCATCAGGCAGGTCGGTGCTCGTCCTCGACCGCTCCGGGGCCAGGGTTCAGACAATCTCCCTCGACGGCCGCGCGGAGTCGATCGCGGCAACTCCCGGCGGCTCGCTCCTCGTAATCGGGTGCAACGACCACTCCATCCACCTCTTTGCAAGAGATGCGGCGCTGCACGCCGGCGGGAGTCAGAAGATCGCGGTAAACGAGACCGGATCCCGTGAGAACCCGGCAGGCAACGTGACCATTCCCGCGGCCGGCATCGCCGGTGTAGCGGCAGAAGTGACTCCCCTGCCCCCGGACGGGGAGCCCTCACCCATCTCGCAGATACTCGGGTGGTTTGAGAAGGTTTTCAATCTCCTCTTCAGGCCTCAGGAGGATTTCCTCGCCTGACCGCCTGCCCGGGAGACCGGAGCGGTCGAGGATGAGCACCGGCCCCTCATACCCCGTACCTCCGGCCGCTCGCGTCGCGTGCGTATCGTCCGAACTCGCTCCTGAGCAGCATATCCCCGGAGAAGACCGGGCCGTCCCGGCAGACCCGGAGACCGTCCGGATCGATGCAGCATGACCCGCAGAGACCGACCCCACACTTCATGTAGCGGTTCAGGGAGAACTGCCCCCTCCCTGCACACCCTTCCAGGTCGAGGATGCCGAGTACCGCCATCATCATGCCCTCGGGGCCGCAGACGCAGATGTGGCTGAAATCGGCGAGATCCACCCTCGATACGAGATCGGTCACAAACCCATGGTGGCCGGCGGTGCCGTCGTCGGTCGCGACCAGGAGCGTGGTCATCTCCTCTATCCGGTCAACAAAGAGGAGTTCAGAGGCCGTCCGGGCACCGAGGAGGAAGGTATCGACCCTTCCGGCCACGGCGAGCGGTAGCAGCGGGGAGACGCCGACACCGCCGGCGATGGCGAGAGTCCTCCCGGTGACCGCAAAGCCGTTCCCGTACGGACCCCTGATCCCGATCCGGTCGCCTTCAAGCATGGCAAAGAGGGCGCCGGTCGCGTCTCCCACCTCCTGGACGGTGATCGATGACGGGGAGGAGAGGCCCATCGGGATCTCATCGACGCCCGGCACCCAGACCATAACGAACTGGCCCGGTCGCATGACGATCTCGCGGTCGAAGACGAACGTCCTGATCGACGGCGTTTCCTGGATGATCTCCTGTATCGTAACCCCGATTGGCATCTGCTCATCCATGGGCACACCCCACGATCTCGCACGCATCGATGCCGTCGTGGCTGTAGAGATCCCTCGCGATCGCGGAGAAGATGCCGATATCATCGATTACCGCGCTCCCTATCTCGACGGCGCCTGCGCCGGCCATCATCATCTCGATGACGTTGTCAGCACTGGAGATCCCGCCGCACCCTATGATCGGTATGGAACAGGCCTCGTAGAGCTCGTAGACGCACCGGACCGCGATGGGAAAGATCGCTTTTCCCGATAGACCACCAAACCGGTTTCCGAGCACCGGCCGGCGGAGTGACGTCGATATCCGCATCGCCTTAACAGTGTTGACCGCGACGATCGCATCCGCCCCGCCGCGCTCCGCTGCCGCCCCGATCCCGGCAATATCAGCGACGTTCGGGGTGAGTTTTACCCACGTCGGAACCCCGAGCGAGGCCACCGCCCTCGTGCATTCCTCCACAAGGGCAGGATCGCTCCCGATGGAAGCCCCGTAACCCTCCGCGTGAGGGCAGGAGAGGTTCAGTTCAAGCCCGGATGCCATACCGGCAAACCAGCCTGCGACCATCCGGAACTCCTCCGGCGTCCCCCCGAATATGCTCACAACAACCGGTTCATCCTGCAGGACGGCCAGTTCATCCACGAACGCGGCCGAGGGGTTCGGGAGACCCATGGCGTTGATGATTCCGCCATCGACGACGATCAGGCAGGGCCCGGGGTGCCCTTCTACCGGGTCTGGACCTATGGACTTCGTGACCACGCCGCCGGCGCCGTTAGCGAGGATGCGGGCGAGTGACGCACCGGTGGTCCCGAGGATGCCGGCAGCCAGCAGGAGATGGTTCTTCAGTCGGATGCCGCCGACCTCGGTGGGGCCTGGATAAAGCGCAACCATTGAAAAGAGGTAGGAGTGAGGTATTATTATACCCTCGCGCCAAGTATAATGAAGAAGAATTACCTGTCCCGCTCCACGGAGCTCCTATACCGGAACAAAAGACGGCAGGGTTGCCCTTTTCCCTGCCCGGCCGCTATCCTCCGTGCAGCAGGGCCAGATCAGCCGCACAGCCTTTTACCTCTATTCAGGACGATACTTATGACCTCGCTTGCAATCTTAGGTGTAGGGAAGGTGGGAGGCGAGACTGCGTTTCTCACCGCCGCGCTCGGCCTCGCCGATGAGATCATCCTCTACGACGCATACGAACCCATCCTCAGGGCACAGATTCTCGACCTGCAACATACGGGCATCGATGTCACTCTCTCCACCGACACGGCGGCGATGCGGGACGCCGATATATTCATCTTCGCGGCAGGCACCCCGAGAACGCCGGACATAAAGACCCGGGCCGACCTCCTTGAGGCCAACATCCCTGTGGTGAGACGCTGCGGCAGGCACATGCAGGGGTTTTCCGGGATCGTCATAACCATAACAAACCCCGTGGACGCAAACAACTACGGCCTCTGGAAGATGATGGGCATCGATCGGAGGAGATGCATCGGGTTTGGCGGCCAGCTCGATAGCGCCCGTTTTGCTGCCCTCCTCCGCGAGGCAGAGATCCCCGGGCCCGCCTGGGTGCTCGGTGAGCACGGTGAGCACCAGGTGCCGCTCTTCTCAATGACCGGCGACCACGCAGGGATCGATGGGCGGGAAGCAACCCTCTCCCGGATGCGGGGAGCGAGCATGGAGGTGATCCGCGGTAAGGGCGGCACGGTCTTTGGCCCTGCATACCACATCACGATGCTGGTGCGCGCGATCCTTGAAGACCGGCGCGATGTGCTCTCCTGCTCGTGCGTGCTCGACGGCGAGTACGGCCTCTCCGGCTGCTCGCTCGGCGTACCCGCCCGGATCGGCCGCGAGGGGGTTATCGATATAGAGGAGTGGAGCCTCGACCCCTGGGAAGAGGAGAAGATGGCAGGAGCGGGAGCGTTTGTGCGGGAACTCTGCAGGAGGTTTGATGACTGAGTCCCGCACAGACACCACACTCAGCGACTTTGGAATGGCCCGGATCGGTATTGACCAGGTGGAGTACAGCATCGGCCCGGATATCCCGGTCATCCATGTGTTCGGCCGGGATGCCTCCGGGAGAGCCGTCAGGGTCGATGTGACCGGCTTTCGCCCCTACTTCTACGCGCCCGCCGATCAGGTTGACGGGAAGCCTCTCCCGCAGGATGTCGATGTTGAGCCCGGCACAACCTACCGCTCCATACAGGGCGATGCGCTGCGCCGACTCTACACCCGGCGCCCCGGCGACGTCCGCGACGTCCGCGATCGCTACCTACACTACGAGGCGGATATACCGTTCGCCACCCGGTTCATGATCGACTGCGGCCTCACCGGTGGCATGGAGCTGCCTGCCGGCGCATCCGTAATCGACTACCGCGAAGTTGCGCCGGCCGGGATCAAGGCTCCAGCCCGGACCTGCATCATGGATATCGAGTGCGTGGATGAGCGGGGTTTCCCTGAGGCGGGCCAGGATCCGATCATATGCGTCACCTGCTTTGACTCGTTTTATGAGGACTACACGACCCTCCTCTGGACGCCCGGCGGGGCGTCGGGCGATGCGCCGGAGTTCAGCCTCCATAGGGAACACCGGGTCATCCGGTTCCCGGACGAGGCGGCGATGCTCCGGGGGCTTTCCGACTACATCAGGGAGCGCGATCCCGATATACTCTCCGGCTGGAACTTCGTTGAGTTCGATATCCCCTACATCCTGCAGCGTATGGCGGTGCTCGGGCTCCGCGGTGAGGATCTCGCCCGCCTCCCGGGGCAGACGACGCGAAACGCCGTCAGAGGACGGTCGATCTTCGACCTCCTCGGCGCCTACCGGAAGATGCACCAGGCCCAGAAGGAGTCTTACCGGCTCGACGCGATCGCTGAGGAGGAACTCGGGGAGACAAAGGTCCGCTACAGCGGGACGATCACCGCTCTCTGGCGGTCTGACCTTGCGCGGCTCGTGGAGTACAACCACCGCGACGTCGAGCTCTGCGTCGGTATCGATAGAAAGAACAACATCATCGAGTTTTACCGCGAGATCGCCCGGTATGTCGGGTGCCCGCTCGACCGGACGCTGAACTCCTCAAACGTCATCGATATCTATGTCCTGCGCAAGGCGTCGGGCAGGTTCATCCTCCCCTCAAAGAGGTTTGCCGCCGGGGATGAGTTTGAGGGGGCGACCGTCTTTGATCCCGCCACCGGTCTCCGGGAGAACGTCGTTGTCCTCGACCTGAAATCGCTCTACCCGATGGCGATGATGACGATCAACGCATCGCCCGAGACGAAGAACCCGGACGGGGAACTGCGGGCGCCTAACGGCGTCCGGTTCTCCCGGGAGCCGGACGGACTGACAAGGAGCATCCTCTCAGAACTCCTCAGCGAACGGGACGAGCGCAAGCGCCTCAGAAACACCTATCCCTTTGGGTCACCGGAGTACGTCCTCTACGACCTCCAGCAGAACGTCCTGAAGGTGATCATGAACTCCTACTACGGGGTCTCCGGCTACCCCCGGTTCAGGCTCTACGACCGCGAGATCGGGTCGGCCGTCACATCGGTAGGGCGTGCGATCATAAGACACACACGCGATCTCATCACCAGCCTCGGCTACACGGTCCTCTACGGCGACACCGACTCATGCATGGTAGAGATTCCACCCGGGAGCCTTGAAGAGACCATCGCAAAGGCGCGGGCGATAGAGGCCCGCCTGAACGCGAGTTACGGTGACTTTGCGCTCCAGGAGCTCGCTGCCGAGAAACACTACTTCTCGATCAAGTTCGAGAAGGTCTACCGCCGTTTCTTCCAGGCCGGCAAGAAGAAGCGATACGCCGGGCACCTGATCTGGAAGGAGGGAAAAGACGTCGATGAGGTCGACGTTGTCGGGTTTGAGATCCGTCGGAGCGACTCACCGCAGGTAACCCGGGAGGTGCAGCACGATGTCATCGAGATGATCCTCCGCGGTGATGCGTTTGAGGGGGTGCAGGCCTACCTGCGCGATGTCATCAGGCGGTACCGGCGCGGGGAGTACTCTCTCGATGAGGTCGGTATCCCGGGCGGTATCGGGAAGAACCTTGATAGTTACGAGACCGAGGATGCCCATATCAGGGGAGCGAAGTATTCAAACGAGTACCTCGGGACCGACTTCAAGCGGGGCAGCAAACCAAAACGCGTCTACATAAAGACCGTCACCGCGAGGTACCCGCGGACTGACGTGATCTCTTTCGAGTATGCCGACCAGGTGCCGCCCGAGTTTGTCGTCGACTGGGAGATGATGCTCGATAGGACGCTCAGGGCCCCCATCTCACGGATCATAGAGCCGCTCGGGTGGGACTGGCATGACGTCGATCCGACGCGGACGACGTTATTTGATTTCGGGATGTAAGAAAAAAGTTTTGAGGAACTCAGTGGGGTCTTACGCCGGGCTCCTCTTCTCGAGTTCTTTCTGGAGGAACTCGTTGCGCTCGATGTTCTTTGACCAGATGATGCGGTTGCCGATCACCTGCCAGGTGCCCATCTCAAGGACATCGATCCCTTCGGGGACTCCAGAGACCTTCGCCCCGGTTGGTACGACCAGGACAGCCTTATCGACGGCGATATCGTTCTCGATGAGCGCCTGGCGCTGATTCTGGAGTTCCGCGATGGTATCCTCCGGGATCGCAGGCGCCATCTTTGTGCTCACGACCACCCGCTCCGTCCTGCCGGCGATCCGGCGGGAGAGCACGCACTCCGGCTGCACACTGCCGTAGGTCGGGAACCACGCAAACTGCCACCCATCGCGGGGAGAGAAACGCCGGGCAAGTGCCTTCTTGACATCAATGTATGTAGAGTCTTTTACGCCACCCATGTCTGTATCCTCTTCTGCCTTACTGTATGGCCTCGCTCGAATATAAGCATTGTAGTTCTTTTCCAACCCCGGATCGATCCCTTCTCTGCGGGGTGGGTGCCGGGGCCCCGGCACCTCCTCACACGAACCTTTTTTTATGGGCGTGAACCCTTTCCCCTCCCATGAAGAATCTGGCAGTGATCATACTGGGCCTGCTGCTCATCCCGGCGGGAGTTCAGGCGCTCACCTTCGTGAGCGGGGATCAGGTGGTGATCACGGACCCGATCCCCGACGATCTGATCGCGTCGGGCGGATCCGTGATCGTCAACGCCCCGGTCGAGAGCCTGACCGCCGCCGGGGGTAGCGTGACGGTGAATGCGCCGGTCCGGGGCGACGTCATAGCTGCGGGAGGCACCCTGATCATAAACGGCGGTATCGGCGGGAAGTTACTCGCCGCCGGGGGAAATATCGAGGTGAACGGGAACGCGACGAACGTTCTCGTCACCGGCGGCACGGTCAGGATCGGGAGAGACGCCGTCATAAGGCGTGACGCTGTTATAAGTGCCGGGGACGTCACGAGCGCCGGGTCGGTCCTGGAGAACCTCACGGTCTCGGCGAACACCTTCAACAACACCGGCACTGCCGGGAACGTGACGTTTGAAGAGGTTGAGGAGTCGGTGTTGCCGGGCCTCTTCTCGATCCTCTCTGTCATCGGGTTTTTGATCCTGGGGCTCATCCTCGCCTGGCTCATTCCCGGCCAGCTCGGGGCGGTGTCCCTGGAGATCAGGCGAGGCCCGGTCGTTCTCACGATCGTCGGATTCTTCGCGATCATCATATCGGTGATCCTCCTCCTCATCGCCGCCGTCACCATAATCGGCCTGCCTCTCGCGCTCGTCGCCGGGCTGCTCTTAATAGCCGCCCTGGTGCTCTCGCCGCTCTTTGCCGCATACACCCTCGGAGACGCCATCGCCTCCCGGGCGGGGTGGAAGTCCGGGCCGATCCGGGTGTTCGTTCTCGGGTTTGTGATCCTGCAGATCCTCACGTTCATCCCGGTGCTCGGGATCATCATCCATATCATCGCGGTCAGCATCGGCTACGGCGGGCTGCTCTACGCGCTCAGGGGCGCCTGGCCGTCTCGCGCAGGCGGGGAGGCGGCGTAGGGTCGGCCGGGCTCCGGACCGGCCTGATCCCGGTCCGGGGCAGGATCACAAGGTTGTATGCGTCGTGGTCCCGGTTGAACCTGACGAGAACCCCCGAGAGCTCCACGATATCGCCGTAATCAAACCCCTCGAAGATATCGCGGCTCTGGCCCCGGAGGGTCGCCGGGATAACGGCGTAGACCGGTTTTGCCGGCGTCCCGTCGCAGACCTTATAGACCTTCGTCCGGCCATCGCCGAGGTTCCCCGATATCAGCGCGGCGATGACGTTGATCGTCCTGTCGCGGTGCCGGTGGAGGTGAGAGAATCGGGCGAACTTTGCCCCGGGGGGCACCCGGCAGGTGTGCCGGGTCTTCCCATCCTTCCGCAGGAGCGCGGAGGAGTACTTGATGTCGACCTTGATGAACCGGTAGCCGTCTCCCGCCTCTGCAAGCCGCTCCATCAACCGGGTCGGCCGTATGTTGCTCCTCTGCTCGAAGGTCCAGCATCGTTCGGGGTTGCAGGCGGTTCCCCATATGAACGAGCAGGGGCTGTATATGGTGAGGCCCCGGTCCGCGATCGCGCGCACGGTCTGGCGCATGGCGGTTGCGTTCTCGAGATCCGCCGGCTCCACTATAACGATCGTCCCATCGGGCGCGAGGCGGCCGGCGAGGCCGGCGACGAGGTCAGCACGCTCCCCGGTCTCCATACCACGAAGCTCTCCGAGGACGTTTGAGAAGACCATGAGGTCGACCCGATCCGGCAGATCCTCAAGCACGAGCGCCCTTATATCCTCCCGGATGGGTCTATCCACCCGCACGGCATCCCCCCATGCCGCTGCGGCGGCCGGGACGAGGGCGCTGTAGGCCTCGAGGTGTTCCTCTGAGCGCTCGACTGCGTGGATATCGGCTGTGCCGGCCCCCGTCCTCCCGAGGAGGTCGATGATCGCTAGCGGCACGACCCCCGGCCCGGTGCCCAGGTCCAGTATGCGCATATGGGGCTTTGCGAGACCCTGCTCGATGATCTGCCAGAGGATATGCTCAAACTGCACCAGGTAGACCGGTGCGTGGTAGGCGAGGTATCCGAGAACCTGGTAGGCCTTCCGGTAGCTTACCCGATGCCCTTTCCAGTACCGCCTCTTCTGGACGAGGATGGCGTTTCGCATCCGGTCGATGACCGCCGGATCATCCCATGGCCTGGTGGTCTTCCTCTCGATGTAACCCTCAACAAGCCGCTGGATGTAGTCCGGAACCTCCGGGGCCCGGAAGAACGCGAGCTGCCGCTCGCGCCCGGCATCATCGATGGTGAGAGGGGGCGCTGATGGGTGAATGCTATCCCGTTCGCTCATGGTATGCCTTGCGCAGGCTCAAGCATACCGCCGGGCCGGAAACTGGTGGTGGCATCCCGCTCAAGATACCCCCGCCGCACGCCCGAGCCGGAAGGCTTTCTCGTTGACCTCGATGGTCTTTTGGGGGACGCACCGCCGCACCGCCTCCTCAAGCGTCTCCACCCGGAGGGGTATATCGCCGGATGCAGCCCCGAGCATGACGATGTTCTGCGAGAGGCTGCTCCCCGCCTCCTCCGCGAGGCGCGAAGCATCGATGCAGACGAGATCGAGATCCGCGAGCGCGGTGATTATGCTCTCCTCATCCGGCGCCATAAGCCCCTGCTGGTAGACCGATGTCGGGATGACCAGGCTCCGGTTCGCGATGACCCTCCCTCCGACCGGGAGGTAGTGGCGGTAGCGGAGCGCCTCGAGGAGGTCGAAGGCGATGAGGATATCTGCCGTCCCCGGTGTGATGAGGGAGCCAAACTTCCCGCCGATCCGGATATGGCTCTCCACCGACCCGCCGCGCTGCGCCATGCCGTGGGTCTCGGCGCTCCTGACGCTCCGGCCTTCGATGATGCACGCCTCACCCAGGACGTTTGAGGCAAGAACGGTCCCCTGGCCGCCGATCCCGACGATCAGGATATCAAACGAGGGTTTCATCCTCGCCCCTCCCTCACGATCGCACCAGACGGACATATGTCTGCACAGACGCCGCACCCGGCGCAGAGATCGGTGATCATGGCGAGATCCTCGTCAAAAGCGATCGCCGGGCAGCCAAACGACCGGCAGACACCGCAACCAGTGCATCGCTCCGGGAGAACCACGTAGGGTTTTCGCCTGATCCCGGCGCGCCGTGCGGTTATGACGCAGGGCTGTTTTGATATGATGACCCGGACGCCCCTGCGCTCCTTTGCCTGGCGGAAGGTCTCAAGGAGGAGGGGCAGGTCGTAGGGGTCGACGGTCTCGACCCAGGAAACCCCGCAAGACCGGCAGATGGCATCAAGCGATACCGGTACGCTCTCGACACCCGTGGCCGTCACTCCCGTGACGGGGTTTGGCTGGTGGCCTGTCATCGCGGTGATCCGGTTGTCCAGTATGACGACGACCATATCGGCACCGTTGTAGACGGCGTTTAAGAGCCCCGGGATCCCCGTGTGCAGGAACGTCGAGTCACCGATTGTGCAGACCACCGGCCGCTTCTCGCCGGACCGGGCTATACCGCTCCCGACGGTGATCGAGGCACCCATGCATATGGTGGTGTCGACCGCCCCGAGCTGGAGCCCGAGGGTGTAGCATCCGATGTCGCTTGGGAATATGCCATCGCGAAAGACCCTCTTCATGGCATAAAACGTCGACCGGTGCATGCATCCAGCGCAGAGTATCGGCGGGCGGGGCGGCACCCCGGGGACCGGGGCGGCACCGGGGAAGACCACCGTGGGGGTTATGCCTGCATCCTGCATGGCGGCGGCGACCGTCGCCGGGGTAAGTTCCCCCTCATACGGCACCGCGCCGGTCATCTTGCCGGAGATCTCCGTCTCCGTCGCCACCTGGCGCACCGCCTCCTCGACTACCGGGGCGAGCTCCTCGATGACAAGAACCTTCTCGTGCCGGTCGACGAAGGACTTGAGCCACTCCTCGTCGATGGGGTAGGCACCGATGATCGCGAGAGATACGTCATCGGGGAGCACCTCCTGGACGTAGGCAGCGGCGACACCGCTTGCGACGACAGCAACCCTGCCACGGATGGTGTGGCGGTTGTAGCCGAGTTCGACCAGTCGCTTCCTGATCGCCGCCTGCTTCTCGTTCAGGGCCTTGTGGAGCAGGCGGGTGTGCGCGGGGATGACCACGTACTGCTTCGGGTCGCGGTGGAAGGCTGCGGTCCGGCGATCGGTGCCGATCGCCCCGATATCGACATCCCCCTTCGAGTGGCAGATGCGGGTTGTGGGCCGGAAGATCACGGGCAGACCAAGCTCCTCAGAGAGGGTGAAAGCGTCCCGCATCATATCGTGCGCCTCCTGGATCGATGCCGGATCCAGGCAGGGGAGCCTGGCGAAGTGCGCGTAGCGACGGGTATCCTGCTCGTTCTGTGAGCTGTGCGCGAAGGGATCGTCTGCCGCGAGTATGACGAACCCGCCGGTGACCCCGGTGTATGCGCTCGTCATCAGGGGATCGGCCGCCACGTTCATCCCGACGTGCTTCATGGCGCAGAGTGCGCGCAGACCGCACCAGGCGGCGGCAAGCGCGTTCTCGAAGGCAACCTTCTCGTTCGTAGACCATTCCACGGTGAGAGGGCGCTCCTCCTGCGCCCTGAGTATATCGATCACCTCAGAAGACGGCGTCCCGGGGTATCCGCTGGCAAAATCGATGTCTGCCTCCAGGCATGCATACGTAATGCCCTCGTTCCCGAGTAGGTATTGTACTGCCATTGTTCCACCCAACTGTACTTCTATCATCGGTTCTCAAGATAGCGTTTTGTATGCTGATCCAAAATAATTAAGTGCCGGGATGTCTGATACTGTAGGGTAGTCCCTATAGGGCCCGTAGCATAGCTGGTGGTGCACCCGGCTGATAACCGGGAGGTCGTGCGTTCGAATCGCATCGGGCCCATCGTTCTTTTATCATATTCAGTGTGATTTCGCTCGCATCTATCGATAGCAGTACCTCATCCGATCTCCGCCTTACGATCCGATTCTCTGGATTGAGAGCACACTCCTCTAACCAGAAGCCTGCGGTCGGCGGTAGACGAGGTGCTCAAGCAGCAGGGTCGCTATGATGCCCACAACAAAGCCGTTAGTGATCAGGGGGCGGATGATTGCCGGGAACCCCGAGGCGACCGCATCGGGCAGGAACGCCACCACGGTTCCGAGGAGGAGGGGGACACCGACGATCAGCCCCTCATCAAACGTCCTGACAGCGCTGCTCTCCTGTCCGAGCATAAGCCCTGCCGCGATCTGGGCGACCATGACGTAGGCGAGGACGACACCTATGACCGGTCCGGGAATACTTGCAAGGCTCCCGATGGCGAGGGGGGAGAGGGCCATGAGCGCGAGCGCCACGCCGGCCGGGACCAGGGCGAACCGGGACGCGCACCCCGTGGCGGCGATGACGCCGGGGGAGAGCGAGAAGTTCACCGGACCGATCACCCCGGTGAGGCCGGCGAGGGCGTTACCAAGGCCGGTGACGGCCACCCCGCGGTTTGTGCGCTCACCCATATTATCGGCCGCAAGAAGGCCACCCACCGACTGGATGGAGCCGAGGTCATTGATGGCGAGGGCAAGGAAGCAGATCAGGAATGCCGCAAAGACCCCGATATCGGGAACGGCGAGCGGTGCAAGCAGATCACCCGGGAACGCGAGTAACGCGGTACCTTCCGGCGGCAGGGGGACCGCACCGAAGAGAGCAACGTAGGCCAGGGTGCCGAATATGATCGCCCAGAGGGCAAGGGTTGATTTCCATATCCCTTTCAGGAACCCGTTAGCCATGAAGAGGATGAGAGCGAAGGCGAGGGCGAATACGAATGTATGCGTCGCCGGGACCGCGCTCCCACCATCGATGATCAGGTCGAGGATGACTGGGGCGAGGGTGAAGGCGATGAGCATGAGGACGACTGCGATCACCCGGGGTGTAAAGAGGCGTTTGAGATACTCAAAAAGCCCGATTGCTGCTATCCCTGCAAGGAGGAGTCCACCGATCAATATCGATGCATTGATCGCGCTAAACCCCGCGCCGAGACTTGCGAGTATGCCGATAAGGAGTACCGTCGCCGGGCCGATCACCAGGGGAAGTTTGTGGCCCAGGTAGATCTGGGCCAGCAGCACCAGGGCGGTGAGGAGAAAGAGTTTCTGAAGGTAAGGAATGGCTGGCCCCCCGTAGAGGCCGGCCACCACCTTGCCGATGATGAGAATGGCAGGTACGCTCACCGCAAGCCACTGCAGGCCGAAGACGATGAGAGAGGATATTTCTGGTCGGTCATCAATACCATAACTGAATCTCACTATAATAACTCCTGGCGGAAATATCCGCTGGATAGGACATTTAAGCCTATATTGAGATATTTCGTTCCGGGACCGATAAGAGTTCCCCCTTTTTGTCGCTAAAGTGGGCCCGGGATGCCATCTAATGGCCGTTTCCACCAGGAACCGGTGGTTTGATGCCCATAGCCGGGAATTGATCTTTATGGTTTCACCCGATCATGAACCCGGCATCACGCGGAGGCAGTGGGCGTGAACGCCGTCGAGGTCAGGGGTCTCTCGCGGTCATTTGGCGGCCGCGACATCCTGAACGATGTCTCGTTCACGGTCGGGCACGGGGAGGTCTTCGGCTACCTCGGTCCGAACGGGGCCGGAAAGACGACGACCATCCGCATCCTGCTCGGCCTGCTCACACCCGGCGCGGGGGAGGTTCGTGTTCTCGGTCGGGATCTCGCCCTTGATGACGACGCGCGTGCAAAAGTCGGGGTGCTCTTCGAGAACAACGGCCTCTCCGACCGTATGAGCGCCGCAGCCAACCTCGCCTACTACTCGGGGCTCTACGGCATGGACGACCCCGCGGGAAGGATCGATGACCTCCTTGCGCTCGTAGGTCTTTCGGAGCGGCGTGACGACCTGGTCGGGACATACTCGACCGGCATGAAGCGGAGGCTCGGGATCGCCCGGGCAATCCTCCACCGGCCGGAGGTTGTCTTCCTCGACGAACCATCCTCCGGTCTCGACCCCGGCGCGCAGAGGATGGTCCGTGACCTCATCCTCGAGCTCTCCCGGCGGGAGGAGATGACAGTCTTTCTGAACTCCCACCACCTTGACGAGGTCCAGCGGATCTGCTCTTCGGTCGCGATCCTCGCCGGGGGCAGGATCCGGGCGTTCGACTCGGTGGCGAACCTGACGAACGCATCGGGCCGACCGACCGTGACGGTCGTCCTTGCGGACCCGGATGACCGCGCCGGTGCATCCAGAGTGATCTCGGCGCTGCCGTTCGTCGCCGGGTGTGACCCTGACGGCGAAGATCTCCTCTGCACACTCTCAGACCCCGGCGCAACCCCGGATCTCATCGCGGCGCTCGTCGGCGCCGGGCTCCGGATCGAGGAGGTCCGACGGTCTTCGCGGTCGCTTGAAGAGATCTACCTTGAACACGTCGGGTCTGAGGGGGGCAGAGCATGAAGACCTTCGGCGTCATCGCCGGCCGCGAGATAAGGCTCGCCTTCCGGAATCGGGCTGTCCTCATCACGGGATTCATCTTCGCCATATGGTTCCCCGTCATGTCCGCCTTCGGGATAGCTGCGGGCGCCAGCGGAGACGCCGGGATCCTGGCCGGCGGCATCGCCGCGATCACCCTCCCGGTCGGGGTATTTATGGGTTACATCTTCTGCGCCGACGCCTTCCTCCGGGAGAAGCGGGATGGGACCATCGAGACGCTCCTCTGCACCCCAATCTCCCTCCGCCGCCTCTGGGAGGGGAAGGCCGTCGGGGTCGCCGTGCCGGCGTACCTGGCGACCCTTCTCTCGGCCTCGGTGACCATTGCGGTGGTCTCCATCCTGACCGGCGCCCGGATCGTCATCGAACCCCTGCTCCTCCTCCACATCACGGTCGTAATCCCGGTCTGGATCATCGCCGCGGCCGGGCTTATAGGCGCGGCCCAGCTCGCGCTCGGGATGCGGGAGAACCAGATCCTCGGGTTCGTCCTCATCTTCGGTTTCATCTTTCTCATCATCGGACTCCAGGAAGCCGCACCGGGTCTCTCGCCGATGGCGGAGGGGATCCTCGCGGCCGCAGGGATAGCACTCGTCGCCCTCGCCCGATTCATCGCCGGGAGGGTTACAAAGGAGCGGATAGTCCTGACGATCCCGTGAGGTGCCGGGCATCGGTGGGGGTTCCATCACCCCCGACCCCTCACGGGCGCCTAAAGAACCTCATCGCCGTAGAGATACGGTCTCAGGGGCTCTGGTATGGTGACCGAACCATCCTCATCCTGGTAATTCTCAAGGATCGCCCGGATCGTGCGCGATGTCGCGATCGCGGTGCTGTTCAGGGTATGCACGTAGCGTTTCGACGTAAATTCAACAGGGTCGCGCACCTTTATGTTCAGCCTGACCGCCTGGTAGGCCGTGCAGTTCGAGCATGATACCACCTCGCGGTAGCGCTCCTCGCGCGGCATCCAGACCTCGATATCATACTTCTTTGCGGCGACGGACCCGATGTCACCCGTGCAGATCGAGACGACCCGGTAGGGGAGGCCGAGTTGCTGGAAGATCGTCTCGGCATTTGCCAGCAGTTCTTCGTGGAGGGGCCAGGACTGCTCGGGCGTGGCGTAGATGAACTGCTCCACCTTGTGGAACTGGTGGACACGGAAGAGTCCCTTCGTATCAAGCCCGTGCGCCCCGATCTCGCGGCGGAAGCACGGGCTTATGCCGGCAAGACGGAGAGGGAGGTCTTTCTCCTCAAAGATCTCGTCGCAGTACATAGCGGCCATCGGGTGTTCGCTCGTCGCGATGAGGTACTCGTCCTCGCCTTCGATCTTGTACATGACGTTCTCGAAGTCAGCGAGATCGGTGACGCCCTCGTATGCGGCCCGGCTCATCATGTACGGCGGGATGATCGGGGTGTATCCGCGCGCAACGAGCAGGTTCATCGCAAACTGCTGGAGCGCCATATCTAGGAGGGCAAGCCTGCCTTTCAGGAAATAAAATCCGGCGCCCGAGATCTTTACCGCGCGCTCAAAGTCGGCCCATCCATGCTCGACGGCGAGTGCGCCGTGGTTCTTCAGGTCGAACGCCGGAATATCCGGCTCACCCCATCGCCTGATCTCGACGTTCCCTGTATCATCTTTGCCGATGGGCACACTCTCGTGCAGGATGTTTGGGATCCGCATAAGGCGGTACCTGATCCCCTCGGTGAGCGTGTCGCGCTCCGCCTCCGCATCCCTGATCTTCCCCGGGAGGCCGGACGCTTCGGAGATGAGCGCTGCGGTATCGTTTCCCGCCTTCCTCGCACGGTTTATCTCGCGGGATATGATGTTCCTCCGGTTGCGCAGGTCTCCGATCAGCACGGTGAGTTCCCGCACCCTTCGATCCATCTCCAGTATATCGTCAACCCAGGCCAGTCTCCCGGTATCCCCTCTTTTGTTGAGGTCTGCCCTGATGATCTCGGGGTATGCACGAACGAACTTCAAATCAAGCATACTGTCTTCTCTGTAGTACTTCGCCGCGGCGGTATAATATGGTCATGCTGCCAGAGGTATGCGAAAGACCGGGTTCGCCCCGCTCAAAAACCCATCCTTATAATCTCCGACGAACAGATCCTGTTGGTATGGAGAAGAACCAGAAGATCATCCTGGTGGCCGGCACCCTCATAACGATCGCGCTCCTCTTCATCGAACCTTTCTTCGCTCTCATCGCGCTGGTCTTCGTACTCATCCTCCTGATGAGTTTCCACATAATGGGGGATGCCAGCAACTACCCGCTCGTCGCCGTAGATCTCTCTGAGGATGCCCGGGAGGTTCTAATCACCAACACGGGCACTGCGGAGGCACAGAATATCCACGTCGCACTCGTCCCGCTTAACATCGATTTAGATATAACATCGCTCAAGCCAGACGAGGTATCCGGGTTCAAGCTCGAGTCCATGGTATCTGAGGCTAAAGCGGTCATCACCTATGAAGGCACCACCGGCCAGAAGTACGCCAGCACGTATTTACTCACGCCGCTCGGGGGCGACCTGCTCAGGCCGATGTTTCCGCTCTTTGGGCATCGATGAGGATACGCAGGGGCCGTGGCGCCCGGCACTGCGAGACATGATCCCCTTCCTCATATGGGATTGCGCCAGAAACCCCCGATCCTGAGAGACCGCACGCGATCTCCCATACCGGAGGGTTATAGCAGGCAGAGATCCAACCTGATGAAGAAAGATGTTTGTCGCCTGCCACCTCTTCATCGGCCTGATCCTGGGTCTGGTGATCGCTGACCACCTGGGCGACCGGCGGATCATCGGGTTCTCTGCGTTCGGGGCCGTCCTCCCCGACCTCCTCGATAAACCGGTGGGCCACATCCTCTTTGCGGGGTCGCTCAACTCCGGGCGTATAATTGGGCACGGGCTGCTCTTCCTCGGGCTCCTGCTCATCGCGGGCATCGCCCTCAGGAGGTGGCGGGGGTCGTTTCTGCTCCTCGCCATCGCCGCGGGTGTCGCCTCCCACCAGATCCTCGATGCGATGTGGGCAACGCCCGTCGCCTGGTACTTCCCGCTCCTTGGCCCCTACGAGCCGGGCGACTTTACCGGCTACTTCGGCAACGCCATACTGGCAGAGGTATCATCGCTCTCGGAATGGATATTCCTCCTCGCATCAACCGCCGTAGCCCTCGCCGCCAGCCAGAACCACTCAAGACTCGGGCATACGCTCATACGCGCGGCCGTCCCGCTCCTTGTGGCTCTTACCTTTGCTTCACTCTGCGCCTGGGCGATCGGACTCCCGGAGAGTATCCTGATGGCAGGGGCCGGGCCGGAGGAATACTTTATACTTGCAGCAGCAGGGGCTGCCGGGGTTATCGGGATGATCAGGTATCGGGATAACCTGGGGGGCGGATAAGAGTCATCAATTGCCCAGACGGGTTACCCTGTCGATGTAACCCGGGACGGTCCTCGCCACCCGGAGCGGCATACTGCCCGCCGGTTTGATCTCTATGGAGAACGAACTATATGGAACGAAGTTGGCGCGGAACATAGGTGTGATATTAAGGATGAACAGCTCCCCGGGTTCGAGAATGGTGCCCGGGTTGCTGTTAAACCGCTCCTGAACGCTCCATCTCGAATTCCCGGGAAATGCATCAATGAGAGGGGAGTTCTGCCTGATCTCCTCCCTGGTATTAGAACCGAAAATACGGACTGACACTGTGGTGATATCTATGGGTTCGCTCCCGGGAGTAAGGCAGATGGGGATGATGATAGAATCTATATATTTCTGTGAGGCGCTGATACCATAAATGTGCCCGGCCACGGTAATACCCGATCCCGCCTGCCGGATACCCTGGCAAACGACTGACCGGCTCTCCCCGGAGAAGTAAAAACCCGCCCCCAGGATAGTGTAGGAGAAGATGGATGCGACCACAACAAACGCTATGAGTACGATCGCGGCCTCAAGTCCGGTGAACCCCGCCCCGGCATCAGAAGAGCTCAATGTAGACATTCTTCCCGATACCCCCGGGGATTGTTCTCGTAAGCGAGGCGGTTGCCCCCTCTGTGGTGGTCATCCCGATGGTGAACGTCTCCCCTGGCTGAATTTTAATGCTCAACAGAGTCAACCTCACCGTGGCAACCTCTCCCGCATCCAGGATGTTATTGTCATCCGTCCTGTACCGCCAGGTTAGTTTTATGCTGGAGTCGCCGGGAGGAAACGTGACAAGCGTATCCCTTGTGGCGATTGTATACACCATACCCTCCATATCGACCGCGGCCAGGTCGGTTGCGGTCTCAAGGTCGAACTCTATGAAATCGAGCAGACCCGGGTTCTTCAGTTTGGCGATGACCGTCTGCCCCGGACGGATGGCAGACCCGGATTCTTTGAGGGCGGCATGCATCACCTCCTGGTTCTTCTGCGATGTGGCGATACCCGCTCCGACAACGACGTATGCGAAGACCGATGCAACGACGATTAAGGCGATGAAGACGATAGCTGCCTCCAGCCCGGTGAACGCATGATCGTCTCCAGTCATCCAACCGGGATTGGATCCGCATCTATTAAAGATTTACTGGTATATCCCCCGGCCCTCTCCCAATCAACCCCTGGAAACTCGAGAGATGCGTGGTTCTGCCTGATGGCGCGTTTGAGATCCGCTCGATGCCGGGAAGGCTTCACCTGGCGGAGGTCATGACGCACTACAAATGACTGGATCCGGTCAAATTCTCCAGTATAGAGCCCGGGATTCTGCCAGAGTGCGAATCAGCTCCGCCCGGCATGGCAGCGCCCGGTCGGTAATTTTTATATACACATGCCTTTCATGGAGAGCAGATGCCGCTCGACCCCCTCACCGGATCCTTAACGGGTATCTATGCGTGGATCCTGGCCGCCGCTGCCTCTCTGCCGGCCATCAATGGCTCCCGGCTGCTCCTAGGATCTGCACACAACCATACGGCCCGGGGCACCCGGGCCGGCCCTGCCCTTCCCCCCCGGAGGACATCCTGCATCGCCGCAAGGCCTGCTACACTGCCCTGCCGGCACGAGATACGCATCGATACGATCTCTGCCACAGCAAAGGAGGGATCTCCTGGCGATCCTATGTCCCGGGCGGGGCAGATCCTGAGCATCGCCCTTATCGCTATTGTTCTTGTGGCCGCCGGGGCGACGGTCCATATCATCCTCTCGCCCGCGGTGGGGGAGAAGTTCACCGAGTTCTATATCCTCGGGCCGGGGGGGAAGGCAGCCGGCTACCCGACCGAGTTCATGTCCCGAACCCCGCAGACGGTCATCATCGGCATCGGGAACCGGGAGCAACAGGATATAACCTACACGGTGGAGACGTTTGCCGTGCGGGCCAGGCTCGATGACGCGACAGACCAGGTGGTGATCGACTCTGCGGCACTCCTTGACCGGTTTTCCGTCACGGTGCCGCATGACCAGACCGTAGAGCAGCCTTACACCTTCAGGATCATGGATCCAGAGATAAACAGGCTTGAGTTTCTCCTCTTCAAGGAGGCGCCTCCAGACGACCGCAGCGATCATATCGCTGCCAGTTACCGTGACCTGCACCTCTGGCTGCAGGTGCATTGACGGTACCCGCCAGCACGGGAAACACGGGGTGACCGGTTGCCGCAGGCGGCCATCTGTTCAAAATATTTATATCCGCAAGCGGACAACAGGAGAGATGAGGCATAAAGATGAAACGCGGAATTCTGGTCGCCTCCCTCCTTGTCCTGGCATTCATGGCGGTTCCGGCGAGCGCCTTCAGCGCTGAAGAGCTACGGATACTTGTGGACGATGACGGGGACGCAGATATAACCTTCAGGTATAGCCTCTCGTGGATCGAGAGAATCGCCGTCTTCTTCAGGATCGCCGAGCCTGAGCAGGAGCTGAAGTCCGCGCTTGAGGAGGCTACCGGGGCGCCTGTAACGGTGATTTCGGCTGAGAGTAACGCCGCCAGATTCTCGGTTCAGGGTTTTGCAAAGATCCGGAAGACCGATGATGAAACCACCTACTCCACACCGGAAATCGACTTCACCGGGGCGCAGGAGATGCTCAACCGCTACTGGTTTGCACCGCTGGTGAACCCGGACTTCTCCCCGGACCTGACACTGGTCCGGTTCCCGGACGGCTACGAGGAGACCTTCTCCAACCAGAGCGCCATCCCGGCACTCTCTCACACGATACCGTGAACGGACCCGGGCATCTCTTTTTTATGACAATGCCTCGACGGCCAGCGCCGCTACGAGAGTGACAAGACCCGCCGCCGAGAGCGGGAGTGTGTAGTTCTGCACGACCCCTGAGAATTCGTCATCGGTCACCCTCTTGAGCACCCAGAAGAAAGGGTCGCTCACGTAGGAGAACATGAACGCCCCCGCAGAGATCATGAGAACCAGGGCGAGCGGATTGATCGCGAGAACTGCAGGGATGGTGGCGAGTATGGTGGATGTGACGGTCGCTGTGACTACCCTCGACCCCTGTGCCGCCTGCAGCAGGGCGGCTATGACAAACGGCAGGAGTGTTATGGGGAGGACGCCCTGGACCAGCGCGGCAACATCAACAGGAAACGCGCTTGCCGCGATAACGCTACCAAACGCTCCGGCACCGGCGAGGTCGAATATGATGATCCCGGCGTTCTTCGTCCCCCGGGAAAGCCCCCTCTCCCGGGCATCCCCGGGAACTATAGCGAGGGCGCAGAGGAGCCCGGCGATGAGAGCCAGGTTGATGTCTGCGAGGAGATGAAGCGGGGGGACCAGAGACCCAACTGCGAGCATAAGCACGATGACGCCAAACGGGAGCCAGGCGCGGCGCTTCCAGCCCGTGGTGGTCGCCGGTTCTGCCGTGGGCTGCATGCGGGCCCGCAGGAGAAGGAGGAGTCCGGCGAGGATCAGGAGGGATAACGGGAGGGCGATGAGGTTCGCCTCCCAGGGCCGGCCGGGGAAGAGGTCGAGGGTTGTTATGGTGGAGTAGACTACGAGGGCAGGATAGAGGAGCACGTATGATATCATCCCCGCAACCCCTGCGCAGTAGAGGAGAGTCCGGGATGCCTGCCGGTCAGTCTGCAGGTGAGTGAGTATGGGGGCGAGGATGACAAACGACGTGATGCCACACATCAGCGGGACGGAGAGGAGGTAGCCGGCTGCCCCTGCGGTAACAAGGGGGCGGCGGACAAGCCCTCGTATGCTCGCTACGATATCTGCTACGAGGCCGCTTTCGCGGAGAACCTGGGCGATCCCGACCCCACAGAAGATGACCACCCCGAGGACGGAGAAGATCCTGCCTGCGCCGCCCGTTATCGCCGGTATGATCATCTCCGCCGGCATGCCGGAAAGGAGGCCGAAGAGGACGGATGCCCCGATCAGGGTGAGGAACGGGGGGAGACGGTACCGGAGCGACGCGACGGTGATCACAGCGAGGACGAGGGCGAAGGGGACGAGGGTATTCATCAGTCCCGCCCCGAAGGACTGAGATAGGAAGAGAGGTCAGATTGTCTCTGGCTGCGCACTTCGGCGATCCTGGCCCCCGCGATCTCCCGGTAGGCGGGGTCGATCTCAAACCCGATGTAGTCCACGCCGAGCGCGATCGCCGCGAGTGCTGTGCTCCCGATGCCCATGAAGGGATCCAGGACGAGCGTTCCCGGGCGGCAGCCGTGGAGCCTGATGCACATCTCAGGGAGTTTCACCGGGTATGTGGTCGGGTGGGGCCGGGAGGAGCGGATGGTCCGGTAGGGGATGAACCAGGTGTTCCCCCTGTCGCGGAGATCCTGCTCCGCCGCCTTCCACCTCCCTATGTTGCTCTTGTCCTGGTAGGGGACGCCGACGCCGAGTTTGTCGAGCGTCACGTCACCCTTCTTCGTGAAGTGGAAGATGTGTTCGTGGCACTGGCTCAGGTAGCGGGGGCTGTTCACCGGCTGGTAATGGCCGACGGCGATATCGCCGGTTATGTTTTCGTAGTTTCCTACATCATCCCTCTCGATGGCGATCGACTTTACCCAGTGGATGACGTTCTGCAGCGCAAAGTGCGGGCGGAACCGGCGGGCGACGTCGAAGGGAACCCAGGGGTCACTGGGTTTGCCGCCGACGTTGAGGAAGAACGAACCGTCGCCGGCGAGAACCCGTGCGGCCGCTACGGCAACCTCCTCCATCCAGTCGAGGTAGTCCTCCCGGGGTAATCTGTCGTCGTAGGTGCTGTAACCCTTCCCTATGTTGTAGGGCGGCGATGTGACTATGATATCGATCGAGCCTGCCGGGAGGCGCTGCATGCCCTCAATGCAGTCCATTGTGTGGATGGTGTTTATGGAAAGCCCGCCGGCGCTTCCCGGTCCCCTTTTCGTCTCGGTCACTCCTGATCACTTACTGTTTAGCGCTCCTCCCAAAAAAAGGTGGATGGATGGGTTCCGGTCCGGCGCAGTCGAAGGTATGCCAGGTTGATCGCTTCCGCCCGTGGGTGGGGGAGGAACTTCGTCGCGCGATTCTTTTGCCATGAACATGTGTCGCTGCTCAATGCCATTCGCTCGATCCCTCCATACCCGATTAACAGTTATGTAACGGGGCACTACCACAATACCGTCGGGGAACAACTGAGTTAACCCAGAAATACTATTTTTATCCTTCGAGGCGGATATGTATAACGGCATGTCAGAGTTGACGGTGAAGATAATAAAGGGTAACAAATACCTTTACATACGGGACAGGGTAAAAGTTAACTCTAAATCCCTTTATATCCAGACATACGTGGGCAGGCTCGAAAAGGTCGAGCCGCAGGATCTCTCGGTGAAACTGCTCGATCACCTCTCTTTGAGGTTAACCAGATACCTTGAGTACCGGCTGGAACACTACACCTTCACCGTCCTTGATCGGAATCAGGCCACAAACCTTGAGAGTTTGCGCTACTTCTACGATCTGTTCAGGGATCTCTATCCAGACGAGAGTGAGCGATATCAGGATGCGATGTACGTTCGTTATATCCAGGGTACGACCGCGATCGAGGGAAACACCATCACCCTCCGGGAAGCGCAGGAACTTATAGAACACAGCATCTCTCCCGCTGGAAAGAAAGTGAGGGAGGTGTATGAAATCCTCAACTACATCACACTCAGAGAGTATCTCGATGGGTATACCGGGGAGATCACCGGGGCGCTCGTCAAGAAGATCCACGAGATCCTGATGGACCGTATCCTCCGCGATCCTGGAAATTACCGGAACATCCAGGTGGGCATAGCGGGAGCCGACTATCAACCGCCGCCCGCGATCCTCGTACCTGAGGAGATGCAGGATCTCGTCAGGTGGTACCGGCGGAACAGGGGACATCTCAACCCCTTCGAGCTCGCGATCCTGTTCCATGCAAAATTTGAGATCATCCACCCATTTGTTGACGGAAACGGGCGGGTGGGGCGAGCGCTGATGAATTTCATCCTGGAACGTTCCGGATACCCGACGCTCTACCTCGGGTGGGAACACCGAACCGCTTACCTGGATGCACTCGTGCAAGCCGATGACGCTGAATTCGGGCCGATCATTAAGACGCTCTACGGTTTTTACCGGGAGCAACACAGTCAGATTGCGCAGGAAGTTCAGAAAAACCTGAAGGATGGGGGAAGCAGGTTTTGTGACGAAAATCAGGATCTTCTCCGGCAGTATTTCGAGTTGAGAAAGAATGGATGAGTGATCCACCCCGGCCCTGCGCTGATCTCAGGAGATCCCCGGATCCCAAAACCACGGCAGAGCGTGCCTGCGCATCCACCCTGTAAGCCCTGCCCCGATCGATGAACGACCGCCTGGAGGATTGGCGGGCTTGCCTGCCCACTTCTTATGCGGCGGTCTGGTGCTTACGGCGGATCGGACATGCACCAGCAGAGCCAGTTTTCCATATGCACCACGGTATGCTGCTCTCTTCAAGAAGGGACTGAGGATACTATGTCTAAGAGCCCCAGCCGTGATTTGAACACGGGACCTGGTGATTACAAGTCACCCGCTCTGCCAGCTGAGCCACTGGGGCATACCCTGTATAGTGGGTCGTCTGCAGTAAAAAAGATGGCGCCCGGGATCCCCTCATGGCCGGCCACCGTGTTCCCAGGCAACCTCGCCGTCGTAGAGGATGCGACGGATCCGGTGATACGGGATGTATGCGACATGGGTTCCGGCATCCACCTCCAGGTACTGCGCGTCGAGCGCGAGGATCCGGTCCCCCTGCACCTCCGAGCGATCGCCGGGCGCCCCCCTGTCGACATACTCGACCCGGACCCGGGAGAAGTCGTATCCGGGGTCGTGATAGAACCGGAGCAGCAGCCGGCGACTCGTCCGCACACCAATCACCCTCCGCGGATACTTCACCCCGCAGGGATAAAGATGCACGGTGCCGCCGGTAAACTGGTGATATTAGCAGGTCTGCAATATTCATAACAGAGGAGCGCAGAGAGTACCAGCAGGATGTCGCATCTCACCGTCGATCTAGGGGGCCGGCCCGGCCTTGACTGCCGGGGATTCTGTTCGTACTGCTACTTCAAACATGTCAGGGGGATGACATCGTTTGGATGCAAATACTGCCTCCCGTTCCAGAAAGGCTGCGACTACTGCACCCGGGGCGTCCGGGAGGGCTACATTGGGTTCAAGGGTCTCCGGACCGTCGCCGACGAGACGCTCGCAAACCTCCAGGTGATGACCGACGACGTCGACCGGATCACCATCAGCGGTGGCGGGGATCCGAGCTGCTACCCGGAGTTCTGCGACCTCGTCGAACTGCTCGGCAGCATGGAGGTGCCGCTCCACATCGGCTACACCAGCGGCAAGGGGTTTGACGACCCTGCCATCGCCGATCACCTCATCGAAAACGGCCTCTCCGAGATCTCCTACACCATATTCGCCGCCGACCCCGATCTGCGGCGGCGCTGGATGCACGACCCGACGCCTGAGGCCTCGCTTGAGATCCTCGACCGGCTATGCGGCGCAATCGATGTCTACGCCGCCGCGGTCGTCATCCCGGGCGCGAACGACGGCGAGATCCTGGAGGATACCTGCGCGTGGCTTGAGGAGCGTGGGGCAAAAGGGCTGATTTTGATGCGGTTTGCCAACCAGACCGACCAGGGGCTCATACTCGGCAACGCACCCCTCATAGAGGGGCAGCAGATCCATACCGCCGATGAGTTCCGCGATATAGTCACCGACCTCAATGAGCGGTTCTCGATGAAGATCAATGGAACCCCGCTCTGGGATCCCTCGATAGGATCGCCGTTTGCGATCCTCCACGAACCGGACCTGCTGCGAAAACTCCCAAGGGTCCAGAAGCGCGCCACGGTGATCACCGGGAGCGTGGCGGCCCCCTTCATCCAGCGGATCCTCTCGATCCGCGGCGGCCGCTCAAGGGTTGTCAGGGTCAGAAAAGAGATCGCCTGCCTCATCACCGCCGACGACCTCGCCGGTGTGAACTTAAAGAGGCTTGAGGATGTCGTGATCATACCCGGCCGGGCGTTCGTCCATGACGCCGAGGCGCAGGCGATCCTCTCCGCTGACGGCGTCGACCGTGAGGTGGTGCGCGGCCCCGATATGCTGACCGCCGATGCGGAGACCAGCATGGGCATGACCCGGGCCGGGGTGCTTGAGAAGGAGATGGAGGGGCTTTCTGCCCTGATCAACACGATCAACCAGTACGGCCGGTGACGGGTGGAGAGGTCTCTGCCGCTTCCCCGGCCTATGGGTCACCGGGGATGGAGGCGCCGGCTGACTCCACCAGCCCGGCGAACCGCTCGATGATCCACTCGTTCCTGACCTCGGGGTGGAAGAGGACACCGTAGAGGGGGAGCGAGCGGTGCCGGATCGCCTGGATGCACCGGTCTGATACGGCGAGGGGTATGAACCCGTCTAAAACCCGCACGGCAAAATCGTGGAGCTCGTACGCCGCGAAGGTCTCTCTCCCGGCAAAGAGGGGATCGGGCGCGATCACCCGGAGATCGGTCATACCGATCCCGGAGCACGGTTCAATGTCGCCGCCGAAGGCCGCCGCGAGGGCCAGCATGCCGGAAGATATGCCAAGCACAGGGCGCTCGAACGCATGAAACCACCTGAACCTCCCGGGATTCTCCATAAAACCCCTGTCTTTCAGTGCGGTCCCGCAGAGTATCACCCCATCCGCGACCTCAAAGTCATGTGTGCCGATTGCGGTGTAGTGGCGGACAGCGGGCGAGGATCCCGCTCCCCGGAGATGCCGTACGACCGGCCCGACGAACTCGTCCCGGGAGAGCGAATCGCCCCGGTAGCAGAGGTCAATCACCAGGATCATTTTTCCACCAGCCTCGCCCGCTCGATCCTGAGAAGACCGCTGTAGTTCCGGTAGACCTTTGAAGCCTCCTCGATCGCGATCCGCCGGGAGAAAAAGGGAGCATCGGTGACGAAGGTCTCAAACTCCCCCCCTTCGCCTGTGATGGTGATCCGGTATCTCCGGGCGGCCTCCCGGAGTTCATCGAGGGTGCGGCGGTCGATCTCCCTCCCGAGCCAGGATGCATCGAAGGGGCAGGAGAAGACTCCCGCTATGATGACACGAAACCCGGCATCGATGAGTTCTTCCATGTAGGCCTCCTGGTCCGCGTGCCAGAGGGGGTTGAAGCACCAGAGATCCAGCTCACGGCAGATCCGCTGGATCCGCGCCGCCTGGTATACCGAGAGGATCGCCCCCGTGACGACCCCCTCGATCCCGAACCGCTCCCTGGCCTCAAGGATGGCCCGCGAGAGATCCAGGAGTTCCACCTCCTTCTCGCCGGCCGTCCCCACCTCCACGAGGGGGAGGCGGGCCGCCTCAGCCTGCAGCCCGACGAGGTGGATGTTTGGGGTATGGAACATGTAACTCTCGGGGTTTTTAGAGACGACCGTGATCAGGCAGGCTACCTCCTCATGCTGCATCGCCTTCCAGCAGGCGAAGAGCGAGTCTTTCCCGCCCGAGAAGAGTACGCCGAGTCTCACGATCAGATCTTCTTACCTGGAGATGGTTAAGCCCTGCGGCAGCGGGGCGGAGATGCCTGCTGCCGGCAGAGTAAACCGGCCCTCAGGTGAGTCCGGGGCTTCCCGGCGCCCCATTTGCCCATGATGATCAGGGTTATGGTGTCAGAACTCTTGATCGGTGCGCGTACCCGGAAGATGTGTTATGGCGGAGATGAGCGAGGATCTGGAGGGCCGGATTGAAGCGGTGGTTGATTGCATCCTGGTCGACTGCCAGGGCGACCCGGAGTCACGGGCCCTGGTCGCCCGGGCAATACTTGTATGGGCTGCAGAACACCCCGATGAGTGGGATGAGTTGAGAACACTGTGCCAGCGGCGCCATGAGGCGTTCGCGTAGATCCCATTCCAGTCAGGCATCGAACCTGGATATTTCCCTCTTGCCGGATGCAAAAGGACCGCCCCTGCAGCAAGGCCCGGGGAGAACCGGTTCTATCTCTTCATCCCGGGCAGGGATACATCGCTCCCATGCCCCGCCGGGGTGTAACCTCGCGTTATCATCTTACTGCGGAAGGGGGGGCCGCCTCAGATGGAAGGGTTCAAAAGGGCATTTGTGCCTGCTGATCCACAAAACAGATGCGAGGGGAGCGATTTGAACGCTCGAACTCCTACGAGAATAGGCCCTCAACCTATCGCCTTTGACCTGGCTTGGCAACCCTCGCCCGGGAACAGAGACGTAGAATACGTTGATTGCGCTTTTGTGCCCTGTTCACCCTGTTTAATCTGCCGTCATACATGAAATACCTTTGTGCGGGGCTGCATCTGGCTCAAGCGTGATCCCCGTTCCCTGCATGGACCCCCACGAGAGGGGGTTGATGAGCGCGGCACACTCTCTGGTGCGTGCGGGGGAGAAAGAATTATATCAAGGGCCTCATAACTACGGCGCAGAGTACCGGCACGAACGGTACCTGTTTTATCGAGGAGATCTTAATGGCAAGGGGTATGCAACCTTATAAGTGTGTGGTGTGTGGCTACATCTACGAACCAGAACGGGGAGAGCCGGGGCAGAAGATTCCACCCGGAACTGCCTTTGAAGAACTGCCGGCAGATTACGTCTGCCCGGTCTGTGGAGCGGGGCCGAGGTCGTTCCTGATCCTGGCAGAGCGATCAGGCCGGTACCTCTGCGTGGCCTGCGGCTACATATACGACCCGGAGCGGGGGGAGCCCAGGCGGGGCATAGCCGCAGGGACGGCTTTCCGGGATCTGCCTGATGAATATACCTGTCCTGTCTGCGGCGCCTACGCCAAAGTAGGGAAACAGGCCTTCATCGCCATCGATTAACCCTTTTTTCATGAAGTCGGCCGGGCATGATCTGCCGATGCACCGTTGCTCTTCCATCAGGATTCTGGGCCTGCTCCGGCTCTACCGCCCCCGCCTCGCCGGTATGAAGGTAACTCTGGTTGATTATATCCTCATCGGTGTTTGTACCCGGTTGGTACCGGGGGGGCCGTTCGCATCGATGCGGCTATTGTGCGCCTTCTCGATATGGGCCTTGAGGGATCTAAAAATTATCCGGGCCATCGATGCCGCCCGTGGGCTTACTCCCGGAGATGCCTTCCCCCGACCGGGACGAACCGCTCGGGTTTCGGCATCATGAGCCTCCCCCCGGGTCTTCACCCAGCGCAGATAAACCCCGGTCAGATCACGATCCGGAATGCTAACTCCCTGTCCACCACCGCAGCGCATACGCGAGGACCATCCCGACGATGAACGCGATGGTGAGGCCGACTGCGAGGGTGAGGACAGCGATGACCGCCGTGACCAGGTAAGATTCCGTCTTCGTGCTGTGCTTCCCGAGTTCGAGCGCCACAAAGACCAGGAGCGCGCCGAAGACCCCAAACGGGATGAGGGTCAGAACCTCCGGCGGGGCGAAGGCGACGGCAAAGATGAGTATGAAGATCCCGGCGACGATGTTCGCCCCACCGGTCCTCGCGCCGAACCTGTACATCGCGGCAAGCCCCCCGGCGCCGTGGCACATCGGAAACCCGCCGAGCGGCGTCGAGATCAGGTTCATGGCGCCGATCGTCCGCGAGAGCCGGTCGGGATCAACACCCTTCTTCGGGAAGAGATCGTACGTGAGGAGAGACGTCGCGAGGATGGCGTTCGCGATCGTGAGCGGTATCTGCGGGAGAACGAGATCCCAGGTGCTGGCGATGAAATCCGCCGGCAATGGGAGGACAAGGCCGGGGAGGGGCATCAGCCGGAACGGTGGCATACCCTGCGCAGCTATACCGGCGGCAAGTCCTATGATGAGGACGAGGAGCGCGGAGATGTCCGGTATCCGGGTGCGTTGCGACGCGATGAAGAAGGCGATGATGACTGCGATCGCGAGTACCGCGACGAGCGTGTCTGCGATGATGTAGCCGAGAGATGTCCTGAGGAGGAGGAGCGCGAGACCGGCCTGGACACCGCGGATGACGCTTCTCGGGATCCGGTCCTCAAGCCAGGCCATGCCGCCGGCGAGGCCGATGAGGAGGAATAGAATCCCGACGACGATCCCCGAGGCCACGATCTCGCCGGCACAGAGACCTTCCGCAATGACGACAGCGCCGATCGCCTTCATCGGTTCGATGGGGATGGGGAGGCGGTAGTAGATCCCGGTGATGATGAACCAGGCGGCGAAGAAGAGGAAGAAATGGCTGACGTTCACGTCCGGACAGACGATCGCAACACCTAGCAGGATGGGGAATATGGTACCGAAATCGCCGACCGCCCCGGCGATCTCCTC
>MTBK01193266.1_pt1 | contig 34889 bp, 32 predicted proteins | sample 1535981 | NCBI WGS metagenome assembly MTBK01 (sample SAMN06109225, study PRJNA356200) | anaerobic digester metagenome | isolation source: biogas reactors fed with pig manure or primary and secondary sludge | place: Spain | collected 2016-06-30
CATTGCCGTCCGATAAAAACCGATTTTGATTCTTCGTTACTTTTAACCGGCTTATTATCAGTCGTTTCTTTTTATAATTTTTCTATTTTCAAAAGTAAGCCCCCCTGAAAAGGGTAAGCATCTCTAAATCCTGGTCATCTCGTTGCCAATCTCGTTCCGGGTTTTCTAAAAATTTTATCAAGTGCAGGTAATTAAACAGGTGTATCCTGCAAAATGACACCAGGTTGGAGAATGCCCAAGGCCGTTTCAACCGCTTCTGTATAACCGTGAGCAAGAGGTTCACGATCAAAGCGCAATATACCTGTATTTTTATCGCGTTCTCGTTATCCCCGAGGAAGTACTTCAGGGGGAAGTTTGATTTTAACTGCTTGAATAACAGCTCTATTTGCCATCTTATTTTATACAAGGCCGCTATCATGTCGGGCCGCATCTCGAACAGGTTGGTGAGGAACTCGAACTTCCTTTTCAACACCCTGTCGTAGAACACCACCTTGCGCAACTTCAGCTTGCTCCCGCCATCATCTTCCTTCACGGTCACCTCGATGATAGTGTCTTCCAGCACGCCGCTGTGGATGCATTCATCGATGTAAAGTTCTTGCTCCACCTTGTAAACGGCGTTCTCCTTGATGCGGGTAACGAATCCGGCTCCCTTTTCACAAAACAGCTTGAAGGCTTTATAATCGTTGTATCCCTTGTCGAAGACGTAAATAGTGTTGTCATCCGGTTCCAGTTTCCTCAACAGCAGGTGATCGTTCGTGGCAGCGGATGAGAACCATATCATCTTGGGAACGGGCTCGTCGACATTGATAACGGTGTGCACCTTGATCCCCCCTTTGCGTTTACCGTTCGAGGGTGTTCTGCCGACGCACTTCAAGATGTCCTGGAACAAACTGATAACCGTGCTGTCGAAGATCTCGACCTGCTTGTTCAACACATCTTTAAAGCGGGTGTCCGAGATCACGTGTTGGTACTCGCGAAGCAGGTCGTGGTACACGCCCGAGAAGAAATCAACGCTCCTGCGCTTGTTGGCGTCCGACAAGGTGCTCCGGTAGGGTATGTGGCCGAGCTGGAAATGCCTGGTCTTGCCTGAAAGACCGAGCATTGCACCCGCCACCTCGCGCAGGGAGGAGCATTTGGCGAAGACGCAAAACAACATGCTTATAAGGTGATCCTTAGCCGTGAAACGTTTCACGTAATGATCGGCCTTGTACCGTTTGCTGTTTCGGGCGATAATCCTTGTATCTACCATAGATATGAGCTGTCCGAATACCGATTGTCCAAAAAAATAAGTACTTTTGTTCATTGTAGACTTGTTTTGTGATGAATACAAAGCTACAATTATTAGTACGACGGGCAAAACTCAAATTTGCCCGCGTACTTTTTCTAAAAAGTTTTTATCGGACAACAGTGATTGTAAATGCAAAAAACCGGAAATGTTTTGCAGTTCCGAATTATCCTTTTACTTTTGCGTTAACAAAATTATTAAACAAACTTGTTAGCAAATTAAAATTTATTTAAAAAACATGAATAAGCCGGACAAAATAAACAATGAGCAGCTTATACTGGAGGCGGCAGAGGAAGAATTTTTGACAAAGGGATATGACGGTGCACGCACGACCAGCATAGCAAGGAAGGCGGGGGTCTCACATGCAATGCTGCATTACTACTATCGCACTAAAAAACAGCTCTTTGACTGTATCATAGAGAAAACTATAGAGACAATCAGGCAGACTATGCTTGTGGCAATGGGCGATCCTAATATGCCGCTTGTTGAGCGGCTCAAAGAGGGCATCGGATCTCACTTTGACCTTCAGGCTGCCAATCCTCTGCTGCCGAGATTTTTTCTTAATGAAATCATCTCCCGTCCGGAACTGTACAGTCTGTTATATGAACGGGTAGCGAGTTTTATCAGGGATTTCTTTGCCGATCTTCAAAGCGATGCAGATGCAGCGGCAGAACGGGGCGAAATTGAAAAAATAGATGTTCAAGTGCTGATAACATCAATAATGTCGCTGAATATTTTCCCCTTCATTGCTTACCAGTTTATCGAGCCTGTTATGGGCAATATGACTGCAGACAGAAAGAAGTTTCTTGCAGAACGTAAAGCCGAGAATATTGAACTGATAATGAGACGTATAATTAAACAATGAAATAGGATATGAGGCATTTTTTTCTATCTTTTATACTGTTTTTCTTGGCGACAGGCATTAAAGCTCAAACGCTTGATGATTGTCGTCGTCTTGCACGGGAACACTATCCCGAAATAAGGCAGTACGATCTTATCTCCCGGACAGAACAGTTCAATCTGTCGAATGCGGCAAAAGCATGGATACCGCAAATCGCCGTGTCGGGGCAAGCAACATATCAGTCGGCAGTTCCTGCCTATCCGGAAGCACTCAAAAACATTATGCAAGCCGGTGGCGTGGATATGTCGGGTACAGGTATGAATAAAGATCAGTACAGAATTGCTGTTGAGGTGAACCAGAATATCTGGGACGGCGGTTATTCAAAAGCAAACAGAGCTATTGCCGAAGCCGAGGCAGCCGAACAACGCAGTCGTGTAGATGTATCACTCTACGATTTGCAGTCGAGGATTGACGGCCTCTATTTTGGCGTTCTGCTGCTTGACGAACGTGCGGAACAGAGTAAAGTCATGATTGAGGTACTGGAGAGCAATCTAAGCCGTATGCGCACATATCATGAAAACGGCGTTGCACTGCAATCGGATGTCGATATGATCGAGGCGGAACTGCTTACTGCTCAGCAGCAACTGGATCAAGTGGAGTCCTCACGCGCGAGTTACCGCAGTATGTTGGAGCTTTTTATCGGTCAGCCGCTGGCTTCCGACAAGTTGGAACGGCCTGCCGCGCCGACCATTCGAAGCTACATCTCAAAACGCCCCGAATTCGCTCTGCTCGATGCCCGGGAAAACAGGTTGGCTGCACAGAGAAGGGCTGTAAACTCATCGGTAATGCCCCGTCTCGGTGCTTTTGCACAAGGTTATTACGGCTACCCCGGCTTGGATATGTTCGAGAGTATGGCTTCCAACGATTGGACGCTCAACGCCATTGTAGGTCTGAATCTATCTTGGAATATAGGGGCAATATACACCAGGCAAAACAATCTCGGAAAAATAAACAGCGCCCAACAACAGATAGCCGTTCAGCGCGATCTGTTGGATTTTAACACACGGCTGTCAACCACACAGAACAATGGCGAGATTGTCCGACTTCGTAAGGCGGTTGAGAATGATGACCGTATTGTAGAACTGCGTCGTTCGGTACGTATGGCTGCGGAATCACAACTTAAAAACGGCGTAATTGATGCTACCGATTTACTTCGTAAGATAACCGATGAGACAACGGCAGCACTCAATCGTAATATACACGAGATTGAGCTGCTACAAGCCATTTACAGATTGAAACACATATTAAATGAATAAGACAGGATATATGAAACGAATTATCTACATCGCCGCGGTAATACTCACCGTATCATCATGTGGCAATAAAACGGAATTTGATGCACAGGGCACATTTGAGGCGATTGAAGTTTTGGTCTCTTCAGAAGCTGCAGGGCGTATTTTGAGCTTTGAAATCGAAGAGGGTATGTCCATTAAGGCCGGTATGGAGGCAGGCACGGTTGACAGCCTGCAACTCTGCCTTCAGCACAAGCAGTTATCGGCACAGCTTTCAGCCCTGCTTGACAGCCGTCCGGATACAAAGGCGCAGGTTGCATCGCTGCGGGAACAGATAGCAAAGCAAAAGAGTGAACTAAAGCGCGTAGAAAACATGCTTAAAGACGGTGCCGCTACGCAAAAGCAGTATGATGACATTGAAGCACAGATACGCGTTACAGAAAGCCAGCTCTCGGCAACGCTGTCAACACTCGATAAGAGCACTTCCAGCATCAACAGTAATGCAGAGGCTCTGGAAGCACAAATTGCAGCTCTTGCTGACCGTATTGAAAAGTGTCGGATCGTATCGCCTATTGATGGCACAATACTGGTAAAGTATGCTCAGGCAGGCGAGTTGGCAACAGTGGGCAAACCTTTGATGAAGATTGCCAATCTCGACAACATCTATCTTCGTGCCTACTTCACATCGGGTCAACTTGCCAATCTGAAACTTGGCGACGAGGTTACGGTTACAGCCGACTTCGGAGGTAATGAACGTTACGACTACGCAGGTCGCATTATATGGATCTCACCGGAAAGTGAATTTACGCCAAAGACTATACAGACAAAGGATTCGCGGGCGAATCTGGTCTATGCCGTAAAAATTGCCGTAAAGAATGACGGCCGTCTTAAAATCGGATTGTCAGGCGATGTAAAATTGTAATATGAACGTCATAGATGTAGATAACCTTTCAAAGAGTTTCGGAAAAGTCAAAGCTCTTGATTCGGTCTCGTTTTCAGTAAAACGGGGCGAACTGTTTGGGCTTATCGGCCCCGATGGTGCGGGCAAGACCACGCTTTTCCGTCTGCTTACCACATTGCTCAATCCTGATACGGGCAAAGCCGCGATAGATGGCCTGGACATTGAAAAAGACTATCTTCAAATACGTTCGCGCGTAGGCTATATGCCCGGTAGATTTTCACTCTATCCGGACCTGACGGTAGAAGAGAATCTCGGTTTTTTCGCTTCAATCTTCAATACTAAGGTTGAAGACTCATACGACCTTGTCGCTCCAATCTATAAGCAGATTGAACCTTTTCGCAGACGTCAGGCAAGAAAACTATCGGGTGGTATGAAACAGAAACTAGCCCTCTCGTGTACATTGATTCACCATCCGAGCGTGCTCTTTTTGGATGAGCCGACAACGGGTATTGATGCCGTATCGCGCGGTGAGCTATGGGATATGCTGCAAACGCTCAAAGAAAAAGGAATTACCATCCTGGTATCTACTCCCTACATGGATGAAGCCTCACTTTGCGACCGTATTGCACTATGTAATGAAGGGCGCATTTTGGGAATAGACACTCCGCAAGGAATTGTTGAAAAATTTGATTCCGGACTCTATGCTATTCGTGCCGATAATATGTTTACTCTGCTCGAAGCAGCACGGAAAGTCGAGGGTGTTGTCGATTGCTACCCCTTTGGACAAATGCATCACCTTATAGCAGATACGAATTTCAGTAAGCTGCGCTTTATGGAACAGTTAGATGGTTTAAGTAACCTTATTATCAAACCTGCGAAACCTACTATTGAAGATGTATTCATAAAGCTGATGAAACAATGAGCGAAACAGTAATTTCAGTACGTAACCTTACCAAACGTTTTGGCAATTTCACTGCCGTGAACAATATCTCTTTTGATGTCTGTCGGGGTGAGATTTTTGGTTTCTTAGGTGCCAACGGAGCCGGAAAAACTACTGCAATGCGTATGCTCTGCGGATTGAGCTATCCCACTTCGGGCAATGGCACGGTTGCAGGTTTCGACATTATGCGTAAAGGAGAGATGATAAAACGCCATATCGGTTATATGAGCCAACAATTTTCACTTTATAACGACCTTACGGTCGGCGAGAATATAAACCTTTTTGCAGGTATCTACGGTCTCTCGAAACAGAGCACAGAAAAGCGTACCGGTGAGCTGCTTGCCAGACTCAAATTCTTGTCGGAGCGTGACACACTCGTCGGCGCATTGCCTTTAGGGTGGAAACAGAAATTATCTTTTGCAATTGCAACGGTTCACAATCCTGAAGTGGTCTTTTTAGACGAACCAACAAGCGGTGTCGATCCGATTACGCGTCGCCAGTTCTGGGAGATGATCTATGAAGCAGCCGAGGGAGGAACAACAATATTCATTACCACCCACTATATGGATGAGGCCGAGTACTGCTCGCGTGTGTCAATCATGGTTGATGGCGAGGTAAGGGCCCTTGACACACCTAGCCGTTTGAAACAACAGTTTAATGCCGGGTCAATGGACGGAGTCTTTCGTACGCTGGCTCGCAATGCAGAAAGAGGAGACTAAAGTCATGAATAATAACCTGCTTTCTTTAATTAAAAAGGAGTCGCTGCACATTTTGCGCGATAAGCGTACAATGCTTATTGTGATGCTTATTCCGGTATTATTGATGATAATATTTGGTTTTGCCATATCTACCGAGGTAAACAACATTAATATTGCAGTTGTGGCTTCGGAGCGTACCGACGGCGTAAAAGATGCCGTCAGCCGCATCGCACACAACGACTACTTTACCTTCTGCGGCTATATTGACCAAGATCGGATAGATGAATATTTGCGTTCGGGCAAAGTAGGTACCGTCATTGTGTTTGCTTCGGATTTCGACCGTCGTATGGAGCAGATTTATGCAGGCATACCTTCAAAACCAATTATACAATTAATAGTTGACGGCTCTAATGTCAATACGGCAAGTGCCTCTATTGCCTATCTGCAAGAGATACTGCTCGGCAGAGCATCACAACAGGCGATGTTCGAGACCAGGATGCTTTTCAATCCGCAAATGAAGAGCGCCTACAACTTCGTGCCCGGTACTATGGGCCTGATCTTTATCCTTGTTTGTGCAATAATGACTTCGGTATCGATTGTACGTGAAAAAGAGGTTGGTACAATGGAGGTACTTCTCGTTTCACCCGTGCGTCCGGCTAAGATTGTCTTTGCCAAGATGGTCCCCTACTTCGTTATCTCATGTGTGGTATTGATAATGATACTGCTTCTTGCCTATTTTATGCTTCATGTGCCCATGTCGGGTGGTGTTTGGGGTATCTTTACACTGTCGCTGCTCTATCTCTTATTATCGCTCTCTCTGGGACTTCTTGTCTCAACCGTAGCTAAAACACAGACAGCCGCACTTCTTATCTCGGGCATGGTGATGATGATACCCATACTGTTGCTTTCGGGCATGCTGTTCCCTATTGAAAATATGCCCAAATTCTTTGAAGTGCTGTCAAATATAGTCCCTGCCCGCTGGTATATAGATGCCATACGTAAAATGATGATCCAAGGTTCGCCACTTATGGCTGTATGGAAAGAGTCTGTAATATTGCTCGGCATGACCGTCACATTTTTCGGCTTGTCATTAATAAAGTTCAACGATAAATTAGAGTAGTGCCATGAGACCGTTTATCGTATTATTACAAAAGGAGTTCACGCAGATTCTTCGCGATACGTTTCTGACCAGACTGATGATAATCCTTCCGATGGCTATAATGCTCATTGCACCGCTGCTTGCTACAATGGATGTGCGTAATGTCAATGTTGCGGTTGTTGATCTGGACTGCTCTACAACGTCTCAACGCATTATGTCGCATATCAAAGCCTCCGAATATCTGACATTGGTTAAAGCAACTGATAAATTCGACCTTGCCATGCAAGAATTGGAGAGTGGTACGGTTGATGTTATCGTGCAGATTCCCGACCATTTTGAGCGTGATATGACGGTCTCCACCCCTGAAAAAATAAGTATAACAGCCAATGCCGTTAACGCCACCAAAGGTTCGATAGGCACACAATACGTTATACTAACAATTGCCCATACACTTATTGAATTGCGCAACGATAAAGGTCTAAATCGGTTATCCGAGGTATTAACGGTGCAAAATCGCTTTAATCCGACGCTCAATTACCGCCATTATATGATTCCCGCTCTTATGATTTTGATCTTTATCCTTGTGTGCGGCTTCCTGCCTGCGTTGAACATCGTAAAAGAGAAGGAAATCGGTACAATCGAGCAGATAAATGTCACACCCGTGAGTCGCTTTACCTTTATTCTGTCAAAGCTGATACCCTATTGGATCATAGGTATTTTAGTGCTTATGGCTGCAATGATTATCGCATGGCTTGTCTATGGGCTTGCACCTGCCGGCTCAATTTGGGTTATTTTCTTTGGGGCAGCGCTGTTTATTCTGACCATTTCCGGATTCAGTCTTACAGTTGCAAATTTCTCGGATACGATGCAACAAATAATGTTCGTACTCTTCTTCTTCATTATGATTTTTATACTGATGAGCGGACTGATTACACCTATTGACTCCATGCCCGGCTGGGCACAGAAGTTTACATATATTTTACCGCCGCGCTATATTATTGACATTTTGCGTTCAGTCTATCTTAAGGGAACAACCCTTGCCGAGTTATGGCGTGATTTCACAGCTCTCGGAAGTTTTGCAGTCTTATTCAATATCCTCGCTGCCGTCACCTACAAAAAGCAGGCGTAAGAGGTACCCCAATGGGTGTGGTTAACAACTTCACCGGTTTTGTGAGGTAAGTTCCGGTTTAAAACTAAAATAAGGATGTAATAGAATGAAAGATAGTAACTTTGGCAAATTGAATAAACGCTGCCGATATAAGACGCATACAAAACATATATGAATCAATGGACCTTGGTGCATGACATCCTAAAAAATATCTTACACATTAATGGAATATAACTTTTCAACACTTGCCGATATATTTGACTATTCAACGGCCACATTCAGTAAAAGAACAGTATCGGATTTTGTTGACGGAGGCAAGCGTTACACATATCACAGCTTCCGCGAAGAGTGCAACCGAATTTCCGGTGTGCTTACCACATTCGGCATACACTCTTCGGACAAGATCGCCATACTTTCCGAAAATCATCCCAACTGGGCTGTAGCCTTTTTCGCCATAACGACATCCGGCAGGATTGCTGTTCCCATGCTACCGGGAGTTTCACCTAACGAAGTTGAAAATATACTGCAACACTCCGATTCGAAAGCTGTATTCGTGTCACGTAAGCAATACTTGAAAATAAGTCCTGAAACTATTCAACGTCTGCGTCTTATAATAGACATAGAGACGTTTGAACTGATCCGTGCAGAAGATAAAAAGTACACTTGCGATGGTAGGACACAACGCCCGGATCCAATGAATATTGCCGCCATTATCTACACATCAGGCACCACAGGCAGTGCTAAAGGCGTAATGCTGAGCCACCGCAATTTCTGTGCAAACGTACTGGAGGCCTGGACTGCACATAAAGTTTACAAGAAAGATGTTTTTCTATCCATACTGCCTCTTGCCCATACTTATGAGATGAGTATAGGCATGATATATCCATTCTCATGTGGAGCATCGGTGTACTACCTTCAGAAACCTCCTACTCCATCGGTCCTTACCGATGCCTTGTTAAAGATCAGACCCACTACAATGCTTTCAGTACCGCTTATCATTGAAAAGGTTGTAAACAACAGAGTGAAGCCCACCATTGCTGCAAGTAAATTCCTGACATATCTGCAAAACCACTTTCCGTTCCTGCTATACTGGCTTGTAGGCGCCAAAATAAAGAAAATGTTTGGCGGAAGAATGAGATTTTTCGGTATAGGCGGCTCAAAACTGGATGTTGAGGTTGAGAGATTCCTAAGGAAGATCCGCTTCCCTTACGCTATCGGTTACGGCTTGACCGAAACAGCTCCGCTCATATGTGATGCCGCTCCCAAAAAGACGCATTTAGGCAGCACCGGAACGGCTTCATATGGAATCAGTGTACGTTTGGCCGATGTCAATCCCGACAGCGGAATAGGTGAGCTTCAGGTCAAAGGTCCCAATGTGATGCTCGGCTACTACAAAGATTACAATAGGACAAAATCGGTCATGACCGATGACGGATGGTTGCGTACCGGCGATATGGCCAGCGTTGACAGGAAAAACCGTTACTACATACACGGACGCTCGGGCAATGTCATCATAGGTTCATCGGGCGAAAACATCTATCCTGAAGAGATTGAAATTGTCATCAACAAAATAGATAATGTCAACGAATCACTGGTGATAAGCCGCTCAGGCCAACTTGTAGCGCTGGTACAACTGATTGACGGAGTCATAGATTGGGATCTTGAAGGTGAAGACCGTTTCATTGAAACAATGGAAAAACGCAAAAAAGAGATTAAAGATGCGGTCAATGCCAAAGTAAGCCGGTTCCTTAATATCAAGGATGTGGAATTCATGAGAGAGCCGTTCAACAAGACTGCCACTATGAAGATAAGGCGGTTCATGTATCAGGAGAATTATAAAAATGATATTAAACAAAGCAACATTAACAAGAGTAAAAGAAAATGAGCATAAAGAAAATCATTAACCCCTGGATTGACACTCAAGGATTCAACTGTATAGCATGTTGTCCTACAAACAAACAGGGACTGCATCTTGAGTTTTTTGAGGAAGGCGACGATATTTTTACCCGTTGGAAACCCGACGACAATTTCCAGGGATGGATGGATACCCTGCATGGAGGTATTCAGGCCCTGCTTATTGACGAGACGGCAGGATGGGTGGTGTGTCGCAAATTACAGACCACAGGTGTGACATCAAAAATGGAAATACAGTACCTGAAACCCGTATCCACCAAACTTGACCATCTTACGGTACGTGCCCGAATAGCCCGAACGATGCGCAACCTGGCATTCATCGATGCCGAAGTCTATGACAGTGACGGAACCGTATGCACAAAAGCATCGCTGTTATTTTTCTGTGCCTCAAAGGAGAAAGCCGCCAAGGAATTAGGATTTACCGCCTGTGAAGTGGAAGAATAACACAGAAACAGCGCGAAATAACATGGAATAGAACGGACAGCGCTATAACGCGGGAAAAAGCGCGGAAAACACGAAATAAGTAATAGTAAAAATTAGCGCAAAGACAGTGCAGAGATAAAAATAAGGAACGTGGGGTTTTCCCACGTTCCTTACTGTTTTCAACTGATCTCAGGAATCAGAAGCCGCCGCCAAAACCGCCGCCAAAACCGCCAAACTGTGAGGCATCAAATTCCTCAACCTTCACACCTGCGGGGACAGTAAACATAGCAGCATCAACTGCCTTCTCCTCGAACTTCTTGCAAGTCTGTCCAAACTCTCCCATCTCGGTTGACATGAGGTTCTTAAGCTGGATACCTTTGTATATCCATACGGTCTGCTCCATCTGATTGCCCATCATATCAATGGTCATCGTATATTTGGTGCACTCCTTACCGGCAACAGTCTCCTTGCCAACCTCTTTGATATTGTTGTCCTTCTTGACCTGATCGGTCAGGTTGTTCCAGTTGATTGTGGATGTGGCACGACCGGCACGCATACCTCCGCCGGGACCTCCGGCAGGGAATTTAGTAGCAGTCTTAGCCTCATCGTTAATACGGATCTGGGCGCCGTCTTTGTCAGTGATAGTGCGAGTTTTACCCTGACCGCCAAAACCGCCCTCCGATACCTGAGCAATTTTCAGACCGTAATCATCAAAATAGGTCTCTGTGATCATCTCCTGACCCATCATGTCCATTGACATAGTGATAACACCTGACTTTACTCCGTAAGGAGCATTGGCCGGTACCTGAGCGCCAGCCAAAGAAACTACTGCCAACAGGGCAGTTGCCATAAACATCTTTTTCATTTCTCTTTTTTATTGATTAAAAATTAAAGGTTATACATTTTTTTATATTAACACACCATTATATAGATATAATAGTTATACCTCAAAGTTAAAAACCGTATGACAAAAAATATACTTTATAAATATCTTTTACTGTTAATGCTCTAAGTATATTTATAAAATCAATCAAGTCTGTTGCTATCGCTGCTAAGTTCTCTCCACAGAATATCTTTGAGTTGCTCTATTCCGAGTCCGCTCACGCTCGATATAAAGACATATGGAATGTCGTTCGGCAGTTTAGGTTCAAGCATTGAGATAAGTTCTCCGTCAATAAGGTCGCATTTGGTAACGGCCAGCACACGCTGCTTGTCAAGCATCTCGGGATTAAACTGTGCCAGCTCATTGAGCAGAATATCATACTCCTTTCTTATATCCTCAGTATCGGCAGGTATCATGAAGAGCAGCAACGAGTTACGCTCGATGTGCCGCAGAAAACGGAGTCCCAGACCCTTGCCTTCACTGGCGCCTTCAATTATACCGGGAATATCGGCCACAACAAATGATTTATCATCATGATAAGAGACTATGCCCAGATTGGGTTCAAGCGTAGTAAAAGGATAGTTGGCTATTTTAGGTTTAGCTGCCGATATGACCGAAAGCAGTGTTGACTTGCCGGCATTTGGAAAGCCCACCAGACCGACATCGGCAAGCAGCTTGAGTTCGAGCACAACCATGCGCTCCAGAGCCGGTTCACCGGGCTGTGCAAAACGCGGTGCCTGACGTGTAGGCGTACGGAAATGCCAATTGCCCAGTCCGCCGCGACCGCCGCTAAGCAACACCTCCTGCTGCCCGTCTTCGGTTATGTCACAAAGATGCTCGTCCGTTTCGGCATCATAAGCCACAGTACCGCAAGGAACCTCAATAATAATATCCTCGCCATCTTTTCCGGTACGTCTGTTACCGCCGCCGTGGCCGCCATCCTCAGCAAACAGATGACGTTCATAACGTAAATGCAACAATGTCCAGTAGTTGCGGTTACCCTTTAAAATGACACTGCCTCCCTTACCGCCGTCACCGCCATCAGGCCCCCCTTTGGGAACATATTTATCGCGACGCATATGAACCGATCCTCTGCCGCCCTTACCCGAGCGGCAGAGGATCTTCACATAATCGACGAAATTTGATTCTGCCATCTATTAAAAGAATGTGTCAAAGCGACGCCACTTTTTCTATTATCTCCTTAATAATCAAGTTCGTATCACCCTTAAAGGTAAATTCTGACAATACACCCTCATTTTTAAACCACTCAATCAACGGATAGGTCTGGTTATAATATACTTTGAAACGTTTCTTAATGGTCTCCTCATTATCATCGGCACGACCCTCTATCTTAGCACGTCTAAGAAGGCGCTCCATAAGTACATCTTCGCTCACATTCAGATTAATGGTGATCGTAATCTTCTCGCCGCGTTCCTGAAGCATATCCTTAAGTGCCTTGGCCTGAACTATTGTACGTGGGAACCCGTCAAAAATCACACCCGGTCCGTCAAGCATGGAATCATAAACACCGGCCAATATATCAATCATATGCTCATCGGGGATAAGCTGTCCCTGATCAATATAGCCCTTAACTATTTTTCCAAGTTTTGTGCCGGCCTTTATTTCTGCCCTCAGCACATCGCCGGTGGAAATGTGATTGTAACCGAATTCCTTGACTAAAGCAGCGCTGTAGGTTCCTTTACCTGAACCCGGAGCACCGAAAATTACGATGTTGTCCATTGTTGAGTTTGTTGTTTTATTTGATTATCCTATAAATGTCTCGTGTATTCCTGCCAAAACCGTCATAATCCAAACCATAACCTACAATAAAGCCGTTAGGAATATTCATGGCGACATATTTAAGGTTAATGTCAACCTCGAGTTTGTCAGGCTTGAACAACATTGTACATACCGAAATTGATGCCGGATTCTTTTTCGAAAGCAGGGAAATAATGTCACGCATAGTAAGGCCGGTATCGACAATGTCTTCAACTATTATAACATGTCTGTCTTCTATCGTTTCGTTTAGGCCTATCACCTCTTTAACCGTTCCCGTGGTGTCAGTTCCCTGATATGATGCCATTTTTATAAACGATACATTGCAGGGAATAGTAACGTTTTTAAGCAGGTCCGAAGCAAACATAAACGCACCGTTAAGTATGCAGAGAAAGATAGGATCCTTGCCCTCATAGTCACGGTTTATATCCGATGCAACTCTCCTGATTTCAGCCTGAATATCATTCTCAGGTATAAAAATTCCAAATGATCTATCCTTGACTTTTATGATCTCCATACTATACTAAGATTATAATTTACAAATGTAGTTAAAAAAACGGTTTTCTCATACAACCATGAGACTGAATTTTAGGTCAGATATCCGATAATCATGGCATTTTAACAAAATAAATGTACTTTTGTCAAGTTAGAACCGAGACTTATGGAGAGCTCACTGATAAAAATGTGTCTGAATGAACTTAGTGGATATACGTCCGCTGAAAAGATTGAAATTGACTCAGAGTCATCAATCCGGCAAATGTTGCGACCACGTGACCCGCAAGCTCATAAGAAATGTTTCGGACATGCATTGTTATACGCCGGAAGCATGGGAATGGCCGGCGCTGCAGTACTGTCAGCAAAAGCCTGCATGCGGTCGGGAGCAGGACTGCTCACAGTTTGCTCACCCTTATACAATAATGCAATCCTGCAGACTACAGTACCTGAAGCTATGACAATAACTCCGAAAGAGGTGTCGCTTACAGATTTTAGCACATCCCGTTTCAATGCTATCGGAGCCGGTCCCGGACTGGGCTACGGAGAAGATAGGGCCAGACTGCTTGCCATACTTACAAAATCCGCAAAGCTTCCTATGGTGCTTGATGCCGACGCACTGAACATCATTGCTAAGAATCCCGAAATGATGGAATACCTGCCTCAAACAACAATACTCACACCCCATGTGGGTGAACTGGCAAGACTGACCGGAACCTCTTTCAGCAATCGTACCGACATAGTTACGAAGGCGTTGGAATTGGCATTAAAACACAACGTTACAGTAATAGTGAAAGGAGCGCCCACGGTTACCGTATCGCCCGACGGGAAACTGTTCATAAACACCACAGGAAACGCCGGAATGGCTACAGCCGGCTCAGGCGATGTCCTGACCGGTATAGTGTTAGCCATGATCACCCAAAGCTACTCAGGGACCGAAGCCTCACGTATTGCAACATATATACACGGACTTGCAGGTGACATTGCAGCCCGAAAATTCAGCCAGACGGCTATGACATCGGCCGATATTACCGACTGCCTTCCCGAAGCCTGGCTTAAAATGACAATGGAATTATGAAAAGAATATTTGGAATTACTGTCCTGACATTGGGCAGCTGCCTGATTGCATCATCAGCATTGGCACAGGGTCTCTCGGAACCCTACTCCCCCGGAGTAACAAATGACGCGGTTTCGTACTGGTTACCGCGTACATGCCTGAATATCACTGTCAATACACGTCGTACCACCTTCACGCCGGGTGAATTCTCACGTTATGCCGAAAGATATCTGCGACTGAACAACGTAAAGGATAAGTCTGAGGAGAGCTGGGAAATAACCGGAATCACGGTAACAGAGTATGGTGCTCCTGACAAAGAGCATCTTTATACACTGGTTTTTCCGAATAAAGGAGCCAGACCCTATATTGAACTGACTGACGATGGCATAATATCGGCGGTAAACCTGCATACCGACATTGGCAAACAGGAAGATGAGGTCCCAACCAGGATCATCGAAAAGAGCACCACACCTTTTTCCGATGCTCAACTATACATGACCGAAGAGATCATTATGGCCGGATCAATAGCTAAGATGGCCGAACTTACAGCCAAGGAGATATATAGCATACGTGAAAGCCGTAACCTGATAACCAGAGGACAGGCCGAATATATGCCGACCGACGGCGAATCGGCTAAAATCTTCCTTGAACATCTGGATAAACAGGAAGCAGCCCTGCTTACACTGTTCAGCGGCAACACCGAGGTGTATGAAGAGTCGTTTACCATTAACATAAACCCCGAAACTTCTGTTTCTAAGCTTATGGCGTTCAGATTCTCTGCCAAACTAGGTGTGCTGCCGGTAAATAATCTGGCCGGAGAACCGGTCTGGATTGACATTGAGGATAAGGAGATGATGTCCGGCGGGCAGAATCAAAGCCAAAAAGGAAATATGACATCAACATTGGAGAAAGGACGAAATAAAGACGGTTTCCTCTTCTGCCGTATTCCGGGCAGGGCAATAGTGAGAATCTATAATAATCGCCAATCGTTTGTGACTAAGGAGATTTCCTTTGCTCAGTTCGGCTCCGTTGAAGTCGTTTCACGGAATATCATGGGTAAGAATGCCGATACGAAGATCACATTTAATACTACGACCGGCGGGATCACGGGAATAAACGAATAAACTGTTCAGACAATAAAAAAATCCGGACGGAACTTTACGGGAACCATCCGGATTTTTTACATCTTATATTCTCTCAGTTATAGCTATAGGAAGATATAACGCAATACAAATAGTATTGAAAGAACCCACATCATAGGATTGATCTTTCCAAATCTGCCGATAAGTATATTGAATATAACGGTTATCATCTTTTCATCCTTATCCTTAATCTTCTTAATTATGCCACAAACTAAATTGATAACAACATAAGTAATAAGACCCAGCATTATACCATCGGAAATACTGTAAGCCAAAGGCATAACGATAAGGGTGATGTATGCCGGGATAGACTCGGAAAAATCGTCAAACTCTATATCCTTGACCGTTGACATCATCATAACGCCCACAACTATCAGTGCAGGAGCTGTAGCTGCCGAAGGTATTGCAAGGAATAACGGAGCAAAGAACAGTGCTATCACAAAGCAGATAGCGGTAGTGAACGAAGTTAGACCGGTGCGTCCGCCGACAGCAACACCAGCCGCACTCTCAACATATGTCGTTGTGGTGCTGGTACCGAAAGCGGCACCTGCAACAGTAGCTACGGCATCGGCCATAAGGATTTTCTTTACACCGGGAATAGTGCCGTCGGGATTCATCATATTGGCCCTCTTTGATACGCCTATAACCGTACCTATGGTATCGAAAATGTCAATAAAGAGGAATGTGAATACCACAACCAACATATCCAGAGAGAATATGTGAGTCCATTCAAACTTCAAAAATATAGGTTTGATTGAAGGAACCGCACTCATAACACCACCAAACTGTGTAACAGCTTCGGGCACAGCACCGGGAGCAGCATCGGCAGGAAGCGGCATTTTAAAGAATATGCCCAATACTGCAGTTATAAGGATACCGACCAATATTGCGCCCGGAATCCTCAGAACAAGCATTATCGAAGTGATCAGCAAACCTATAACAGCCAGCAGAGCCGGACCGGAAGTTATATTACCCAAAGTTATGATTGTACCGCCGTCATCTACAATAATACCTGCGTTAACCATACCTATAAATGCAATAAACAGGCCGATACCTACACTGATAGCACTCTTCATGGATGCAGGAATAGCATTGATGATTGCTTCACGCACATTTGTAAGAGTCAGCAGAATGAATATGAGACCTTCAATAAATACAGCTGTTAGTGCAAACTGCCAGCTGTAACCCATGGTCAGACATACGGTATAGACAAAGAATGCGTTAAGGCCGAGACCGGGGGCCAAAGCAAAAGGCTTCTTTGCATAAAGAGACATTACCAATGTACCTACAATGGCAGCCAGACCGGTTGCTGTAAAAACAGCCCCCTTAGGCATACCCATAGCCTCCAGACTACCGAAGATATCCGGGTTGACAGCCAGTATATAGGACATTGTCAAAAATGTGGTTATTCCGGCAAGGATCTCAGTTCTGACTGAGTGTTTGCCCTCCTCAAATCCAAATAATTTAGCTAATGCAGTCATACATTACTATATTTAAAAATCCCACTTAACGCCAAGACAAGGATTAACCATGAATCCCTGGTTACCGGCAAAGTTGCTGCTAATCTCAATCTCTGTTCCAATATTGAAGTTCGGGCAATCAAACAGTGAACCTATATTATACCAAAGCTGGGGCTCTGAAATAAAGGTAAGTGACTTTTGACTTTTATCTTCGTCTGCATAGGGACCATCCTCGCCCCATATATCGGCAAAACCTGAGAATCTAAGGCCTTCCACGCCGAACAGATTGTTCATACCCCATACGAAGGTAAATTGCAGAGGCAGATGACTCTCCGAACCCTTGAAAGTCTTGTACATAAGTTCAAATGTGAAGGTGTTTGAAAAATCAGCGTTGTGCATGAAATACTCTACACCAAACAACCAGTTACGGCTTCCGAAACCTACGCCGCCGTTGAACTCAATATGCGCACTGAGTGCGGCAAGATCCGAATCCTGCCAAAAATTAATAGCACGGGCAATTTCAAAATAGCTGCCATAATTCCTTATACCATAGAAATGTTCGTTGGGCTTAAAACCGGGAATTGTCTCTTTATCACGCTCTTTCTGGGTAAAATAGTCATAATCCACAAAAAAGAATGTGCTGCCCCAATCATCGGCCTTGAACATCTCAAGAGTAGTAGTGACATGCTTACGGTTTTCCCCAAAATCATAGAAGACCTGTAAGTTTGTCTGTGCAAAAGCACCCACTGCGAGCAGGCTGAAACCTGCAAAAACTAAAATTCTTTTCATCTTGTTTTTTTTTAAATAATGAAATTTATTAATGTATAATTTTTTGTCAATCAATTCTTACCAATAGTCTCCTCTGCTGACTCCTTAGCATCGGCATCGGCGCCGGCACGTTTGCCGCTGACATACTCCTCGTAGGATATATTGAAATCCTTACCGGGAAGAACCGCATTTAAAATTATGCCTACCAACGCAGCTACTGCCAGACCGGAGAGTGAAATCTTTCCGAACGAAATACTGCCGGGGCCGTACTGGATACCTATTGCAAGCACCAGGATCAAGGCTGTAATAAGTACATTGCGGTTGTTGGTAAAGTCAACATTATTCTCAACCAGATTGCGTACACCTACAGCCGATATCATACCGTAAAGAACCAGTGAAACACCGCCTACGGTAGCTGTCGGCATCAAATATATGAGCTGCGCAAATTTAGGACAAAATGAAAATATGATAGCCAGAACAGCTGCAATGCGCACCACCCTGGGGTCAAACACCCTGGTCAGGTTGAGTACGCCTGTATTTTCACCGTAAGTGGTGTTGGCCGGAGCGCCGAACAGGGCGGCTAATGAAGTAGCTAAACCATCGCCCATAAGAGTGCGATGAAGTCCGGGATAGGCAATAAAGTTACGGTTACAGGTTGATGAAATGGCACAGATATCGCCGATATGCTCAATCATTGTAGCAAAAGCTATAGGTACAATAGCTATGATTGCTGTTCCCATAAATGACCAGTCAGGATTCTGAAGCGCTGCAAAAGCGGTGTTCTCCATCTGGAATGGCAGTCCAAACCATGCAGCCTCCTTAAGAGGAGTAAAGTCAACCTGACCGAAGCCGGCTGCAACTAAATATGAACCGATTACACCCAGAATAATAGGAATAATCTTTATCATACCCTTGCCGAAGATATTGCATATCACTATGATAGCAATAGCGAGCAGAGCAATCCACCAGTTGGCCTGACAATTGTTAATAGCACTTGCCGAGAGGATAAGACCAATTGAGATTATAATCGGACCTGTTACCACCGGCGGGAAAAAGCGCATAGTGCGCTGCACACCATAAAATTTGAACAATGCAGCCAAAACGAAATAGAGAAGACCTGCACAAAACACACCAATAGATGCGTATGTCAGAGCCTGATTTGCGGTAAAAAGTTCCATGCCGGCCGCTGCATTCTTGGCAAGCGCAAACTCCTTAACGGCAGCATAACCACCGAGAAATGCGAATGAGGAGCCGAGAAATGCAGGCACCTTCATTTTCGTAAACAGATGGAAAATCAGTGTTCCGATACCTGCGAACAACAGGGTCGCCGAAACTGAAAGTCCTGTCAAGATGGGTACTAATACCGTTGCGCCAAACATGGCGAACATGTGCTGGAAGCCTAGCACCAGCATTCTTCCCTTACCCAGGTATCTGGCATCATGGATACCTTCCTGTTTGAATTCCATTTATTTTTTAGTTAGTTGTTTATGTTGTTTCACTTTTTTTCACATTGAATGCAAAAGTAACTACGCGTAAATGAAGGAAAAAGAAAAAATGCATAATTTTTAAGAATTGTTGATAACTTTTTATGCTGCAAAATATTTTCTATTTTTTTAAAAACATTTATGTATAAATTTGCATAAATCAAACAAAAGTATTATTTTCGTGCCTCAAAAAAATTTTCACAACTAAAGAAAAAGAAAACATACTATGGACATTCATTTCCAGATTGAATATAAGACACAATGGGGTGAAAAACTCTACTTGTACATAAACCTTAATGACGGAAGTCAGTTGTGTCTGGAGATGGATAATGATGGCATGGGAAACTGGTTCACAGACTACAGAATTGAGGATGACGAGTTCAATACGAATAGAGACATCACCTATTATTATACTGTTCAAGTTAACGGAAATATAATCCGCCGGGAAGAAGGGTCGCTCCACACCATACCGTATAAAAATTTCAGACGTATTGTCCTGATTGACCGATGGCATGAATATAGTGGCTTGGATACAATACAGCGCAGTATAGTTTTACCGTATGTAAAACTTAACGGACGCCCCCGGTGGAGAGGCGCCGGAACATCGGTCCCGGTCTTTTCACTCAGAACTGAGAATAGTTTCGGAATAGGTGAATTTACCGATCTAAAACTTCTTGTTGACTGGGCTGCGGCAACGGGACAGAGCATAATACAGATTCTTCCTGTAAATGACACCACAATGACCCGCACATGGCGGGATTCATATCCGTACAGCGCAAACTCATCGTTTGCACTCAACCCCATATACATTAATCTTGAACAGGTCGGGGAACTAAGTGACAAGGATTTCCTGCAACGTATCGAAAAACTCCGCAAAGAACTGAATGCCCTGCCTGAGATAGATTATGAAAGGGTTTTGGCTATAAAAACCGAATATTTGGAACGCCTATACGAGGAATTTGGCGACCGATGTGCTCAATCAGCCGGATTCAGGGATTTTCACCGTGCCAACCGAAGCTGGCTTGAACCTTATGCAATATACTGTTATCTGCGCGACCAGAGTGGGACAGTTGATTTTACAACCTGGAAAGAGCCTGTATTCAAACAGTCCATTATAAAAAAATATTGCATGCCCGGTAACCCAAAATGCCATGAAGTCCGGAAATACGCGTTTATACAATACCATCTGCACCTCCAGCTTGCCGAAGTTAAGAGATATGCCAACAGTAAAGGCATTCTGCTTAAGGGAGACGTTCCCATAGGAGTTAACCGATACAGCACCGATGTATGGGTAAATCCTAAATTGTTCAATATCGACTGCCAGGCCGGCGCCCCACCCGATGACTTTGCCGTTGATGGGCAAAAATGGGGTATGCCTACTTACAACTGGAAAAACATGTCGCTTGACGAATACTCATGGTTTAAAGAGCGTTTCAAAAAAATGGCCGACTATTTTGACGCTTACCGCATAGACCATCTGCTGGGTTTCTTCAGGATATGGGAGATCCCGCTGAAATACAGCAGCGGTCTGATGGGAACATTCAATCCCTCACTTCCTTATAGTACCTTTGAGCTAAAGAAGATGGGATTTCCGTTTGATGCCTCAAAGCACGCGGTGTCCAAACCCGGAGCGCCTGAAACCGAGGTTCTCTTCCTTGAGGACACCCGTATCCCCGATCATTGGCATCCGCGTGTGAACGGTTTTAATACCAAACTGTTCAAGACTCTTTCAAAAGACGAGCAACAAGCCTATTACAAGATACACAACGATTTCTTCTATGTGAGAAACAACAAATTCTGGAGCGAATCGGCTATGGCCAAGCTCTCAGCTCTCATTGAAGCTACCGACATGCTTGTGTGCGGTGAGGATCTGGGAATGATTCCGGTCTGTGTACCTGAAGTAATGGATTTGCTACGCATCCTTACGCTCGAAGTACAGCGTATGCCTAAACAGTACGGAGTCAGTGTGGCAAACCCGGCCACTTATCCTTATCTCTCCGTCTGCACCACTTCGACCCATGACATGAGTGTGCTACGCGTGTGGATTGAAGATGAGATGAAGCCCAATCCGGTCATAAGCACAAATGAGGCTACGACAGATGCCTGCTCAGCCATTATTACAAGCCATCTTGCATCACCCTCAATGTTTGCCATTTTCCCGATTCAGGACTGGCTCTCCATTGACAATTCATTAAGAGCACGAAATCCTGAATCCGAGAGGATAAATGTACCGGCTGACCCCGACAACTATTGGCGATACCGCATGCATATAACTTTGGAGAAGTTGATTGATTCCGATAAATTCAATTCCGAGATCAAGCAGATGCTCTACTTATCAGATCGGTAAACATGGCTCCCTGCCATATTTTTACTAACTTCGCGCCTTGAAAACAAACCACCACCGAAAATGTTTGAAAATCTATCTGAGAGACTAGAACGGTCCCTTAAAATACTGAAAGGTGAAGGCAAAATTACCGAAGTAAACGTAGCCGAAACCTTAAAAGATGTGCGCAGAGCTCTGCTTGATGCCGATGTCAACTACAAGGTTGCCAAACAGTTCACCGACACTGTGAAGGAAAAAGCTTTGGGAATGGATGTACTCACATCGGTTCGCCCGGGACAACTCATGGTCAAGCTGATACATGATGAACTGGCCACACTGATGGGCGGCACTGCCATTGATATCGATATAAAAGGACATCCTGCGGTAATTCTTATGGCCGGCCTGCAAGGTTCGGGTAAGACCACATTCAGTGCCAAGCTTGCAAACTTTCTAAAGACCAAACGCGCCAAAAAGCCGCTTCTGGCCGCCTGTGACATCTATCGTCCTGCCGCCATTGACCAACTCAATGTGTTGGGTGAACAGATAGGAGTGCCCGTTTATGCTGAGCACGATAACAACAAGCCCGTCGAGATAGCCCAAAACGCCATACGTGAAGCTCGCGCCAAAGGATTCGATGTGGTGATAATTGACACCGCCGGCCGCATGGCCATAGACGAGATGATGATGACGGAGATAACCGCCATCAAGGAGGCAACAAACCCCAACGAGATACTTTTTGTGGTTGACTCCATGACCGGACAGGATGCCGTAAATACCGCAAAAGAGTTCAACGACCGTCTGGATTTTAGTGGCGTCATACTGACCAAAATCGATGGCGACACTCGCGGCGGTGCCGCCCTGAGCATACGCACAGTAGTTGACAAACCCATTAAGTTTGTAGGAACGGGTGAGAAAATGGATGCTTTTGATATCTTCCATCCCGACCGTATGGCCGACCGCATTCTGGGAATGGGTGACATAGTCTCATTCGTGGAGCGTGCTCAGGAACAGTTCGATGCCGAACAGGCCAAACGCCTCCAGAAGAAGATGGGCAAAGGCAAATTCGATTTCGACGACTTTCTGGAACAGATAGGACAGATCAAAAAGATGGGTAACATGAAAGACCTGATGGGCATGATACCCGGTGTAGGCAAAGCCCTGAAAGATGTTGACATAAGCGATGACGCATTCAAAGGTATCGAGGCCATGATCTACTCCATGACACCCGATGAGCGCAGCAATCCGGACCTTCTGTTAAAGAGCCAGTCCCGCAAAAGCCGTATTGCCAAAGGCAGCGGATTACCCCTGCAGGAGGTGAACCGTATGATCAAACAGTTTGAGCAGACCCGCAAAATGATGAAGAATGTAGCGGGCGCCAAAATGCCCAATTTTATGATGAGGAGATAAATTTTACATGATTATACAGATGCAGCTAATAGACGGAAAAGCGGTAGCCGAACAGGTTAAACAGGAGATAGCCGAGCAGGTGGCGACAATGATGGAAAACGGCATGAAGCGCCCACATCTGGCAGCCATACTGGTAGGTCATGACGGAGGCAGCGAAACTTACGTTGCAGCCAAAGTAAAGGCATGCGCCGTATGCGGATTCAAATCTACGCTGATAAGGTTTGAGAGCGATGTAACCGAAAAGGAGCTTCTCCAAAAAATAGCCGAACTGAACAATGACCCCGATGTAGATGGATTCATAGTCCAACTCCCCCTGCCTAAACATATTAACGAACAGCACATAATTGAAGCAATAGACTACCGCAAGGATGTGGACGGTTTCCACCCCATCAACGTGGGACGTATGAGTATAGGTCTGCCCTGCTTCGTATCGGCAACGCCCTATGGCATTATGGAGCTGTTACGCCGCTATAATATTGAGACCCGCGGCAAGAAATGTGTCGTATTGGGCCGAAGCAACATAGTAGGCAAACCTATGGCCATGCTGCTTATGCAGAAAAGCAATCCCGGCAACTGCACCGTGACAGTCTGCCACAGCAACACTGTAAATATCAAAGAGGAGTGCCGTCAGGCCGACATCATCATAGCCGCACTCGGCCAGCCCGGATTCGTTACTGCCGATATGGTTAAGCCCGGAGCCGTTGTCATCGATGTAGGCACGACCCGCATACCCGATGAGACTAAGAAGAGCGGATTCCGCCTGAGCGGCGACGTTAAGTTTGATGAGGTTGCACCTTTGTGCAGCTATATAACTCCAGTTCCCGGCGGTGTAGGTCCCATGACTATCTGTTCGCTCATGAAAAACACCCTGCTGGCCGGTCAGAAAGCCATCTATCGCTGAACCTTCATTAAAATCTAGGGAAAGCAAGAAGAAACGGAAAAACTAAGCAAACCTTAGAATAAGCCAAGAACCAAGGAAAATCAGGAAAAAAAGGAAGGATCGGGACAAATCAAGGTAAATTGAAGGGATTCAGAAAAAACCGGTGATTTAGATTTGGGGTGCCCGATGGGACTCGAACCCACGACATTCAGAACCACAATCTGACGCTCTAACCAACTGAACTACGGGCACCATTTGAAGTCTGTTGCGTAAAGCGGTGCAAAGTTACCATGTTTTTCGTAAAATTGAAATTATCGGCGCTCTATTTTTCATTAATAAAGAGAAATAATTAAATTTGTAGAAATAAATCCTTATGAAAACAGAGAGTATTCTTAAAATCATAGTCGCAATCCTGCCCTTGTTGTTCTTGTCATCCTGCTCCGGCAAAGGCGACAAGTATGCATTCCAATATGTGACGTTCAAACAGACACTGCCTTATGAACCGGGCAAGGAGAATCCCAAATGCAATTTCGATATGAGAGTGTTACAAGCGTACGGCACCGATACAATGTTTGCCGATGCCTTCAACAAGGATATATCGGAAACCCTGTTCAATAAGAATACAACCGATGTGCGCAGTGCCATGATATCGTTCATAGACTCAATCATAGTTAATTTCAAGAACGACAACTTGGAGCTGCAAGAATATGCAAAGCAACAAAAAGAGATAAATCCTCTTGGCATCGGATACAATTACGTTGTAGAGACATCTGTCTCATACGGCAACAACCGTGACATAATAGGCTGCCATGTGAATTGGTACGAATACACCGGCGGAGCACACGGCAGGACCTTTATCACCTGTCGCAACTACCGTCTTGAAGACGGCAGTATAGTTACGCTCGACGACTATTTAAAACCCGGCTATGAAAGCGTACTTATTCCGATTCTGGATGATCTTCTGCTGCGCGAAGCCGGTTGTGAGAGTCGCAGCGAACTTGACAGGCACGGCTATTTCTCTGAAACACCCATGTTCGTTCCTGACAATTTTGAGATCAGGAAGGACTCGATTGCATTCATATTCAATCAGTACGAAATAGCTCCATACTCGACGGGAATAACCACTCTGGTTGTACCCGAGAATGATATACGTAAGATAATCCGCTGATATATCATACGTCAATCCATTCAACCTCGCCTCCCCAAAGCTCAAGAAAACGCATAAAACCGGCATTATCAATAACCACGCTGGCAGTATTTTCACAGGGATGGAACGATATCCGGGGAGCTTCACGAAGCTCGGAATCAAGAAAATACTTTACACGATGACCATTGTCAAAGAGTTCCCTGGGGTTTACACCCTCTTTTACCCACCCAAAGTTGCGAGAACCGTCAGGAGCCTTTACGGCAGGATGCTCAACCAGATTCATATCATGTATCAAACCGAAAGCACAAACCGAACCGGGAGATACCCCTATGCACCGTTCCATACGCTCGGGACTGGCAAAGCTCAGCTTACCCTGCTTTACAATACGCTCTAAACTGTGTATATCGAGGTTCTTATGGCACTCGAAACTGGCCATATAGTGACGATTCCCCTTATGGTTTCTGAAAAACAGATTCTTACAATGCGTTGAATCTACATTCTCCCAATAGGCCATAGCCTCCTCTATGGTATAAAGAGGCGGATGGTAATGCACCTCGTAATCTATCCCGTGAGCCTTCAGCCAGTTCAGCACAAAATCCGTCTTAGTCATATCTCTAAACATCGGTATATTTTCGCCGACAAAGTTAACCCTTATCCCCGAACATACCTTAAAATTTTAACCGTAAAACATCTTCAATCCAGTAGGTAACAGCATGGCTCTTTCCGCATATAGTTTAAAAATCTTATACTTAAAAACACCTCTTGGCAGCAGAGTTGCAAACTCATAGGGAATACTGACATATATTTTGATCGGCTCTCATAATCATGAAAAAATTGATATAATTTTGCAGCGGCAGTAAAAAAGAAATCTATCAATTTTAAATGAGACCAAACGTCATATTTAGATACTGTGGACTTTCATTGGTTGTTGTATCTACCCTGATGCTTGTCTCTGCGATAATTGCCCTTTTCAATGCATCTGACAGCAGTTTCATCCCTTTGCTGGTTTCAGGACTGTTTTTTATGGCAGGCGGGTTACTGCTGGTTTTTCTTATTGCTCCGGTCCGGGGAATCTATACCGGAGAAGGTTACACAATAGTTTTTACCACATGGCTGACAGCCTGCATTGCCGGAGCTATACCATTTGTTATATACGGCGGTGAGTTTACGGTAGTAAATGCACTGTTTGAAAGCGTATCGGGTTTTACCACCACCGGAGCATCCATCCTCAATAATATAGAAGCTCTTCCTATGGGACTGCATTTCTGGAGGGTAGCCGAGGCGTGGCTTGGCGGTATAGGTGTTGTCATACTCATAACCCTGGCCATTCCGGACAACCGGAGCGAACAGACTATGCTCGTTAGTTCTGAAACATCGAATCTGTCCAGAGAGTATTTCACAGGCAACAAACGAAGATTTGTAAGGATGATGATCCTCACCTACTCTTCCATAACACTGCTATCATTTATTTTACTCATGATAACAGGTATGGGATGGTTTGATGCTTTGGCACATGCAATGTCGGCCTGCAGTACATGCGGATTCAGCACCAAAAACATCAGCATAGCTTTTTATGACAATCCTTTGGTCGAAACCGTACTTATTATCTCCATGTTGTCGGGAGCGGTAAACTTCACATTGCTCTATTCCACCATAGTACCCGGACGCCATGAAAGGAGTTACATACTTAAATCCGAAATCTTTAGAGCATTCCTGATACTTATTGCCGTAGCTGTAGTAATGAATACGATAAGTCTCAGAATCAACAATGAATACAGCTCCTTGTCCGAAGCATTCCGGCAATCCGTCTTTCAGACAGTCTCCTATGCCACTACCACCGGATTTGCCACAACCGACACAAATGTCTGGCCCGGTTTCTGCATAGGTATCCTCACCTTCAGTTCGCTGATTTGCGGTTGTGCAGGTTCTACATCGGGAGGAATTAAAGTGGATCGGTTAGTATTGGTGGCAAAAGGAACCCATTATCAAATACAGCATCTCAGAAACCCGTCGCAGGTAATCCATACCCGTTTAGAAGGTAAATTCAGGAAACCCGATGAAATATTTCAGGCGGAAATATTCATACTATTGTATTTAGGACTTATTTTCATAGGAGCAACATTAAACCTGGCATTAGGTATGGATGCCCGTTCAGGAATATCGGCCGCAATAGCCTGTATGGGGAATGTAGGCCCCGGATTCGGAGAGGTAGGCTCTATGGGAAACTTTTCCAATCTGCCCGATACGCTTAAAATCTCCAACACCGTGCTGATGCTGGCCGGACGTCTTGAAATCTATCCCATTGTCCTTGCGTTCCGCAACCGGATTTAGAGTAACAAATCGGTAAATAGTATCGGCAGAACAGGGTTCCTATATAAAATGGAGCATAGGCGGTACTAAAGTCCTGACTTAAAGGCGGGACTTGAAGTCCCGGTAGCCGAAACTCTTTATAAGGGTGTAATCCGACCCGCTCTTTATGTAGATGGCCGGCAGCGGCATTCCGTTAAAAGTGTTGTTCTTAACCATTGTATAGATGGCCATATCCTCAAATACCAACATCTGACCTTCATGCAGGGGAGTATCGAATGAGTATTCGCCTATAATATCGCCCGCCAGACAAGTGGGGCCGCCCAGACGGCATACATAAGGCTTTTCCGATGAAATAGGGATTACTCTGACCTTATCATCCTGTCCGAAAGCGACCGTGCCGCTGTCACGCAGAGGCGGACGATAAGGCTTTTCCAGAACATCGGGCATATGACAGGCAGCCGATGTATCCAAGATGGCTAGATCCATTTCACCCTCACGATGCTGAATTTCAAGGACTCTGGTATAGAGATAACCGGCATTCAGGGCTATTGCTTCACCCGGCTCCAGATATACCTGTAACCCATATTCATTCACCATATGGTTTATACAACGCTCCAGACGCGGAATGTCATAATCGGCACGGGTAATGTGATGGCCGCCACCAAAATTCACCCACTTCATCAGAGGAAGCCACTCCCGGAACTGCTCCTCAAAGGCACGAAGAGTAATCTCCAGGGCATCGGAGTTCTGCTCGCACAATGTATGGAAATGAAGACCGTCAAGCAATGAGATAATATCTGCCGGTGCCCGGCGAAACTCCTCCAGAGTAACACCCAGACGGCTGCCCCTGGCGCAAGGGTCATAGATGGCATACTCGGCCGGCTGTGTGGAGATCTGAGGGTTGATTCTCAAACCGACCGATAGTCCGGCACTCTTTGCACGCCTTCCATACAGACTCAGTTGACGGATGGAATTAAAGACAATATGGTCACAAATTGCCAGTATCTCCTCCATATCGGATTCCCGAAATGCAGGCGAAAATATGTGATTTTCGGCGCTCTCCGGCATCTCCTCGTGAGACAGACGGGCTTCATAAAGACCGCTGGCTGTGGCTCCTGACAGATATTCGGCTATGAGCGAATAGAGGGTATAGCAGCTGAACGCCTTCTGCGCCAGCAGAATGCGGCAGCCCGTACGCGACATAACCCCCCGAAGGACCTTAAGATTATCCTCGATGCGGTCACGGTCAATCACGTAACAAGGCGTGTCAAGCTGCTTTCCTTCCATCTTCCATCAATTCGGTAAGAGTCCCGGGAGACGTTCCAAATCTCCATTTAATCTAATCCACAAACACTATCCAGTTAATCTACAAGAACGGGATTCTCGTCAACCACCCAAGGCAAGCCCCACTTGTTGAGGGCCTCCATATAGGGATCCGGATCGAACTCCTCGACATTGAACACTCCCTTGTCTTTCCACTGTCCGGTCATCACCATCATGGCGCCTATCATGGCAGGTACGCCGGTGGTGTACGAAATGGCCTGTGAACCGACCTCCCTGTAGCACTCCTGATGGTCGCACACATTATATATTTTTATGCTGCGCTTCTTTCCGTCCTTAATACCGGTAAATATGCAACCTATATTGGTCTTGCCTACGGTTCTTGGACCGAGCGACGCCGGGTCGGGCAGCAGGGTTTTGAGGAACTTTATAGGAATTATCTCATTTCCTTCGTGCATTACCGGATCGGTGCGCAACATACCCACATTCTCAAGACACTTCATGTGAGTCAGATAGCTCTGGCCGAAGGTCATGAAAAAGCGTATCCTCTTTACGCCGGGGATATTCTTTGCAAGCGATTCAATCTCCTCATGATGAAGCAGATACATATCCTTCATGCCCACCTGTTCAAAATTGTACTCGCGCTTTATCTCCATGGGCCTGGTCTCCACCCATTTACCGTTTTCCCAGTAGGAACCGTTTGACGACACCTCGCGCAGGTTGATTTCAGGATTGAAATTGGTGGCAAAGGGATAACCGTGATCGCCGCCGTTGCAATCCAAAATATCAATGGTATGTATCTCGTCAAAATAGTGCTTCAGAGCATATGCCGAATAGACACTGGTCACACCCGGGTCAAAACCGGTGCCGAGCAGCGCCATAATGCCCGCATCCTTAAACCTGTCATGGTAGGCCCACTGCCATGAATAGTCAAAATATGCAGTGAAACCAAACTCTTTACAGCGTTTATCATATATCTTACGCCACTCGGGATCGTCGATATCTTCGGGCTCATAGTTGGCCGTATCAAGATAATCTACGCCGCAAGCAAGGCAGGCATCCATTATAGTCAGGTTCTGATACGGTAGAGCCAGATTGAGCACTGCATCGGGTTTGACACTCTTTATTAGAGTTATAAGCTCATCGACATTATCAGCATCTACCCGGGCAGTAGTAATCTTGGAACGGCTTTTACCCTCTGCCTCAATCTTAGCCTTCAGGTCATCGCATTTACTCTTTGTGCGGCTCGCTATGCATATCTCGTTAAAAACAGTATCATTTTGAGCGCATTTTTGAATTGCTACTCCGGCTACGCCTCCGCAACCGATTATCAAAATCTTTCCCATTTTCAATGTTTTTGTATTTAATAACTATTTAATACTCAACAGTATCTCTCTTATAATCTTACAGGCGGCGGCTGTAGATGAGCCGCTCTGGTCATAGTTAGGAGAGAGTTCACAAACATCCAGACCCACTATGCGGCAACCTGAGCATACAATCCTTATAGCATCAACCAACTGCATGAAGCTAACGCCACCATGTTCGGGAGTGCCGGTACCCGGGAATACCGATGGGTCAAGCACATCCAAGTCTATGGTAAAATAGACAGGCACATCCCCTATCCTGTTCACAGTCTCCTCCAGCCCAACGAAATCAAACCGATGCAGTTCGGTATGACCTTCATCGGCCCAGCGGAATTCAACCCTCTCGCCGGAACGTATGCCGAACTGATGTATGCGACCGTCGCCCGTCAGATCATGACAACGCCTCATAACGCAGGCATGCGACAGTTTCACATCCAGATACTCGTCACGCAGATCAGTATGGGCATCGAAATGTATTATATTCACATCGGGAAACCTCTTAAACACCTCGCGGAATGCGCCCAGAGTAACCAGATGCTCGCCACCTATCATAAAGGGTATCTTCCCGTCATTCAGGATGGTTGCGGTACGCTTTGAAATCTGCTCCAGAGCCTTCTCGCTGCTGCCGATGCAGAGCTCAATGTCCCCGCTGTCAAATACGTCGATATCCTCAAGGTCACGGTCCAGCAAAGGGCTGTATGTCTCCAGACCGTATGAGTCGGTACGGATGGCACGGCAGGCGAACCTCGCACCCGGACGGAACGATGTAGTGGAGTCAAACGGTGCGCCGAACAACACCATACGGGCATCGTTATATTCGGCATCACATCCGATAAATGTATCTATGTTCTTCTCCAACATGGGCCTAATCTGTTATTCTTTCAACATCGCAAAGCATCCGCTCCACATATGCCGGCAGGGCAAAACAACCCCTGTGCAGGTTTGTGGTGTAATAATCGGTACTTATCTCAAGCCTATTCCAATTTTCGGCTTTAAGGTCAACCACCGGATGATACTTTTTGGATGCAAATCCAAATAACCAGTAACCCGACGGATATGACGGAATATGGGCCTGATATACGCGACTTATAGGGAAACTGTTTACAATTCGCTTATGAGCCTTCTGAGTCTCTATGCGGTCCTCTTCGTAGAATGGGCTCTGATGCTGGTTCACCATAATCCCATCGAACTTAAGAGCTTTGTAACAGCTGCCGTAAAACTCACGTGTAAGCAGACTCTCGCCCGGTCCGTAGAATCCGGCCGAATCAACGATTATAAGATCGTACTCATTCTCTACATGACGTATAAAACGCAGAGCGTTCTCGGTGTAGATGGTAACACGCGGATCATCAAGTGCTTCGGTCATCTCGGGAAAATACTGGCGGCAAGCCTGAACCACGCCCTCATTTATCTCGATCAGGTCAATGGTATGAATAGATTGATATTTGAGCAGTTCGCTCACCACGCCTCCGTCACCCGACCCGAAGACCAACACCTTCTCAACATTGGGATGGACGGCCAATGGTACATGAGCCAGCATCTCATCATATATAAACTCGTCACGCTCGGTGAAAATTATATATCCGTCCACAGCCAAAACACGGCCGAACTCCGGTGAATTGAAAATATCCACCTTGCCAAGTTCGTTCTCACTCGAATATAGATGCTTATCGACCTTCAACGAAAACTTGACGCTGGGCGTATGAAACTCAGTAAACCAAAATTCCATCTTACCTTGATTTTAATATGTTGCGTGTTCCTTTATCACATTAAGGCACTCCACCCTCTCGTCCTCGGGACCGGTCAGCTGACAGCCTTTCTCTTTAGCGTATAGAATATAATCTATTATCTCCTGTGTGATGCGCTCGCCGGGAGCCAAAATAGGAATACCGGGCGGATAACACATCAAAAATTCCGTACAAATACGGCCGTTGGTCTCGCGTATTGGGATCATCTCCTCCTTGGGCGCGTAGAATGCCTCCTGCGGAGTCATGACGACCGAAGGGTTGATATATTCATGGTCAAACAGACCGGCGCGGTCCTTACTATACAGACGCTTTATGTCGTAAAGGGCGCTCACAAAACGCTCCACCTCGCGTATCCGGTCGCCTATTGATATGTATGCCAGTATGTTACCCATATCGCCCAGCTCCAACTGAATATCATACTCGTCCCGAAGCAGGTCGTAAACCTCGATTCCGGCCAGTCCTACGTCAAGAGTATAGACCGTGAGTTTGGTAGCATCGAAATCATATATACTGTCGCCGTTTATCAGCTCCTTGCCATAAGCATAGTAACCGCCTATCTTATTGATCTCCTTACGTGCATAATCGGCTATTTTCAGCACCTCGGCAAACAACTCCTTGCCACGCAGAGCCAGATTACGGCGCGATACATCCAGGCTGGATATGAGCAGATACGATGCGCTCGTGGTTTGCGTAAGGTTGATTACCTGACGCACATAACCCGCACTCACATTGGGGCCGGTAAGCAGGAATGAACTCTGTGTCAGGCTTCCGCCCGATTTATGCATGCTGACCGACGACATATCGGCTCCTGCCGCCATTGCCGTAATCGGCATATCGTCACCGAAATAGAAATGTGTGCCATGGGCCTCATCAACCAGCACCATCATATCGTTCTCATGGGCAAGCTTTACAATACTTTCCAAGTTGGAACATATTCCGTAATAGGTCGGGTTGTTGACCAGAATGGCCACCGCATCGGGATTCTCCTCGATGGCACGCTCCACCTGCGAAATCTTCATGCCCAATGCTATACCCAAGCGCGAGTCGGTCTCGGGATTGACATAAATGGGAGTCGCACCATTTATTACAAGTGCATTGATGACGCTGCGGTGTACGTTACGTGGAAGAATTATCTTCTCGCCACTCTTACATGCCGTCAGTACCATGGTCTGCACTGCCGATGTGGTTCCGCCCACCATCAGAAATGCATGGGCGGCGCCGAATGCATCGGCTGCCAAATTTTCGGCCTCTTTGATTACTGAAATTGGATGACAGAGATTGTCAAGGGGTTTCATGGAGTTCACATCCAGTTCAACACACTGCTTCCCCAGAAGCGATACCAGTTCGGGGTTCCCTCTACCCCTTTTGTGCCCCGGCACATCGAAAGGAACCACCTTGTTCCTCCTAAATTCCTGAAGGGCCTCATAAACGGGAGCTCTACGCTGATCCATCTACCTGCAATAGTCTTTAAAGTTAAACCATCCAAGTCTTTTTCCCGTCCCAAAAATTGGAAATAAAAAAAGACATAAACAATAAAACCTTTCTTGTTTACGCCTGCCCGAAGGGATTTATCCCTTGCAACACAGAAGATCAGAGTCTATATAGTAATATTTACTTTTACTACTCTTTATTGACCGTTTTCCAAGTCGGGTGGTTGTAAAGTAACCAACTTAAAAAATAGGGCACGTTACCGTACACAATGTGCGAGAAAGCGCACAACTCAATAATAGGAAAACTCTGATTCAATCCATACTGCTTTCCTGTCCGCAAAGATAATTCTATTTTGCAGTTTCTGCAAACTTTTCAATATAATCCGTATAAATATTTTCAGGAGAGCGATTGGGATTAGTCTTCTTTGAATGATAGGTTCATATGAAGTTGATTTACGATTTACAAATAAAACATGGAAAATTAAAATTTCTCACTTAAAACCTCTAACAAACAAGCTCTAAAGGTAACTCTAACAAAACTCTAACAAATTATAGATTTATTAGAACTCAACTGGATTTTGTAAAACTTCCAGCATTTTTTATAACTCCATTTAATCTAAGCTCAGACAACAAGTAATTTGTTGATTTAATTCTTCTAATATCCTTACAAAAACAAAAGGATTCAGAAACATCATACTTTCATTATCCCATTTGTTTTGTAAATATTCAAGACCTGCATTTGCATATCCTTCTAATTGTCTAATAAATTCAGTAACAAAAGCATCAATAGCTTCTGTGGCAGCATCTTCTAAATCAATCCATTTAAATCCATATTGTTCAGATTCATTGAGTAATAACATTGCTATGTAATCTCGTATGGGTACGGGATTCCATTGTGAAAACACAAAGAAATCTTTTGATTGCTCATTTATTTGGATGAAGTTCTGCTTTTTTAATTTATAACCTACAATGAAAGCATACATATACGTTTGATAAAATGCTCCAAATGAAGAGAACCCACCTTTTCCGCTTGCATCTCCTTTCTTCGAGATGTTTTCAATTAAGCTTTTGTATTGTTCTTTATATCTTGGTCGTTTTTGACCAATCAAATCTCTTAATTCTATTCCATCCATTTTTGTGTCTATTTATATTGTTTATGTGTTGTCACTAAGTTAGTTGTATCAGCTCTTTCCATGAAAATATTCACATGGAAAGTTCCATCAATTTCCCCATTTTTCATTTTTTCTAAAATTTTATTTCCTAAATCATTCAAATAATTATCTGCTTTGGGGTCATACAGTTCTTTTATGAAAATAATGCTTTAAGTAAAGACTTTAGGTAGTGTTACATTTAGTGTGTCTCTAGTCTAAATCCTCTATTAGCCTTGTTGCAAAATTATTCTTTTTTTCCTTTTTCACCTCATACTTGATTTGTAT
>MTBK01238997.1_pt1 | contig 34877 bp, 36 predicted proteins | sample 1535981 | NCBI WGS metagenome assembly MTBK01 (sample SAMN06109225, study PRJNA356200) | anaerobic digester metagenome | isolation source: biogas reactors fed with pig manure or primary and secondary sludge | place: Spain | collected 2016-06-30
CTATCTGCTCAATCTTTACAAGGGGAATTTGACGCTTGCGCTGGCTGCGTATAACGCCGGCGAAGGGGCAGTGGCCAAATACAACTACGGCATACCGCCGTACCGCGAAACGCAGAATTATGTCCGGCAAGTTCTTGACCTGTATCAGTCCTACAGCAAATTATAATTCCGGGCGGGAGTCGATAAAGAGATAGGGCCTTAATTTGGCCAGTTTGCTTTCCTTGATTCCTTTGACTTCCATAAGCTGATCGAGCTTTTCAAAACGCCCTTTTTGCTTCCGCAGCGCCGCGATATCGGCGGCCAGCTTTTTCCCCACCCCGGGGATCATTCGTAAATCGTCGGACGCGGCCAGGTTGATATCCACCGGCAGTCCCAAAGCCAGTCTTGTCGCGGCATCCATGTCTTCTATACTGACGGACCGTCCGTCAGGGTCGGGAGTCCAGCGCACCCGCATGCCGTTTTGCAAAGCAATGTCCTTTCCTTCGGGTGCGGGGAAGCCCAGACGAACACACAGGGAGTGAAGCGACTCATCAGGCGTGACGAAAAAAATGCCTGAAATTCCTTTTGGGTTCACCAGTTCCACTGCCAGGGTCTGCGCGCCGGATTCGGAGAGCGGGGGATCCTCGGGCGAGATCAGGGAGGGGGCCAGAAAAAGAATCGGGGGGATCAACGCCAGCACAACGCCCAGCGCAATCACTCCCCGGATCTGATGCTCATACCACTTCACTTTTTATTTCTTCTTTTCCAGATGAAACGCGTCATGCAGAACCGTGACGGCCAGCTCCGTGTATTTTCGCTGGATCACGCAGGATATTTTGATTTCCGATGTGCTGATCATCATAATATTGATGCCTTCATTCGCCATGGTTTTGAACATTTTGGCCGCGACGCCGGAATGGCTGACCATGCCCACGCCGATGATGGAAACCTTGGCGACGTCTTCATCGACTTCCACGTTCTGGGCGCCGATTTCTTTGGCCGTCTCCTCCACAATTTTCTGCGCCGCTTTCATGTCCTTTTTCGACACCGTGAAGGTCAAATCCGTGAAGCCCTGAGAGCTGGCGTTCTGGATGATCATATCGACGTTGATATTTCGTTCCGACAAAGGCAAAAATAAATTCGCCGCGACGCCGGGCCTGTCCGGTATGTGAACGACTGTAATTTTTGCCTGATCGCGATCATAGGTAATTCCCGACAGCACTTCTCTCTCCATTTCCTTATCCTCCTTCGTCACCAGGGTTCCGCCTTCATCGGAAAAGCTTGATTTGACATAAACGGGCACGTTGTATTTTTTGGCCATTTCCACCGACCGGGGCTGAAGAATTTTCGCGCCGGTCATCGCCATTTCCAGCATTTCATCATATGTTATTTTGTCCAGCCGTCTGGCGCCGGCGCAGATGCCGGGGTCGGTCGTGTAAACCCCGTCCACGTCCGTATAGATGTCGCACCGGTCAGCTTTGAAGGCCGCCGCCAAAGCCACCGCACTGGTGTCGGAGCCTCCGCGGCCCAGCGTGGTGATGTTATTTTCTTCATCCACGCCCTGGAATCCGGCAACGACCACAATGGATCCTTTGTTTAGCTCCTTTTGGATTGCCTGCGTGTCGATCGTGGAGATTCTCGCCTTCTGAAACGACTGATCCGTCAGGATTTTAACCTGAAAACCGAGAAAAGAACGGGCACGGTACCCCATATCATTGAGAACAATGGAAAGCAGAGAAATCGTCACCTGCTCCCCGGTGGAAATCAACGAGTCATACTCGCGCTCATCCGGATTTGCAGACGCGCTGTTGGCCAGATCGATCAGCCGGTTCGTTTCTCCCGCCATGGCCGAGAGAACGACAATCAAGTCATGCCCCGCCTGTTTTTCACGAATCGCCTTGCCCGCCACATTTCTGATTTTTTCAACATTCGCCACGGATGTCCCGCCGAATTTCTGAACGATCAACCCCATACGCTTAAACCTCCCTCGAAATGTCCCCCAATAATTTCCGGACCCTTTCCCGGGGTCCGGAAATTCTTATTTTTCGTCTGTTTTCATCCACGTAAATGAACCAAACCGATATGACATCCGGCGGCAGCGCATCCAAAATCTTCTCCGCCCATTCTATGGCCATTACGCCCTTTCCCGACAGATACTCGTCAAACCCCAGACCCTCCAGTTCGCCTGACCCCTGCAACCGGTAAACGTCGCAGTGATAAAGCCTGCACCGTCCCGGATACTCATTGATCAGAGTGAAGGTCGGGCTGGTGATCGCGTAATCTTCGCCGACGCCCAGCCCCCGCGCCAGTCCGCCCGTAAAGCATGTTTTACCCGACCCCAGTTCTCCGGACAGCGCAAAGACATCGCCGTCTTCGGCCTGCCGCCCGATGGAAAAACCAAGGGCAAAGGTTTGCCCGGCATCTTCCGATTCAATTTCCACCAGAGCCTTGTTCATCCCTTATCCGTCAAGCCGTCCTCCGGCAATCTTTTTTCCAGCACGACCATTGCGGAAGCGTAATTTTTCGTGTGGGTAATGCTCAGGTGGATTTTATGGATCGAGGCCTGCTCCACAAACGCCCGCGCGCCACCGGACAGACGAAGCCCTGGCTTGCCGCCCGGGTCGTTCACCACCTCGATTTCCGCCAGCTTCACGCCGGCGCCGAGCCCCGTGCCGATCGCCTTGAGGAACGACTCCTTGACGGCAAACCGCGCTCCGTAATGGAGAGAAGCCTGCGCGTGCCGCCCGCAGTATTCGATTTCCGCGCCGGTAAACACCCGGTTCAAAAATTTCAGGCCCCATTTCCGGATGATTTTCCCGATGCGGTCGTTTTCCACCAGATCGATGCCGATTCCGTAAATCATGGCGTCACCCCCGCACGGACAATCGCATCCGTCATGACCGCTACTTTTTTCATGGACGCGACATCATGGACGCGCACGATGTGGCAGCCCTTCATCACCGCCGCAGCAACTGTCGCTGCGGTTCCTTCCAATCTCCGATCCGCCTTCTCCCCCGTAACGGCGCCGATAAAAGCTTTGCGGGAGGTTCCCAGCAGCAACGGGAGGCCCAGCGTTCTGAACTCCTCCAGCCGGTTGAGAATCCGGCAGTTGTCCGCGTAGGTTTTGCCGAAGCCGATCCCCGGATCGACAACCAGCCTCTCCCGGCTGATGCCCGCTGCCTGGGCTGTCCGGGCGGCGCCGGCAAGAAAAGAGATAATCTCACCCGTCAGGTCGTCATAGCGCAGATCACCCTGCTGCATATCGGCCGGGGTTCCCCGCATGTGCATCAGAACAACCGCCGCGGAAGCCTTCCGGATCACCCCGGCCATTTTCGGATCGCCGGCAAGCGCGCTGATGTCATTGACGATTTCCGCTCCCGCCGCGAGCGCCTTTTCAGCGACCCGGGCCTTGGCGGTATCCACCGACAAGGGGATGGACAGCTTTGTGGCCAGTTGCTCCACCACGGGAACCACCCGTGCAATTTCTTCCTTCGGGGATACGGCTTGCGCACCCGGCCTTGTGGATTCGCCGCCGATGTCGATAATGTCCGCGCCTTCTTCCGCCATTTGCAGTCCCCGGTCGATGGCACTCTGCCGGTCAAAATAACGATGGCCGTCGGAAAAGGAATCCGGCGTAACATTCAACACGCCCATGATCAGCGTCCTGTCTCCCAGAAGCATTTCCCGCCGCGACGTTTTCAGGACCAGCGGTTTGTTTTCCAGATGGCCGAGCAGCCTGCGCAGATCACAGGCGATGCCGTCCAGTCCGAAGGGCTGCTTTTCAATTTTTCCGGCCAAAGCGACAATCTGTTTGTGGGTCCCCATGAGCAAAACATCGGTGGCGTCCACCGCGCAGGAGACGCTTCCGCGTGAGACCGCCGCGTCCGCGCCCAAAGACAGCATTTCCTGTTTGAGAATGTTGGCGATTTTGCAGGGTCTGGCGGATAAGAGAATATTGACGTGCCGTGTTTTGGGAGTCATCGCGCTGATCCCGTAAGGATCCACGCCGATTTTCCGAAAAAGGGCGGCCGCTTCGCCGTTGTGATGAATTGTAACGATCTTCAAAGTTGACGCCCTCGTAAAAAGCTCCGCTCAGGAAGTCTGCGCGGCATGCTCGGCCGGCAGGGCGCTGCCGATAATCTCATCGATCTCCGGGGCGTTGAGAACTTCTTTTTCCAGAAGCTCTCTGGACATTCTGTGCAGAATTTCGATGTGCTCACTGAGCAGGGATACGGCTTTGTCATAGTTGCGCTGAACGATCGTAACGACTTCCTCGTCGATTTTTTTTGCCGTTTCCTCGCTGTAATCCTTGTGCGTCGCAAATTCCCGCCCCAGAAAAATCTGCTCTTCCTTCTTGCCGTAGCTCAGCGGCCCCATGGTCTTGCTCATGCCCCATTCGCAGACCATCTTTCTGGCCAGATTGGTCGCCCTTTCGATGTCGTTGCCCGCTCCGGTTGTAAAATCCTTCAGAACCAGCTCCTCCGCCGCGCGTCCGCCCAACAGGATGGCGATATTGTTTTCCAGATACTTGCTTGGGTAGGTGTGCTTTTCATCCACCGGCAGCTGCTGTGTCAGCCCCAGGGCGCGGCCTCTGGGAATGATCGTGACCTTGTGGATCGGATCGGTTCCGGGAATCAGCCGGGCCACCAGCGTGTGTCCGGCTTCGTGATAGGCCGTGTTTCTCTTTTCCAGGTCGCTGATGACCATACTCTTTCTTTCCGTGCCCATCAGAATTTTGTCCTTGGCGAATTCAAAATCCGACATGTTGACTTTTTCCTTATTGAGCCTCGCGGCGTTCAGCACGCCTTCATTGACCAGATTTTCAATGTCGGCTCCCGACGCGCCGGGTGTCCCTCTCGCCAGAATCGCGTAATTCACGTCATCCGCGACGGGAATCTTGCGCGCGTGCACTTCAAATATTTTCTCCCGCCCCTTCACGTCCGGCAGAGGCACCACTACCTGACGGTCAAAACGCCCGGGGCGTAAAAGCGCCGGATCCAGTACATCGGGACGGTTGGTCGCCGAAACCAGAATCACACCCTCATTGGACTCGAAGCCGTCCATTTCCACCAGCAACTGGTTGAGCGTCTGCTCGCGTTCGTCATGTCCGCCGCCCAGGCCCGCGCCCCGATGGCGTCCTACCGCGTCAATTTCATCGATAAAAATGATGCAGGGGGCGTTTTTCTTTGCCTGGCTGAAAAGGTCCCGCACCCTGGACGCCCCGACGCCGACAAACATTTCCACAAAATCAGAGCCGCTGATGCTTAAAAAGGGCACATCGGCCTCTCCGGCAATCGCGCGCGCCAGAAGGGTTTTCCCCGTTCCGGGAGGTCCCACCAGCAGGAGCCCCTTGGGGATGCGGCCGCCCAGCTTGGTATATTTCTTGGGGTCTTTCAAAAAGTCGATGACCTCCTCCAGCTCCGCTTTTGCCTCATTGATGCCTGCCACATCGGCAAAAGTCACTTTCTTGGACTTGTCGGTGATCAGACGCGCGCGGCTTTTTCCGAAAGACATCGCTTTTCCGCCTCCCGCCTGCATCTGGCGCATGAAAAAAATCCACACGCCGATCAGCAGAAGCATGGGAAACCAGGACATGAGAATCATGTACCAGGGGCTCTCTTCGACCGGTTTGGCGGTGATTTTGACGTTTTTCTCACGAAGCATCGCGACCAGAGAGTCGTCTCTCGGGGCATAGGTTTTAAAGGCGTTGCCGTTGGCCAGCTTGCCGGACACTGCGTCGCCCTGAATAGTGACTTCCGTAATCTCACTGCTCGCCACATACGCCAGCATTTCCGTGTAGGTAATTTCTTTCGCGGTGGTTTTTTGCTGATTGAACAGCTGCCAGACCAGCAGGAAAACCAGAAGCACGGTCAGGACGAGCGCTATATTTTTTTGAGTCTGATTCAATGTTTTTCTCCTTGAAATGAAATACGCATGAAAGCCTTTATAATAATATCTGTTTTAACTCAAATATTTTCTTGCGCGAGGCCGGCGTCGCCCGTTTTAGGCCGGGTTTCCAAAACCAGAATGTTTTTCGTCGTGGACGAAACTTTCACCCGTTCGCTTGTGTGCAGGCTTTCGATCCAGATTACGGATTCCCCGTCGGCCAAAAGCGCGATGCTGTCGCGGCAGGTTCGGGGAATCTTGCGGTCCATGAACAGCTTTTTGATTTTCTGGGATCCCTTTGTGCCCAGCGGCTCAAACCAGTCGCCGTTCCGGCGGTTCCGGATCACCAGCGGGGGCCGGATTTTGTCCCCGTCGAAATAAAACGCAAAGCGGCTTTTTATATCCGCGGGGAAGGACGCTTCCCTCCGGATGGAAAAGATCATCTGTCTTTCCCTGACTTCCACTTCGCCGGGAATCGTCAGCGGATATTCGTAGTTCGGGATTTTTCCCGCGGCGTCCGCGGTGATTACTACGCGGTCATATTCCCTGCGGGCGGAAAGGCCGAACGGCAGACAGACCGTTTTCCCCGTCGGACGTTTCGCCGCCAGATCGGCAAGCGCCTGCAGATGGGAGGACGCAAAACCGCCCGCCTCCGGCGCGATGCTCTCCAGCAGGGCCTTGAGAACCCGATAGATCAGTGCTTCATGAAGAGACAGAAGGCAGGTGACGGAAAAAGAAATTTCTTTCTTCGCTTTTTGGATATGCGGCGAGTGCAAAATATCCCGGACGCAGCCGTCGATATACGAGTCGTCCCGGCGGATAATTTCCGCCGTCCTCGCCAGCGTCTGCTCGATCCGGGGGTTGTATTTTCCCCGGATAAAGGGAATCAGCTCCCGGCGGACGCGGTTGCGCAGATAGGCGAAGCTTTCATTGGAGCTGTCCACGCGATAGCCTGCTCCCGACTGCTTGAGAAAACCGAGAATTTCCTCCCGGGACATCTCGATGAGCGGGCGAATGTAGCGGTTTTCCCGGATGGGCAAAAACCCCTTGAGTCCATCCAGGCCGCTGCCGCGGATCATGTTGAGCAAAAAAGTCTCCGCCTGGTCGTCCCGGTGATGGCCGAGCGCAATTTTATTGGCCCCGTGCTCCGCGGCCGTTGTGTCGAGAAAGCGGAATCTTTCCCGCCGCAGATAGTCCTCCGGGGACAGGCCCGCGGGAAGGCAGGTTCCGGTCAGCTTTTGCGTCACAAAAACCAGACCGGATTCCTGCGCCAGTCTCCGGCAAAACGCCTCGTCCCCGTCGGAGGCCGCGTCGCGCTGGCCGTGATTGAAATGGGCGGCAATCAATTCCAGTCGCCACAGAGGGGCCAGCGTTACAAGCGCCTCAAGCAGGGCGCAGGAATCCGCTCCCCCGGACAGGGCGACCACCACCCGGTCGCCTTCTTCAAGCAGGGAATATTTTCGAATGGTGTGTTCTATTTTCTTAATCATCGTCACTGAAACAGAGACCGGATCTCCGACAAATCTTCAACATAAAAATCGGCGCCCATCTTCAGTATCGTCTCCCTTTTGCCCAGTCCGTTTAAATGCACACAGGACAGAACCCCGGCGTTTTTGGCCGCCGCCACATCGTTTGCGCTGTCGCCGATCAGGACAGCCTTTTGCGGCGTGACGCCGTATTTTTCCAGAAGATACTCGACAACGCGTCCGTCCGGCTTTTGAAACGGCGTCGAATCCGCACCGACAATTTCCAGAAAATGGCGGTCGATCTTCAGGCCTTTGGCAATCGCCATCGTCAGGTAATAACGCTTGTTGGTCAGGATCACTTTCTTTTTGAAATGAAAGCAGTTCAGCATTTCTTCGACCGCCGGATAGAGTCTGGTATGGTCCAGCAGATGCTTTTCGTAATGGCAAAGGAAAAACTCCATCGCCTCCTCCAGCTTTCCCCGATGATTCTCCCCGAGGGATCTTTTCATCAACTGCCGTACGCCGTCACCGACAAACCCGAGAATGACGTCAACCGGCATCGGGACCAGCCCCACGGCGTTCAGCGCATGATTGACGGAAGCGGCAATGTCCTCACCCGTGTCCGCGAGCGTTCCGTCGAAATCGAACATCATCAAATCCACTGTCGTCCTCATATTCATCATAAGCGTTATTTAGCCGGAGATGCGGCCAAAAACAAGTTATTTTGCCGAACCGCCGGAAATATTGTTTGACGGTGCCGGGCGTCGTGTGCTAGGAACCAGCCAACCGCTTGGATCACTTGTTGCGACTGAGACGGGAGTCAATAACGCCGTCAAATACGGGTCTTCCTCACGCTGCGGAAGACCTTTTTTCGTGGGACGGGAAATGAAAAGAAAAAAGCCGCCGCTCACCTTCGCCATCATCGGGGCCGGCATGGTCGGCACGGCCATTGGAGTTCTGCTCGGGAAGGCCGGCTACAGAGTTGCGGCTGTCGCCGATTGCTCTGCCGCTCATTTGAAGCGGGCGGCGTCCTACATTGACGCGCCCGGTTTTTCTCTTCCGGCGCAGGCAGCCTCCCGCGCCGACTGCATCCTGCTGACAACGCCGGACGACCGCATTTCGTCCGTATGCGGGGAAATCGCCGCCCGATCGGACGTGAAAGGGAAAAAAGTTTTTCACATGAGCGGCGCGGGCGGACTGGATCTGCTGGCCCCGGCGGCTCTCGCCGGCGCTCGAACGGCCTGCATTCATCCGCTGCAGAGCTTTTCCTCCATTGAAGGGGCCATTGCCAGCATCCCGGGCAGCTATTTCGGCGTCACGGCCGCCGCGGGCGCCAAAAAACTCGCCGCGGATATCGTGCGCGACCTTCAGGGCATCCTCATCCCCATTCCCGCCGCGCAAAAACCCCTCTACCACGCGGCCGCCTGTGTCGCCTCGAATTACCTGGTCTCGCTTTTGAGCGTCGTCGAATCCATTTACAAGTCCATCGGTTTTTCCGAAAAAGACGCCCGCCGGGCTTATCTGCCGCTGGTGTACGGCAGTTTGAAAAATATCGAAAATCAGGGCTGCCCGAATGCCCTCACCGGTCCGATCGCGCGCGGCGATTCGGGAACGGTCCAAAAACATATCGACGCCATGGCCCGCCATCTTCCCGATTTTACTTCTCTTTACGCGCAAATGGGGGCCGTCGCGGTGAAGCTGGCCCGGGAAAAAGGAACCTTGAGCGCCGCTCAGGCCAAAGAAATCCTGAATATGCTGAAAAGGAGCGTAACATGAACACACAGACGAAGATCAACCGGAAAACGATTCTGGATATCAAGAACATGAAAACCCAAGGTGAAAAAATCGCCATGCTGACGGCGTACGATTTCGGCATGGCGTCTATCCTGGACGACAGCAATATCGACATTCTCCTCGTCGGCGATTCTCTGGGCAATGTCGTTCTGGGCTATGACACCACGCTTCCCGTAACGATGGAAGACATGATCCACCACACGCGGGCGGTAGTCCGGGGATCGCAGAAGGCGCTGATTGTGGCGGATCTGCCTTTTCTATCCTACCAGGTTTCGCAGGAAGCCGCGCTGGTCAATGCCGGGAGGCTTTTAAAAGAGGGCAATGCTCAAGCCGTCAAGCTCGAAGGTGGCAGGGAGCACGCGGAAATTGTCCGTAAAATGACGCTCTCCGGCATTCCGGTCATGGCGCATCTGGGTCTGACTCCGCAGTCGGTCCACCAGCTCGGCGGCTATAAAGTGCAGGGCAAGAAAGATGATGCGGCCGAAAAAATAATGAAGGACGCCGTGATTCTCGAAGAGGCGGGCGCCTTCTCCGTGGTGCTGGAATGCGTGCCGGAAAAACTGGCCGCGGAAATTACCTGCACCCTGTCCATTCCGACCATCGGCATCGGGGCGGGCGTTTCCTGCGACGGGCAGGTTCTGGTCGTGAACGACATGCTGGGCATGAACGACCGGATGACTCCCAAATTTGTCAAAAAATACGCTCATTTGAGCCAAGAAATCAAAAACGCCGCCAGGCGCTACGCTTCAGAAGTAAAAACCGGCGCCTTCCCGGACGCAGACCACAGCTTCAAGTAAGTTTTAGCCGGTGAGTTGTTTGAGCATTTGCGTGTAGGTTCGAAGCAGAATGTCCGGGTGAACAAAGTAATCCGGACGGAGTTCATAGTGAAACCGGATCAGTTGCCGGGCCGCCTCCCCGACGCTTCCCTCACGCCCCAGCGCCTCGCGCATCCGGTCCATCATCTGAAGCGTCGCGGCCCTGGTTTGTGCGATGTATCCCCTCGCCTCTTCTCCCACGATACACCCGTAATGGTCCGCGCAAATTTTCCCGACATCCAGACCGGCAAGCTTATCCAGGCTGGCCAGGTACTTTTCAAAGTTCGAACCGACTGCGATGATATATTCGTCCCGGTAGGGAATTGCCACGGAATCCGACGGAAACAGAACATTCAACCCGGGAACCCAGACGGAAATCGAGCAGGAAGAATGCCCGGGTGTTTCGAAAAACCGCACCTGTCGCCCGCCAATGTCCAGCATGTCTCCCTGCGCCAGGATTTCGCCCTTCACGTCATCACGCCACACCCAGTCCATCCCCGCCAGCGGATCTTCGCTTCCCTTCATTCTCCGGCGGACTGTTTCCGAAAATTCATTGATGACGGAAACGGCCCTGGGATTGGCCAGCACCTCCCAGCCGCGCGCGGACGCATAAATCTTCATGTCCGGCCGGCTTCTTTTCAGATAAGGAACCACGCCGACATGATCAAAATGAGCGTGCAGAATGACGACATGTTCGATTTTCTCCGGCGTCATTCCCCACGAAGCCATCTGACGGAAAAGATCCGGAAGGATGTAAGGCATGCCGGCGCTGATCAGAACCGAGGTTTCAGCGCCTTCCAGCAGATACACGCAGGATTCCTGCGTGCCAAGAAGCCAGAGCCCCTGATCGATTTGACCCGCCTGCCTGATTCTCATGATTTAAGGTTTGCCGTATTGAATGACCGCGTTTTTTTTCAGCCGCGTCATCATTTTGGAAAAGGTTTCCGCCTGCTTCTGCTGTTCGAGATACAGGGCGATCTGCTCTTTCACTTCGCTCAAGCTGACGGTATGGGCCGTTGTGCGCTCCAGAACCTGAATAATGTGATGGCCGAATTCCGTGCTGACCACCGGCCCGACCGCTTGGATCTTCTGTGAAAATGCCGCGTCTTCAAAGGGTTTGACTGTCTGGCCTTTCCTGATTTTACCCAGATCCCCGCCGTTTTCCCTGCTGGGGCAGTCGGAATTTTTGTTGGCCACTTCGGCAAAGTCGGCTCCCGCCGTAATCTGCCTGCGCAAATCTTCTGTCTTCTCCTTTTTTTCCGCCCTGACCTTTTCATCGTCTTTGGCGTCTATGGCGACCAGAATATGTCTGACGTGAACGCTTTCCTCGGTGGTAAACTTATCCTTATTGTCCGCGTAAAACTTGCCGATTTCCTTTTCCGTCGGTTTGGTTTTTCCGCCTGTTTCCATCGTCACGAGTTTCTGAATACGGACGCCCATCGCAATGTCATCGCTGGATACGTTGTTTTCCTTCATAAATTCCTTAAGGCTTTTATCGGGCGGAATATTGGCCTTGATCTGTTCCATGGCAACCGAGATTTCCTTGTCTGTAGCTGCAATATTTTTGCGTTTGGCTTCGTTGGCCAGAAGCGTCCGCATCACAAAATCTTCCGTCAACTGTTTTTCCAACCCGACCTGCACTTCTTCTTTCCGGTCGGCCGGAATCCTATCCTGATAGAGTTTCATCTGCGTCTGCACTATTTTATTCAGTGCGTCCTTTTTCAGCGTAACGCCGTCCACGCTGACGACCGTGTCGGCCGGAAGCGGCCGGGCGGAAGCGGGTGCAATGGCAGGCGGCGGCGTTTCTGCGGCAGGTTTTTCCGGAATCAGGATAGATTCCGACGCGGTGCTTTGCAAGGCGGCAGGCTCGCTTTTACTTGCGGCTTCATTTATCTTGTCGCAGGCAAATACCGAGACAACCAGCACCGGCATGAAAATCGCCAAAGCGCTTTTAAACAAGAATTTATTCATGAATTTTCCCCGCAACTCTTTTTAAAAATCATTGGTTGGCCTATATGCGAAGTTCTTTTGCAAAGTCAAGGAGATTCCGATATTGTTAATTTTCCGCGTTCACGTCAGGCCCCGAAGATAACACAACCTCTCCAGGCAGGCTTCCGAATCAAGTTCGTCCTCGCCCGACCATTGGCGCGGGACTTCCAGGTTTTGCATCTCCAGAATCCGCCTCACCGCGGCAGGCAGGGGAATTTTGGGATAAAAACCTTTAGTCAGGCCGTTGATCAGCTTCAAGGTTTCAAAACCGTCAAACCAGACGTGCATCTGCCTTTCATAGGTTTTATGGTCCTTTACATTGTCGCGTATTTTGGGCCGGATCCTCAAAAATCCCCGCGCGGCCAGAAATTCCGCCAGCCCCGGATGAATCTCTTTCGCCTTGCCGAGAATTTTGTCCGCCGTGTCTTCGAAGGAATCTTTCATCAGCTCGATCCACGCTCTGAGCACGTCAAATACGCGCGGATCATACAGGAGAAAATCACCACCGCCGCCGGAAACCATTTTGGCCACCGCCGCACCCGTCCCGAAGGGAACCCGTACGGAAGACCGTCCGGAAGGATAGACGCGTGTTTCGCGAATGCGCCGCAGGGGGCCGGTCTTGGCCAGCTTGTTCAGAAAATAAAAATCCTCGCCTGCCTCGCGGCGATTCATGCCCCGCACGGCAAGATATCCCTCGTCCGTGGTTGCCATCGTGGAGCCGATGGAGTGAAACGCATAGGGGGATCGGGCATATTGCAGCCCCAGAACCCAGTAGCGCAGGAAGATCTCGTAGCGGCAAATGGCCGCCTGCCCGGCCCGGTCCCGGGGCATTTGATGTTCGTAGTCCAGTATGCCGGCCTGCGCCCTGCCGGAAGCCAGCGCGCTTCGGACGCCCGGCAGATAATCCGGCCTCACCAGCGTGTCAGCGTCGAGACTCAGAATCAGGCGCGGTTTTGTTTCCATTCCCGCCAGCAGCCGCAGCGCCGCGTCCATGCCGATCTTCCGGGCCATCCCGACGCCGCCTGTGCGGCCGGGAATTTCCAGGCCGGGGGAAGACGCATCCACAAAGCCCAGCCGCAGGGGACCGGCGGCAACCGTCCGCAGTGCTTCGCCAAGTTTCCCATCCGCCTGCGGGAGGTCAACATGCCGCCGTTTGACCAGCGCGTTCAACAGGGCCAGCGTCTGCGCGTTATTTTTTTTATCGTCATCGGGCGAAGCAGCCTTGTTGTTGACCACGCACAGCACCATCGTTTTTTCCAGCATCGCCTCAGGATTGGCGGCAACCGACGCCAGCGTGCAAAAAAGCGAATCCCTTTCCGCATACGCCGGAATCACGACAACCTGTTCGAAAGGGCCGGAATCCGCCGCCTGCAGCCGCCACGGCAATCCTGCCGCATACCGGTTCAGATAATTTTCGCACAAGGAACTTTTTTTCACAGGAAAACGACTTTCTGTTTTGATGGGATCATTGCGTAGCGTCCGGAGCGATAAGCGTTTCAGGACAACATTTTCATAACGCGGCCGGAGAGCGCCGGATAATCGCCGCCGGGAATCCATTCAATCGACACACCCTTTTTTTCCATGCGCCGAAACCACGTCATCTGGCGCTTGGCAAACTGTCCGATGGCGGTTTCAAGCCCGGACACCATCTCGTCTCGCGTCATCTTCTTCTGCAGATACCGGGCAATGAACCGGTATTCCAGGCCAAAACTCTCCAGTCTCTCCCAGGACACTCCCTCCTCGCGCAGCCGAAACACTTCCTCGATCATCCCCCCGGCCAGCCTTAGGTGAAGCCTGGCCGAGATTCTCTTTTTCAGTTCGGCCCGCGGCCGGAGAATACCGAAAATGCCGGCATGAATCCGCGGGAAACAGGTTTGCCCCTTTGGCGGATTTTGTCTGGCTTTTTCAATTTCAATTTTCCGGATCAGCCTCTGCCGGTCGTGAAGATCCGTTTGATTGTGCAGTTGAGGTTTCATGGCCAGCAGAACGTCCTGAAGCTCACCCATCGTCAGCCCCGCCAGCTCTTCCCGCAGGCGCTCGTCCGGTTCGGCCTCCGGCAGAAAGTAACTGGTCAGAACGGATTCGAGATACAAGCCTGTGCCTCCGACCAGAACAGGCAGGATGCGTTTTTCTCTGAGCGCGGAAAAAATTTCATAAAAACGTTTTTGAAATTCAAAAACATTAAACTCCTGATCCGGATCCAGAATGTCGATCAGATGGCAGGGGACGACACGGCCGTCGATCCGGAATTCTTCCAGGTCCTTGCCTGTGCCGATGTCCATGCCCCGGTACACCTGCCGCGAATCCGCGGAAATAATTTCGCCCCCGATCTCCGCGGCCAGTCTTGCGGCCATCGCTGTTTTGCCGGAAGCGGTCGGCCCCAGGATGACAATCAGATTTTTGTCCATAATGTTTCATCAAAAAAAATGCCCCGCGTGACGGGGCATTTTTGGGTTCATCTTTTTCAGCGACTAGATCGGCTGAACGTTTGTCGCGCTGGGGCCTTTGTTCCCCTGCTCGATATCAAAACGAATTCTCTGTCCTTCATAGAGCGTCTTGAAGCCCGTTCCCTGAATGGCGCTGTAATGCACGAAAACATCTCCGCCTTCATCGTTTTCAATGAAGCCAAAACCCTTCTTCTCATTAAACCACTTCACTTTTCCTTCTGCCACTGCTACCCCCCCTTTCAAATATTTGCTTCTTCCGGTTTTGTCCGTCAGAAACTAAAAAGCCGCAAGAATTCTTTCTTTGCGACAAGAACTCCGTGCGGCCATTTTCTGTTTTTACAAATCAATATCAGCACTACTTGTGTACCAACCCAAACCTTCCAATGCCTGCAAAACCGGTTGTTACACCGGAGCATTGGCAGTAAACATAACAGCATTTATTTTAAAATCAAGCTTTTTTTTCAGAAATATACCGCCTCAAATGCTCAGTCAATCGGTCTTCCTGCCCGAAATAAAAATGGTCGACGCCCCGAAGGACTGTCAGTTTTGCACCGATCAATTCCGCTTTTTCTTTGAGGGCGGCGATGTCGCAGAACATATCCTGATCCCCGCAGATCATGTGCTCCACGGTGTTTTCCAGACCCTTCCATTCGAACTCGAAGTATCGCACGGGAGGAGAAATCAGCAAAACAAAAGACGCAACGCGGGGGCGGTCCTTGAGCAACCGGCAGCAAATCCACGCGCCGAAGGAATAACCGACGAGGAATATTTTCTCGACGCCGCGGCTTTTGGCAAACGTGCAAGCGGACAAAAGATCCTGTTTTTCTCCCCTGCCCTCATCATAATGCCCGGTGCTTTCCCCGACGCCGCGAAAGTTAAAACGCAGCGTGGAGCAGCCGGCGGCGATCATTTCATCGCGGACGGTTTCCACGACATTGTTGTGCATCGACCCGCCCATCTGGGGATGCGGGTGGCAGATCACCGCGCCCGTATCTCCTGACGCCTGATGCCACAATCCTTCCCCGGTGAGGCTGCCGTTGGGCCAGAATACCGTTTCTTCCAACATTTTAATCTCTCCATCATGTGTCCGAAAAGAATGGTCGCGACCGTCCCCTGTTTTCAAATCTCCCCCGCGCGGTGGCAGGCGCAAAGCCTGCTTCCCGAACAGGGCTGAAGCTCCGGTGCGTGTTGCTCACATACGTCAATTTTATAAATGCAGCGATTTTTAAAACTGCACCCCGCCTCCCCCGCGTCGCCCGCCTCTCCAAGAACCGGCATTTCCTTTTTCTTTCTTTGCGGAGCGCAGCCCGGCATCGCCGCCATCAGCATCCTGGTGTAGGGATGCAAAGGTTCCCGATAAAGTTCATTGCCGCCCGCCAGCTCTACGATGCGCCCCAGATACATCACGGCGATCCGATCAGACACGTGATGAATAACGTTGAGATCATGAGAGATGAACAGATAGGTCAGACCGAAATCTTTTTTCAGGTCCCGGAGGAGATTCAGAATCTGCGCCTGGATGGAAGCGTCGAGCGCGGAAACCGGCTCATCCGCTATGATCAGCTCCGGCTGCAGCGCGAGCGCCCGGGCGATGCCGATGCGCTGCCTCTGTCCGCCGCTGAACTCGTGGGGATAGCGGCCGGCCTGCTCCTCGTTCAAGCCGACTTTCTTCATCAGTTGAAGCGCCTTTTCCCTTCTCTGCCCGCGGTTGTCCGTCCGGAAAATCGTCAGTGGTTCTGAAATAATGCTCCGTGCTGATTTTCGCGGGTTCAGGGAAGAATAAGGATCCTGAAAAATCATCTGCACACGCCGCCGGTACGTTTTCAAATCTTCCGGCGACAGGCCGGTAATATTCCGGCCCCTGAAAGAAGCGATCCCTTCGTCCGGCGCTTCCAGCTTCATGAGCAGGCGCGCCAGCGTGGATTTGCCGCAGCCCGACTCGCCGACCAGTCCCAGCGTTTCTCCTTCGAAGATTTGAAGATCGACGCCGTTCACCGCATGAATGACCCGGGGCTTCTGCCGCAGAAACCCGCCGCCAAGAGAATATTTCTTTTTCAGTTTTTGAATGTCAAACAGGACAGACGACATAAACGCCTCTGATGATTTATTGTCCTTCGCCCGCGGAGGTCTGGCGTAGCGGCGGAGACCGTGTGTGCTTTTAAAATCCCCCTGAATCCCCCTTTAAAAAAGGGGGACTTGCCGGATTCTTTCCGATTACCATCGCATCAGTCCCCTCTTTTCCAAAGAACCACCGATCCAGTCCCCCTCTTTTCTAAAGAGGGGTTAGGGGAGATTTTGCTGAAATCAATCTTTGACGTCCTAGTAAAAAGTCAATCTCGGCCTCTTTTCGTCATACCGGCGAATACCCTAAAGGGCACAAGTGCCGGTATCCAGTAGTTACAGTTGGTTATGGACCCCGGCCTACGCCGGGGTGACGAGTTGGGTTACTTTTTACCAGTTCATCAATTCTTGCAACCTCTCAAAAAATCCCCCTGAATCCCCCTTTAAAAAAAGGGGACCTGCCAATTCTCCCTCCTTTTCTAAAGGAGGGCCGGGGAGGATTTTAAGGAGACTTGCCAGATTCTTTCCGATTACCACCGCATCAGCCCCCTATTTTCCAAAGAAGCGCCGATCCAGTCCCCCTCTTTTCTAAAGAGGGGTTAGGGGAGATTTTACTGAAATTAATCCTTCAGGCTCTCAAAAAATCCCCCTGAATCCCCTTTAGAAAGGGGGGATTTGAAAACCGCTGGGCAATCATGCCCGCATGGGCCCCTTCCCTTGCCATTCCTGCAATCCCCCGGCGGGAATCCAGTAGTGCGTGGCTCTTGTGACCTCGCGTGACCTCGCGTGACCTCGCGTGACCTCGCGTGACCTTCAGGTTATCAGCCGCGCCGGGTTTAGCGGGGTTAGAACCCCGCACTACATCGTGAAAAACAGAGCCGTGCCCTTTTTTTTCAATCTGTCATGCCCGAAGTTTTCTGTCGGGCATACATGTCTTTTCCGGACTCCCGCCGATAAAGCAGGACACAAAATGCCCCGCTTCCAATTCCACAAGCGCGGGCTCCGACGCCCGGCAGCGGTCTTCGGCAATCGCGCAGCGGTCGGCAAAGCGGCAGCCGGCGGGAAGGCCATACAGGCCGGGAACCGTCCCCGGTATGGTTTTCAAATACCCTCTCTCCTCGTCATTTGCGCCGCCGCACCCCGAAGGCCGTGATTCGATCAGCCCCCGCGTGTAGGGATGCAGCGGATTGGCAAACAATTTTTCCACGTCCGCAATTTCCACCATCTTGCCCGCATACATCACCGCCACCTTCTGGGCCGCCTCGGCAACGATTCCCAGATCGTGCGTGATCCAGATGACCGCCATGTTGTTTTTTTCCTTCAGATCGAAAATCAGCTTCAGGATCTGCGCCTGTATCGTCACGTCCAGCGCCGTGGTCGGCTCATCCGCCAGGAGCAGTCCCGGACGGCAGGACATGGCCATGGCAATCATGACCCGTTGACGCATGCCGCCGCTCATCTGATGCGGATAATCTTTGACTCTTCTTTCCGGATCGGGAATGCCGACCTCGCCCAGCAGTTTCACGCTTCGGTCCAGCGCTTCCCGGTCCGAAACATGCTGGTGCAGGCGAACGGCCTCCGCGATCTGCTCGCCTACGCGCAAAACCGGATTGAGGGACGTCATCGGTTCCTGAAAAATCATGGCAATGTCCCGGCCGCGCTTTTTGCGCATTTCTTCTTCCGAAAGCTTAAGAAGATCCCGGCCGTTGAATAAAATCCGGCCTTCGGAGATTTGGCCGTTGGGCGGAATCAGCCCCATGATGGAAAGGGCCAGCATGGTCTTCCCGCAGCCGGATTCCCCTACGACGCCCAGGGTTTCCCCGGCGGAAAGGGACAGGGAAACCCCGTCAACGGCGCACAGGATGCCCTTTTCGGTGGAAAATACGGTTTTTAAATTTTGAATTTCCAGAAGCGGCGGCATATCTCTGCTCACATATAGTGCGGGGCTTCAGCCCCGTTAAGTGGTTTGCTCTAATCCTGACGGTCTCGTAAAAAGTAACCATGCCGTCACCCCGGCGAAGGCCGGGGTCCATAACCAACTGTAACTACTGGATACCGGCCCCCCGACTTCTCGAGGGCAGGCTGCACCGGTATGACTAAAAGGGGCCGAAATTGACATTGACGAGTTCATCAATCCAAGTTTTTACAGCGAACCTGAAGGTTCGCACTACATCACACAGCCCTGAAGACTTGCACTACATCACATAGCCCTGAAGACTTGCACTACATCACATAGCCCTGAAGACTTACACTACTTTTTTCCCTTCACCCGGTTTTGCAGAAATTCCGTCAGCAGGCGCACGGGGACGCCCGAAGCGCCACGAGGAATATAGCCTCGATCTTTCGTGGTCCAGGCCGGTCCCGCAATATCCAGATGCGCCCAGGGGTACTCCCCGACAAACTTGCTCAAAAAGGCCGCTCCCGTGATCGCTCCTCCCATCCGGCCCGCGCTGTTTTTATAATCGGCGATGTCGCTTTTGATCAAATCGCGATAATGGTCCCACAACGGCAATTCCCAGACCAGTTCGCCGGTCGCGTCGGCCGCTTCCCGGAGGGCCTTCTTCATCCGGTCGTCCGTTCCCAGCATTCCGGCCACCTCTTCACCGAGAGCCACGACACACGCGCCGGTCAACGTGGCAATGTCAATGATCGCCGACGGCTTGAACCGGCAGGCGTAGGAAAGAGCATCGGCCAGAATCAGGCGGCCTTCCGCGTCCGTGTTCAGCACTTCTATCGTCCGGCCGGAATGGGATTTTAAAATATCGCCCGGCTTCAGCGCGTTGCCGCCGGGCAGGTTTTCCGTGGCCGGAACCAGGCCCACAAGATTGACGGGCAGCTTCAGATCCGCCGCCGCCCGGATAACAGCCAGCACCGCCGCGCCGCCCGCCATGTCCGTCTTCATCTCGTCCATTTTTTCGGCCGGCTTGATGGATATGCCGCCGCTGTCGAACGTCAGGCCTTTGCCCACCAGAGCTATCGGGGCCTCATTTTTTTTGGCCCCCGTGTATTCGAGCACAATCAGCTTTGGCGGCTGATCGCTGCCGGCGGCCACCCCCAGAAGTGCATTCATCCCCAGCGCCTTCATCTGTCCTTTTTCCAGGACATGGCAGGTGACGTTTTTTCTTTTTGCGACAGCTCGCGCCTGTTCGGCCAGAATCGACGGCGTCATCTCATTGGCGGGCGCAGAAACCAGATCGCGGGCAAAACACACCGCGTCCGCAATGATTTTTGTTTTTTGAACTTCATCCCGGATAAGCGCATAATCCTTCTGACCGGACACAATGGTCATCTCCTGCATATCCTGCAATTCTTCGCGTCCGACCGTTTTATAAGGCGTGTAACGGTAAAGCCCCAGAACCGCCCCTTCCACCGCCGCGGACACGACTTTTTCCTTTTGGCCGCTCAAAAGGCTCAGATCCAGCGACACGGCCGCTTTCCGAACCTTCAATCCGCGAAGCTCCTGCATGACCTTCGCAAAAGCCCTGCGGATTTTTTCCGGCGTCAGTTCGCTTTTTTTGCCCAGTCCCACCAGCGCGATTCTTTTGGCCGGCAGAAAACCGCCGTAGATCATCGACACCTGCGACGGCTTCGCCTCAAAACCACCACTTTTCATAATATCGTTCAGCAGCCCGCCGCATTTTCGGTCGATATCCGCCGCGGGACCGGCCGGCGTCTTCTCCCCTTCACAAAAAGCCAAAACAAAAGCCTCAGTTTTGACATCGGCAAGACTTCCCTTTTTAACCGTAATCCTCACTTAACCCTCCATTTCAAAGCAAACTGACGTAATTTCAAACGCCAACCAAAACGAGCACAACCGGCACAGCAATATCGCGGGCCGGCTGATTGGTGCTTATTCCCAATGATTTCATGAATTCTCCGTAAAGAATTTTACCGGGAGTAACCGGTTCTAATAATTCCAAATCTTTCATTTTCTTTACAGCGAAAAGTTTTAATCATGGTGAAAACATATTATGCAGCTCGTAATATGTAAAGCATAATTTAAGGATCGACAAGCTGCCTTCAATTTTCATTAACAAAAGCCGCCAACAAGGAATAAACTTTTGATGAACTCGTAAAAAGTCAATTTCGGCTTCTTTTCGTCTTACCGGCGAATACCCAGAGGGCACACGAGCCGGTATCCAGTAGTTACAGTTGGTTATGGACCCCGGCCTTCGCCGGGGTGACGACTTGAATGACTTTTTACAAGACCGTCAACTTTGAAATATAAGGCAATCTGCTTGACAAATCCTCTATTCTTACATATCATCAGCGGTAAGAATACGACAAGGAGGTATGATTTATGCTCTCAACGGTTACCACCAAAGGTCAGGTAACGATTCCCAAACCGATTCGGGATGCTTTAGGCATCGGCCCCAATGATCGAATTACATTCATTCAGGAAGGTGAAAGAGTTTTACTACAGCCTGTCAGGGCATTGAAGTCCTTCAGAGGCGCAGTGAAAACAAAAGGTCCCGGCTCTTTTGACGAAGAGCGCGCACATGCCAAAACAGCCGTTGCCGGAAGAAACAAAGAGGAAAACGAATGAATACCTGCTTTGTAGATACCAACCTTTTCGTCCGCTACCTCACCGATGATGATGCGGAAAAGGCCGACCGTGTCGAGGCGCTGCTGAGCAAAGCATCCGACGGCAAAGTTCGGCTCGTTACCTCTGATCTTGTTCTCGTGGAGCTCATTTGGGTGCTTGAATCTTCATACAATATGAAACCGGAGGAAATCACACCCATGATCCGCGCCATCATGGCAACACCGGGCATGGAAATCATTAATGGAGAACTTATGGCCAGGGCGCTGGAGCTTTATGAAGCTAAAAACATAGACATTGTAGATGGCCATATCGCCGCCCTGATGAAAAAACTGAACATCACCGAAGTCTATTCCTTTGACCGAAAGCACCTCTCACGAATCGGCGATCTGAACCGGATCGAGCCGTGAAGCATTCTTTCCGATTGCCATCGCATCAGTCCCCCTCTTTTCCAAAGAACCGTCGCATCAGTCCCCCTCTTTTCCAAAGAACCGCCGCACCAGTCCCCCTCTTTTCCAAAGAACCGTCGCACCAGTCCCCCTCTTTTCTAAAGAGGGGTTAGGGGAGATTTTGCTGAAATTAATCCTTGACGTCCTCGCAAAAAGTCAATTTCGCCGCCTTTTAGTCATACCGGCGAATACCCTAACCACCTGAAGGTGGCGCGAGGGCACACGAGCCGGTATCCAGTAACTACAGTTGGTTATGGACCCCGGCCTACGCCGGGGTGACGAGTTGGGTTACTTCGAACGAGTTCATCAATTCTTCAGTATCTCAAAAAATCCCCCTGAATCCCCCTTTAAAAAAGGGGGACTTACCAGATTCTTTCCGATTACGACCACTTGCAACGGACCTGCATAGACGCACCCGTTTACAAAAGGGGGACTTGCCTTGGCCTGCGTCCAAATCCCCCTGAATCCCCCTTTAAAAAAGGGGGACCTCCCAATTCTCCCTCCTTTTCTAAAGGAGAGCCGGGGAGGATTTTAAGGGGGACTTACCAGATTCTTTCTGATTACGACCACTTGCAACGGACCTGCATAGACGCGCCCCTTTACAAAAGGGGGACTTGCCTTGGCCTGCGTCCAAATCCCCCTGAATCTCCCTTTATAATACTCCCCAAAAACCGGACAGGCTCATTTGCTCCTCACAATAGATCGTTAGTTTGCTTGACAAATCCTCTTTTTTCTCATAAAATTGGCATCAACAATTTTAAGGCGGCTCGATTGATGCCGTGAATTTATTACCGCTGGAAAACCGGATGGAAGAGACGGAGATGAAAAAGAGAACCCCGCAGAATGACGGGAAAAACGGTTTCTCGATGTTCGAAATAATCGTTGTCCTTTTGCTCATCGGCATCGTCGCCACTTTTATTGTTGTCCGCGGCTCATCGAAAACATCTTACGATCTGGCGTCGGAAGCGGAGATCCTCAAGGGGCATCTGCGTTACGTGCAATTAAGGGCGATGAGCGATACCGAATCCTGGGGAATGAGCTTCTCCACAACCGGTTACCAACTGCTGAAAAACAAGGCGCCTGCTACGGACTCGCTGCCCAATGAAAGCGGCCCGTCTCACACGCTGCCTTCCGGTGTAGCCATCACGACCGGCGCGGGCACGGCGGTTCATTTCAACGAACGGGGAATTCCGGTGGGCAACGGCGACGCGCCGCTGACTGCCGAAACCAAGATTGTCCTGTCCGGCGGCACCGCCACGCAGACCATCTCCATTACGCCCGAAACGGGGTTCATCCCATGAAACGTTGCCCGGCCGGAGGGTTCACTATCGTGGAAATCATCGTCACGCTGACCATCCTGTCCATCCTGGGCGTCATAGTGTTTCAATTCATGAGGTCTTCTCTTGTCAGGAGTACGGAACCCTTTTCCATCCTTGCCCAAACATTTGCCCTGCATGAAGTGACTGAAAATATCATGGCGGACTACCGGCAAACCGGAGATGTCCCCGCCCTGAAAGACCGCATCGGGACGGAGGGATCGGAACACATCAATAGCGGCTATTGTCCCGCGGCGGCCGATTGCCGATATTCTGTTGTTGACAATCACTACATCGCCTTTGACGACGAGGAGCATGAAATTCCAGCCCCTGAATCTGAGCAGAAATTATTAAAGGTCACCATCCGCGGCAAACAAAATGAAACGATCACCATGGTTTTCTACCAACCATGAAGGAATTTCGAATGATGAAATTATCCAATAAAGGCTTTACGCTGATCGAACTGATCGTCACGCTGGTTTTGGCGGGAATCATCGTTGCGGCCGTCGGAATGGGCATCGTTCTCGTCGTTCAGGGATTTTTGTTTACCAAAGAGAACGCCGCCGTTTTGCAGAAGGGGCAGATGGCCCTCAGCCGCATTTCACTGGAGTTGAAAAGGGCCAACGGCATTTCGCATACCTCTGCGGCAACATCGATCTCTTTCGATTCCTATACGGACACGGGCGGTCCGACGCCGACCCCCGTGACGCAGACAATCCGGTTAAACGGCGACAAAGTGGAATTGGTCGGCGACTCGGGAAATTCCAATACGCTGACGGATCGGGCGGCCGCGGGCGACGGCCTGGTCTTTCGTTATTACGCCAGTTATAACGATCCGGAAGCAAATCAGTGTGCTCCGAAGGACGCCAAAATCATCGTCATTACGTTACGGCTTGTCGCGGCGGACGGCGTCATCAAAACTTTCACGGGCCGCGTTCGGCCCAGAAATTTGTAATAGAGAGGAGTCTGCATGAACCTCCGTCAACCCCACGGTTTCATGTTAATTAGTTTGATTGCCATCATCACGATCGTTTCGGTGCTGGGCACGGGAATGCTGTATCTGACGACGACTTCAACGTATACCAGTCTTTATGCCGGTCCTTCCTCGAACAGCCAGGCCCGCGCTTACCACCTGGCCGAAGCGGGTATCGCCCACGCGCGATGGCTTCTGGATCAACACAGAGACGATCCTGAGTATTATCCAGAAGGCACCTACACTTTGGCGAACGGCGACCGGTTCATCCTGACCAGCTATGATTACAACGACAAAGGAACTATCGACAAGAAACGCGTTACCATCGAAGCCGTCAGTGTCGTTCATGCCGGCACCTTGAAAGTGATCAAATACGGCATCTATCGTGAAGACCCCAATAAAGACCTCCCCAAGTCCAATGGAAACAACGAGAACTCCAACGAAGGCGAAGGCGAAGGCGAAACCCAAGAGTTCATCGATTTCATGCACGAAGAGCAGGGGTCCATCTATGTCGGCCCCATGAACATCAGTGGAGGTGGAAGTGGTCTATCGGGCGAAGGTGCAACTGTTGTGATTCGCGAACCCTTGACTAACCCCAGTGGGGGAGGGGGATCCTCTATTGCCGTTACGACCATTTACATAGACGGACCTGTGATACTGGACAAGGGCAGCACGGGGCTGGGATCCTGTTCTGTGCCCGGAAATATTTATATCAACGGCAATTTAGACTTATGGGGTGGATCACACACTATCTGTGGAGACGTTTACGTAAACGGAAATCTTCGCCTGATGAATTCGAAAATCTACGGAAACATTTACGTCAATGGAACGGTCGAATTGGGCTGGGGGGCACCTGACCTTTCCTCAAATACCCACATCTACTATGTGGGCGACGGCAACCCCAGTACGCCCGATATCATTCATCCCCAATATTACAATCAGGCCGTCCTCGACAAGTGCCACAAAATCCCCTATGGAGACGTGCAGGCTTTTCCGTCCTTCTCCATGCCGGACGTATCCATTCCGGATCCGCGCAGCAGCGACTGGTTTCCGCCTAAGGGATATGTATCGTCCGGCACACTGGTCAGCGGGTTGAAAATCTATACGGAAGGCAATTACAACTCATCGGCCTGGCGGCCTACGGCAGAGAACGTAATTATCGTCAGCAAGGGAAATATCAGTATCACAGGCATGGGGGGAAGCGACTTGTCCGGCGTTTTATACGCCCCTTATGGCAAGGTCACCTTCAATGGCAGATCCTTCACGGGCACGGTCATCGCCCGGGACGGCTTTGACGTCACCAGCGGCGGGACAACCGTCACTTCCCGGGGAATCGAAAATTACATTGCAAACCCCGACGATTATCCGTTTAAACTCGATGAGCAGATCAAGATCATCCAGTACTGAAAAATGACGCCGGCGTAGAAGACCTTATTCCTGTCACTCCTTCGTGCAGGCGAAAGTCCATAAGGTTTCGAAAAGATCGGATTCCCGCCAGGAAATTGCGAGAATGACAAAGGCGGCGGAAATGACCTTTTTTCGTGAACATAAATATCCGCACTGCATTTAAAATGTTCCTGCCCAATGAGACATTTGAATAATACCTCCTCCAGTCACTCCGTGCTTGACAAGCCTGCCCCGGACTGGATCCGGGGGAATCCGGAAAGCACTTGGTAACACTGGATGCCGGCACTTGTGCCCTCGCGCCACCTTTAGGTGGTTAGGGTATTCGCCGGTATGACGACATTGCCGGTTACGCAGGGTTCTGCAAAAGTCTCCCAATGTAGTGCTGGTCGCTTGTAACCTTTAGGTTATCAGACCCGCTGGACTCGCGCAGCTGATAACCTGATAACCTGAAGGTCACGCGAGCTACGCGAGCTACGCACTATATCTGCAAACCAAAAATCCCCCTATATCCCCCTTTAGAAAAGGGGGACCTTCCAATCCTCCCTCCTTTTCTAAAGGAGGGCCGGGGAGGATTTTAAGGGGAACTTGCCTTGGTCTTCGTCCAAATCCCCCTGAATCCCCCTTTAGAAAAGGGGGACCTTCCAATTCTCCCTCCTTTTCTAAAGGAGGGCCGGGGAGGATTTTAAGGGGAACTTGCCTTGGCCTTCGTCCAAATCCCCCTAAGTCCCCCTTTAAAAAAGGGGGACCTTCCAATCCTCCCTCCTTTTCTAAAGGAGGGCCGGGGAGGATTTTAAGGGGAACTTGCCTTGGCCTTCGTCCAAATCCCCCTGAATCCCCCTTTAAAAAAGGGGGACCTTCCAATCCTCCCTCCTTTTCTAAAGGAGGGCCGAGGAGGATTTTCTGATTTCCCCCCGGAGAAATATTTTTGGACAAATAAAAATATAAATAGTAAGTTGCGGACACAAATCCGGGAGTGGCGTGAAATGTTATTGAACAAGACGGTTGCAGTTGTTGTGCCCGCGTATAATGAGGAAAAGCAAATCGGCAGCGTTCTGGCAACCATGCCCGACTTCGTGGACCGCATTATAGTGGTCAACGACTGTTCAAAAGACAAGACCGCCGATGTGGTTTTGTCCCATATCCGCGAAGACCGCGGCATCGGAAAAGCGATTCGCCCGGACAATACCCAGGACCACGGAAATCAATACGAACGGGCCGAAACGCTTCTCAAGGAAAAGCAGCAAAGCGACTTAAAGCATTATGTCCCATCGGAAATCGCCAACGTCCGTCCTGAAACGGACCGGATTATTTTGATCAATCACTTGAAAAACGGCGGTGTGGGCGCGGCCATCGCCACCGGCTACAAATGGTGCCGGGACCACGCCATCGACTGCACCGCCGTCATGGACGGCGACGGCCAGATGGATCCGGCGGAGCTGGAAAAAATCTGCCTGCCTATTCTCACGGAAGAAATCGACTACGTGAAGGGCAACCGCCTCATCCATGGCGGCGCGCGGCTGGTCATGCCCAAAACGCGCTTTTTTGGAAACTCCGTCCTTTCCATCCTGACAAAAATCGCTTCCGGCTACTGGCACGTCTCCGACACGCAAACAGGCTACAGGGCTATATCTCTGGCCGCACTAAACGCCATCGAGATCCATAAAATCTACCCCCGTTACGGCATGCCCAACGACATGCTCGTCAAACTGAACATCGCCTTTTGCACCATCAAGGAAGTGAAAATAAAACCGGTTTACAACGTCGGCGAATCCTCGAAAATGAAAGTTCACAAAGTCATTCCGCGGATCGCGTGGCTGCTTTTCAAAAGCTTTTTCAAAAGACTGTGGATCAAGTATCTTTTCCGCGATTTTCACCCGCTGTTTCTTCTTTACCACTTTTCCTTTCTGCTGGGCATCCTGGCCCTGCCCTACACCATCAAGGTTTTGACGCTGACCCTTGCGCGCGAAACGGTCTCCGCCACAACGATGCTGGCTTTTTTCTTTTTGTTCGCCAGCAGTTTTCAATCGCTTTTGTTTGCCATGTGGATGGATATTCAGGACAACGAAAGGCTCTATAAATCGTGACAATGAGTAAGACCGTTAGGAAGAAACGCAACATTGCCGTGATCGGCGCCGGTCACTGGGGGAAAAATCTGATCCGCAACTTTTCCGAGCTGGACGTCCTTGCGGCTGTCAGCGACAAAAGTTCAGCAGCCCGGAAGGAAATGCACGACATCTATTCGACCGTCGATATTTTCTCCAGTTTGAAAGACGTTCTTTTACAACCGACCGTGGAAGCCGTCGTCATTGCGACGCCCGCGGAAACGCATTTCATCTTGGCCAGAGAAGCTTTATTGTCGAGCAAGCATGTCTTTGTGGAAAAACCGATGACGCTCACGGAAAAAGACGCGGAAGAGTTGATCGATCTGGCGGCAAGCCGTAATTTGATTCTGATGGTCGGGCACCTTCTTCAATACCACCCGGCATTTGTCAGGCTCAAACAGATCGCCTCCGACGGAGAATTGGGACGGATCAACTACATTTATTCGCACCGCATGACATCTCCATGATCCTCGCCCTGGTCGGAGAAGAACCGGAAAAAGTGCTTGCAACCGGCGGCAACTATCTGCATAAAAAAATCGCCGATGTCACCACAACGCATCTGGATTTTCCCTCCGGTCTTAAAGCGCACGTTTTCGTCTCCTGGCTTCATCCCTTCAAGGATCAAAAACTGGTCGTCGTGGGCGATCAGAAAATGGCTGTTTTCGATGACACCTTGCCGTGGGAAGACAAACTCCTTGTCTATCCGCACTCCGTTAAGTGGGAACACAATATCCCAGTGCCGACAAAAGGTACGCCGGAGCGCGTTGCCGTTCCTCACTCCGAGCCCCTGAGGCTGGAGTGCGAGCACTTTCTGGATTGCCTTGGAAGACAAAAGAATACGCTCACGGACGGCAAAGAAGGTCTGCGCGTGCTTCGCGTCTTGAACGCTGCCGAAGCCTCGTTGAACAAGAACGGTCAGAGCATTTCGCTTCAGAAAAGAAAGACATCCGCCTCGGAAGCGGCCAAGGAGACGTTCATTCACCCTTCGGCCTTCATCGACGAACACGTGGAAATCGGCGGCGGCACGAAAATCTGGCATACGTCTCACGTTCTGCACGGTTCGAAAATCGGCAAAGACTGTTCCATCGGCCAAAATGTCGTGATCGGACCTGATGTCTCGATCGGCGGCGGCTGTAAGATTCAGAACAATGTGTCCGTTTACAAGGGCGTGACGCTTGAAGATGACGTCTTTTGCGGACCGTCAGCCGTCTTCACCAACGTAATCAACCCCCGGTCCGAAATTCGCCGGATGTCGGAAATCAAAGCGACGCTCGTCAAGAAAGGCGCAACGATTGGCGCAAACGCCACCATTGTTTGCGGCAATACCATAGGCAGTTACGCTTTCATCGCGGCCGGGGCCGTCGTAACGAAAAACGTTCCCGACCATGCCCTGATGGCCGGAAATCCCGCCCGACAAACAGGCTGGATCTGCCGGTGCGGGATCAAGCTGAATACAAAACATCAATGTCCTCAATGCGGTAAACGATACAAAATGAAAGCAAAACTGGGGTTGAAAAGAATACCTTAACTCAAAATACCTTTTAACGGCAAATGTGATGAACTCGTAAAAAGCAACTCAAACCGTCACCCCGGCGAATACCCAAAGGGCACGAGTGCCGGGGTCCATAACCAACTGTAATTACTGGATACCGGCTCGTGTGCCCTTTGGGTATTCGCCGGTAAGACGAAAAGAGTGCGAAATTGACTTTTTACAAGGACGGCAAATGTAAAGCCCGGAACTTATAGATTGCTTTTCCATGGGCATTTCGATATAGTTTTTCAAACCAAAAACAAAAGGGGATAAAAAGGAGCCATGTTGATGGAAAAGATCATTAAAATTCATCTCGAAAAATTGCCTGAAGGCCCCTACCTAGCGACATCCGATGATATTCAGGGATTAGTTGCGCAAGGAAGAACTGCTTCCGAGACGATTGAAATCGCAAGAGATGTGGCCAGAAAGCTTATCGAAGAACAAGGCTTGACATCCATAGACGTGGGAGCAATCAGTGATTCTTTTGAGTACCCTATTATAGTTGGATCATAGGCAATGGGACAGTTGTCTGGTTACAAATATCGGGACATTGTCCAACGAATCAAGCTGTTCGGTTTCTCATTTTTGCGACAGGCTGCCGGAAGCCATGAAATCTGGTACAACAAATTAACAAACCGCTATACAACGATTCCCAATCACCCGGGCGACATGCCGCAAGGCACGCTCAGGGCAATCTTGAAACAGGCTGGTATTTCAACTGACGAGTTCATCAACGTAAAATATCATAAAGGGTAGCTGGCTCACTTCAAAAAACCATCAAAAAAATCCTTGACAACAATTTTGCTTGTGTTATGAGTAGAATAACTACTCATAACGGAGCAAGCATGACCGACCTTTTTGCAGGACTGATTTCATCCAAAACCAGAATAAACCTTCTGATGCGCTTTTTCTTCAATCCCGGAACAAAGGCGTATTTGCGCGAACTTTCCAAAGACCTGAACGTCTCCACAAACGCCGTCCGCGAAGAGTTAAACCAACTTACCCAAACAAAACTTCTAACATCTGAAAAAAACGGAAGAAACGTATATTACGTTGCAAACGATCAGCACCCTCTTTTTCCGGAGCTGAAATCCATGGTCAGCAAGGTCATGGGCCTCGATCAGGTTGTCGAAAGCATCCTGACCCGGCTGGGCGATCTGGAAAAAGCCTATATCATCGACGACTACGCCGAAGGCAAAGACACCGGAATCGTTGATCTGGTCCTGGTGGGAAATATCGACCAGTATCACCTCAATGATCTGAGCAGAAAAACTGAACGCTATATCAAGCGCAAAATCCGCCCCTTGGTTTTGACCGGCGACGAGTTCAGCGATTTTAAATCCAAACTGGAAGACCGGCCCCACTTCCTGGTGTGGGAGCGGTCTTCTGACAAGTAACGGCGACTAATGATTGAGAGATTACTAAAATTCCTGCCGGTTAAATTACGTCGTAATCTGGAGCAACGTCGTGGTCTAACAAATATACTTAACAACATCACTTGGCTGTTCTTTGACAAATTTATACGGATGGGTGTGGGACTGCTAGTTGGTGTTTGGATTGCCCGCTATCTGGGGCCGGAACAATTCGGCCTCATGAACTATGCACTTGCTTTTGTCGCCCTGTTCGCTGCTGTTGCCAACCTTGGGCTCAATAGTATAGTGGTGCGCGATCTGGTGCAAGACCCTGCAAATGCCAACACCAGCATGGGCACATCATTTGTGCTGTCTGTGTTGGGGGGATTTAGCGCTTTTTGTTTATCGCTGCTGGCCATAAACTATGCAAGACCAGATGATGAACTGGCCAAAGTCATCGTCGTATTACTATCGCTCCTTATGGTTTTCAAAGCCACCGACGTGGTGCGATACTGGTTTGAATCCCAGGTTCAATCCAAGTATGTCGTTTGGATGGAAAATGGCATATTCCTGATATTCGCCGCTATAAAAATCGGGCTTATCGTTGCCGAAGCTCCACTTCTGGCCTTTATATGGGCTTTGTTTGCCGAAGGCCTTCTGGTGTCAACCGGGCTCATGATTGTCTATGCTCTGCAAGGCGGTCAGATAAGGGCATGGATAGCTCGAATAAGCCGCGCAAGGAACCTCATCAAAGACAGCTGGCCATTAACCCTTTCCGGTCTAGCAATCATGGTTTATATGCGTATCGACCAAATCATGCTGGGACAGATGCTGGGCGATGAATCTGTTGGAATCTATTCTGCGGCTGTGAAGATCAGTGAAGTCTGGTATTTCATTCCAATGGTCATTGCAGCTTCGGTTTTTCCGTCAATTATTGAAGCTAAAAAGCAGGGCGAAGTAAGCTATTATCAACGCTTGCAAAAACTGTCTGATTTAATGTTGTTGCTGGCTCTAGCAGGCGCAATACCAATGACGTTTCTTTCGGATTGGATTATAGGTCTTCTTTTTGGCAATGCTTACCAGCTGGCAGGTTCTGTATTGGCCATCCATATCTGGTCTGGGCTGTTTGTGTTTCTGGGGCTTGCCAGTGGAAAGTGGTTTATTATCGAAGGGCTTCAAAAATACTATTTTTACAGGACTATTTCAGGCGCATTCGTAAACGTTGGATTGAACTTATTCATGATACCTAAATTCGGTATAATTGGCGCTGCCTGGGCAACCGTAGTAGCACAATTGTGCAGTAATATTTTATTCAACATTTTCAATAGGAAAACAAGAGTGATCTTTTTTATCCAATGTAAAAGTTTTCTTGCCATTGGCAATTTTTTAAGAGATCAGAGAAATAGTAAATGAAGAGTAATATATGCTGTGCTACAGACTATCGTCCTGGATTCATAAATATCGACGCCAGCAACGAACTAAACAAAGTCGACAGAATCATCACAGCGTTGATTCCCTTGGCAGTCATTTTGAAGAAAACAGCAAAGATTTTACTCTTGCCAATTACATAATTGAGTACCACTTCCATTGGGAAGTAGCCAGAATTCTTCGTGATTTTCGCATAATATTGAAACCCTTATAACCAAAGGCGCAAAATAACCCTATGAATATTTCAATAATTACCACCGTGAATCACAATATCGGCGATGATTTCGTCAGAGAAGGCATTATTCATATCTTAACTCAAAAACTTAAGGGACATAAACTGAACATTGAGAATATCCACAAGCATTCACCGGTGACTTCAGTTTATGGACGAGAAAATATTCGTAATCTCAGAATATCAAGGCTGGTTGATCCCTTGTCCCGCTTTATTGGTTCAAAAAATCGTATCAGTGATGCTGATATTCTGATTCAAAGCGGTGCACCTATTTATTGGTGCCATCCGCAGACAGGCGGGCCACATTGTGCTGATAATGAATGGTTTGATCCGCTGATCCGCAAGCGCTTTATGCTCGACAGACGTGGACGCCCATTTCTGAATTTGGCAGGAGGCAGCTGTCAGCGTTATCACTCTGACGGCAGTGAGATTGAAAACTGCCAAAAATGCAAAGCCTATATCCGTGAATTTTTCGACACCTGTGATCTGACCATTCTTCGTGACGAGTTGGCACGGAAAATGTTGAATCATACAGGAAAGGATGCAAAGGTTTTACCGTGTCCTTCCATATTCGCGAGAGATCGTTTTGCCATCAAACCAGAACCAGGAGAATTTATTGTTCTCAACTTCATGGAAAATGGAGGACATTATACTTTCGGCCAGGATATTGACAGTAGGCGGTGGCGAAATGAATTCATCTCGATAGCCCAGGAGGCTTCAACGGTTGGGCGCGTTGTGATGGCCTGTTATACACCGCATGAGGAAAAACTTGCAAAAACGCTTGTCCCCCATTTAGAGCGTTTTCTTGTGCCAAATAATTACATTGAATTTATGAGATTTTATGCGCGGGCCAAATGGGGCATAGTGAATCGAGTACACGGCGCGTTCATGATGGCTTCGTTTGGCAAGCCTGCGACAGTCATCGGCAACGATAGCCGGGCAAAGATGATTGAGAATCTGGATCTTCCTTCATATTACGTAAACGATGTCAGCCATGTCGGTGTAGAATTATTGGTTGATCGGACGCGTTCGCGTTGCGATTCATATCTGGAGCAGATAGAAGAAATTCGAAATAGATCTCAGCAAACCTATGAAGATGCGCTGCAGTCTGTTTTGGATAAATGGTATGGGTAATAACACATGCAGTATCTGAAGTCGTTTTATCTATTCTTCGTAACGATCATCATATTTATTTTGGACGGTTGTGCGATGATCATTGTACGGAAGCCAACGTATTCAAATGGAATCGGCATCATTCGTATAGATTCCATTGGAGACTTCATTCTCTGGCTTGATGCGGCCAAAGAATTCAGAAATTTATATCCAAATACTAAAATAACTCTGATCGCCAATCAAACATGGTCGAATCTTGCCGCTTTATTGCCTTATTGGGATGAAGTAATTCCGGTGGATCGGAAAAAATTGACAAGGAATCCAGCATATCGCTTTAAAACATTAAAACAAATTAGGTCTTGCGGATTTGAAACGGCAATCCAACCCGTATTATCGCGAGAATATCTCCGAGGTGACAGTTTGATTCGCGCCACAGGTGCGTCGGACAAAATCGGTTCCATTGGTAATCTGAGTAACATGACCTTCTGGCAAAAAAAAATCTCGGACAAATGGTATTCACAGCTGATACCCGCAACAACGGAACCTCTCATGGAGCTTCAGCGTAATGCCGAATTCATACGGGGCTTAGGTTCTCGGAATTTTACTGCCAGCACGCCCTCACTTTCTTCCTTGGTGAACTTAGATAAAACCCTGATGATTAAGCAGCCCTATTTTATCATTTTCCCAGGTGCATCAGCTCCCGGGAAGCTCTGGCCGGTGGAACAATTTGGTGAGTTACTGCTAAAATTAACTAAGTCGAACAGTGGTATTGCAGTCCTGTGCGGTAGTCATAAAGAACGGATCTTATGTGACCAAATTATTGCCTCATCAGGTATTAAAGCCCTGAACATGGCTGGCAAGACATCATTGCCAGAACTTGTTGAAGTAATTCGCAGGGCAAAATTTCTTGTGGGCAATGATACCTCAGCCATTCACATAGCGGCGGCGGTAGGTACACCGTCAATCTGCATTTTGGGTGGCGGCCATTATGGCCGCTTTCTCCCTTATGTAATAGCAACGAGCAAACATGCTGCACCGGTCCCGGTCACTTACAGGATGGACTGTTTCAACTGTAACTGGCAATGCACACAACCACATGAAAATGGTACGGCTGTGCCATGCATATCGAATATCAGCGTAAATCAAGTTCTTGAGGCAATCGAGGGCATTCAACGTAAGACTACATCTCCGGAATAAAATTTATGAAACCAACTATTTCTATCATCACCGTCACATACAATGCCGCTCATGTTCTTCCCGGCCTGATTAACAGTTTACGCGCCCAGACGGATCGTGGTTTTGAGTGGGTTGTGGTGGACGGTGCTTCAACGGATGGAACCGTTGAACTATTAAATGGATCAGGTGACGTGATAACACGCTGGATATCCGAGCCGGATTTTGGAATCTATCATGCCATGAACAAAGCCCTCCAGATGATGACCGGCGAATATTATCTGGTGGTTGGAGCTGATGATCGATTGAATCCGGATACGATTGCCATCTTCAAGGATCACGCGTACCAATCTAAAGCTGATATTATAACGGCCTGGATTATCAGAGAGGGAAAGATTGATAAGGGAAAACTTCACTCACCATGGCTTTACGCCATGCATGCTTATGTAATCAATCATTCGGTTAGCGCATTGATACGTCGTTCATTACATGATCAATACGGCTTTTATTCAAAGAGATTTACCGTAATGGCAGATATGTACTTCATCAAAAAAGTATGCAGCAATGAATCCATAAAAGTTTTCGTTGCTCCTTTTCTTGCTGGCAAATATGGAAAATCCGGTGTCTCAAGCGTGGATAAAGCAGCAGCATTTTGTGATTACTTTAGAGTACAATTTGAAACAGAAAAGTGTAAATTGTTGCAGATTATATTATTTTCTGTAAAGTTGATATGGAGAGCAAAAGATTTAATTCTCTTATCAAGAAAGCACCCCCAAGATAATGAACATCCTAGTCCTCAGTAAGCGTCAATATATGAATAA
>MTBK01008802.1_pt1 | contig 34799 bp, 39 predicted proteins | sample 1535981 | NCBI WGS metagenome assembly MTBK01 (sample SAMN06109225, study PRJNA356200) | anaerobic digester metagenome | isolation source: biogas reactors fed with pig manure or primary and secondary sludge | place: Spain | collected 2016-06-30
TTGTAAAAATGCAGATTTTTAGCTGAGGTTTGTTCTTTAAATATACAAACTGCACTTTTTATAATTAACGTTGTATAAATATTCGCGCTGTGTTTTACCTATTTTATTGTTATTTTGATAGTATCGTGATATAATAATGATAAATAAAACTAAAAGGAGGCAAGATTTCCATGATTAATATTAGACCTGTTTCTGATTTAAGAAATAAATTCCCTGAGATTGAAGAACTTGTAATAAATAGCAGTAAACCGGTCTTTCTTACTAAAAACGGTCATGGTTCTATGGTTCTTTTAAGTATTGAGCAATATGCTGCCCTAACGGACAACTTGGAGTTCAAGTTTGACGAGGCTGATAGAACCGCTCAGTTTATTGATACTCGTCATACTGGAGAAGAAATGTTTGCCAGAGTAAGGAAACGCATCAATGGATAAAAAGCAATATAAACTACAAGTCTTACCTCTATTTGAAGAGGATTTAAATGAAATCGTAGACTATATTACTTTCAAACTTAAAAACCCAACTGCCGCTAATGATTTAGTTGATGCAGTAGAGGCTTCCGTATATAATCGGCTATCTAATGCTGAATCCTTTGAACCGTATAAATCTGTAAAAAAACGTAAATATCCTTACTACTGTATACAGGTCAAAAATTTTACTATTTTTTATGTTGTCATTGATGATGTAATGGAAGTGCGCCGTATCCTTTACAACGCCGTGATCTAACGAAACTGTTATAATCTCTACTAATAAAATACCAACCTCACAGTAGTAGACAGGCCTTTTTTTGTTGCTGAAATAAAATCATCCCAAACAGTCTGACCGTAAGTTATATCGCTATTTTCGAAAATAACACAGTTATCGTTCTTAGCATCGTTAAGATCATAATTCTAATGAATAACTACCATCACTCCAGTATTTTTTTTTGCTCTGGGCTGTAGATCCAGATATTATTGGTTGACGATTGACTGTACCAAGCATACGAATGACAATTATATTTTTGTGTCGCATCTCATATTATTGTTGCATATGGATAACATGTTTGCACATAATTTCGATACTCATCAATTATATTATTTGGATGTTCAGTAGTTATCCTAATAGCTATTACACTGGTACCATTTGGTGTATAAATTGTGGTGTAAGTATTAGCTAGGTGGATATCGTCTATTTTGGAAATTAGTTCCGACTCGCGTGATATAATCTGATTTATCAGATTCTCAATTGAATTTGTATCAAATAGTTGATAATTACCCTCGATCTGGTTTAATAGTTCTTTACTTTTTAATATAATAGATTTTTGTTCAGTTTCAGAGAGAGATGCTTGTATTTTTTCCTGTGAAATTAATAAATTTATATAGCTCAATAGAAAGTTTGGACAGTCTGTTTCTGATTCAATTTTGTTTAAATCTACGCTCTGATAATATTTAGCCATTACATTTCCAGCATCTTTCCGATCAAGAAATTTCTGCAAACCATTAAAACGCATAACTAGATTATTAAAACCAACCTCATAGTTGTCAAATAAAAATATGTCTCCATAAAGAGGATAATCTAGGCATGTTCTTAAAAGTTGTAACGTAGTCATGTCTTGTAAAATATTTTCAGGAATTTGGCAAGATTCCACCATTTGATTATGGGTTTTAAAACTCTTTCATTCTTCAGGTGTAGTAAAAGGTGTTATTGGGTATGTAAACACATTCATAACATTAGAAGTTGAATCTTGCCTAAATATATTTTCTTCCGCAAAAACATTTACCATACAAACCAGTAGCAATAAAGCAATAAACAACGAAACAAAAATGTTAATTACAGTTTTTTCTCTTAACTTATTCATATCATTTAACCTCTTAATTTAATTATCAGTATTCAGTTTGACACTACTGTATTTCAATGGTACATATATTAATTACAAATTGTTCAACTTATACCGTCCCTTTCTTGAAACATCCTATTGTGGTAATATCTAATCTAATAGACACTGGAACATAATCTTCATCCCCTACCTTTTTATTTGCAAATGACAATATTCCTACTCCATTAACAACTTTCATTCCCGGATATATTGTTGGTTGGAATGGTGTTTTAATAAGTGTTTCAGATACTATCTGATCCTTAAGACTACTGACCAATCGGTTTTCCCATGTGGTTTATATCAAGGAAGGGTATTTATTATGACTTGTTAAAAAGGAATCCCTAAATTGTATTTTATGTTAAAAAAAGTTGGTATAAGATTTTTTGAAACAAATACATCAAGACTTATTTATCAACCTTAATTGCCGGTCGTAATACTGAAACGTGCTGATGCTGATGCATTTTCATATGTGCTTACCCTTATGGCCATCTCGTAATTATTATAATTACCGGGGTCAATCATAACTACTTCATTTGCACCCACATTGGGTATCCAGTCATCACCCATACCATTAGTGAATCTTGCGCCAATGTTAACTGTCGGCATTATACTGGGCAATGAGCCTACAAACACAAACGCATATCTATCCGGTGCTATGATAAAGTTGCTACCTAGCTGCCTACCGTTAGTTCCCGTACTGTTTGCTATAGGAACATTTACATTGCCGGACCATGAATAGCACAATGGTGTTATAATTCCATCTTTAGCACTCTCCCAAAGCTGAAGGGCCGCCTTTTCCTCTTCTGTCATATCCCTTACACCATAGCGCATTCCATTGCTTAGCACTCCTGTTTTCTTCCACACACCTGATTGTACGTCAAACAAATCTGATTCTTCAGAAACCTTAACAGCATTTTGGGTGGCTTCTCTGAGTTGAAAGATTGCTTTTTCTTCTTCTGTCATAGCTCTTATACCATAACGTATTCCATTGCTCAGTTTCCCCGTTTCACGCCATACATCCGATTGTGTATCAAACAAATCTAGCCCTTCAGAAACATTAATAGCATTTTCGACGGCTTCTCTGAGTTGAAAGATTGCCTTTTCATCTTCTGTCATGGCTCTTATACCATAACGTATGCCATTATTCAGCACTCCTGTTTTTCTCCACACACCTGTTTCAAATATGTCGGATGCATAGACACTGCTAGCCATCAAAAATATCAAAAATATTGACAAAACAACAGTAAATCTCCTCATTTAAATTCCCCCCTTTATAAATTATTAAGAATAATATGTTAAGCCACTAAGATAGGGTTCCCCATAACAAACACCCTTTCTTGATATAAACCACATCGAAAACCTTTTATCACCAAACCCTGAATTGAGATTTTTGCCAAAGGCATATTCACTCCGCCCCAATATGCTTATAAAACATAAAACAACACGTTTTGATTGTACAAATGCTATGGTCGTTTAAATGGACCTTTATTAATATCATTGGGATTAGGGGTCCAATCGTAATATATGGGCATTCGAACCCTCGGAACCGTCTAAGACTTTTTCAAACCAATCAGGACGATAATTCCAAGCCTCCCTAGTCTCTAATTTACTCATTTCTTTTAGTTTTTCTATCGCATTGGTTTTAGGATTTCTGATAATCTTAAGATCAATGGGCTCCCCTGAATAACTGCCCGGTATACTGCTCAGCTCCCAAAACTGTTCTCCATTCCAGATAAAATAGTCATATACGGTGCATACCCATTTCCCATTAAAACGGTGAACTTGTTCAGCCTCATCGTACTCCAAAAATCCAAAATCAGCTAGAGCCCCTGTTATTGTATTTCCTTCTCCATATTCAAAGTGAGGAGGAATTTTTGTCCCACCGCCCTGCATTCCTGTATCTTCCGATTTCCCCGAGGAATCAAAGGCAAATATTGATCCCATACCTATTATTGCTATAAGAATAATACAGACAACAATAATCCCAACCCTTTTTTTACTTGTGTCCATGATTGAAGAAATACGGGTCTCTATACTTTTTTTGCCGCCATAAAAACTGGTTGATAATGTAGGCCGGTATTTTAACCTGTCCCTGACGGCATTAGCAATAGTGTCAATGATAATTTTGCCGTATTCTTGCCGTTGTTGGGGGGTCGCCCCTTTTAACAGCTGTTCGTCACAAGAAATTTCACATTGTACGGCAACTGCTCTAGCCATAAGATAAACTATGGGATTGAACCAATGGATGATAGTTACCAATAGGATCGATGTCTTATACCACAGGTCTTTCCTCTTGAAGTGAACAAGCTCGTGTCTGAGAATATATGTAAGGTCGCCATAATTAAATTTGATGGCCGGCAATAAAATAGTGGGACGGAAAAAACCAATCATCATGGGACTGCCGATGCAAGGACAGGTCTTTAAATCTATGCGTGTTTTAATATTCATTTCCTTTTTAAGAGCTATTAAAATATCTAAAATCTGCAGGTTTCTTACATCCTCGCTCCACCGGTGAATTGTTTCCCAAAATCTCTTATGCCGCCAGATATGATATGCTGTTATCCCAATCATGCCTACAATCCATACGCATGTACCTAACTTCCAGGGGGACAGAGTGAACACCGCACCTGTTTTATTATTAATATTGGCTGCAAATAGTTTGCCGGGATTGAAATACTCTGCAGGTATAATCTGTACAATAGGCAATCTAGCAGATAAAAGAACTGTTTTTAGAATTGATCGAAAAGGGAATATCCAGCCCGTCACAAGAACCAGCCAGCCATAGTATAGCCATTTTGCGGCATACCGTTTCGATAAAAAGGGCGTAGCCGCCATATAAGCCAAGGATATGATTGACATGGAAAAAGAGCATTCAAACAAAGTCATTAAAAGCTGTTGCATATTAATCCCTCTTTTCTTCCAGCAACTCAATTAATTTATCAAAGTCACTATCTTTCAAGGTTTTGTTATCATACAGGGTATTAATCAGACTTACAAATGAATTCTCATGAAATCTTTTCATAAAGTCATCAGTCTCAAATTTTATATATTTTTCCTTGGGAACGAGCGGAAAGTATTTGAGTATTTTACCGTCCTTTTCTGTTTTTATAAAACCCCGTTTTGTCAGTCGTGATAACAAAGTGATAATGGTTTGGGGTTTCCATTTTTTCTTCTTCCCCAACTGTTCCATAATAATATTGGTTGTGATAGGCGGTTCATTGGCCCATACTACTTTCATAATTTCAAATTCAGCATTCGGAAGTATTTCCATAATATTCATAAGCCTCCTTTTCTACATTTGTCTATAATTATATTCTACATATGTATTAATACATTGTCAATACCTGAAATCATTTTTTAGATTTTATTAAAAAATATATTCACATTGTAATTGGCAAATATAAAAAGGCACAGCATAACATAAACAGAAGGCCTTTACTTTTTTTATGAAATTTTGAATTTCTAATGGACTATGTGTTATGGATTGATTCCTGCCTTTTCTGCACCGCTGCCTTTTATTACAGCTCCCACCAAAACTCCCCGGGGCACATTATATTATTTGGCAGTTTCCTCACTAGGGCCATTTTGCCCCACTTTTTAGGTTTTTCTTCAATTACTTCTTTATAGAAAGTCTTGTCACCTTCCATGGATTTTTCATCTAAAGGCTCTTCTCCAATTTCTTCATTATCGTTATAAAGTTCTTCTTTGATATCCTCTTCGCCATAAATATTATGTATCACCTTGGATTCTTCCGAATCATTGCTGTTTAAATCATTCACATTTTCCTCAAAATTCATATGCTATTCCTCCTTAAGCTTTTAGCAGTGTAAACTACTTTATATATTTAACAAGTTAAAACCTGTATTATCCAAGGGTTTCATTGAATTTTAAAATAAATCCCTGAAATCAGATTTTGAATCGACAAATAAAATAATGATGGGGCGAGATTCCGGAGCTCTCGCCCTTTAAAATATTTTTTCCAAAACCGGTACAATGTAATAATAGTTTGTCGTTTCCATTTTTTCTTTTTTCCTAGCTGTTCCATAATAATACTGGCTACAATAGGCGGTTCAAAGGTCTCGACCGCCATAATGTTCAAGCCGATCATGAATATCCTGACTACCTGTTTGAGCACCCCAAAATTTGCCCATAACTTCTGCTCCATTTTTATTCAATATATCAATATATTCACTGATATACTCTTCGGCAGCGACAACACCGGGATCCTTTCCTTTATTTGTAATATCTTTAGTTGTTACAATAATAGCAAAAGCAAGAATCAAAACAATTAATAATATAAAAATATGTTGGATTTAGATATTCAATCTTTCGCCTCCCGCCTTCATTCATCTAAAAGCTTGAGGAAACTAAGTGTACTAGCTATCTTGCATTTGAACAAGCTGTGCTTAGGCTAACAAAACTGCGTTCAAAGGTATCTGTTTATCTCATCAAAAAATCTCTATTGCTAAATAAAATTTGTCCAATAGCATATAAAATTAGAGAACATATAAATAAAACAATACCTACAGCATAAGGCATAAAAAACGGATTGGGATTGCTCCATTGTAAAGGATATATATAAAATGATGCACCGCCCCTGGTTAAATATATGAACACAGATAAAGCCCCTGTAGCAATCATGACTACCAAACTATTCCTAGCGACTACCACAACAAAAAAATTAAAAGCTGAATAAAAAAATATCGAAAGAACCGGCAGATATATATCTTGAGCTTCCAAAATCACGTTTCTTCCCATTGTAAGTATTATTAACGCTAAGAATAGATAGAAAATTCCTATATATAAAACCGTATATTTAAGAACTCTTATCAATCCGTATTCTGCGTTTCTATACGGCATAGACAAAAGCATTTCCCTTCCGTCAGAATTCAACAAATCTTCGAAAAGGTAAGGGACCCAAAATGAAATACAGATAACCGAGAAAACACCATAATTTTCTCTTATTATCTCTATGGGTACACCGTAGCGCCCCCGTATTAAGAAGCAATAAATAGCATTTAAGACCATTACTCCTATTGGAATATAAAAATATATACCTATATTTTTTATATCGATCCAATTTTTCTTTATTCTTGCTGCATATTCCATACCAAGTATCCTTCCTCAATCGTCGGAGTCGTTTCTTCAGCGCCGGGACCGGGCTTTACACCGGAAATAATTCTTGCTTCCACATTATTCTTATGTATTTTTGATGAAACAATATATATATCCTTACCCATGTCTTTACCTAGATTGTTATATTCTTCATTTCTTAATTTCCATTTCCATACCTTACCTGAAGCAATTGATGACAGCTCCTGCTGGGATGAAAACTGCACCGTTATCCCTTTTTTTATAACTGCCAGGCTCTGACACGTTGCTTCAATATCCTCAACAATATGTGTTGATAAAATTACAATCCTGTTATTCCCTAATTGGCGCAGCAGGTTTCGAAATCTAATACGTTCCGCAGGATCCAATCCGGCCGTAGGCTCGTCAACAATGACTAATTTGGGATCATTTAAAAGGGCCTGGGCTATTCCCAGTCTTCTTTTCATGCCTCCGGAAAAACTCCCAACCTTTTTGTCTTTTACTTCAAATAAATTTACTTTCTTTAGAACCTTCTCAATTTGTGCCGAGCATTCCTTTTTATTTTTTATTCCCTTAAGACTAGCTATGTACTGAAGGCATTCTGTCGCTGTGATATTTTTAAATAAACCAAACTCTTGAGGCAAATAACCTAACATTTGTCTTACCTTGTGGGAATCCTTGCTCCATTTTATATTCCCCATATTTATTTCACCCTTGTCCGGTTTTAAAACCGTGGCGATTATTCTCATTAATGTAGTTTTTCCTGCGCCGTTTTCTCCCAGCAAACCAAATATGCCATAAGGAATTTGAAGATTTACTTGCCGCAAAACTTTGGCTCTATTGAATGATCTATCAACATTATGTATAATTAATTTATCCATATATCTATCCTCTTTCCTTGATTTCGACTATTATATTTAACCAATGGTTTAATGGAAGCTCAGAATTGTTTTCTATTTCATTGTACATATATTTTAACAATTCATTCAAATACTCCGGATCTAATTCATGAAGCCCGATTATTTCAACAGATAATTCTTTCAAAAATGTATAACTGTCAGAATCATCTTTAGCAAATATGTCAATATAATTATGGGCATTTTCCGGTTCTTCCATATATTCTAAAATAATCTCAAAAATATACGCATGAGAATTATCTGCATTTCTATAAATATCGTTCCAATAAAATGTCCTGAATACACCCTTTATATCAACTAACGCAATATACCTTCCCAGGCTTACGGATAAATGATCTTCTGCAAAAATATAGTTATATTGATGAAAAGATGAATGCAGTGGTTTTACGAATATCTTGTCCGGAATCTTTTTTGGAGGTCTTCCAATCACATCGGATATGTAATTAATTTTTTCTTCAATTCCATGCATTTTTGATATTAATAAATTAATCCTATCAGGAGGCACAATATATTCTTTTCCTTCAATGTTTTTAGAAATTAACATTCCCTTCAACAGACTGACACCTTTTTGGAATCCTTGAAATTCATTTTTTGAAATTTCCTCCAAATTGCTATAAAACCGTCCTGCCCCCATTATTTTTACACGAAATTCTATTGGTTCTTTCAATTCCACATTCTTAAATTCCACCTGTTCATAAGGAAGCCCCTTTTCAGCTATGATAAATGTCCCCGGGACAGGATACCATGGGAATGTTGAAGATAAATAGACTGAGTGTTCGCTAAGATGAAAATAATCCCCGGTATTTCCTTCTACTTCAAAGGTTATCAGCCCCTGTTCTATTCCTTCGGGGAAAACCAGATAAAGGAGGTCCCCCTCTCTTTTAAAGGCGATATCATAACCCTCTATTTTCACAGAAATTATTTCAAGGCCGTGGTATAATGTAAAAGTTACTGTTCTGTCATATATATTAATTATATATTCATGGGCAATATACCTAATTTCATTTTTTTTGAAACATATTTCCATGTCGCACAATTTTATAGAAGGTTCTTTGTTTTCAGACTTTCTTATAAGATTATCTAAAGGTTTGAAATAATATATATCATCCCTATCATATTCAATTCCGTTTATTGAGTTAAACAGAGAATATGTTGTAAATAATATAATTAACATTGCAAATATAATGACGTATTTTTGTACATTCTTTATTTCATCCCTTTTTTTATACAAAATTCCACCAATAAATAAAAACAAGGAAATAAGAAAAAACATTGATGCGTTTTTTATAAAATCTGTAGAAATATGCAATCCGGAGTATTCGTCATAAATTGCATGTGCATTATTTTCTCCTACATTCAGCAATAAAAGCATCTTTTCAGGCAGTAAAGTACGTAAAATTATATTAAATGGTGATATTATAAGCCATAGTAATAATGTTAAGGGAATAAGCAGTTTATTAGAAGGAATCACAACTTCAAGAAAGTACCCAATCATACCGCAAGATATAAAAGGTATACTCCAATATATTATTATATAGGTCAGTATTTCTTTCTTGAACATAAGATATTCACTGCAGGGTATCATAAATAATATAAGTACAGCAAAGTATCCTGCTAATGTAAATATAATCGAAACTATGCCCAGTGCAAAAATTTTGCCTATTGGTCTTATACCATCTCCCGGCAATGAGATGAGTACCTCTTGAAAATGAGCTGTTTCATCTCTCCTGTTCGCCATAATTCCTGAAAATAATCCTAACAAGGTTGCACTCATATTAATGTATGTCGTTGCTTGCAGCATAACCCCTGCTTCTATGTAATCTCCCCTAAGAAAGTGATACCAACCCAATAACAAGTATAGAATAAACAATGTTCCTGCAAAAAGATATAACCTGTTCCTTTTATATGTAATAAACTCCATTTTAATAATTGAAATGAATAAATTCATATATCTATTATCCTCCATAGATTTATGCAAGAGCATAAATATGCTATTCATGCTCTTGCTTTTGCATTTTTTATAACCTAGTGCACACTTTTCAGCTGTCCCCACGCACTTGGGGCTCCAGATACTGCGGTCAGCCTTACATAAAATAAATTTTCATATGCATCAAGCGTAATGTCACTTAATGTTTGAGTCCTTGTGCTTGAGGTCTGGAAACTGGTTACTTTTGGATCGGGAAAGAATGCTACAACTTTATATGCAGCTACTTCCACTGTTCCGCCCGATGAATTTAAAGCACCACTAAGTGTACCATCTCCACCATTTATGTTATTACCCTTAACTGAGACTGATGGAAAGCTAAGCGTTGCATATGAATATTGTGGATCAGCATAGGTAATCCCAAACATAAGCAACATACAGCTGAGCACCATAATTGAAATTATCTGCTTTTTCCTTTTCATAATATTCACCTCCTTTTTTATGTTTTATTTGAAAGCTGGCCAGCTTTTCTGTCTACATAAATCCTATAATTATTAATTTCGTTGTTATCCTATTAGAATCATTGCTTTTATTTTTTTAATACATAATTGACCATTTATATAAAGCACATGTTTATGCTTCTACTTATATAACGCACAAGAAGAAGAAAAGGGACACAATTTTTAGAAAAAATTTTTTCCATTTAATTAATAATTAAAGAGCCGACGCTTATATATGTAATAAACATCGGCTTATAAATCTTTAATTGAAAAAACATTATGCAATAATCGCACTAGTTAGAATTCTCCGCGAATCCCCACTACCATTTTTACCTGCCCAAATGGTGACGTCCGCTCGATATAAATAACCGGATATCCCGGAATAGTCAACATGGGAGACATGAAAACGTTTATTGAATCCAAGCATATTAGTATAATTAGTATGACTATAGGTTTTAACCGTAGTCCATGAACCATTGCTGTATCTTTGAAGGCGTATGCTCAGTGCGCCAATTTCATCCATAATTCCAACACCTTGTACATCGAACCATATAGATATATTTCCATATTTTTTTATTCATGTTTATTTCCTTTCATAAATTGAATTTATCATTTTTTCTGCTTCTTCCAGGGTGAAATCTCCAATAATTGAGCACTCATAATTTTTATGTTTCCATACCACATTGACAATGTCAAGATTCGTCATTATAAAATGCTCAACTCCATTTATTTCAAATATTATTACATCTTTACTGTCTTTCTCGTATGTTCGAGTAAATGGGCTTAATAGGGTTTCGATAGTGATTAAAATTTCTTCATCTGCGCGTATATATATTGCAGTAAAAATAATTTTTGCCGGTGTTTCAGTTACTTTAATGTCCTCTAGCAAATAATCATCGGGAAACCATGTGGGAGAAAGTTTCTCTGTTACGCCGTAATGGTCAAGGGCTTGTTGTATGGTTTCAAAGTTATCCCCATTATTTGAATCGGGCACATCTAGAAGTAATGTTTCTTGCGGCATTGAACCGGAGAAAGTAAACGTATTTTTTGTCCACTTGGCGATGATGTCCCACAGGTTAAATCCAAATGCATTTGCAATCAAGGTTCCGGTCAACAATATCATAATCAAGACTGCTGTGATGCATATAGCACGGCTCATTCGACGTTTTCTCCGTGGACGAAAAGTTTTTTCGGAAGGCACTTGTTTGATGTCCTCTTCCATATCTAAATCCTCAAAATCATAAAGGGATTTATCTTCTTTTACATAAGGAAGATAATTTTCTTTGAAAGAAGCCCAAGCAGCATGAACATCTGTAAATCTTCCGGTCGGATTCTCTTTTTCACGTTTTTCAATCACCTCCGTAATATATATAATAGCATCTACGTCACTTACTTCATTATCTGGCAATTGAAAATCAGACCGTAGGATCTCTTCTAAGTCTTTTGTACTCATACTATCAAAATGTGAATAATTATTATGGTTGCCCGGAGCATATTTGAACATCAATAAACCTCCTTTCAAATAATATATGTATCCATATCAGGTTTTGGGGACATTTATTCTTTAATATATTTTTGCAATCTTTTTCTTGCTCTTTGTACACGTTTCTTGCAGGCCTCTACGGATATTCCCAGCTCCTGTGCGGCTTCAAGCATTGTGCATTTTTCAAGGGCAATCTTTTTAAGCAGTTTATAATCTTCTTTTTCGGCAATGTTAGAGTACATTAAATCAATATTTTCTTTGTATGCATATGTACCTTTAGTATCTTCAACATAAATATCTATATCAATAGAAATTAACAGTTTGTTAAGACGTGCCCTGCTACGCAGAATATTTTTTATAACATTTTTGAGCGTTTCAAACAGCCAGCCTTTGGGATTTTTGCTGGATAACAAAGCATCAGGTTTTGCACATGCAATTCTAAATGTGTCTTGAACTGCCTCTTCTGCTTGTAAGCGATTGTTCAACGCACTTTGGGCATATGCTGTCAATTTATAATACATCTCGGTATACAACTTTTCGATAAGTTGTTTTTGTCGTTTGTTTAGGTTCATTTTATCACCACACGCAATCATTTATATTAATCTTGCTTGCTTTGGGTCCATAATTTATCTACAGTATAATGTAAAATCAAGAAAATGACAATTAAGGAAAAAGGAAAAGATACAAATAAACAGGACCTGCCATTCATGGAAGGAATAGTTTAAAACATAATACGGCACCTTGGCAACAAGATAAATAACAAGGTCGACCAAACGAAAATGCTTGGTCGACACTTGTTAAATCTGGTTGTTGGTCAAAATAAACCAAATTTGATTACAATCTCCAGGCAAACACTCCACTCATTTTCGCCTAATTAAAAGGCAACCAATTTTATTTATGAGGTATTGTAGTATCTAAATTTCTTTATTATCCTTGTTAAACTTCCATAAATTATAATCGGATATTTTTATCAAACCTTTCAGCAATATCTAAATCGTGAGTGACAATAATAATAGTCTTTCCTTCCTGTCTCAATTTTTCTAACAAATTCAGAACCATAAGCTTATTATGTAAGTCTAATGATCCCGTAGGCTCATCAGCTAATACTAAGCTACATGGTTTAATATAAACTCTGGCTATAGCAACCCTTTGTTGCTCGCCTCCGGAGAGCTCGTAAATTTTCTTGTTCTCGTAATCTTCAAGATCCACTATTCTTAACGCTTGTCTGATTGCATTTTTTTTGTCTTTTTCAGAACTATATCTTACTGCTATTTTTAAATTTTCTTCAACAGTATCTTTTTCTATAAGTGCATAATTTTGAAAAATATATCCTATATAATACCGACGCAGCAATTCAGCATCCTTGGAAGTTATTTTTGTAATACGCTTTCCGTTTATAAGCATATCCCCGGATGTGTATGCATCCAATAAACCAATTATATTTAATAATGTGCTTTTCCCACATCCACTTTTACCTGTTATGGTAATAATTTCACCTTCTACAACTTCTAAATTAAAATCTTTAAGTATATGTTTGCTATCAAAAAATTTATTTAGATTTGAAATCTCAACAATTTTCATTCTATTCTCCCTTCAATGTTTCTGCCGTAAATTTGCTTTCGCGCCCTTTTAAAAATATAATAGAACAAATCATATCAAACAACAGTGTAAGTAAACAGATTGCTAAAACAGGCATATAAATTTTTAATCCTACAATCTTGTTTTCTGCGAGAAAAGCAAACATTATGCTTATTGCAACAATTATCATATCTTGAACAAATAAACCAATAAAAACATTTCTGTTTCTTGATAAAAAACTATATCCTAAGAAAGTTTTAATTGCGATTCTTTTTTTATTGTTTATATAATAAATTTCTAGGTAAAAAAACAAAGAGAAAATTAAGAATACAAGGCTCAATACAAATATCAAAATAGAGAACATCATAATGTTTTTAAAATAACGGATATCCTCAGCATTTTGATTATAAACAGAGGCAAAATCCGTATCAATTTCTCCATATCCCAAATCACTAAAAAACAATTTTGTTTCTCTGTTCAGCCTATTAATATCAGCAGTATTTATATATATTTTGTTTAAAGAGGGGGTATATACATTTAGCCCCATATTTTCTCCATTTACTACAGCATAAATACCATTTGTCACGAAATTTTCACCGGCAGCATAAGTAAATAATTTTTGATTATCTTTGATATACACGAATTTTTCAGTAATATCAGGATTATTTAAATTTTTTTTAGAAAGATCAACTGAATTTGGTTTCCCTGTGATTCGTTCATTGATAATATCTTCAGAAATGTATTTATCAAATACATGTTTTTTATGAATTGCCTGCCTTAATTCTTCTTCATAAGGCTTATATTGTTGCGGAACAAGCAAGGTAAGGGAATTGTTGTCACTATCATTAATAGATGCTACCCTGTTATCTGATTTATCAAACACTAAATTTTTATGAAGATAATTCAAGTTTATGTATATAAACGGGATATCCTTTTCAGCATCATTAATCAAGACAGAATTAGGATTGATTTTATTCGTAGCTTTATAAAACATGATTCCGTTTTTCTCATTAAAAAAATCCCAAATTGCACTATGAGTTTTCTCGAATTCAGCTGAGTTTTTATTATTTTCAAATATGTATTGGGGTACATAAATGTTTAATGAGTAATAATCTTTTGTTTTTTCCCAACTATTAATTGCCGCCTTCTTTTCAGAAACAAATCTATATGAAATTACTATTAAGCCTAAAAAAATTATTATTAATAATGTAGATACCATTTTTACAAAAATACTCAAAATATTTCTTGATACTGTCATGCCTTTTATGTAAGACACAATATTTAATTTTTGAGATTTCCCCGCAATATTAACAAGTAAAGCAATAGAAAACGTAACAATGAGCATCACCACAAAAATCATGGTAAATTTCAATGAGCCTATAATAAAAGATTTAAAAGTTTCTATATTTTTAATGTTTTTATTAAATATGAAAAATATAATGGCAATCGGTTCCGAAATCAGGACTGAAACAGCAATAGGCTTTAATACTTTATCCATAAAAATATCATAAAATATGGCTTTAACTCCATATCCGAAAAGATTTTTCACCGCTATTTCTTTTTTCATACTTTTAATATCATATAAAAGACAGGTCAGTAAGGTTGAAAAAAATATTGCAATCAGAATTATACCGTAAATATATTTAATTTGATCCACATTTGTAATAAATGTATTTTTCAGGTTTTGGTTCAAATATACAGTAAGAGTTTCACTGTAATCAGAATTTATTTTCTTAATTGTATTTTCCAAATTAAAAGGTTCATTTACATGAATAGTATATTTACCTTCCATGCCGATATTTTTCAAATCATCAAGGGTTTTTATAAAAATTCCTTTATTATAAAAAGTTGAAGTGATTTCGCCTAGGTGACCTTTATTATTGACGAACCTCTGTGAATACAGAAATTTATCCGTATAACTATTGTCGTGTGAATATATGAAAATATCTGTAGTGCCGTCATGGTTTGGAATAATTTTTGAAATGGTCATGTCGTTTTCATCAGCTATTATTTTTAGCATCCTAATGGTATCTTCCTGATCGATTTCGGTTTTTAAATATATTGTGGAATTAAAATATTTATTGGTAATTATATCGTATTCTTTTATAGATTGCCCATGTCCATAAAAAATTAATACTGATGTGAAAAATAATAGGATTAGGGTATTAAAAGTTTTTTTAACCATTTAGTAATTCCTCCATTTTAAAAGAAACTGCATAACGAATTTATTTATGTCTTAATGTTGTTAAGTTGGCAAGATAACCGCTTTACCTTATCTCGCCGGTACAACCCATATCCCTGCCTCTAGAAGCCTCACGGTAAGACGGTGTTGCTCCGGCCCCTTCCCAAGCACCGTATAAAAATGAGTTGTCTTTAGATAACACAACTCGATGTTCTTTGGTTACATGCCAATATTTCCCCCACATATTAAATAATCCGTATCCCCATTCTCCATGTCCACCGTGAATTACAAAGGACGTTGACAAAATTCCGGCATCAGGCTGATTTAATTCAGCATTGTCATATGCAAAAACTGTGTTTATGCTTAAAAGTAGAATTAAATTCATTAATAGTATAGTGTTTAAAATTTTCTTATTCATTTATGTACCCTCCATTTTTATTTTTATATGCACATTATGCAGCTTCTTTTCATTAATTAGACCTTCAATCTTTTTGATAATAAAATTATTTATTAATTAATATTGCATAACTTACAAAACTGTATTTCTGTAAATGCATTGTTTTGTTAATTAAGTTTGTAATTTTATATTTTTGTATTTATTTCCGGATAAAAAGTATCATAAAAATCCTCCTTAGCCGACTCTATATGATAGCCTTCCTTAATTTCGGTCGATACATTGTTTGCACAGGAATAATATTTTAAAGTCGTGTCCCCCTGATAGTTTATGTTTTCATTGTCCAAAGTAACAACCTGGTAATATAGGCCTTTGCCATCTTCGGACATGCCGCCCGGAATCATTACTTGCCCGGAAAACAATCCGTTTTCATTGAGGGAATAATTCGTCTTCGCAATGGTATCTCTTGTGCCATTCTGAAGACGTATGGCTTGCAAGGAAACAAACATATTGAAATTTACCCAATGTTTTGCTTTGCGGCAGAACGGAACTTAAATCATATTTCTGGTAATCGAAAATATCTCCCAGAGCAAGTGAACTTTTTGTAAACGTAAAACCATCCGATGGCAAATCATCTATTGCCTTATTAGAAGACATAGTTTTATAAGTATTGTTTACGCTTGTATCGCACGATACTAAAAGGAGAAAAACTACAATTATCAAAGGTACTGCTATGAAGAACATTTTATTTTTTATACTGCCCACCTCCAACCGGTCATTCATCCCAGCACATTATTTTTAAATGTAGGATGGTGCGAAATCTAACACCCATTCGTTTAAATTTTCTAAAAATTATCATTCTTTATTGTGTATTCATATACAAGTAAGTGAAATCTACAACCGTTTTATGACCTTCTGGAAATGAATATCCAGCAAGTAGGTCATTCAGTTTCTTTGTTTTGATGTTATAGTCGTAAAGGCTGAACTGATTATGTAAATCCCTGCCGAGTACGTATAAATGCTCTGCATCGTGCCCGGGATAAATTGACTGGGGTTCCAGTAATCCTTCAACATAAAATGGAGTAAGCTCACCACCGCTGATTGTTAACATTTGAATTTTCCTGTTCCCGCCGCCGGCCATACTATCGTTTGTTATCATAAGAATATGGTCCTTATCAATCTGCCGGGTCTGTCTTATCTCAAACGCATCTGTTTCATATATCACATTGGCTTCCGAAAAGTCCGGATTCATCAAAAGTATTTTCTTGGGACGAATGAATGTCTCTTCACGCACTCTTGAGCTGCGCATTTCCTTATCAGAACAGGTTAAACAGAGCAATTTGTCCGTCATCGGACTGTATGAGAACGAATGGAACCAGGTATCGTCATCAGATTGATTATAATACCTGATTTCCTGATGTACAGGATCTATAATAGCCGGCTGAAGAACTATCTTACCCCGTGGTGCTATGGTCCCAAGCAATTTGCCCTTTACAAATAGTAAGTCGTTAAACAACATCTTATCATCAGTTATCTGCTGAGAATTGCCACTTTTTATATCATAAACAAATAGATTGTCAAAAAGTTCATTATCGCTCCCTGAGTAATAGATCTTTTGGTTTTTAGTATCCATAGCAGCAGCAGGATATAGAGCAACCTGCCCTAGGGTATAAGTTTCAATTATTTTACGATCCGCTATGGAATATAAAGAAAAGATGACTTCATTGCCCTCGCTGTCATCCTTAAGATTTGCATAGCGTGTTCCAATAATTTGGATATATTCCCCGGGAGGTTTGATTGTCGAATTATACTTGTCGTCTACGTTTATAGATTTAGTGCCCCATATAATACTGAAGACTATCGCTAAACAGATAATAATTATTGAACTTAATTTCATTATTTTTTTTAACATGGTTTTGTTCACTTCCCCTTGCATTAGGCTGGGGAACATGAACATATAATATCAATTATGCTCCTCAGCTATTTGATGTATCGTATATGGTTTAATACGGTCTGTTTTGGTCAGAAAAACGTTGAAAACTGTCATCCCCTGATTGATAAGTAATTACATTATTGTGTTCCCCAGGGGGTTGTCCATAAGTAGGGGCAGCCCTTGTTATTAATTGATTGCTATCGGCGGGAATATTGTGGATGGAATAACTTGAAGGATCGTCCGCATCAGGATAGTATATGTTATTGACATCACCTGTAACCTCATCATAAACAACTTTCATTCCCGGATATATTGTTGGTTGGAATGGTGTTTTAATAAGTGTTTCAGATACTATCTGTTCCTTAAGGCTACTGACCAATCGGTTTTCCCATTATATAAGTTCCTTTTCGGCCGCAGTCATATCATCTGTTATAGGAACCAACTTCAAACATTTCAGAATCGAATCCTTTATGGAATCTTCTGTTTCTACACTTTGTTGAATTTCATTTTCCATATAACCGCCTTTGACTACTTTTGGCCGAAGCCGGCTATCATATATGATGACCGAACCAGGCATCATCTTTTGTGGTACTTCCTTTTTGTTATCTTTATCAACAGTACTATAGGAAATACTTCCGCCACCTTTAATGATATCGCTAGGCTCACCATCAATGATAACTTCCTTTCCCGACACCGCATAGGTAACAACTGCCCCTGTCAATAAAAAGATCAACATCGTAATAATAGCTAACATACGAAACCATTTTTTCTTCCTTAAATCTCTAATCATTTTAACTCCCCTTTTAATTTTTTGGTTTTGTTGACAATTTCATCAATATCCCCTTTTGCTAAATATTTTTTTTCATTGGAATTACCCCCTCGTTTTTAACTCACCTAAATATGTGGTGTTACTTCCTACATATTTAATAGAAATCTATTTCTTGGTTTTTGAACATTCAAAGCGCTAGTTTTACTTTATATTAATTAGAAATCGTCATTTATGATACTGGCCGTATTTTATTTCAAATCTGTTGCTTTATTTCTTTGAAACACAAGATCGGTCATTTATATAAAGCACATATTTATGCTTCTACTTATATAACGCACAAGAAGAAGAAAAGGGACACAATTTTTAGAAAAAATTTTTTCCATTTAATTAATAATTAAAGAGCCGACGCTTATATATGTAATAAACATCGGCTTATAAATCTTTAATTGAAAAAACATTATGCAATAATCGCACTAGTTAGAATTCTCCGCGAATCCCCACTACCATTTTTACCTGCCCAAATGGTGACGTCCGCTCGATATAAATAACCGGATATCCCGGAATAGTCAACATGGGAGACATGAAAACGTTTATTGAATCCTAGCATAACCATTTTTACCTTCAGGGATTCCTAATAAATCTTTTACATACTTGTCTTTTCTTGTCTTCCTTGTCTTCTTGCCTTACATTGGGGGTATAGCTTTATGACATTGATCTGATATCCCCCCGACATTAGATGGGAACTATTTTACGCTTACATTTAAATTAATATGGAGCGACATTTGTAAAACGAATATCGTCAGCTTGAGTTGTACCATTTAAGCTTGCTCTCCAAGTATAATTATGTGATGGATCAGCATCGGAAAGACCCATGTACGTGTTCGCGCCCATTCCCCTAATATAATCGTCCCAACCACTAACTTCATCTTTTATGCCTATATTTATTGAAGTAGCTGTAGTAAATCCAAGCCACGATAAACGAGCAGTTGTTCCCGGATAAGTAGTAAAACTTCGCACTTTAGTACCCGTTACCCCTTCAACGCAGGGATATATGGTTACATTATCCGACCAACTGTCAGCACGGAAAACATTCCTTGCCCCTCTTTCTTGAGAAGATGGATCATCAATAGACCCTATGACATATGACAACCCTGTATTTTTTAAAATCCCGACTTCTGTAGGTGTAATACCTTCAGGAACTTCAAGTCCTAACTTTTCAATTTCACCCAACAAATCTCCCTCGGTAGTTGTTGCCAAAATTTGATTAGTGCCAATGAATTCTTCCGCAAAAACACTGACACAACCGATTGAAAGAATCATAGCTACTAACAATATGGAAATAACCTTTTTTGATTTTAACATTTGAAAATCCTCCTTTCGTTTTTAGTGAGTTTTTGTTACAACCTGTAAAGCACTACCAAACAGCATTTACTTATTTATCAATTACGCCTGCCAAACAGCAGCAAATATTATGATGTTAAGGGGATATCAAACCAATGTTATAAAGCTGAACTCCTAATATTTTACTAAAAGCATTTTTTATTTGATGAGTCCTTGTTCTTCCTAGAAGGCCATCCCTCCATCAATCCATTTATGTTTTATTAATGCAATGTGCCTTGGGGAATGAATATTCCCGTGTTTAGTGTAATATCGTCGATACGGTTTTTTTCAATATTCTCGTTATTTAAAGTAGAAATATAATTTTCCGTACATAGTATGCTACCTAAAAATTTCCCGGCTCTGTTGTAAAATACCGAAATAGTACTTGAAAGATTATTATAATTAGGGAAACTTGCAATATAAATGCCATTTTGGTAACCGAGCCCCGTGAAAAACCCGTAGGATTCTCTATGTGTATCAAGATGTGGCATATCCGTTTTTATATTGTTTACCGTAAGTACAACGCGTGTAGTACCATTATAGGGATTGAGTTCGACAATATTTGCCCCCTCATTCCATAGAAAGGTTTTTGATTCTGAATTTCCATATATGTTTGTATTAATATTAGTGTAATTAGGCATGTCAATCTTACTAAATTTAAAATCATCAAAAATCGGACTATAATCACTTATTTTCTCAAGTTGAAATGTGCCCTTTTCTTCGGTATATAGCAACGACACCGGATTCACCCTATCAAATGTTTCTGCTTGTGTGTTACACAGTATTGCAATCGCACCTTCATTATCAACAAAAAATGCCTGTGGAATTAATTGTACATTATCCAGTGTTAATTCCACCGAGCCGACATCTTTATCCCCTTTTTTACTGATTGTGGCAGTTGATTGATTACTGTCATATATTAAAATATAATCCTCATTATATAACTGACCCTCTGTTGTTAATGTATATTCCATTGCAGGTTCTTCCAAGGGCTCATATGGAAGCACCAACGATTTGCCGGATAGATTCAATGGGCAGACCCTAATTTGCCATCCCGGACCGCCTATAGCCTTGAACAATATTTCTTGTGAAAGTTCCACAGACAAATCAGGAATATTCACCGATAACTTATGGGCACTGATTACATCAGGGGCATCAGCTGAATATACTACTAAGTCAATCTCTGTCGCGTTTTGTTTGTTTTTCAAAAATGAATCCTCGGTACAGCCGGACCCCATACACAAAAACACTGATACAAAAATAAAAACCGCTATTTTTTTCATATTCATCATATTCACATCCCCAAATATTTTTTATGGGATGCACACCTGATTATGTCATAGTGCATCCCCTTGAAATCATTAGTTTTTATGTTGTTTTTATTACATAATATCTATAGGCACTATTATCGTTGAAAAGGTAGTTCCTTCTATCATTTGTGTGTGCTGTGTATCTATGCAAAACCGAATCATTAAGTGTAATCATGACAACGTGACTGTTAGATGTCAGCAAAATATTACCGACATTTGCCACAGCAAAATTACTAGCATCCCAATATCTACGATTACTATCGGTCATAAATGCTTCCATCGAACTTACTGAAGTCCAGGCCGCACCCCAGGACTGAGTGGTTACATATTTTGTGCGAAACCAAGCACCACCTTCAGGAAGATTACCCGCCGACATTGCCTGTGATACAAAATTAGCACAATCATTATGTTTGAAAATCGTATGATAAGGATATACACTGTTATTCCACTTTGTTCGGTCCTGTAGAATCCCGCATGTTGTTCCATCATCATAACATTGGGTTGGACTCGATGAGTACTCCAACGCATAATCGCGTGCAGCAATACGTTTATAATTCGAGTACCCACGGTCAACAGATTCAGAAGCTGATTCTAAAATTTCATTTGCGGAGCGTTGTCCTGCATTATACATCTGTTTTGCATCAAGTATCAATGTATCAATTTCATACAGTGTTGTCTCCATACCATCTTGATAATACATCGCCCAAGGAGCGGTTCTATTTACTTTATCAATTACCACTACTAAATCGACAGCAAGCTCATTGTACACACCTATATTAGCGTTAATGCCGTTAATATAAGCATCAACAGCAGCTCTTTCGCTTGCCTGGAGGTTTTTTTCAGTTAATGCGGACTCAAGTCCTTTAACAAATGGCAAATCCGTCGCATTTTCATATTTTAATAAGGTTTCACATGTTATTGCCACCGTATATTTAATTTCTGAATCATTCTCAAACACTCTAATAATATCCGCATGTAGGTTCCGCAAATCATAAAATTCCTCGTAATTTCCTTTAAGCCATTTAATCACCTGTGTAATCACCTCGTTCGCAGTTCTGTGATCATATCCCGCAGTTGGATTTTCATCTGCAGCAATTGCCAAAGGAATATGCACAAACGCGGACACCAACATTATAACCAAAAGCAGAACTGTTGTTATAATGCACATAATTGATTTTTTCATTTAAATTCCCCCCCCCCCTTGTATAAGCGTAGTGTAAACTACTTTATATGTTTAACAAGTTAAAACCTGTATTATCCAAGGGTTTCATTGAATTTTAAAATAAATCCCTGAAATCAGATTTTGAATCGACAAATAAAATAATGATGGGGCGAGATTCCGGAACTCTCGCCCTTTAAAATATCTTTTCCAAAACCGGTACAATGTAATAATAGTTTGTCGTTTCCATTTTTTCTTTTTTCCTAGCTGTTCCATAGTAATACTGGCTACAATAGGCGGTTCATTAGCCCATATTACTTCTTTGGGGCTGGGGTTTGTTCTTTAAATATACAAACTGCACCTTTTTATTTTGTTTATTTTGGTACTTTGTATATCATTCCGGTTAACACGCCGTTATCGTTCCTTATGACCATAACAAACCCTGCTTCGTCAATTTCCCACCAAGTTCCTCTGAAAACACCGTCCTGATCAAACTCAATTTCATTTTTCTTAATCTCAAAAGATCTCGCTAAAGAATCTCCCGCTTCGTATTCATAAACATCGGTAACGATTTTCACGCTTTCCGGCACAAGCTCGCACTGCTCCAGCGGGATATTATTGTAATAATCATTCTTCTTTTTATGACTTTGTATCATATCCGCCTTTTGTTCTTCACTAAATGTTCCGGCAATCAATCCCGGCCCGGAAAGGTCGATTGTAACCGTCCGTTCATCAGTTTTGCCATCATTGAAAGTAGCTTTGGCCTGAATATCTATCTTCTGGGGCTTCTGGGGAATATCTTTCATGCCGGTATTTTCCGTACCCCAAAACAACAACAGATCTTCAGATAGGGTATCCTTATCTAGTATGACTTTATTCCCAACGGTTTCAAAATCCGTTCCGTACATAACAAGCCGGTTTTCCGCACCAACATAAAGGGCCGGAATGTCTTCATTGTTCTCCAGATGGTTAATATATTGCTTTGCGAAAAAACCCTCGTCTACTGAAAATTCCACATTTTTGATGTTTTTACCCTCGCATTTCAAACCAACACTGACATAAAAAACTTTGCCATCCGAATAGCCGCCCCATCCGTCCGGCTGATTTACAACATCAACCTCACGTAGGCCGATTGAACCGTCCGGTTGCCGTTCCATAGCATAAGCCTTCACGGCAAATACATTTTCACCTTGGGAATTCAGGAACATATTTCCGAACAGCAAACACATTACTGCCACTGCTGTCATCGCAGCCACAAATGCTAAGCGAGCATTCGGATGTTTCCTATGCTGTTCCCGTGTTATTGCCTGCCGAATGCATTTTTCCCGGACTTGCTCCATGTCGGGCATTTCTGCACGGACAATATGGTTAATTATTTCATTACCTTTCATAGTAATAAACCACCTTTCATTTTAGTAGTTTCCGGAGTTCTTTCAGGGTCCGGTAAATCCTGTTTTTTACGCCGGATTCGCTAAGGTTAAGCATCCGCGCTATTTCAGGAATCGTTAAATCAACATCGTAAAAAAGGTAAAATACTTTTTTTACTTCCTCTGGTTTTTGTTGAATAAACTGTTGGGCAGTTTCGAGCAAAATTTGATTGACTGTGAAGTCCTCTGTCAAGAAAGCATCAGCTTCCAAATCATATAGTTCCACCTTTTCTCCGTCCTTGCCGGTCATTGTCATGGAGACGAAAAACCGCAACCTTTCCAACAAAGAATAATGTCGGGCAATTTTCTGTTTAGCTATATGCAACATAAAAGCATTGTCGTTTTTCACATATTCCGCTCCGCGTTTGCTCAAAACCTGATACAATTCCAAATATGTGTCTTGAAAAATATCGTTGATGTCGGCGGTGCGACCACATCTTGCCGTGATAAACGCTAACACTGTTTTGCTTGTGGAATTGTATATTTCATCGAACCGCGAAACGGTATTTGGGTTTGACATCAGATCACCGCCTTTACTATTATAGCGGCACATTAGCCACTAAAAGTTTCACCTCATAAAAAATTTATATAAATCTTCCGGTTTGTTATAGATATAAAAGCTATGAAAATGGCTTGAAAAAGCAATTAATTTTTTATCCTAAAAAGTATGTAATAACAAACCCGGAAAGGGACAAATTGCTAGAAAATTTTTTTCGTTTAATTAATAACTAAAAAACCGATGCTTATATATGTAATAAACACCGGTTTATGAATCTATTGAAAAAACATTATGCAATAATCGCACTTGATCTCAAGTTCAATAAAAACAGTTTAGAATGATAGCCTTGAATTACAGGTTAAACCTATGCGAATATTTTATGCCATTTATGGTCTTAATGGAATTATTACATTATCAACCGTAGTGTAAACAGGAGCATAAAAAATCAAGTCAACTTCTTCTTGTGTGTCTTTTATATTTGAAAGTACTATTTCAATATTTTCTTCTTGAGAATCCTGAGTGTTTATGTCTGCATAAGGGTCATCCCATATAACTTTTACACCTTCTTTTGTATATTCGTTTAACTGGTCTTTATCTACATCAACTGAAATGTTTTTCAGCTTTAATTTATCAGAACTATCAATGCTTTCACTTATAGTAAGTTTTATCTTTTGTGCTTGCTGTTCGAAGATATGATTTTTATTGCCGGGTGTCCTGTAATTAAATTTTTCATTATATTCAATCCATTCGGTGGCATTAATTACAAGTTCGTTACATCCAAGACTAAAATCAAGAGGTGAAGAGTCATATTTTCCTATAGTAATACCGGAATATACATCATTGTCCGTAATAGAAACATGTGGAATAACCAATTTAATTCCATTCTCTAATTTTTTATCAAAATAAAGTATATTTTCATTGTTATTGCTCTCACTATAAAATTTGTCTCCGTTTGAATCTAGAAGATAGACATCATTAAGCGGAAAAGATATGGATTTTCCTTTATCATATGACTGTGACAATAGATTGACTTCCAATTTATCCTCTACGTAATTTGTTATCACTGCAATGTCTGCATTGATATTTTGAACAGAAACATAGTTATAATTATCAAAAGGAATTTCAGGAAGTTCGGCCATAATAACAGGAATATTAAACTTATCATAAATCATATTAAATTTGCTTGGTGCTTTTAAAAATTCATATGTACATCGAGCACTCCATTGATAATCATTGTTATCTGTATTATTACTTATCATAATATCACTTGATATCAAATTTGCTTTATTCTTTTTTTCATCTACTACAGTTATATATTTTTCTATTTCTGTTTCGATTTTAACATTGCCTTCCATTGCCAGTGTGACAATGTTATCTTCATTGTAAGCAGTATTAACCTTTATATAATTTTCATTATCAGACATCTCTACTGAGCCTAAAAGTCCATATACCTTATTTTCTTCGTTGAATTGAAATATTTTATTTGTGCCTGGAAGATAACTGAATATCTTTTGTGCAGCATAACTTATTTGTTCATTAAAAATTAATGTAGATATTGTTAGGATAGGCAAGATTATAGCTACTGCCCATTTTAAATTACTGCGTTTATTTTTTTTAATCTTGGATTGTATATTTTTTTTAATCTTATCTGTAACTATTATGTCATTCATATTATTGTCAACATAACTTTTAAAATTTTCAAGATTGTTCATAAATAATACCTCCTATTTTATTCTTTAAAAATTGTCTTGCTCTTGATAGGCGTGTAAAAGCATTCGGCTCTGAAATGTCTAAGATTTGCGATATCTCCTTAACTGATAATTGCTGATAATAATACATTAAAATAATCTCTTTATATGTATGTTTTAAATTCATGATAGAATTGAACAACTCACTTCTTTCCAGTTCATCAAATATTTCCCTATCAGAAATTCCATTTTGGATCAACTCCCTATTCTCTAGCCTGACTTTCCTTTTCCACGGATTCCGCAGATAATTTTTACATGTATTTATGCATATCCTTGTAATCCAGGTTTTTTCTGTTGATAGTTTGTTGAATTTATGAAAGTTGTTATAGACTTTTAAAAATGTATCTTGGAATGCATCTTCAGCAAGTTGGTAATCCTTAAGATAAAGATAGCAAAGTCTCAGAATTTCAGTCCCATGCTTATCAATTAATTTGTTAAAGTACTCTTCTGTCAGTGTTTCTTTGCTCATTTAGAATCCTCCTTTACTTATTAGACACTCCATCACCATATAACCTTACAAATAAATGTAAAAATATCGTCAGCATTTTTGCTAACGATATTTTTACATTTACTTATTATTAATAAACCAAGCCTGTTCCACTTATTCTTGTTCCTTGTGTACTCGTGTATTTAATATAATGTGCTTTATTTCTTACAGCAGCACCATAAAGCGTTACATCATCCATGTCAAGTACTGATGAATTGAATTCAAAACCATCATTACTATAAAATGCAAGCCTCATTTTTTGTCTTTGATTAGGTTCAAACAAATGATAGATCCCCCATCCTGTTGAACCAAGAAAATCTGGGCAAGGTAAATACTTGTAATTAGAGTATATATAACTACTAAAAGAATAATCAATAGGTCTTGAAGAATTATTTAGATCCCAAGTTCTAGTAGGTATATTGATTCCCATAATACCTATTCCGGATAATATGTTGACTGCTTTTGAAGATGACCTTATAATACCTGCATCTTCATATGCTTTTATATTTTCCCTACCTTTGATTATTATAAAAGTAGGATATGATTCGATCTCAATGTTTTCTATATCTTCTGCCGCATAAGCAAATATAGAAATTAAACTCAATATAACGCATAAACTAAGTATGAATATTTTTTTCATTTGAATACCTCCTTGATTTTTTAGTGCAGTTTTATAACTTAAAACATTAAATAAGGCTCCTAAATATCTCTCCATGTACCTTGTGGTATGAAGTATTCAGGTTAGAGATACTATAGAACATTTTAATTTGTTTGGTGACCTTATATGAACATATCAACATAACTCCTTTCTTGTTATTTTTATGCCATACGAGGTTAGTTTTATTTTCCTCATATTTTATACTACTGTAGTTACCCATGATGTTAATTCTATATAATTTCATATACTTAATATGTTCTATCGCTAATTGCAGATATCACATAAAAAAACAACTTTGAAAAATATTCGTTAAGATAATGATTCCAGATTTCTGTCCATTAGGAGCAGTTACCGCTATTTTTACCTGATACTCATTATTTCTAAATAACTTTTAATTATTTATTTTCTTACTTATATAACGCACAAGAAGAAGAAAAGGGACATAATTTTTAAAAAGAATTTTTTCATTTGATTAATAACTAAAAAACCGGCGCTTATATATGAGGTGCACAATAGCACCGTCCCCATGTGTTCTTTCCTGTGAATATTTATGGGCTGATGGAGCTTGAAATCCGGCCTTCAATCTCAAAACATATTATTTCCACTATGTTTACAAGCCTTGGAATGGATTCGTAAACATAACAGATAAATTTACCTCGCTTTTTGGGGTGATCTGATTATGATGCCTATTTTGAAATAATTTTTATTTCTATATCCCCGAAATCATTGTATGAGTAGACTACTAAATCATCACTATTATTGGAGACTTCAAAATAAAATATGTTTTCATTTATTTTTTCAATATTTTCACCGATTTGGTTCATACGATACAAATCACTTGTATTTCGTTTAATAAAATAAATGTTCTCCCCATCATATCCTAAAGATTTTGCCTTTATTCCTGAGATAACACCTAAGTCCTCTCCATTAAAGTCCACAAATCCTATCCCGTCGTATGAAGAATATAAAATTCCATGTATTGTTAATATGTATTCTTCAAACTGTTTATCGTTCCAAATTCTGACTTCTTTTTTCTTAAGATCATAAGATTTTATTTTCTTGTCAACACTTAAATAGAAACACTTGTTACCTTTTATACCTTTTATATATCCATCCAATTTTTCAATAACTATTTTTTCTCTATTGAACAAATTAGGAATTCCTACACTTTCCTCCCCTACTGCATACAATTTTTGATCTATAGCAAATATATTAAATATGGAATCGAAAAAGTTATTTCTTTCTAAATATATTAAATCCATAAAGTATGTCTCTTGTGTTATTTTCCGTTTCCATATTATATTTTCAACTAAGGATTCTAAGGATACTTTAATAATTTCATTTGTGCTACTTGCACTTATATCATCTCCTTCTTCATAAATTAAACTATAAAAAAAAGAATCATTGTTTACAAACATAGGCCCAATATCATATGACATATTCTCTAAAAATGGATTCTTTGTAACAGGGGTTATTACTAGTGATTTTTTATTTTTCATATAAATTTCATTTCCTGTTTTATAAAAAATATAATCATCATTTTGTGCCGTAAAGAATTGATTATGAAAATTATACAATTCATCTGATTCATCATTTTGCTTAATACAACCTGTCAATAAAATTAATATTGCGAAAAAAACAAATCCTAATTTTTTTACACTTTCTGTTAATCTATAATTTTTATAGCCCCTTATTATAATGAAGATTGACAAGATTATAGTCATTAGTGTAATAAATAAACTTGCTATCAAAAATTCTATCTGAATTTCATTGAAAACATAACTACTTCCTAGCCTTTCTTCATTTATATTTCCCATAAAAAAACCCGTAGCCCTCATTAATGACAGCGGTGTTGGACATGCATATATTTTAGATTTTACTTTTACTGCTCCTTGTGTAAGAATTAAAATTGTAATAGGCACATAGTATGGTAAAGCCTTAAAGTTTGAACACTCCGTTATAATGATTATTAAAGCAGTAAATCCAATGTAACCAATAATTCTTAGTAAAGTTATAGTAAAAAAAACATATAATATATTGAAACTATAACTTGAAGTCGAAAAAATCTTCAAAGACTGCATTGGATAAAATAAAGCTTGAGAACCATTTTGATAAATAAATAAAAGTAAGTCAACAATTTGAAATATCAATACAAAAATGAAGGTAAAAATAAATATAATCCTTATTTTATTTTTTGCAACCTTTTTATTTCCATTTATACTCGTCCTTATTAAATCAATCATTCCATTTTCTTTTTCTATATGTAGAAAAGGGACAACAACAAAGATGATTCCCATGTAGAGCAATATATTTATGTTTTCTTCGAGAATGTATTCACCGTTTCCTTTCAAAAAAAATCTATTCCTTCTGTCTTCATATACATAACTATATCTATCCCAAACTTCCTTAAAAGCTAACTCCTTTTTAAGAATAGTTTCATTTTCATTAAATAAACTTTCAAATTCATCTGAACTCAAATTATTGCTAAATAGATTATCAGCACTTGATGACATAATATTTTTTGCTTCTGATATAGATAGGTTTTCATTATTCAAATAGTCCTCCTTTTCCTGAGTCAAAGGACCATCTAAATATGTTAAGTAAGTTTGATATAGTTTTCGTTCTTCTGTGTTTTTAAAATCAGAATAATCATAAATACGATAAAATAAGAAAGATATATATATTAAAATTAAAGATACAAAAATTCTTCTAGCCTTGATTCCTGCAATAAATTTATTTAACTCTACCACTTTTTAGCACTCCTCCTAAGGACACCCATTAATAGTACTATACAAAATAAAGACAGCACCAGATAATACCAAGGTTCATAAACAGTATAAAATAATATCTTCTTAGCGGAAAACATTTTAAACATATCCTTATTAACGAGTAGGTTAAATGGGTTAAAGGATATTTTCACAAAATCAGTTAATCCTATTATAAATATTAAAACTATGTAATTAATACCTAAACTTGTACTTACTTTTTTAGTATTTAAAGAAGTGATTATAAAAATTAATCCCATAAAGCAATATGCAACAAACATAAATAAAAAGTTTATTACTATAAAAGCAAAAATATTTATATTCAAAAAGGTATTTTGATACAATTTTAAAGAATAAATTGGATTAAATAGTGCATTCATAGCCCATATATGGTTAAAACAAAGAATATCTATAATATAAAAAGATATACTTAAAATAAATATAAATATATATGCTGCAATAAGCTTATGTTTAATACACCGGCTTTTAGTCTCTTGTCCTACTAAAATCTGGTAACGATTGCTTTCCTTTTCTTCAGCGAATAGTGTGGAAAGTGGCAGAACTAAAACTAGTAATAGAAAAAATGATGAGATCTTATAATTAAATAAAAGTTCATATCCACGGGTAAGACCAAACTTTTTGATATACCTATTGGAGTATGCATCTATAATTTTTTGGTTCTTTTTTTTCTCATTAGTATAGTTAACTAAATTTGGATCTTCGATATTTAATTTAGCCTTATTTATTATCCCATCTATTTTCAAAGGATAAAAGTATGTGTATTGCAGATCTTCAATCATCGTTTCTAAAGTAATTCTATTGGCATGTGTATAAAGCAAATTTCCTTTTTCATCTTCATATGATACAATCCCTTGATTATATTTTTGCAAATTTTCTTTCTCTAAATTTAGTAATTCATTTACTTTTTCTCTTTCTATCTTTCCTTTAACTATAGGATAAAAATACATATACTCATCCCTTGTTTGTATTGATCTTCGAGTAGCATAAGCATACTCCTCTACAAAAACTAGTACATTGAGTAAAATTAAAATAAAAGTGATAATTATAATAGAAGGTCGCAAAAAACTTTTTTTAAACTCTAAAAATATCCCCATTATTTCACCTCAAAACAGTAGATGCAATAATCATCCAGATTAGGTTTTACCAAATAAGAATCTCCTATAGGTTTTTCTTTACTAATAATTTTTATAGTATATCCACATTGAGTTTCATATATATTGCTTACTGGGTACAAGCTAGTATATCTCTTAATATCCCTATATGTTAGATTAATTTCCCAGGTCATTTCTTTAATCTCATTTAAAAGGGTTTCAGCTGTATCTTTTTTTAAGATAAATCCTTTTTTTATCATAATAATTTCTTTAGCAATAAACTCAATATCTGAAACAATATGTGTTGCTAAAATAATAATTCGTTCCATTGACATTGATGATATTAAGTTCCTGAAGTGAATTCTCTCCTTTAAGTCTAAACCTGACGTTGGCTCATCTAAAATCAACAACTTAGGATTATTAATTAATGCTTGTGCAATTCCTAATCTTTGTTTCATTCCTCCTGAAAATGTAGCAATTTTGCTATTTTTAAATTCATATAAATTTGTTAGATTGAGTAGTTCATCTATGTATTCAGAAATAGCCTTTTTATTATTTGTTTTTTTGTCATTGCATTTTATGCCAACCATATATTTTAAAAATTCTTTAGCCGTAAATTTAGAATAAAAAACGGGATATTGGGGTAAATAACCTATTTGAGATAAAATATTAAATTTATTACCGTTATTAAAAAATTCAACCTTCCCGGAATTTTCTTTTTCCAGACCTACAATAATTTTAATTAAAGTACTTTTGCCAGCACCATTAGCACCTAAAAGCCCATACACACCATTAGTTAACTGTAATGATACATTATTTACAGCAACTAAATCTCCATATTTTTTTGTAATATTAGATAAGATTAATTCATTATTCATAGCTAAATACCTTTCACTATCTTCGTTCTTGTTTTATAGGGCCATGCATCAACACTTTCTGAATTTTTAGGGAGGGCAATCAGAAAAATTGAATCATCATTTCTCAATTTTGAAATAATACTTTTATCAAGTTCAACATTAATTTTGGTTACCATTCCCGATTGAATCTTTATATCGTAGCAATCATATCCATTTATAGATACAGAATGCTTATTTATAAACAAAAAAATTCTCATTTCCCCTATGTTATCTCCAATAAGATTAATATCAAATCCTTTGCTTAGATCTTCCAAAGATATAAATGCATTGTTTGTTGTATCTAAATTCCATAAGATTTGGTTTTCAAATCCAAAATTTTTCTTTACGTTATATTCCGATTTGAATCGATCATCAATCTTAACTGGCTTTACATTTCCTATTTTTATCCCTAACTGTTTATCTGTTTCACACACAAATTGCAAACCTTTACTAGCACTAAGTTTACCTTCATGAATAAAATGGTTTCTATTTGTTGGAATATAATCTGGTTCTAGTATAATCAATGGATAAATAATATGCTCCTTGCCACTATCTATTTCTAAGTTTCCTTTTTCCATTATAAACTTATAGGTTTCATACTCTCCTGTTTTTAATGAAACCTTATGCATCATCGAATTATCATTCCCCAAGGTACTTATCTGGGGTATCCCATCTATAGCAATCATAATCCCAAACTCTGCAGCACTAGCTCGATTATCAATATATATCTCATATTCGAGCTTATCTTCATTAATTTTTACAGGTATTTCTATATCATTAGGTCCAAATGGAAATTCATAATCAGCCTGCGTTAATTGTCCGTTATCATTACTTTCAGTATCAAACATGTCATCAACAATAGATCCAGTATTTTTATTTGAACAAGCAGTTAGTAAAAATCCAGCTAAAATTAAACTAATAAAAAATTTAAATGCTATATTTTTGTTCATAATATATTCTCCTCTTTAAGTCAAGTAGTATTTTTCAATACTTATTTTCTTATTTATATATTTTTTAATAGATGATTTTGGAAATAATAAAGTTTTTATTCTGAAACATCTATTTTTATCCTCACTTAATAAAAGTAGATCTTCTTATATTTTTTATGAATAGTGACTTTTTGCTCACTCTATATAGTAGTAGAACCTCTTTCTAACAGGATTTATCTCCCAAACTTCCTTCGTCCAACTTAATCTATATGTGAGTCCCGTTATGCTTGTATAATATAGTTTCTCTTATTGACGAGAAAGGTAAATTTTGTTTCTAGGCTTTTTTCTTTCTCAAATTGATGCTGATTTTTTTCTTATGATTTAAAGCTAAGGAGAAACATCCCCTTAGCTTCAAGTTTAATATTTCATCTTTATCCTTGAGTCTCAGTTGTGTACAAAACATAGGAGCTTGTATCTCTAACTTCATGGGTGCCATATCCAGTTTTCCTACGATCTTTATCATTTCCATATACTGTTATAGATACTTTTTTAGTGCTGGTTTTTTCCATAGAATCGGAATTTTCTTCTGATCCTGTTAGATAATCAACAACCGAAACTTTTATATAAAGTTTTGCTGCTGTCTCAGATAACTTTGTTTCTCCTTTAAAGCCGTTATTTCTTAAAATCCCCCCAGTTCCAGTAAGTGTAGCTGTTAATGTTCCATATGGAGTATTTAATGTTTTGGTTTGTGCAAAAGCAGAAGCCGTGATACTAATCATCAAGAGACATGCTAAAAGCATCGTCATAATCTTTTTTTTCATGTTTTCCCCCCCCTTTTTTCTTTAGAATCTTCTTTTTGGATTTAGTAATTTTTTATCTATCTGCTTATAATTTTTTTATGTATGTTATTAAAAGGATTTACGCCAACAAATTATTACCCTTTTAAACTGAATTTAATTTTTATAATCATATATGCAGATGAATTTAATTACAAACCACCCAAAACTTTTGAACGTTCAAAGTGCTAGTTTTATTTTATATTAATTAGAAATCGTCATTTCTAATACTAGCCATATCTCATTTCAAACCTGTTGCTTTATATTTTTACCGGATACCACCAGTCCTATAATTATCTACTAATTATCCATATATTAAACCACCAACTTTCTTATTATATTTAATAACTTTGAAAATATTTTTTATAAATGTCATTTTCCCAATAACCCTGATTCCTTATAATTTCCTCCTCTTTAAATCAAGTTATAGTTTAAAAACTATATTTTATTTGAAAGCTGGCCAGCTTTTCTGTCTACATAAATCCTATAATTATTAATTTCGTTGTTATCCTATTAGAATCATTGCTTTTATTTTTTTAATACATAATTGACCATTTATATAAAGCACATGTTTATGCTTCTACTTATATAACGCACAAGAAGAAGAAAAGGGACACAATTTTTAGAAAAAATTTTTTCCATTTAATTAATAATTAAAGAGCCGACGCTTATATATGTAATAAACATCGGCTTATAAATCTTTAATTGAAAAAACATTATGCAATAATCGCACTAGTTAGAATTCTCCGCGAATCCCCACTACCATTTTTACCTGCCCAAATGGTGACGTCCGCTCGATATAAATAACCGGATATCCCGGAATAGTCAACATGGGAGACATGAAAACGTTTATTGAATCCAAGCATATTAGTATAATTAGTATGACTATAGGTTTTAACCGTAGTCCATGAACCATTGCTGTATCTTTGAAGGCGTATGCTCAGTGCGCCAATTTCATCCATAATTCCAA
>MTBK01099315.1_pt1 | contig 34775 bp, 33 predicted proteins | sample 1535981 | NCBI WGS metagenome assembly MTBK01 (sample SAMN06109225, study PRJNA356200) | anaerobic digester metagenome | isolation source: biogas reactors fed with pig manure or primary and secondary sludge | place: Spain | collected 2016-06-30
GGGGAAGATCATTTCTCCCATGGAGTGAGTCAAATCCTCCGTCCCCTTGACTCAAACCAGCCCGGGAGGACAGCGTGAGCCACAGGGACGGATCTCCTGGCCCATTTTGCACTGCACCTCGGTGATGTACCTTCCAGTGCACTTTTGGTAGTTCAAGGAGTGGCGCTGGTGTACAGACCCTTCAGGCTTCACCTCTATAATAGTAACGGGGTTCGCAGATCAGATCCTTCGGGCTACGCCCTCAGGATGACAAAATAAACCAGCCCGGGAGGACAACAAAGGCCGGGGTTTTTCTCCCATGGAGTGAGTCAAATCCTCCGTCCTCTTGACTCAATCCTCCGTCCCCTTGACTCATGATCGGAAGGTGCTCCGGTCTTCTCTTCTGACAAAGAATAACCGCTCCGCTCACTCATATGTATTAACAGGACCAGGAGTAGAAAAAGGGTTTGCCGGCTTCTCATGGAAATAAAGACTACAGGAAACGACCCTGACTACTGTTTTTAGCACTTAATCGAGAATATCATCCTTCCACCCGCCGAGGCAAAAGATCACGGCCAGAACCGGTCATCCTTACAGAAAAAATCAGATTCCAATATAAGGAGGTCTCTTCATGATCCTGCAGGATTCAGATTTTTACAGTGAAGGAACCCGTTGTGCCGGCAGACTATACCTTCCCACGGGGAGAAACAACCCCCCGATTGTCGTCATGGCCCACGGTTTTGCCGCTCAGTACGACTTTGGCCTTCCCGCCTTTGCCGAAGAATTTGCCGCCCGGGGGCTGGCCGCCTATATGTTCGATTATGGACACTTTGGCGCCAGCGAGGGTGAACCCCGCCACCTGCTCAGTCCGCCCCGCCAGATCAAGAATTGGCGGGCGGCAGTCGAACATGTGCGCCGCCTCCCGGGTGTCCGCAGCGACAGGATTGCCCTCTGGGGCACCTCTTTTAGCGGAGGGCATGTTCTGGCCGTAGCGGCAAAAACGCCGGGGCTTTCGGCAGTTGTGGCCCAGGTTCCTTTTGTGGACGGTTTGGCAGTCACCCTGAACAGCGGCCTGAAATTCGCCATCACCGGAACCCTGCATGGATTACGGGATATCCTGCGCGCGGTTACGTTTCGCCAGCCCCACTATGTGCCGGTGGTGGGGGATCCGGACACCTTTGCCGTGATGAACACTCCAGAATCGAAACCGGGCTATCTGGCCTTCGTGCCCGCAGATTCCACCTGGGAGAATCGCTGCCCGGCCCGAATATTTTGGCGGATCCCTTTTTATCGCCCCGGCAGCCTGGCCTCCAGAATCAAATGTCCTGTTCTGGTCGTCGCTGCAGAAAAGGATTCCCTGATCCCGCTGAAAGCGGTTGAAAGAACTGTCCGCAAGATCAGGGATGTTCAATACACCGCTCTTCCAGTAGGCCATTTTGCCCTTTATGCCGGTGAAACCTTCGATTACGTTTCCAATCTGCAGGGGAATTTCCTGCAGCAGCACCTGACTTAAGCGCTGCCGCCCTTAAAAGAAAAAATGTGACAGGAGGTCGGTCCCTGTCACATTTTTTGTCCTCGAGCAGGCTAACCGCTTTAACGAAAGAAAACGTGGCTGCCGATAGAAACCGTTACCGGCTGCATCCGCACCCACTGGTTGGTGGTTTTGGCGGGGTTGTAAAATCCGGTGGCCCCTTGGGAAGGATCGGCACCGTTGAGCGCCTCCTCCACGGCGCGGCATGCAGTTGCACCGGCGGGAAGATTGATCCGGCCGTCTTCAACCGGCGAGTACTGGAAATAGCCCCCCCAGACCTGCATGATCACCCCGCGCACCGTATCCGGATAGCGGCTGTCCCGGACCCGGTTCAGCACCGTCGCGGCTACTGCAACCTGTCCGGTATAGGGTTCTCCCGCTGATTCAGCATGGACCAGGCGGGCAAAGAGATCCAGATCGGCCTGGGACAGCCGTTCGCCCCGCGAAGGCGGCGGTGGGGGTTGATCGCCGCCGCTCCTCTCAACCGCAGTGGCAACATTTAGAATCTGTCCTGGATAGATCAGCTCCGGATTGACCAGCTTGCTGGCTTCGACAATCGCCTCCACAGTAGTGCTGTACTCTCGGGAGATGAGCCACAGAGTCTCCCCCGGGGCCACCCTGTGCCGCTCCGGAATCAGCAGCTTTTGCCCGCAGTAGATCAGATCCGCATCGACCAGTTTGTTCGCTTCGGCAACAGCAGCCACAGTGGTGCCATACTTCCGGGAGATCAACCACACCGTTTCACCCGAATCCACAACATGATTTAGCGCCGCCTCAATTACACCCGAACCGACCAGCATCAAGGCCAGAACCACTAGCATGACTTTTTGGAAAGGTTTAAACATTGAGTAAAGCCTCCCAATTCGCCTCCGGGTTAGCTGTCGGGTTAGTGAGGGGGCTGTCTCTCCGCATCGCTGCGATTCATCCCTACTGTCCGGTTTCCCCGTAGTACCCATTTGGCGTTATGTTAAGAACGATTATAGGTTAAAAAAATAAGCCTGGCAAACAGGCTCACTCAGGCTATGTTATTAACGTTGTTAAGATTAGATAACATTATGTTAACATCTAATTTATTTTAGCCTTTCTCGGGGGGATGGTAATAACAGGGGATCTCGCGGAGATCTAGTCAAGGATACTGAGGTAATGACGAATATCGAGGGGGGACAGGCTCTTCCGGTCCATCTGCACGGCGATGAGATCAAAGCGGCAGGCTACCTCCTCCTGGAAGCGTCCCTTCATATAATAGAGCGCGCTTTTCTGAATCCTCTTCAATTTGCCTGCGGTGATCGATTCTGCCGGGGTGCCAAAGGAGAGACCGGTACGGGTGCGCACCTCCACAAAGACAAGAAGATCTTCCCGGTCAAAGGTGACCAGATCGATCTCCCCGTAAGGGCAGCGGAAATTAGCCTCGGCGATCCGGTAGCCCTTGCTCTCCAGATAGCTGCGTGCCGCCTCCTCCCCCGCTTTTCCCACTTGCTGCCGCCGGGTCACGATCCTTTCTCCCCGCTATCCGGAGCGCTCCACCGAAAGGAGAGGCGGTGCTCGGGAGAGGGTCCGTAGCGGGCCAGGGCCAGGCGGTGCTCCACGGTGCCGTAACCCTTGTGGCGATGGAAACCGTATTCCGGATAACGCCGGTGCAGCTCAAGCATGAGCCGATCCCGGGTCACTTTGGCCACTACCGAGGCGGCGGCGATGGAAAGGGAGAGCCCGTCCCCTCCCGGGATCGCTTTCTGACGCAGACGGAGCCCGCGAATAGGAAGACCGTCCACCAGCACCATCTCCGGTTCGAGGGGTAGTGCAGCAAGCGCTTCGCGCATCGCCTTCATTGCCGCTCCGTGGATGTTCAACCGGTCGATCTCCGCCGGGGGGCAGCTCCCCACGGCACAGCCCAGGGCGACATCCCTGATCTGATCATAGAGCGCTTCCCGCCTCTCCGGAGTCAATTTTTTGGAATCATCCAGGTAACAGATGGTCGTCTCCGGGGGCAGGATCACCGCTGCCGCCACCACCGGACCGGCCAGAGGACCCCGGCCGGCTTCATCGACTCCGGCGATGAGGCTGAACCCCTGCCGCCGGTAAAAGCGCTCCTCGCGGAGCATCTTATGTAGGCGGCTCTCCTCCCGGCGGCGCTGCTCCTGCCGGCGCCGGTAACGACCCAGCAGCAGGCGGGCGCCGCGGCGCCGATCCGAGGACAGCAGCGCTATCTCCGCAGCGCTCAACTTGTCCCGCTCCTTCAGGTGCGCGGCCAGCTCCTCCAGGGTCATTTTATCAAAAGCCATCGCTCGCTTATCTCCAGTTCTCCCTCTGAAAAAGGGCTCTGCTCTCTTCTTCTTCCCCTCTAATGATCAAGGCGGCTCTTCCAGGGTGAAACGACCCAGCCTGCCGGCCTGAAAATCGGCAAGGAGGAGGCTCGCAGTCCGCTCAAGGTCGATCCTCCCCTCGGGGAGAAGGCAGCCGCGGCTCACCCCAATCTGTTCCAGCATCGCCGCGGGTGCACCCTGCCGCAGGTTATCATAACGGCGCTTCAACCGGGACACTTTCCCCTGCTCCAGATAGCGCTCCAGCAGCCGGAGGGCAACCTGCTGCCGTTCAATCCGTTCAGGAGGCAGCGCTCCGATTGCCCCCAGCGGAAAGATCGCCTCCGGTGTCAGGAGCGGCGGCAAGATCCCCGGTGTATCGAGCAGCTCCACCCCTTCAAGCAGGCGGACCCATTGCTGCCCTCTGGTCACGCCGGGGCGGTCACCGGTCCGGGCGGCGGCCCTGCCCACGAGATAGTTCAGCAGGGTCGATTTGCCCACGTTGGGAATGCCCACAATCACCAGGCGCAAAGGTCTTTTAAAGCGGCTGCCGCGCAGGTGCCGTTCCCGGGTTTTGAGATAGCCTAAAAAAGATTTCACCGTCCGGGGCATCTGCACACTCGAGAGCATCGCCGGCTGATTCTGCCTTTGAAAATATAAAAGCCACCGGGAGTTCATCTCTGTCTCCCCCCGGTCGGCTTTATGCAGCAGCACCAGCCTCTCCCTGTTTTTGAGCAGCCTCTCCAGCTCCGGGTTATGGCTGCTGGCCGGAGCCCGGGCATCGATGAGCTCCACCACCAGGTCGACCAGCCTGAGATCTTTTTGCAGACGGCTGACCGCCCGGGCCATGGTTCCGGGGTACCACTGCCCGCTTCTCAATCCGCCGCCACCTTGTCACCGAGCACCTTGGCCTCCCCGGGAGGCCAGAAAACAAGGCGGGCCCGGCCCATAATGCGCTCTCCGGCAACAAACCCGATCAGGGGATCCCGGCTGTCCTTGCTGTTCCGGCGGTAATCACCCATCAGGAAATAGTTTCCCGGCGGGATCTTCACGGGGCCGTAATTCTGGTGGTCGCTATGACCCATCAGGTAAGGTTCATCGACGAGGATCTCGTTGCGGTAAACCTTGCCATCGCGAATCTCAACCGTATCCCCCCCGGTTCCGACTACCCGCTTGATAAATGGCCTGGCCGCAATCCTGCTGTCGAAGATGACGATATCCCCATAGTCCGGTTCAGTGAATCGGTAAGAGATCTTGTCGACAATGAGACGGTAACCGTCTTCCAGGGTCGGATACATCGATCCTCCCTCGACGATGAAAAATTCGCAGACGAAAAAACGGACCAGCAAAGCCAGAACAATCGCGATGGCAATGGAGCGTATCCATTCCCAGATCTCTTGTGAACGGCTCATGCGCTATCGCCAACCTTTTTCTGATCTAGCGGATCTCCCTGATCCGAGCCGCCCGCCCGGTCCTCTTGCGCAGGTAATAAAGCTTTGCCCGGCGAACCCGTCCCCGCTTGACCACCTCGATGCGGCTGATAGACGGGGAGTGTACCGGAAAAATACGTTCCACCCCGATGCCGTAGGTAACCCGGCGGACGGTGAACGTCTCCCTCAAACCGCGGCCCTGCCGCCGCAGCACGACCCCTTCAAAGATCTGGGTCCGCTCACGGGCCCCCTCGACAACTCTGACGTGGACCCTGACCGTATCCCCGGGGTTAAATTTGGGGATATCATCCTTAAAATACTGCTTTTCAACCTCTTTCATAAAATCCATTGTTCAACCTTCCCCCTTGCAATAAACTCGCCGGCGAACAGAGTTCGCCTCGGCGCCAGGCCGCGGTCCCCGAAACCGACTACCGCAGACCGGCAGTTTTCATGAACAGCCCGCCGCCGGGAAAAAGATCAGGAGAGCCGCTGTTCATCAGCCAGCTTCTCCAAAAAGAGCCTTTCCTCCGGCGTCAGTTTGGCCCGGCGGAGCAGATCCGGCCGCCGCCGCCAGGTGCGCCGCAGTGACTGCTCCCGCCGCCAGCGGGCTATCCTGGCGTGATCACCCGATAAAAGCACCGGCGGCACCGCCATTCCCCGAAATTCCGGCGGCCGGGTGTATTGCGGATACTCCAGCAATGAGCCGCTGTGAGATTCTTCGAGCAGGCTCCCCTCCTCCAGGAAGCCGGGCAGCAACCTGACGACAGCATCGACCACTACGGCTGCGGCCAGCTCACCCCCGGTAAGAATATAATCGCCGATGGATATCTCATCATCCACCAGCGTTTCCCTGACCCTTTCATCGACACCCTCGTAGCGGGTGCAGAGCAGCAGCAGCCGTTTTTCGCGGGAAAGCTCCAGGGCCATCTCCTGATCAAAAGTGCGCCCTTGCGGGGTCAGGAGAATCACCCGTGCCCGCATGTCACCGCCGCGCTGCTGCAGTGTCTCCACTGCTTCAAAAAGAGGTTCCGGCTTGAAAACCATCCCGCTGCCGCCGCCGTACGGTGCATCATCAACCTGGCGATGCCGGCCGCGGGCAAAGGAGCGCAGATCGATCCGCTCGATCTGCACCAGCCCCCGCTCCACCGCTCGCTTAAGCATGCTTTCCCCGAAGGGGCCCGCGAGCATCCCGGGGAATATGGTCAGGATCTCAATCTTCATCATAGCTCCAGATCTCCCGGCGCTTACAGCTCCAGCAGACCCGCAGGGAGCTCGGCGGTGATCCGACCTCCCAAGAGATCGATTTCCAGGATAAACTCCTTTACTGCGGGCAGCAGAAACTCTTTTTTACCCGGGTCGCTGCTCTGAACAAGATAATGATCGTGAGCCGCCCCGGGAATAACCTCCCGGACCAGTCCCAGCTGCTCCCCGGCAATATTATATACCATCAACCCGATAATTTGATCAAAATAATATCTTCCAGCAGGCAAAGGCATCCGCTCCTCGGGGCGGATCAGGATCACTCCTCCCCGAAGCGAAGCCGCCTCCTCACGACTGTCAATACCGGCAAACTTAACCAGCCAAAATCTGCCGTGAAGGGCGGCCCGCTCAACAGTGAGCTTCTGCCTGCGGCCGTTCAGATCACAGACAACCTCAGTGAGCTCTTGGCAGCGCTCGGGAAAATCGGTCAGCGGAATAGCTTTCAGCAGTCCGGCAACTCCGTGCGGTCCGGCGATCCGGCCTACGGCAATTTCCGGGCCTCCTGAATCCGTCGCCTTGCTCACGGAACTATTTCCACCAAAACCCGCTTGTTATTCCTCAGTGCAGCTGCATTGACGACTGTACGGATTGCTTTCACGATCCGCCCCTGCCTGCCGATCACCTTGCCGACATCATCGGGGGAGACCCGCAGCTCCAGGGTAACCACCCGGCCGTCGTCAAGTTGGCTCACCCTCACCTGATCCGGGTGGTCGACAAGAGCTTTGGCAATCTGCTCCAGCATCTGTTCCATAAACTCTCCACCTCGCAGGGATGCTCTAATTCACCACACCGGCTTTTTCAAAGATCAGTCTGACCGTGTCGGATGGCCTGGCACCGCGCGAAAGCCACATCTCCGCCTTCTCCCGGTCCACTTCAAAGGTCGAAGGCTTGGTCGTTGGATTATAGTAACCGATCTCTTCGATAAATCGGCCGTCCCGGGGAAAGCGGGAATCAGCAACCACAATCCGGTAAAATGGTTTCTTTTTGGCTCCCATTCTCTTGAGTCTGATCCGTACTGCCACTCTATTCACCTCCACAACTTGAAACAACAGTTTCTTTTTCTATTAGAAAAAGGGGAAACCCCGTTTTCCTTTCCCGATATGCTTAAACCCTTTTTTCTCCATGGATCCCACCTGCTTGAAAAGTTTCTTCATCTGAGAAAACTGGCTGAGCAACCTGTTGAGATCCTGAACCGTATTCCCGCTGCCGCCGGCGATACGACGCCGCCGGCTGCTGTTGATGATCGCCGGGTTGTTGCGCTCCTGCGGGGTCATCGAAGTGATGAGCGCCTCGATGCGCCCAAACTGTTTCTCATCAACCTGAAGGCGCTGCAAATCTTTGGGGACCTGCGCCGCCGGCAGCATGGCCAGGATATCTTCCATATTGCCCATCTGGCGGACTTGCTGCAGCTGCTCCAGGAAATCGTCAAGGGTAAACTCCTGCCGCCGCAGTTTCTGCTCCAGCTGCCGCGCCTTTTCCTGATCAAAACCGGCTTCAGCCTTCTCGATGAGCGTGAGCAGATCGCCCATCCCCAGGATCCGCGAAGCCATCCTTTCCGGATGGAAAGGCTCCAGAGCGTCGATCTTTTCACCCACTCCGGCAAACTTGATGGGACATCCGGTCACCGTCCGCACCGAGAGCGCCGCCCCACCGCGAACATCCCCGTCCAGCTTGGTCAGGATCACTCCCGTCAGGCCGAGGGCTTCATGAAAAGCAGAAGCCGCATTGACCGCATCCTGGCCGGTCATGGCATCGACCACCAGGAGCAGCTCTGACGGCTTCAGCTGCGCTTTGATTGTTTTCAGCTCATCCATCATCGCATCGTCAAGATGCAGTCTGCCGGCGGTATCAAGGATCACCGGCTCATACCCTTCCCTTTCCGCCAGACGAACCGCTTCGCGGCAGATCTGCAGCGGGGCGGCCCCGTCGTTCCTGTAGCAGGGCAGCTCCGCCGTATCGGCCAGCACCTGCAGCTGCTCGGCGGCACCGGGGCGATAAGTATCCGCCGCCACCAGGAGAGGCTTGCGCCCGCTCCGGCTTAAATTCACCGCCAGCTTGACCGCTGTGGTCGTCTTCCCCGATCCCTGCAGCCCTGCCAGCATAACCACGGCGGGTGAGCCGGACAGGATAATCTTGCTCTGCTCGCGGCCCATCAGAGCGGTCAGCTCTTCATGAACAATCTTGACCACCTGCTGCCCCGGCGTCAGGCTGCGCCTGACCTCTTCACCGACGGCCCGCTCCCGGATCCCAACGACAAAGTCTTTGACCACCTTGAAATTGACATCCGCCTCCAGCAGGGCCAGACGGATCTCGCGCAAGGCCAGATCAACATCTTTTTCGCTCAATTTTCCCTTACCGCGCAACCGGCGCAGTGTATTTTGTAATTTTTCAGCCAGGCTGGCAAACATCGCTTTCTCCCCACCGCCTACTGCTCGTTATTTTGTTGCAGCTGCTCGATAATTTCCTGAAGGCGCCGCCTTTCCCGGGAGCCTACGGACTGCTCCAGAAGGGACCCGGCTTCCTGAAGGAGGGCCTCCTGAAAACAGTATTGCGCATACAGCCCCAGCTTCTCCTCAAAACTCTCAATCGAGGTAAGCGCCCGCCGAATCAGGTCATAGATCGCCTGTCTGCTGACCCCGTATTCAGCGGCAATCTCACCGAGCGACAGGTTGTCGCTGTAATAAAGCCGCAGCACCTCTTGCTGGCGCTTCGTCAGCAGTGAACTGTAGATATCAAAGAGCAAATTAGTTCGGTTTAGTTTATCGAGCATAGCACCTCTGTAAAGGTTTTTCCCTTTACACTCTCAGTCTACCAGATGGCAGTAAAAATTGCAAGCTTGCAGAACAATGATCAGTCTGTCAGTAAAATTGACTGTTTGGCAACTCCGGCGGGGGTAAAACAGAAGAGGAGGCGGCTTGGCCAAAGGGGAAAATAAGCTTGCCGGAGACCACTTGCCGGTGATCCCGGAGTCGGCGGAAGGAAGGAGAGGCCGTTCAGGCCAGCAAGGCGCGGGCAAAGTCGTCGGCGGCGAAGGGGAGCAGATCGCCAATTTTCTCGCCGATGCCCACATAGCAGACCGGCACCTTGAGAATATCCTGAATCCCCACAACGATGCCGCCGCGGGCGGTTCCGTCAAGCTTGGTCAGCACCAGACCCGTAACCGGCACCGCTTCGTTGAAGTGAAGCGCCTGGGCAATGCCGTTGTGGCCGGTGGTGGCATCGATAACCAGCAGCACGCAGTGCGGCGCACCCGGCTGGACCCGGTCGATGACGCGGTTGATCTTCTTCAGCTCCTCCATCAGGTTGGTCCTGGTGTGCAGCCGTCCGGCGGTATCGCCGATGACCACATCGATGTGCCGGGCCCGGGCAGCCTGCAGAGCATCGAAAAAGACCGCCGAAGGATCGGAGCCCGGCTGCTGCTTGATCAGCGCCGCTCCCGCTCTTTCGGCCCAAATCTGCAGCTGTTCAACTGCGGCGGCGCGAAAAGTGTCTCCGGCAACAAGCAGCACCTCGCGGCCTTCCTGACGGTAGCGGTGGGCCAGCTTCGCCGCCGTGGTCGTCTTCCCCGATCCGTTGACCCCGACAAGCAGAATAACGAGGGGTTCACCCGCTGGCTTGACCGGCTCTGCCGCTCCTGCCAGCAGCGCCGCGATCTCCTGAACGAGGATTTCCCGGGCCTGGCCGCGCTCGCGCACCTTGCGGCGCTTGCTCTCGAGGCGGAGCTTTTCCACAAGCTTCAAGGAAGCCTCCACGCCCACATCCCCGAGGATCAGGGTTTCCTCGAGGTCATCATAAAATTCATCGTCAAGCTCCCCTCCGCGAAAGAGGTGATCCAGACGCCGTAAAAACCCTTCTTTGCTCCGGGCCAGGCCCGTTTTGAAACGCTCTACCAGACTCAAATTCATACTCCCCCTCAGCTTACCTTTTCATCGAGCTCCAGGGAGACCAGCGCAGAGACCCCCTCTTCGGGCATGGTCACTCCATAGATCACGTCGGCTTTTTCCATCGTCCGCCGGCGGTGGGTAATGAGAATAAACTGCGCGCTTTCGGAAGCCCCCTTCAAATAGGCAATGAAGCGGGAGAGGTTGACATCATCCAGAGCCGACTCAATTTCGTCCAGCAGGTAGAAGGGAGCGGGCTTGAACTGGAGGATGGCAAAGATCAGCGCCACCGCGGTAAGCGTCTTCTCTCCCGTGGAAAGCAACGAGATGTTCTGCAGCTTTTTCCCCGGCGGTTGAGCGATGATCTCGATACCCGCCTCGAGGACATTTTCCGGATCCGTCAGTCTGAGCAGCACCCGGCCCCCTTCAAAAAGCTCGCTAAAGATCTTTTCCAGGTTCTGACTGATCTTGGCGAAAGCTTCATTAAAGAAATGGACCATCCGCTCATCGATCTCCTCGATAATCCGGCGCAAGGAAAGCTCGCCCCGCTGCAGGTCCTCCTGCTGCTCCTGCAGGAAACCGATCCGTTCCTGCAGCCGGGCCAGCTCCTCGATGGCGCCCAGGTTAACCACACCGAGAACCTCGATATCCTCACGCAAAACCTTGATCAGCTCCTCGCTCTCGGCAGCATCGAAGTCAGGCTCCGGCTCAAGCGGCTGCGCCGTGCCAAAAAGGTCGGCGAAGCGGTCCTGCTGATAGGTGATCTCGGTCTGCAGCCGGCTCTGCTCCACGGCCAGCTGGCGTTCGCGGCGCTCATAGCGGGCCAGACGCTTCCGGTTGAGGCGCTGCTCCTCCTCCAGGCCGACCAGCTCCCCGGCCAGTCCGTCAATTTTTTTCTTCTCCTCCTGCAGCTCCCCGGTCAGGGCGGCGCTTTTCTCGCGGAGCTGTTTGGCCAACGCCTCCGCCTCCTGAAAACCGGCCCGGTTTTCGGCCAGCGCTTTTTCGAGCGCTTCCTTTTCCCGCCGCTTCTCTTCCTGCTCCTGCTGCGGCCGGAGCAGCTCTGAAGAGACTCTTCTGAGGTTATGCTGCAGGGCCTGCTCCTGTTCCTGCAGTGAATTCAGGCGGAGCCTCGCCCCGGTGACAGATTCATCCAGCTCCTGTCTCTCGGCAAGGCCGCGCCGGAAAAGCTCCTTCATCCCGACCAGCTTCTCTTCAGCGGCAGCGATCTCATCGGCAACCGAGCGGCTCTGTCCGGCCAGCAGCTCCCGGCGCCGGTTCAACTCTTTCTCCTCGGCGGCCAGCTCCTTGAGCAAAGCGGCTCCGTCCTCCCGGCGCTGCTCGATGATGCGGATCGCGGTGTCTTTCTCCTGCACCGCTTGTTCAATCTCCCGCAGCGCTTCACTTTCTTTGTTCCCCTGCTGCCTGAGCCCGGCAAGCACAGCCGACTCCCGCTCCACCTTTTGCCTGAGCACGGCGATCTGCTCTTCCCAGTTGCGCTTCCTTTCGCTCGCAGCAGCGAGCTCCTGCTTAAGCGTTTCGATCTCCCGGCGGCGGCCCAGCGGCAGGGCGGCGCCGCGCCGGGGCATGCTCCCCCCCCTGATCGCCCCTCCCGGGTTGATCAGATCACCCTCCAGGGAGATAAGCCGACAGCGATATCCGGTTAACCGGGCCGCCTTGGCGGCAACTTCAAGATCGCGGCAGACCAGAATCGAGCCGAGCAAGTAGAGCGCCACCTTTTTGTAGGCCGGCTCTATCCCCACCAGTTCCGAAGCCTTGCCGTAAACACCGTCGATCTCGCGCCACTGCGGGTAGCGTTCGAGCACTGATTCACCGATGCTGATCGTATCCAGGGGTAAAAAGGTGGACCAGCCCAGATTTCTTTTCTTAAGAAAACGAACCGCCGCCAGGGCGGCCTGTTCCGTTTCGACAACAATATATTGCAGCGCCGGTCCGAGGGCCGTCTCTATGGCCTGCAGATAGCGCTCTTCCACTGTCAGCAGATCGACGACGGGGCCGATGATTCCAGAAAGACTGTCGCCGGCTTTCATGACCTCCCGGACCCCCCGGTAATAGCCCTTCAAACCGGTCTCCTGCTCCTGAAGCAGTTGCAACCGGCTGTTGATCCCACCCAGCTCTTCACGGCAGCGCTGCACCTTCTCCTGCAGCTCCGCAGCAGCCCCGCGGAGCTCACTCAGACGGCTTTCCGCTCCGGCCGCCTCTATCTCCGTCTCCCGGAGGGACTCCCGGGAAACCCGGAGCCCTTCCTGCAGTTTCGCCCGGTGGGCCCGGAGCTGCTCCAGCTCCCCGCTCAGGGCAAGCTCCTCCTGCCGCAGCAGCTCCCGGCGGCGGCGGGAACGCTCTTTCTGCTGCAGCAGCTCTTCTTGCGAAGCCTCGAGAGCCTTCAGCCGGGCCTGGGCGCGGAAGATCTGCTGCTGCTGCCTTTCCAGCTCCCCGCCGGAGGCTTCCCTCTCTTTTTGTTCCTGGTTCAGGCGAAGGATCCGGCAGTTTTCTTCTTCGCGAAGCAGCGCCTCCCTTTTTGCCTGCAGCTCCCGGGCGCAGCTCTCCCTCTCATCGTTGAGCTCTTCAACAATTGCCGCCAGCTGCTCCAGGCGCCGCTCGCTCTGCCCGATCTGCTCCCGGCAGCGGCCTTCCCTTTCTTCGAGAAGGCGCAGCTCGCTCTCCTGCCTTTCCATCTCCCTGAAAGCCTGGTTCACTTCCTGCTCCAGCCCGGCGTAACCGCGCCCCTCCTCCTGCTGCTGCAGCTTGAGCTGCTGTAACTTTTCTTCCTGCAGCGCCCCGCGGGCGGCCTCTTCGCCCAGTGAAGCGGCGACCTTTTGCAGCCGCTCCTCCACCGTGGCGAGCCCGCTTCGAGCGCTGCGGAGACCGTAGGAATAAAGCTTTTTTTCGGCCTCCCGCATCCGCCCGTGCAGTTCCCGGTAGCGGCGGGCCGTCTCGGCCTGCCCGGTGAGCGGTTCGATCTGCATCTCCAGCTCGAAGATCAGATCCTGCACCCGGACCAGATTTTCCCTGGTCTCTTCCAGGCGCCGCCGGGCTTCACTTTTGCGAAGCTTGTATTTGAATATGCCGGCGGCCTCTTCGAATATTTCCCTCCGGTCCTCCGGCTTGCTGTTGATGATCTCCTCCACCCGACCCTGCCCGACAACAGAATAGATCTCCCGTCCCACTCCCGTATCCAAAAACAGCTCGGTGATATCCCTTAAGCGGCAGGGGGTGCCGTTGATCAGATATTCGCTCTCTCCGGAGCGGTAGATTCGTCGGCTCACGGTAATCTCATCATATTCCAGGTTTAAAACCGGCCCGACATCGCTGAAGGTAAGGGTCACCTCTGCAAAATTGAGGGCTTTGCGCACATCGCTGCCGGAGAAAATGAGCTCCTCCATGCGGCTGCCGCGCAGCGATTTCGCACTCTGCTCACCGAGCGCCCAGCGGACCGCATCGACAAGATTGCTTTTGCCGCAGCCGTTCGGGCCGATGATCACAGTAATCCCCTTGTTGAATTCCAGTTCCGTCCTATCGGCAAAGGATTTGAACCCGAACAGCTCCATCTGTTTTAAATACATCGCTTCTCTCCTTGAGGGGTAAAAACAGAGCGGCCCGACCGGGCCGGTTAATCACGAGCAGTCAAAGCTCAACCACCTGCCGGCTGCACCGCCGGATTGCGGTCGGTTGAGCTCCGGGAAACGACCTGTTTCCCGCTATACTATTCTCGATGAGCTCAGGAAATACCTTCCGGAGCAGCGCAAAAACGCTTCCGGGCGGTCTCCTGCGGCCTCAGCATCGGCAGCTCAAGTTCGCTTGAGCCAGGCTTCTTCGGCCGCCGCCTGCTCCGCCTCTTTTTTGCTCCTGCCGCTGCCCCGACCGGCCGAGCGGCGGCCGCCCAAGAGGACCTCCGCCTCAAAGATCTTTTCGTGATCCGGCCCTCTTTCCCGGATAATCCGGTACTCCGGAGTGATCCCCTCCCGGGCCTGAGTGAACTCCTGCAGCAGCGTCTTGTAGTCATACCGCAGGTCGCCCTCTTCCAGATTTTCCAGGGCAGGTCGGTAAAGCTGCAGGATATGCCGGCGGCATCTCTCCAGTCCCAGATCTAGGTAAAGGGCGCCGAAAAGGGCCTCCACGGCATCCGCCAGCAGCGAGGGGCGGCCGGCGCCGCCGGCGGCCGCTTCCCCCTTGCCCAGCCTCAAATAGGGCCCCAGATCCAGATCTGCTGCCAGCGCGGCGAGAGTGGCTTCGCAAACCAGATCGGCCCGCAGTCTGGTCAGTTTTCCTTCAGGAAGGCGGGGATATAAGAAATAAAGATGATCGCTCATCACCAGCTGTAAAACGGCATCCCCCAAAAACTCAAGGCGCTCATTATGGCCGCTACCGTTGCCCTGTTCATGGGCAAACGATGAATGCGTCAGCGCCAGCTCGTAGAGGCTGCTCTCTTTGATGTCCCACCCTTGCTCCTTAAGAAAATTGCCGACCCGCTCCGTCCAGGAGCCCGCCTGCTTTTCTGTCTTGCTCATCTTTCGCCTCATCGGAATATATTTGGCTAAACCTTCTTCTCTATAAAACTGATGATATCACCAAGCGTCTGGATATCCTCGATCTCCTGGTCCGAGATCTCGAGATCAAATTCTTCTTCCAGCGCCATGACCAGCTCAACAATATCGAGGGAATCGGCATCGATCTCCTCAAAGGTTGTCTCTGTAGTCAAGCTGTCCAGGGAGACCTCGAGCTGTTCGGAAACGATGGCTTTAACCTTATCTTCAACGTCCATCCCGCTCACCTCCTTTGGCAGATCCTCTCTCCTGTCGCCGTCATGCCGGCAGGAAAAGGAAAAGTGTAACCGCAGCTATTTTTAGGGCTGCCGGGACGGCGCCCCCCCGGGCCCGCAACCGGTTGCGGGCAGCCCCGGGTTTTATCGACTATAACTTAACTTAATTATTCCTATTCGCCCCGGCATTATTAATCAGTATATCAATTTTGTTAAAATATTCAAGAGAGCTCCGGCAGCTCCTTTTCCTCCAAGCAGCCGGACATTTCACGAAGATCTTCAAGAAACAGATCCTCCAGCTTCAGCCGCACAAAGGGGTAGGCCTGATGCAAAACCGCCTGCTCGATGGAGCGGGCCTGCGAGGAACCGTGACATTTGATGCAAAGACCCTTCACTCCGACCAGAGGAGCGCCGCCGTATCCGGCGCCCTCGACCTGATTGCGCAACCGCGCCAGCGCGGGCTCCACCGGGGAAGAGCCCGCCGGGCTGCTCAGCTCGCCGGCCAGCTCCCGGGCAAACCGGCCGAAAACAGCCCGTCCAAGCCCCTCCACTGTTTTCAGCAGAATGTTTCCCACAAAACCGTCGCAGACAACCACATCGGCGGCGCCTGAAAACAGGTCGGTCCCTTCAACATTACCGCAGAAACCGTCCAAATATTCCTGCAGAAGGGGGAAAGCTTTTTTTAGCTGCCGGTTGCCTTTGTTTGTCTCCGCCCCGACATTGAGCAGGGCCACCTTCGGCGCCGGTCGATTCAGCAGCTTCCGGGCATAGATCCGACCCATGAACGCATACTGGAGCAGGTGCCCGGAACGAGCATCCATATTGGCTCCGGCATCGACGAGCACAAACGGCTTTTCGCCAAAACCGGGTATTACCGCCAGCAGGGCCGGTCGGGTCACTCCGGGCAAGCGTCCCAGAACAAGAAGCGCTCCGGCCATCAGCGCCCCGGTATTGCCGGCGCTCAAAATCGCATCGGCCTCCCCCTCCCGCACCAGCCGCAGCGCTGTAACGAGGGATGACCTTTTTTTCCGCCGGATAGCGAGGGCCGGATGATCATCTCCCTGAATAACCTCGTCGGCATGAATCAGCTTCAGCCGTTCAGCCGGATAATCGATCCCCTCCAGAGCCTGTTCAACCTGCTCCCGGCGGCCGACAAGAAGAAGTTCCAGGTCCTGCCGCCCCTGCAGGGCGGCCGCTGCTCCGCGGACGATCTCCCGCGGCGCGTGGTCACCGCCCATGGCATCAACAGCCAGCGTCACCAAGAATGGAAAACCCCTTTCCCAGTCGTGATCTTGCTCCACAGACAACCTGAGCGTCTACGATTAACTATCAGGCAGCGGGCTCGCCGCTGCGCCGAACTGTTCGCCGGCGGGGGGGAGCACGCAGAAATAATTAAAAACGGGCCCCTCTCAGTTATCGATGAAAAGGGCCTCTTTGCCAAACAGCTTTACTTGATTTTAATTGCTTCGCGATCCTTGTAATAGCCACAGTTCAGGCAGACCCGGTGGGCCGGCTTCAATTCGTGGCACTGGGGACACGGCGCCAGATGCGGCGCCTTCAGTTTCCACTGGCTTCGCCTCTGATCCCGCTTGGCCCGGGAAGTTCTTCGCTTTGGAACAGCCATCAGTTTGCCTCCTTAATGCAATCAGCTCTATTTATCCGGTTTAAATTCCTTCAACTTCAGCATACGCAAATCGATCCCCTGTTCATTCTCACAGCTGCAGGCAGACTCGTTCAGATCGGTACCACAACCCGGACAGAGACCCCGGCAGTCCGGCCTGCACAGGGGATTGAGCACCTGGCTGATGATGAAAAGCTGGCGGATATACTCACCCAGGTACAGATAATCGCCTCGCACGATGAGCTGGTTTGCGGTCTCGAGAGCCAGCTCTTCAGGAGAGCTCTTCTTATCCGGAGAGGGCGATACTGTAAAAATTTCACCGATCTCTGAAGCGACCTGCTGCTTGAAAGGCTTGAGACAGCGGGAGCAGCTCACCTCGAGCTCAGCCTCAAATTTGCCGGAAACAATGATCTCGTCATCGCTGCTGCGGACGGAGAGAACCAGAAGGAAGTCGTGATCGTCACCGGCGCCCTCCTCCAGGTAATCGCTACTTTTGCCCTGGAAGCGGTACTGCAGCGCTTCGCCCGCTCTCTCCCGTACTTCGGGCAGGTAGATTCGCATCTTATTTCCATCCTTTACAAAACTAAAATTATTATAGCGAGCTTTATTTTTATTGTCAACAATACGATGTTCCGCGCCCGGCCCGTTCAGTAGGTGATACTGTCGATATCGCCTGCTTCTCCGGGGGGAACCTGCGAAAAATAGACCATGATCCGGTTCGGCAGACAGACGATGCTCTCATAGGGTCGGGAGATCCAACCGGTGTGCGCACAGATCCCCCGGGGGCACAGCTCTTCCGGCAGCGGTTGCATCCTCACCCGGCCGTCCTCGATCTCGAGAACCGCCTGATGCTGTCCCTGAGCATAGGGGAACGAGTATCGAAAACGATCTTCCGGGGCCAGGGAGAGCTCGGCAACCGTCTCATTATCCACGGTTATCGTCAGATATTTTTGTGCTGTCGGGATCCCCTGCGTAAGATTCCACCAGATACCGGCGCCGCCGGCCAGGAGCAGAAGAGCCATCACAATATAGTCGGCTGCAGTTAAGCGAAGCTTGCGCATCTTTCACCCTCCGGGAAGGATTATAACATGAAAAGAGCTCGCAGATCAGCAGACGGCCCGCCTGTGCTGGCGGGCCGCCGGTCCAGCCGGTCAGTGAGAAGCTCTCTCAGCCCATGGTCTCGTGATTCATCGGCACCTTGTACCAACCCTGTTCCTGCATATAGCGGAAGATCTTCTCCTGCGAGTCGAGGCACTGACATTGGTAATCGATAAAAGTCTGACGGATCTCCGGATCCTGCGCTTCCATAATCGCTTGAAGGTAGCCGGCGGCGTTGAGCTTAAATCCGGAGAGGATGTCGCCGGCGATCTCCTTTTCGCCTAACTGGTGTGTCATCGGGAGCAGCCTCCTTAAGGGGTGATATAGGGGGAACCGCCGGCATCGCTCAGTGTCGTTGAAAGCCATTGAGCACGCTGCCGGCACTGGGTGTGGAACTCGCTGATCAAATCTCGCAAGCGCGGATCCTGAACCTGGGCGGAATAAGACTGCAGCTTCTTCTCACAGAGCGATTCCGCCTGGTGCTGTTGAAACAGGTACATGAACTCGGCCTTGCCCACATTGCGCATCGTTGCCCGCATCGCCAAACCTCCCTGCAGTATATTCAAGCATTTTATTTTGCCTCAGCGAGCATTGAATATTCTTCAGGGAGAAAACACAAGGGGAAATGGGGGTGGCCTGCACCGGTTCATCGCGCCTCCGGACCGAGTTGCCCGATCAAAAAAGGGCTGCTTCCAAAGCAGCCCTTCGTCTACAGTGAGATTCTCCATTGAGATTCTCCATTGAGATGGCGCAAAACAAAGCGGTGGCGCTGACTTACGCATCTTCAGCCAAAACGATAAGTCCGTCGGCAGCCACGGCCCCTTCCCCGTCAGCATAGACGATCAGGGGGTTGATATCGAGCTCGGCAATCTCTTCGTCAAGCTCCACCGCTTCATCATAATTGCAATCAGGGCCTCCCGATCCCGGGGTCGCTGTCCCCGGACCCCGTCAAAGAGAGCTTTCCCCTGGAGCTCCTCGATCATCGCCCGGGCATCTGCCTCCCTCAGGGGAGCGGTTCTGATGGAAACATCTTTGAGCAGCTCCACAAAGATACCGCCCAGGCCGAGCAAAACCGTCTGGCCGAAGAGGGGATCCTTCTTCAACCCCAAGATCACTTCCAACCCCGGCTCGAGCATCTTTTGCACCAGAACCCCGTCCAACCGGGCAGCGGAATTATATTCCCGGGCCCGCTTGACGATGAGGGCGTAACCCTCTTCAACGGCGGCGGCATCGCTCAAGTTCAAGAGCACTCCCCCCGCCTCGGTTTTATGAAGTATATCCGGCGATTCGATCTTCAGGACCACGGGATAACCGATGGTGCCGGCGGCCTCAGCGGCAGCGGCAGCAGACTGCACCAGGATCTCCTCTGTAACGGGGATCCCGTAAGCCTGCAGCACCTTCTTTGAGCGCGATTCGGTCAGAACACCTCTCCCCTCATCCGCGGATTGCGCTATCGTCTCCAGCGCCCGGCGGCGCTCCTCCCCAGGCTGATAGCGGGGAAAAGAGGGGACGCTCTCCGTGCGGCGGGCCCAGTCGGCAAGGACAGAAAGGGCCCACAGCCCGCTGGGAACGTGTTCAATAACCGGCACCCCCGCCCGGATCATCTTCTCCTTGCCCGCTACGGCATAATCCTGCCCGGTGGGCCAGGTAAAGACCACCAGCGGTTTGTCGGTGGCATTGTAAATGTCGATAATTTTCTCGGCAGCCTTAAAATCGGGCATCTGCAGGTTGTAGAAGAAAGCTCCGACATCGACGAGAGGATCATCCATCACTGTGCGGATAGCCCGCTGAAAGAGAGATTCTTCAACAAAGATAGCCGAAGTCAGATCCACCGGATTGGCCACGGCGCCGTACGGCGGGAAAAATTCACGAAGAGTCTGCTGGGTGGCATCGGTAAGGCGGACCACCTCCAGACCGTAATCGGGACACTTGTCCGCCACCACCACCCCGCCTCCGCCGGAGATGGTGATCACCCCGATCCGTTTGCCCACGGGCATCCGTCCGGCGGCATGCATGGTGATGAGCGCGTTCATCTGCTCAACATCCTCGGCACGAACCACCCCGAACTGCTTAAAGACCCCGTCATAAACCCTGTCTTCGCCGACCAGCGCCCCGGTGTGAGAGGCTGCGGCCGATGCCCCGACGGCGGTGCGGCCCACTTTCTGAAAAGTGATCAGCTTCCGCTGCTGGAGCGCCCGGTGACAGGCATCCATGAAGAGCCGCCCGTCCCTGGGCAACCCCTCGATATAGCCGCCGACGAGATCAACCTCGTCCCTTCCCACAAGGTAACTCAAAACCTCGGCAAAACTTACGTCGGCCTCGTTGCCGGTGCTGACAAAGTAATTGAAACCCACAGAGTGCTGCAGCACCATCTGAAAAACAATCGCCCCGAGACCGCCGCTCTGCGTGATATAAGCAAGGGTTTCCGGGTAGTAGATATCCTCGGGCTTGGCATGGTACATGAAGCTGGCGGCACTGCCGTTGTAATAGTTGACCACTCCGAGGCAGTTGGGCCCGAGAATGCGCATCCCCGAATCCCGGGCCAGGCGGCTGATCTCCTCCTGGGCCTTCCGTCCGCTTTCGCCGACTTCGGCAAATCCCGAGGTGAAGATAATGACCGCCTTTACACCCTTTTCCGCGCACTGATAGAGCGTCTCCATCGTCACCGCTGCAGGCACCGTGACGATGGCCAGATCAACGGGCCCGGGAACATCCAAAACGGTGGGATAACATTTCCGGCCGCCGATCTTGTCATATTTCGGGTTGATCGGGTAAAGCCCACCCTTGTACTCGTACATTTCCAAAAGGTTTAGCGGAAGCCCGCTCGGCTTGATCAGATACTGGCTGGCCCCGATAATTGCTATGGAATCCGGATAAAAAAACGGATCCAGCTCAGCATGAAGATCCCGGCGTAACTTTGGCATCGGTTTCATTTTAAAAAGACTACCTCCTTGTTCTTCAACCGCTTCCAAAACTGCACATATTTGTCCACATCTATATTTTAACCGATCAAACCGGTTTTGGGTATCTTTTTCGTGCAAATTTAATTATCATATCCTATTTAGGTATGGTTGCGGTGAAATCAGCTAAAGGCTTTGATTTAGACAATAGCTGAGTAAATGCGATAGAGACATCATAAAATGTTAAATTTAGTTAAAGCTGCTCTTTTTATTAGGCAATTATGCTATAATGTTCTCATTATAGCACACTCCATGAAAGAGAGGAGGCGCTTCGAAAGTGGCTAAAAGAAAGGGTCAGTCAAGCGCTTCTCGAAAACGCGCTCAGCAAACCACCGGAATATCCTGGCTTGAAAAGCTCAAAAACAACAAGCATATCCTTAAAAAGATCGGCCTGGTGGCGATCATCCTCTTCGCCACAGCCGCCTTTGCTGTTGCCGGAGTCCTGATCAGTTATCTCGCAGCGGCACCGGCACTGGATCCCGCCGCCCTGGAGGCGGTGGAAGCATCCTACATCATCGATCGCGATGGTCACGAGATCGCCCAGCTGCACGCCATTGAAAACCGCATCGTCATCCCCATTGACGAAATCCCGGAGCAGCTGCAAAAAGCCTTTATCGCCATCGAGGACGAACGTTTTAAAAAACACAGGGGGGTCGACCTGCTCGGTTTCGGACGAGCTATCCTGGTCAATATTCGCGACCGCAGCTTTTCACAAGGTGCCAGCACCATTACCCAGCAGCTCATTCGCAACGTCCTTTTGGAGCAGAAAAAAACGATCAAGCGGAAAGTGCAGGAGATGTGGCTTGCCCTGAAGCTGGAGCGGATCAAGAGCAAGGAAGAAATTCTGGAGATGTACCTCAACCGGATCTATTTTGGCAACGGCGTCTACGGAGTCGAAGCCGCCTCCCTGGCCTATTTTGACAAAAGCGTCGGCGATCTCGAGCTGGCCGAAGCCGCGCTGCTGGCCGGCATTGTCCGCTCCCCGGAATACTATAACCCCTTTGAAAATGATGAGGCCGCCACCGGCCGAATGAAGCTGGTCCTCGGCAATATGAAGCGGCTGAACTACATCAGTCCGGAGGAGTACGAAGGAGCAGTCGGCACAGAACTGGAGTTCGCCGAGCCCTCGACAACCGCTTATCCGTACCCCTATTTTGTTGACTACGTTGTTCACCACGAACTGATCGAAATTCTCGAAAATATCCCCGAATTCGGCTCCCGCGAAGAGGCTTACGAAGCGATCTACAACGGGGGCCTGCGGATCTATACAACGATGCACACCGCTTACCAGAAGCATCTTGAAACTGTGCTCAACCGGGCTACACTCTACCCGGCAACGCGCTCTATCAATATCTCCGCACTGAGCGAAGCGGTCAAGGCGAACAACGGACAGTTGCCCGCCAATTATCCGAACGCCTATATCGACGAGGAAAACGGGATCCTTCAGCCCCAGTCCGCAATGGTGCTGGCCGACCCCAAAAGCGGCGAAATCTGGGCTTTGGGCGGCGGCAGGGATTACTCCAAAAACCGCAACGAGCTGCTGCGCTATCTCAGCCTGCGCCAGCCCGGCTCGGCGATCAAGCCGCTCCTCGAATACGCCCCTTCCTTTAACGAAGGGTTGCTGGGGCTGGGTTCCGTGCTGGACGATGCTCCCCTTGTCGGCCCCCAGGGGTGGCGGCCGGAAAACTTCGACGGCGCATTCCGGGGCCTGGTCACTGTGCGTCGGGCGCTGGCCCATTCCTACAATATTCCGGCCATCAGAACTTACACGGAACATATCGGCATGCAGAAGGGAGCGGAAATGGCCTACCAGATGGGCATATCCACATATGACCCGCGGAAGGCACAGCCTGTTCCCAGTTGGGCGATCGGCTCACGGGAAGTAACTGCGCTGGATATGGCTCAGGGCTACAGCGTTCTGGCGAATAACGGGGTAAAGATGAAAGTGCATACGGTGCGGCGTATCGAAAACCGCAGCGGCGAAACCATCTTTGAACAGAAAGTGATGCCGGAGCAGATCTTGTCCCGCGAAGCGGCCTTCATGACCACCAGCGTGCTTCAGGATGTGGTCACCTCGACCACCGCCCGGGGGCTTTCCGGACTGGGCCGCCCCCTTGCCGCCAAGACAGGGACAACCGACGATGCCCGTGATATCTACCTGGCCGCCTACGCGCCCAATGTTGTTGCCACCTTCTGGATGGGCTACGATATAAAGGATATGGGGAAGATCTCCTCCGGATGGAGTTACTCTTCCGGAATGATCAGGGAACTTTTTCGGGAGGTCTTCAAAACACTGCCCCGGGAAAATTTCGCCCCCCAGCCTTCCGGAGTCGTCCGTGTGGAGGTCTGCACAAAAAGCGGACTCCTGCCCAACGAGCACTGCCGTGAAGCAGAAACCGTAACGACCGATTATTTCCTGAAAAATCAGGCACCGCGTCTCACTTGCGACAAACATGTGCAGATAGATATCTGCAAAGAATCCGGGCTGCTAGCCGGTGAATACTGCCCCTCGGATCAGATCGAGCAAATAACTTATTTTGAGCGTCCGGATTATCTTGTCACCGACGCAAACTGGAAAAGAGGAGCGGGGCGCGCCCCCCTCGACGCCGAGGAGAAGCCCCCCGAAGAGTTCTGCGATCTGCACAAGGAATTTGCAGGAAGGTTTGTCTATTTTAGCGCCTCCACACCGAGGGAAAACGAGGCCAGGCTAAGCTGGCTCTACCGCGGCGATACGGTGAAAGAATACCAGCTGTACCGCCGCCTGAAGAGCGCAGAAAGCAGTGAGGCGGAGCTGATCATAAAGCTCGGCAGCAACGAGGACAGCTACACGGACAGACAGCTGCAAGGGGGGGCCTCCTATATCTATACGCTCTACGCGATCAATGAACAGGGCGCCCGCTCCCAACCTATGGAGACGGAGATAAAGGTGAAGGAAGCGTCGGAACACCCGGGCATACCGATGCGACCGGGTAAACCGAAAAATCTTGAATCCTCCTGGGACGGGGAGAAGGTTACCTTAACCTGGCAAGCGGCAGATGATCGGGCTGAGGAGTTTGTCATCCAACGTGTCGGCATTGAATCGCCGTTGGGCACCGAAATAGGCCGGGTCAATGCCGAAACGAACCGGCTTGATTACAGCTTTTCCGATTATTTTTCCAAACCGGGGACATATACGTACTCGATTGTCGCACACAATAGCGCCGGTTCCTCCCTGCCGTCTGTAAAAATAGTGACCATACCCAAAGAAACCGGCAGCAACGAAAGCGGCACCTACGCCGGGCTTTTCGCCGCCCCGTTGCGCAGGCTCCTGGCAGCCTGCCGCAGCTGGGTCTCACTCTTGTTCTAAAACCCCCGGGACAGGAGGGACGTACCTTCCTGTCCCACTTTCTTATCACCCGTGGGAATAAACCGCTTAAAACAGACTTATTATTAACTGATGCCGGCACTCGCTGGCATCCGGAGAACGCAGACAAATAAAATCTGCAAGACCAACCGAAGGAACGGAAACTTCAGCCGGCTTACAGAGAATAAGCGATAAAATAAATCCTGGAAGACAAAAGTGGGACAAACAGGACCGTCCCTGTTGTCCCACTTCTTTGTCAGCCGTCGGGATAACCGTTTAAAACAGACTTATTATTAACTGATGCCGGCACTCGCTGGCGTCCGGAGAACGCAGACAAATAAAATCTGCAAGACCAACCGAAGGAACGGAGACTTCAGCCGGCTTACAGAGAATAAGCGATAAAAAACATCCTGGAAGACAAAAGTGGGACAAACAGGACCGTCCCTGTTGTCCCATAAGCGGTGGAAAGCATCCTGGAAAGCGAAAGTGGGACAAACAGGACCGTCCCTGTTGTCCCGCAGTATCTCTCGACTCGATTAGCGCCGGGCGCTCCAGCGATATTCGCCGCCCCGCCGCCGGCAGAGGCACCTCTCTTCCGGAAGGGAGAAGAGAACCTGGGCCAGCCTGGTGGAGGGCTGCTGGTAAGCGCCGCAGGTCCCGCCAAAAAGCTGCTTTCCTTCCCGCTCCAGCTCCTGCCACTGCTCCGGATATTCCATCCGGAATTCTTGAACCAGCTGCCCGGTGGTTTTATAAACCCCGGGCTCAAGCAGGTTTAACAGAAGTTCTTCCAGGTTGCCGCTCATCGATCGTCCCTCCGCCTGTCCATTTTTCAGCTCACCGGTCCATCTGCAGCAGGGGGGTCCCCCCCTCCGATGAGAACAGCTATCGTCACCCCGGCGCCGCCCTCACCGATGACCCCGCCGCGCAGCGATTTCACCAGGGGATGGTCCCGCAGGTACTTGCGCAGCCCCTCCTTCAGTTTTCCGGTTCCCTTGCCATGAATGATCGTAACCTGCCCCAACCCGGCCCAGAGGGCGTCGTCAAGAAGTTTATCCACCAGCGGAATGGATTCCTCCACAGTTTTGCCGTGCAGGTTGATCTCCGGGCTGATGGCGTACTCCTTCTGCACGGTGTAGCCGCCGCCGCGCGGCGGCGGTGCGGAGTGCTCCGCCGGGGCTCCCTCCCAGCGGCGAAGTTCGCGCTGCGGCAGCTGGACCCGAATCGCCCCGACCTGCACCAGCGCCTGTTCGCCCTCGAGGGCGATGATCTCCCCCTTCTGCTGCAGGCTCTGCACAAAGACAGTTTTTCCCACAGCCACCTCGGCGGCGGGAAGAAAGGGAGCCTGCACCGTTTCGGGAACTCTTTCAATCTCCCGCCGGAGTTGCTGCAGTCCCCGGCGGGCCTCGGCAACCGCCGGGGCATCGTCGATCGATCCGCCCTCATCCTTCAGCCGGCGCAGCTCGCGGATCAGGTGGTCCGCTGTCGCCCCGGCCCGGCGGAGCACGGTGCGGGCTTCATCGCGGGCCTCCCGGAGAATTTGCTCCCGTTTGCGCTGCAACCTCTCACGATCCCCTTCCAGTTCGGAGCGCAGCGCCGCCGCTTTCTCCCGCTCCCGGGAAGCAGCGCTGCTCTCCCGGTCCAGCCGCTGCTGCTGCCCCACCAGGCTGCTGATCACCGTCTCCACCTCTTCATGACCCCGGGAGAGATGGCCGCGGGCTTCGCGGAGTACCGCCGGCGAGAGCCCCAGCTTTTCGGCGATGGCGAGAGCATTGCTGCTTCCCGGGATTCCCTGAAGGAGACGGTACGTCGGCGCCAGCGTCTCCCGGTCAAATTCCATCGCTGCGTTCTGCATCCCCGGCTGCACCTGGGCAAAGAGCTTCAGCTCGTTGATATGGGTTGTGGCCACGGTCAGCCCCCCCCGCCGCGCCAGGGTGGAGAGTATCGCCATCGCCAGGGCCGCCCCCTCGGAGGGGTCGGTCCCCGCCCCCAATTCGTCCAGAAGCACCAGCGAATCGGGACCGTGCCGCTCCAGGATGGAGATAATATTTTTAAAGTGTCCCGAGAATGTGCTCAGGGATTGCTCGATGCTCTGCTCATCACCGATATCGGCACGAATTGAATCAAAAACGGAGAGGACGCTGCTTCGCGATGCCGGAAGGTGCAGCCCGCTCTGCGCCATGATCACAAGCAGGCCGATTGTTTTCAGCGTGACCGTTTTCCCGCCGGTATTGGGACCGGTAATAACCATAACCCGGCACCCCTGATCCATCGTTACGGTCAGCGGAACCGCCTTCTCTCCCAAAAGGGGATGCCGCGCCTCTTCCAGATGGAGCTCCTTTCCGCCTTCGAGCAGCAGCTGCGGCGCGGCGCCGTTCTGCTCCAGGCTGAGCCGTCCGCGGGCGACAATCAGATCCAGCCGCCCATAAAGAGAGCAGTCGTGAAGCAGCGGCTCCGCGGCCGCCGCCGTCTTGCCGCTGAGCTCCCTTAAAATGCGCTCGCTCTCCCGGGCGGCCTCGTTGCGCACCCCCGTCAGCTCATTCTGCAGCTGCACCACCGGCAGCGGCTCGACAAAAAGGGTCGCCCCGCTGGCAGACTGATCGTGAACCACCCCGCTGATCTGCTGGCGGTATTCCTGTTTAACCGGCAGAACAAAGCGGCCGCCGCGGATCGTCACCAGCGCCTCCTGCAGATAGCGCCTTTTTGCCGGCTCGCGCAGATATGAATCGAGCTTTTCGCGAATCCTCTCCTGCAGTGTCCGCTCGCGGCGCCGCAGCGAGGCCAGCGCCGGAGAAGCGCTATCCAGGAGGTGCCCGTCGGGATCGATACAGCGGCTCAGCTCGCCGAAGAGGCCGGCGCAGCCGTCAAACAGGGATGCCAGAGCGTTCAGCAGGGGATAGAGGTCGCCTTTCTCCCCGCTTTCAAAGAATCGCCGCCAGCGCCGCACTCCCTGGAGAAAGCGCACCACCGCCGCCAGCTCGCCGCCCTGAAGGGCGCCCCCTTTTCCGGCCCGGTTGACCAGCGGTGCGATATCCTCTACAGGGGAGATCGAAAAAGCGGTCCGGGCGCAGAGCAGCCTTCCTTCGCCGGTCTCGCCGAGGCGCCGCTCCACTATCTCCCGGTCTGCGGAAGGGAGCAGAGTTTTAGCGGCACGCCGCCCCATGGGGGTAACCGCAAGTGCGGCCAGCCTCTCTCTGATCTCGTTAAATTCGAGCGCCTCGATCTCCCGGGCGGTGATCACCTGATTCATCTTCGTCTATTCACCTCGACACGTAGCGGTTATCCTTCAGATAAAAACGTAGTTCTCTGTCCACCGCCCGGCTGATCCCGATCCGGGGGGTGCTCACCACCGCCGCCGGAGCGATCTTCCTGCCGGCGGCGATCCAGAGGGGCGGGCGGCGCAGGTCGTGTTCATTGAAGCGGCCGTCGATGCCCAGAGCCTGACAGAGCTTTCCCGGCCCGCTGGTCAGCTCCGCCGCCCGGGTTCTGCGGCGGCGGCGCCGCATCAGCTCCAGCCCCTCAACGGGCTCCAGAGCCCGGATCAGGACCGCCTCGCCGACGCCCGGAGAAGCGGTGACCACATTGAAGCAGAAATGGCTGCCGTAGATAAAATAAACATAAGCCCGCCCCGGAGGTCCGAACATGGGCGCATTGCGCCTGGTCGGCCCGCGGGAGGCATGGCAGGCGGGATCGTTCCGGCTCAAATATGCTTCCGTTTCCACAATGATCCCTGCAGCCGGGCCGTCTTCGCTTTCACAGCAGAGCAGGGTTCCCAGCAGCGCCCGGGCGGCGCTGACGGTATTGCGCCGATAAAATGAGGGCTCCAACGGCGGCGGCTTCATTTTCTCCCGGATCTTTTCTCTGACAGCGCTTCCTGAAGCTGCGCCAGAGAAAGAGTGTTTAAAAGATCGCTCCGCTCCAGCCGGCCCCGCCGGGCTGCGGTTACCCCGTAAACCATATCGGCCATCGTCGCCGTGGAGTGAGCGTCGGTGTTGACCGCCAGCCGCACCCCTTTGCGGCGGGCCAGGCTCATATATTTTTCCGAAAGATCGAGGCGCTGCGGCGAGGCATTGATCTCCAAGGCGGTCCCCGTCTGCGCAGCTTTCTCGATGAGCTGCTCCACATCAACCCGGTATGGTCCGCGGCTGCCAAGAAGCCGTCCGGTGGGATGACCGATCAGATGTACCGCCGGATGCTCCATCGCCCGGCAGATTCGGGCAGTCATCTCGGCGCGGCTCTGCCGGAAATTGCTGTGCACCGAAGCGATCACCAGATCCAGCCTTTCGAGGAGTTCATCGGGCAGATCCAGAGAGCCGTCGGCAAGGATATCGACCTCTGAACCCGTCAAGATGTGGCACCCCTCTTTCCGGCGCAGTCTCTCGATGAGCTCGATCTGACGGAGCAGCCGCTCCTCGGAAAGCCCCCCGGCAATTTTTAGCGAGGGAGAGTGATCGGTTATAGCGATATACCGGTATCCCCTCGCCCCGGCGGCGGCGCGGATCTGTTCAATTGTGGCGCTCCCGTCGCTCCACTCGCTGTGGATATGCAGATCGCCGCAAATATGCGAAAGCTCTACCAGGCGCGGCAGTTTTCCGGCAGCAGCGGCGGCAATCTCACCGCGCCCCTCCCTCAGCTCGGGGGGGATAAACTGCAACCCCAGGGTGCGGTAAAGATCCGCTTCCGCAGGCAGATAAATCCGCGTCCCCGCTCTGCTCAGGGTGTTGCTCTCCAGCGTAAAACCCAGCCGGGCGGCATGTTCCTGCAGCTGTTTCCAGTGCTCCGGGGAGCCGGTCAGCCGGGCCAGGTGCACGGGATACTCCGCTGCGGAAGTGAGCGCTATCTGCACCGGAACCCCCACCAGCGTCTCCAGACAATATGTTGCGCCCTCCTGCTGGAAGCTGCTGATACCGGGCAGCTCCAAAAGCGACTTCCCCAACACCTCCGGAGGCTCCTCCCGGAGTGCCGCCGCAATGATCACCTCCGCGGCGGTCTCCGTACCCCGCCGCACTGCTCCGACAGGAAGGCTGCACCGAACGGCAGGCAGCCTTTCGAGAAAGCTGTGCAGCTGCCCGGCCAGGGGCACCACGATGCCGCGGTGAAACCCTTCCCCTTCGCCGTCCCTATTCTGAAAATAATCGAGCACATTTTGCTGCAGCGCCGGCCCCATGCCCGGAACTACGGCCAGCTCTCCGCGCCTGGCGGCCTGCTCCAGCTGCTCCAGATTTTCCAGCTGCAGCTCCTGCACCAGCTTTCCGGCAGTCTTGCGGCCGACGCCGGGGATGGAAAACAGAGCGAGCAGCTCCGGAGCAACCTCCTCTTCCAGGCGGGCCAGAAAGGCGCTCTGCCCCTTCCCGGTGAGCTCCCTGATCTCGGCGGAAAGCACCGGACCGATCCCGGGCAGCTCCTCCAGGCGATCCCCGGCAATAAGATCAGCCAGGGGTTCCGGCAACCGGATAATCTGCCTCGCCGCCTGGCTGTAAGCCCTCACCTTAAAACTGTTCTCCCCTTTTAGTGCAAGCAGCCCGGCCATCCGCTCCAGGGCGGCCGCCACTTCCCAGTTGTCCAATCCCCCGTCGTCCTCTCTTAGACCCCGCCCCCTGCCGAACCGCGCAGGAAATAATCGATGAGCTTCCCTTTGACACCGGAAAACAAAGGTGGCAGGTACAGATTCAGGTAGCCGGCGATGGACGAGCCGCTCACCGCCTCGTCCACAGCGGCGATGGGCAGAATCGCTGCTATATTGATTAAAACCAGCCCAAGCAGAGCTGCCGTCAGCAACCCGAGCAGCGCCCCGCCGAAACGGTTAACGATGCCGATGACCGGCACCCTGTTCACCGCGGTAAGCACCCGGAGCAGCAGCCGTAAAAGAATCATCAGGATGATGAGCAGCCCCAAAAAGGCCAGCGCCGCCCCGGCCAGCTGCATGATCTTTTCCGCGGGCAGCGATACTCCAAAACTTTGCAACGCTTCTTCGTAGGTGATGAAATGTTCAGGGCGCAGCAGAGCAGTGGCAAAACCGCTCAGGTAAGGACTCCCCAGAAAAGCGAGGGCAAGAACGATAAAAAAACCGAACAGACTGAAGAGCTGCTTCAAGGCCCCCTGGACAAAGCCGCTGACGAGATAAAATGCGCCGATGGCCAGGAGCAGAAGATCAAACCAGTTCATCCTCTTCATCCCTTTCCTTCTCATCATCTGTTTCGCAGCGGGGGTATTCCTGTTTCAACCGGAGCAGTTCATCCGCCAGGTTGATCGCTGCCAGAACGGCTACCCGATAATTGCTCAGCGCGCGGTTTTTTTCAGCCAAAGAGCGCATGATCCCGTCGGCGTAATCGGCCGCCTGGGCCATCGCTTCGGGCAAACCGCTTCCCCTGATGGTATATTCTTCTCCCAAAATCTTAACTGTTACCCGGTTTATCCGTTTCTCCTCCATGAAAGCTACCTCCTGCCGGCGGCAGTTAATGCCTTCTAATTCGTTAACAGGAGAACAATATCCTGCCCCTTAGCGGCGCAGTACGGCCCCAAGTTTGGCCAGCGCCTCCTCGATCCGCGAGTGAGCGGCGCTGATCTCTGATTCGGTGAGCGTTCTGTCGGGATGACGGTAGGTCACGGTAAATGCAAGGCTGCGGCCGTCTCCCGGAATCTGCGCTCCCTCATACAGATCAAATAGAAGAACTTTCTCCACCAGTCCTCCTCCCGCTTCATAAATACTGCGCTTTGCTTCAGCCGCAGAGAGCGACCGCGGAGCGACCACGGCAATATCGCGCAGACCGGCCGGAAAACGCGGCAGCGGCGCCACGTGCGGAACCGGCCGGGCTTTCTCCAGGAGCAGCTCCAGATCCAGCTCGGCAACGGCCGCCGGCTGGGGATAGTCCCATATTTCCGCCACTTGCGACCGCAGTTCGCCCAGAAAACCGGCCTCCTCCCCCGCGATGACGACAGCCGCACCCCGGGCGGGATGCAGAAACGGCCGCTCCACCGGAACGTATTCCGCCTCCGCTATGCCCAAACGGCGGAGCAGAGCTTCGACGGCCCCCTTCACCACGAAGAAACCGGCCGGCTGCGGGGCGGTATGCCAGTTTGGCGAAGGCAGCTGCCCCGTCGCTCCCAGGGAGAGGCGCACCTTCTCCCGAGGCAGCTCTGCCAGCGGAAGCCGCCGCGGCAGGTAAACGGCACCGATCTCGAAGAGAAGCTGATCCATCTCGCGATGGTAAAAATTATCCTGCATCGTTTTCAGCAGCCCCGGCAACAGGGTAGTGCGCATGATGCTCTGCTCTTCAGAGAGAGGGTTGTGCAGCGAAATCGCCTGCAGGCGGCGGTCCTCCTCCGGCAGCTGCAGGGTGCGCAGCGCTCTCGGGCTGATAAAGGAGTAGGTGATGATCTCGTTGAAACCGCAGGCGATGAGGGTCTCCCGGGAGAGCCCCTGCAGCCTCTCCGGCAGCTCCTCCCGGCTTTCCAAGAGCTCGCCGCGCGGCAGGGTTGCCGGTATTTTGTCATAACCATACAGACGGGCCACCTCTTCGATGAGATCCTCCTCCAATGAGATATCGTTGCGCCGCAGAGGGATCGTCACCGCCAGGCGGCGGCCCTCTTCGCCGGTGGAGAAGCCCAGGCGTTTCAAGATCGTCCTGACCTCGTCCCGGGGGATCTCCACCCCGAGAACCTCGTTGATCCGGTGCGGACGCACCGAGACCCGCCGCGGCCGGGAAGGAGCGGGGTTGCTGTCAAGAAGCCCCCGCAACACCTTGCCGCCGGCCAGCTCCGAGAAGAGCAGCGCCGCCCGACCGGAGGCTTCAGCGACCCAGTCCGGGTTTACCCCCCGCTCAAAGCGCTTCGAGGCCTCGGAGGGGATATTGTAGCGGCCGGCGGTGCGGCGGGTGCTGACGGGGTCAAAAAGCGCCGCCTCCAGCAGGACCGCCCTCGTCGAGGGGTTGATCTCGGTGCTCTCGCCCCCCATGACTCCGCCGAGAGCCACCGCTCCGGCGGTGTCGGCGATAACGAGCACCTCCTCAGCCAAAGCTCTCTCGTTTCCGTCGAGGGTGACCAGCACCTCCCCCGGCCGGCCGCGGCGTACAATAATCTCCCCGCCCCGGGTCAGGTTGAAGTCGAAGGCGTGCAGCGGCTGACCGTATTCCCACATCACATAGTTGGTTATGTCAACCACATTGTTGATCGGACGCATCCCCGATTTGAGCAGGCGCAGCTGCAGCCACAGGGGCGACTCTCCCACGGTGATATCTTCGATTACCCGGGCTGTGTAGCGGGAACAGAGGGCCGGCTCCAGCACATTCACCCGCAACAGGGCGGCGGCATCCCGGGAGCTCTCCCGGGGCACCGCCGGCGGATGCTTTACCGCAGCGCCGGTGAGGGCCGCAACCTCATAGGCCGCCCCCAACAGCCCCAGACAATCGGCCCGGTTTGGAGTCAGATCCAGGATCAGGATGCGATCGTCAAGCTCAAGAGCTTCGCCCAGGGCAGCGCCAGGCAGCGCTGCCGGATCGAGAAGCAAAATACCTTCGGGGGAGCCGATCTCCAGACCGAGCTCTTCCCCGGAGCAGAGCATCCCCTCGGAAAGAACCCCCTCGATCTCGAGCGCCTCAAGAAGGCCTCTTCCCGGAAGGACCGCTCCGGGAAGGGCCAGGGGCACCTTCTTTCCGGCAGCGATATTGCGGGCGCCGCAAACCACCTGCCGGTGAGCGCCTCCCCCGGCGTTTACCGTGGCCACCAGTAGCCTGCGGTTCTGCGGATGTTCCTCCAGCGTGATGATCTCACCCACCACCACCTTGGCGGGAGCTGCGGCGGGCCGCTCAACCGCCTCCACTTCAATCCCCGCCAGGGTGAGCCTGTCGGCAAGTTCCTCCGCCGGCAGCTCCAGTTCGATATATTCTTTCAGCCAGTTATATGCAATACGCATCTACCGTATCCCTCCCGTCAACTAGATCCGGCGTCGCCATCTTAACGAAACTGCCTTAAAAATCGCAGATTGTTGGAGAAAAGCAGGCGCAGATCATCGATCCCGTATTTCAGCATGGCGATGCGCTCAACCCCCATCCCGAAGGCAAAGCCGGTCACATCTTCAGGGTCGTAGCCGCTGATTTCAAGCACCCGGGGATGGACCATGCCGCAGCCGAGAATCTCCAGCCAGCCGGACTGGCCGCAGACCCGGCAGCCCTTGCCGCCGCAGATGATACAGGCGATATCCACCTCGGCACTGGGCTCGGTGAAGGGGAAGAAGCTGGGGCGCAGGCGAATGCGCTGCCCCTGATCGAACATCTCCCGGGCAAAAACCAGAAGCGTCCCTTTCAGATCGGCAAAGGTAACGCCGCGGTCGACCGCCAGCCCCTCCACCTGGTGAAACATCGGTGAATGGGTGGCATCGTCATCGCGGCGGTAGACCTTACCCGGCGCAATGATCCGCACCGGCAGGCGGGGGGCCTGCTTTTCCATGACCCGCACCTGAACCGGCGAAGTATGCGTCCGCAGCAGGATCTGGGGCGTGAAATAGAACGAGTCGTGCATATCCCTTGCCGGATGATCCGGGGGCAGGTTCAGCGCCTCAAAATTGTAGTAGTCGCTTTCGATTTCCGGTCCCCTGGCCACCTGGAATCCGAGGCCGGTGAAGATCGCGGTGATCTCCTCCAATACCAGGGTTAGCGGGTGCTTCCGCCCGAGATTGAAGGGAGCGCCTGGCAGAGTGACATCGATGCGCTCCTTCTCCCGGGCCGACCCCGCAAAAGCATCCTGCAGCGCCGCCTCCTTGCGGCCGAGCAGCTCCTCCAGCCTTTTCCGGAGAGCGTTCGCTCTTTTGCCGGCGGCGGGCCTTCTATCCGGCGCCAGCTCCCCCATGCGGCGAAGGAGCGCCGTGAGCTGCCCCTTTTTCCCGAGATAGCGCAGCCGCAGCTCCCTTAACGTCTCCAGATCCGTTGCTTCCTCGATTGTCCGGACAGCGGTTTCACCCAGTTCGCCAATTTTCTCCAACATCGCCCTGACGCTCCTTTCTTTTTCCTAAAAAAAAACCTTCGTCCCTGGGACGAAAGCTTCCTTCCGCGGTACCACCCACCTTAGCCGCAATTCGGCTCCGCTCTAATCGATAACGGGATCATCCGTCGCCGCCTACTGGGCTGCCGGCAGCCGTTCAGCGCGAGGCTCGGGAGTGAAAATTCAGCGGGCGGCGCCGGATTGGACTTGCAGTCAAGGTCCCCTCTCCCTGGACGGCCCGTAATCCCTCTTACTGCTCTCCTTCATCACCTGAACAAAATATTTACGTGCATTATAGCACACCGCCGCCCTAAAAACAATCAACGGAAAAAGGCAATTGCAAGCCCGAAACAGCACCGGGAAAGACCCCGGCAACACCTGCTGACCCGCGGCATTCGGGAGCCCTAGAGCTGCCCGGTGCGCTGGCGAAGAGCCTCATAGATGATCACTGCGGCGGCGACGGCGGCATTGAGGGAATCCAGGGAAGAAAACTGAGGGATAGAAACCGGGAAATCGGCGGCGGCAACGAGCTCTTGCGAGAGGCCGCGGCTTTCACTCCCGATGAGGACGGCAATATCCTTGCGGTAATCAATCTCCCACAAACTGCGCCCCCCCCGGGGCTGGGC
>MTBK01195393.1_pt1 | contig 34721 bp, 34 predicted proteins | sample 1535981 | NCBI WGS metagenome assembly MTBK01 (sample SAMN06109225, study PRJNA356200) | anaerobic digester metagenome | isolation source: biogas reactors fed with pig manure or primary and secondary sludge | place: Spain | collected 2016-06-30
CACCATCAGCGGAAAGGGATAACCCCGCGGCATCTGCAACCTCCACAGCTAGGAAATTGCATTGACCGTATGAATCCACCCGAGTAGAGGTCTGCAACGTTCCTCACTCAACGCCTGCGTGCTCATTTGCGACACACCGGTGTCACCACACCATTCACAGGCGTAACAACAGGCACACTGGTCACTACCAACTACCGCCGGGAGGGCGCCGTGTACCGAGTTTTTGAAGCGCTCGATGAACTGAGCGCCATCGTCGAAGAAGCCCGTGGTGTTCCGATGACGGCCGGCTGCGTGGTTCCGCGTGGCGACGTCCTGGAATTGATCGACGACATCAAGGACGCCATCCCAGGCGAGTTGGACGACGCGCAGGACGTGCTCGACGCCCGCGACACGGTGCTGCAGGAGGCCAAGGATCACGCCGACGCCACCGTCAACGGCGCCAGCACCGAGGCCGAGTCGCTGCTGAGCCATGCCCGCGCCGAGGCCGACCGGCTGCTGTCCGACGCCAAGTCGCAGGCCGACCGGATGGTGGCCGAGGCCCGTTCGCACAGCGAGCAGATGATGGGTGAGGCCCGCGATGAGGCCTCCCGCCTGGCCACCACCGCCAAGCGTGACTACGAGGCCGCCACCAGCCGGGCCAAGGCCGAGGCCGACCGCCTGGTCGAGAGCGGCAATATGTCCTACGAGAAGGCCGTCCAGGAAGGCATCAAGGAGCAGCAGCGCCTGGTCTCCCAGACCGAGGTGGTCCAGGCCGCCAACGCCGAGGCCACCCGACTCATCGACACGGCCCACGCCGAGTCCGACCGGCTGCGCGGCGAGTGCGACATCTACGTCGACAACAAGCTGGCCCAGTTCGAGGACTACCTCAACGGCACCCTGCGCTCGGTCAGCCGCGGCCGGCATCAGCTGCGCACGGCGTCGGGCACCCACGACTACGTCCAGCACTGACCGTCTGATCGAGGCTCGTCGCTCCCCGTAGAATCCAGCCATGGCTGCCAGGGGATCGAAGTCTGCGGGATCTAAATCTGCGGGATCCAAGTCTGCGAACGATCCCCGTTCGCCGTTGGTGTTCGACATCTCCCGGCTCGGCCGCCGTCCCGGATCCATGATGACGGTGCAGGAGACCGTGCCGTCTCCGGCGCGAATCGGGTTGGACCTCATCGCGATCCAGCCCGGCGATGACATCGACCTCGACCTGCGATTCGAGGCGGTCTCCGAAGGTGTGCTGGTGACCGGAACCGTGCGGGCGGACACCAGTGGTGAATGCTCACGCTGCCTCGATCCGGCCAGCGGTGACGTCGAGATCTATCTGACCGAACTTTTCGCCTACCCGGACAGCCTGACCGAATCGACCACCGAGGAAGACGAGGTCGGTCGCGTCATCGACCACACCGTGAACCTCGAGCAGCCGATCATCGACGCGGTCGGCCTGGCCCTGCCGTTGACGCCGCTGTGCGCCGAGGACTGCCCGGGACTGTGCCCGCAGTGCGGTGTTGCGCTGGCATCGGCCGAACCCGGCCATCAGCACGACCTGATCGACCCGCGCTGGGCCAAGCTGGCGAACATGCTGCCGCCCGACCGGGAGACCCCTGCGCCATGACCGCGTCGAGGCAGAACCTGCTCGACGCGCTCGGCGTCGAGTTGCCCGGGGACGCGCTCACCCTGGCCCTGACCCACCGCAGTTACGCCTACGAGCACGGCGGCCTGCCCACCAATGAGCGACTGGAGTTGCTCGGCGACGCGGTGCTCGGCCTGGTGATCGTCGAGGAACTGTTCCGCCGGCACCCGGAGAACTCCGAGGGCGATCTGGCCAAGCTGCGCAACAGCATCGTCAACAGCCAGGCGCTGGCCGGGGTGGCCCGCGGGCTGACCGACGACGGACTGGGCGAGTACCTGCTGCTCGGCCGCGGCGAGATCCAGACCGGCGGGCACGCCAAGGCCAGCATCCTGGCCGACACCCTGGAGTCGCTGATCGGGGCGATCTACCTGCAGCACGGCCTGACCGGCGCGCGGTCGGTGATCCTGCGACTGTTCGCCGATCTGCTGGAGACCGCGCCGACGCTCGGTGCGGCGCTGGAGTGGAAGTCGAGCCTGCAGGAACTGACCTCGGCCCGCGGGCTGGGGGTGCCGCGCTACGAGGTGAGCGCCGACGGCCCCGACCACGACCGCCGATTCGCCGCGGTGGTCTACGTCGGCGGTGAGGCCTGCGGCCATGGCGAGGGCAAGTCGAAGAAGGCCGCCGAGACCGACGCCGCGGCGCAGGCCTGGACCGCCCTGGACGCCGAACAGTTGGATGCCTGAGCTACCCGAAGTCGAGGTGGTGCGGCGCGGATTGCAGGCACATATCGCCGGCAAGACGATCACCGGGATTCAGGTGCACCACCCGCGTGCGGTGCGCCGCCATGAGGCGGGCGCCGCAGACCTGACCGCACGGCTGCTCGGCGCCCGGATCGACGGCACCGACCGGCGGGGCAAGTACCTGTGGCTGACGCTGTCCGACGACACCGCACTCGTCGTGCATCTCGGGATGAGCGGGCAGATGTTGCTCGGCCCGATCACCCGCACCGAGCATCTGCGGATCGGCGCGATGCTCGACGACGGCACCGCGTTGAGTTTCGTCGATCAACGCACCTTCGGCGGCTGGCAGCTGGCCGACCTGGTGACCGTCGACGGCGCCCGGTTGCCCGAGCCCGTCGCGCACATCGCCCGCGATCCGCTGGACCCGCTCTTCGACCGCGATGCGGTGGTGAATGTGTTGCGCCGCAAGCATTCCGAGATCAAGCGCCAGCTGCTCGACCAGACCGTGGTGTCCGGGATCGGCAACATCTACGCCGACGAGGCGCTGTGGCGCGCTGGTGTCAACGGGGCGCGGGTTGCCGAGAAGCTCACCCGTAAGCAACTGGGCGCGGTGCTCGACTGCGCGGCCGAGGTGATGCGCGAGGCGCTCCGCGAGGGCGGCACATCCTTCGACTCGCTCTACGTCAACGTCAACGGGCAGTCCGGCTACTTCGACCGCTCGCTGAACGTCTACGGCCGCGAGGATCAGGCGTGCAGGCGCTGCGGCGCGGTGATCCGCCGGGAGAAGTTCATGAACCGGTCTTCGTTCTACTGCCCGGTGTGCCAGCCGCGGCCGCGCGGTAATCTGCGCCGATGAGTGATCAGCCGACCGAACTGTGGGTGGAACGTACCGGCATCCGCCGTTACACCGGCCGCAGTAGCCGGGGCGCGGAGGTGCTGATCGGATCGGTGACCGACGACGGTGTGTTCACGCCGGGGGAGTTGCTCAAGATCGCATTGGCCGGATGCAGCGGACTGTCCAGCGATCAGCCGTTGCGCCGCCGCCTCGGCGACGACTACCCGGCCGTCATCCGGGTCTCCGGCGACGCCGACCGCGACGCGGAGCGCTACCCGCTGCTGCAGGAGCGCCTCGAGATCGACCTGTCCGCGCTGACGCAGGAGGAACGTGAACGGCTGCTGCTGGTGGTCGAGCGGGCCATCGACCAGGTCTGCACCGTCGGCCGCACGCTGAAGTCCGGGACCGAGGTCACCGTGGAGATCGCCGACAAGCCGTCAGCCACGTGACCGATGTCCGGCTGACCGCCTGGGTGCACGGCGACGTGCAGGGCGTCGGCTTCCGGTGGTGGACCCGCTCCCGGGCCCTGGAACTGGGTCTGACCGGCTACGCGGCCAACCAGACCGACGGTCGGGTGCTGGTGGTGGCCCAGGGCCCGCGGGCCGGCTGCGAGCAGCTGCTGGCCCTGCTGCGCGGCGGTGAAACCCCCGGTCGGGTGGACAACGTCGTCTCCGACTACGCCGAGCCGGGTGAGCCGATGCAGGGGTTCCGCGAGCGCTGAGTAGGGTCTTTCGTCGTGTACCTCAAGAGTCTGACGCTGAAGGGCTTCAAGTCCTTCGCCTCGCCGACGACTCTGCGTTTCGAGCCCGGCATCACCTGTGTGGTCGGCCCCAACGGCTCCGGTAAGTCCAACGTCGTCGACGCCCTGACCTGGGTGATGGGCGAGCAGGGCGCCAAGACCCTGCGCGGCGGCAAGATGGAGGACGTCATCTTCGCCGGCACCTCCTCGCGGGCCCCGCTGGGCCGCGCCGAGGTCACGCTGACCATCGACAACTCCGACGGCGCCCTGCCGATCGACTACTCCGAGGTGTCGATCACCCGCCGGATGTTCCGCGACGGCGCCGGCGAATACGAGATCAACGGCAACAGCTGCCGCCTGCTCGACATCCAGGAACTGCTGAGTGACTCCGGCATCGGCCGCGAGATGCACGTCATCGTCGGTCAGGGCCGGCTCTCCCAGATCCTCGAGTCGCGCCCGGAGGACCGCCGCGCCTTCATCGAGGAGGCCGCCGGCGTCCTCAAGCATCGCAAGCGCAAAGAGAAGGCGCTGCGCAAGCTCGACGCCACCTCGGCGAACCTGTCCCGGCTGACCGACCTGACCACCGAACTGCGCCGCCAGCTCAAGCCGCTGGGCCGGCAGGCCGAGATGGCCCGGCGCGCCCAGACCATCCAGGCCGACCTGCGCGACGCCCGGCTGCGGCTGGCCGCCGACGACCTGGTGACCCGCCGCGCCGAGTACACCGGGGCCGACGACATCGAGACCTCGCTGCGCCGCGAGCACGACGAGGCCGCCGCCCGGCTGGCCCAGGCCGGAGAGCAACTGGCCGCCGACGAGGCCGCGGTGGCCTCGCTCTCGGAGCGCACCGACGCCGCCCAGCAGACCTGGTTCCGGCTCTCCGCACTGGCCGAGCGGGTCAGCGCGACCGTGCGCATCGCCAGCGAGCGCGCGCAGTACCTGGAGACCGAAACCGCCGCCAACACCGGACCGGACCCCGACGAACTCGACGTCCAGGCCGAGGAGGTCGCCGAGCAGGAGCGCCAGCTGGTGGCCGAACTGGCCGAGGCGCGCGCCCGGCTGGAGGCCACCCGCGCCGAGCTGACCGCCAAGGAGACCGCGGCGGCCGAATCCGAGCGCGCCCACATGGCGGCGGTGCGGGCCGAGGCCGACCGGCGCGAGGGCCTGGCCCGGCTGGCCGGTCAGGTCGAGACCGCCCGCGCCCGGGTGGAATCCATCGACGAAGGGGTCACCCGGCTCACCGCGGCCATCGAGGAGGCCGTCGGCCGCGTCCAACAGACCCAGGCCGAGTTCGAGATCGTGCAGAGCAAGGTCGGCGAACTCGATCAGGGCGAGGTCGGACTCGACGAGCACCACGACCGCAGCATGACCGCGCTGCGCCAGGCCGACGCCCGGGTGGCCGAACTGCAGACCGCCGAGCGCGCCGCCGAACGGGAGGTCGCCTCGCTGCGGGCCCGGATCGAGGCGCTCGCCGTCGGCCTGGAACGCAAGGACGGCAACGCCTGGCTGGTCGAGAACCGCGGTGGCTCAGGGCTTCTCGGCAAGCTGGCCAATCTGGTCAAGGTCCGCTCCGGCTATGAGACCGCGCTGGCCGCGGTGCTCGGCGCCGCCGCCGACGCGGTGGCGGCCGACGGGTCGGGTTCGGCCCGCTCGGCGGTGCGGGCGCTCAAGGAGGCCGACGGCGGCCGGGCGGCGATCGTGCTGGCCGACTGGCCTGCTCCGTCTACCCACGATCTCGCTGCGCTGCCCTCCGGTGCGAGCTGGGCGGTCGAACTTGTCGAGGCCGAACCGCGGCTGCGCGGAGCGGTGGCGGCCATGCTGTCCGGGGTCGCCGTGGTCGACGACCTGGAAGCCGCCCTGGACCTGGTGTCCGCCCGTCCGGATCTGCGTGCCGCCACCACCGACGGCGATCTGGTGGGTGCCGGCTGGATCGACGGCGGCTCCGACCGCAAGCCCTCGACCCTTGAGATCACCGGCGCGATCGAGAAGGCCAAGGGTGAACTGGCCGCCGCCGAGACCCAGGTCGAGGAACTCAATGCCGCGCTGGCCGGGGCGCTGGCCGAGCAGTCCAACCGGCAGGAGGCCGCCGAGGAGGCGCTGGCCGCTCTCAACGAGTCCGACGCCACCATCTCGGCGATCTACGAGCAGCTCGGCCGGCTCGGCCAGGACCTGCGCGTCGCCGAGGAGGAGTGGCGGCGGCTGGTGGCCCAGCGCGAGGAGCTGGAATCCGGCCGCGAGCAGACCGTCGAGGAACTGACCGGCCTCGAGGGCAGGCTGCACGCCGCGCAGGAGACGCACTCCGTCGTCGAGACGTCGCCGGGTGAGCGTCAGCAGATCCAGGCTGACGCCGAGGCCGCCCGTGCCGTCGAGGTGGAGGCCCGCCTGGCCGTGCGCACCGCCGAGGAGCGCGCGAATGCCGTTCGGGGACAGGCTGATTCGTTGCGGCGTGCGGCCGTCGCCGAGCGCGAGGCGCGGGTGCGCGCACAGGCGGCCCGGGCCGCCCGCCAGCACGCCGCGGAGGTGGCTGCCGCGGTGGCCGAATCCGGGCGCAAGGTCGCCGGTCATCTCAGCAGCGTGGTGTCTGCGGCGTCTCGGGTGCGCGATCAGTTGGCCGCCGAGCGTCAGCAGCGTGCCGGCGGGATGACCGCGGTCCGCGAGGAGGTCACCGCGCTCAACGCCAGGATCGCCACCCTCACCGACTCGCTGCACCGCGACGAGGTCGCCAAGGCGCAGGCGACGCTGCGCATCGAGCAGCTTGAACAGACGGTGCTCGAGCAGTTCGGCATGGCCCCCGACGATCTGATCAACGAGTACGGCCCGCAGGTGGAACTGCCGCCCTCGGAACTGGAGATCGCCGAGTACGAGGCTGCCCGCGAGCAGGGCGAGCAGGTCAGCGCCCCGGCCCCGATGGTCTACGACCGGCCCACCCAGGAGCGTCGCGCCAAGCGCGCTGAGCGGGAACTGGCCGAACTCGGCCGGGTCAATCCGCTCGCACTCGAGGAGTTCGCCGCCCTGGAGGAGCGCTACAACTTCCTGTCGACCCAACTCGAGGACGTCAAGGCGGCCCGCAAGGACCTGCTCGACGTCGTCTCCGACGTCGACGCCCGGATCCTCGAGGTGTTCACCGAGGCCTACGCCGACGTGGAGCGCGAGTTCACCCAGGTGTTCGCAACGCTGTTCCCGGGTGGCGAGGGCCGGTTGTTGCTGACCGACCCCAACGACATGCTCACCACCGGTGTCGAGGTCGAGGCCCGCCCGCCGGGCAAGAAGGTCAAGCGGCTGTCGCTGCTCTCCGGTGGCGAGAAGTCGCTGACCGCGGTGGCCATGCTGGTGGCGATCTTCCGGGCCCGGCCTTCACCGTTCTACGTGATGGACGAGGTCGAGGCCGCACTCGACGATGCGAACATGCGCCGGCTGATCGGCCTGTTCGAGCAGCTGCGCTCGCAGTCCCAGCTGATCGTCATCACCCACCAGAAGCCGACGATGGAGATCGCCGACGCGCTCTACGGCGTCAGCATGCAGGGTGACGGCATCTCCGCGGTGATCTCCCAGCGGATGCGCGGGGAGAACCTGGCTTCTGCGTCTCCCGCCGGCTAGTCGCTGACGCCGATCCGGCGCAGTTCGTCGATCGAGGCAGCGCCGGCGCAGTGCAGGCACGTCCGCAGTTCCTCGATGAAGCCGCCGAGCACGTCGACGACCGCCGCCGAGGACTCGATCGCCGGGGCCAGCAGGGGCCGGGCCAGCGCCACCACGTCGGCGCCCAGGGCCAGCGCCTTGGCGGCGTCCATCCCGGTGCGGATCCCGCCGGAGGCCACCAGTGGCATCCCGGGCAGCGCCCTGCGGACCTCCACCAGGGCCTGCGCGGTCGGCACGCCCCAGTCGGCCACCGCCGGATAGCGCACCTCGCCGTAGCGGACCACCTGCTCCACCCGCGCCCACGAGGTGCCGCCGGCGCCGGCGACGTCGACCGCCGCGATCGGCAGACCGCGAAGGCGTTCGGCTGCCGCCGTGCCGATCCCGTGGCCGACCTCCTTGACCAGCACCGGGAAGTCGAGGTCGGCGGCCAGCTTCGCCAGCCGGTCCAGTGAGCCGCTGAAGTCGGTGTCACCGCCGTCCTGCATCGCCTCCTGTAACGGATTGGTATGCACCGCAAGGGCATTCGCACCGACCTGGCGTAGCGCGGCGTCCAGCGTGGGGGTGATCTCCCCGGACACCTGGGCCAGTCCGATGTTGCCGATCAGCAGCACGTCGGGGGCCAGATCGCGGACCTCGAAACTTGCGGCCGCGGAATCGTTGTTCAGCATCACCCGCTGGGAACCGAGCATCATGCCGACCCCGAGCTTCTGGGCCGCGTCGGCCAGATTGCGGTTGATGGTGCGGGCCAGTTCCGCCCCGCCCGTCATGGCCCCGATCAGGACCGGCGCCTGCAACGGCATGCCCAGGAACCGGGTGCCGAGGTCGACGGCGGTCAGGCTGGTCTGGGTCAGGGCGTTGTAGGGCAGTTCGAAGGCTTCGAAGCCGGTGGTGAGCCGGCCGTGGTTCACCGGTCCGGTCAGGCAGGCGTCGATGTGGCGGAGTTTGCGGGCACTGAGCCCGCCGCTGTCTGCGGTCATCGGATGCCCTGAACCGAGGGCCTCCAGTCCCGGAGGGACAATGATGCCGTGTCCCAGGGTCTCTGGATCGCCATCGCGGTCATCGCCGTCCTCGTCATCGTCGCACTCGTCACCGGGTCGTTGCTGTATCGGCGCCGCCAGGTCAGCCTGCGCGGCGAACCCGACGCCATCGAGGCTCCCACACCCGCGGACCGCTCCGGCGGCTACACCGCCTCCTCGGGCATAACCTTCACACAATCGTCAGGATCCGGCCTGCCGGGCGTCGGAGACGATGCCGCCCTGCCGCGAGATTCGGTCAAGCGGCCCATCGCGCAGGTACATCTTCCCGAGCCGTCGGTAGTCGACGAAGTCGCGGTCGTCGAGGCGGCAGTCGTTGATGAGGCGCCGGCCCCCGCGGAGGTCTCGGTTGTCGCGGAGGTCTCGGTTGTCGAAGAGATCGCCCCCACAGCCGGCCGGCTGGAACGCCTGCGCGGCCGGCTGGCCAAGTCGCAGAACGCCTTCGGACGCAGCATGCTCGGCCTGCTCGGCGGCGGCGACCTCGACGAGGCCTCCTGGGAGGAGGTCGAGGACACCCTGCTGATCGCCGACCTCGGGCCGACCGCGACCAACGCGGTCATCGGGCACCTGCGGGAGAAGATCGCCGCCGGCACCGTCACCAATGAAGCCCAGGCCCGCGCGGTGCTGCGCGAGGTTCTCATCGAGCAGCTCAACCCGGGGATGGACCGCTCCATCAAGGCCCTGCCGCACGCCGAGAAGCCCTCGGTGCTGCTGGTGGTCGGCGTCAACGGGACCGGTAAGACCACCACGGTGGGCAAGCTGGCCCGGGTGCTGGTGGCCGACGGACGCCGGGTGGTGCTCGGCGCGGCCGACACCTTCCGCGCCGCTGCCGCCGATCAGCTGCAGAGCTGGGCCTCCCGGGTCGGCGCCGAAGTGGTCCGCGGGGCCGAGGGCGCCGATCCGGCGTCGGTGGCATTCGACGCGGTCGACAAGGGCATCGAGGCCGGCGCTGACGTCGTCGTCATCGACACCGCCGGACGCCTGCACACCAAGACCGGTCTGATGGACGAACTCGGCAAGGTCAAGCGCGTCGTCGAGAAGCGCGCCGCCGTCGACGAGGTGCTGCTGGTGCTCGACGCCACCATCGGTCAGAACGGACTGGCTCAGGCCAAGGTGTTCGCCGACGTCGTCGATATCACCGGCGTCGCTCTGACCAAGCTGGACGGAACCGCCAAGGGCGGCATCGTCTTCCGGGTTCAGCAGGAACTCGGAGTGCCGGTCAAGCTCGTCGGGCTCGGTGAGGGGCCCGACGACCTGGCCCCGTTCGAGCCCGCCGCATTCGTGGACGCCCTGCTCGGCTAGGGCGTTTACACGAGCGAAACCTGATTCGCCGATCCGTTCACATCAGCGAAACGCCAAGGCAGTCCAGCGGATACAACCACTGCGCATTGTCGTCCCTAAGTCTCGGTGCTCGACCGTGACCAATAAGGAGGGACTGCGAGGTGGATGGATTCCCCATAATGGGACAACCGGACAGCGGCGACACCGCGTGGATGCTGGCAAGCGCCGCGCTCGTTCTGCTGATGACGCCGGGCCTGGCGTTCTTCTACGGCGGCATGGTGCGCGCCCGTGGCGTGCTCAACATGATCATGATGAGCATCAGCGCCATGGGTGTCATCACGGTGCTGTGGGTGCTGTACGGCTACTCGATGGCCTTCGGTACCGACAAGGGCGGAGTCGTAGGCGATCCGGGCCAGTACTTCGGGCTGAAGGGCCTCGTCGGCGGAACGTATCTGCAGGCGACTGCGGATGCCCCGGCGGTGTCGATTCCGCTGGCCGGAACGATCCCTCAGACGGTGTTCGTGGCGTTCCAATTGATGTTCGCGATCATCACCGTCGCGCTGATCTCCGGCGCGGTGGCCGACCGCCTCAAGTTCGGCGCCTGGCTGGCGTTCGCCGGATTGTGGGCCACCTTCGTGTACTTCCCGGTGGCGCACTGGGTGTTCGCCTTCGACGGCGTCACGGGTGAGAAGGGCGGCTGGATCGCCACCAAGCTCAAGGCGATCGACTTCGCCGGCGGCACCGCGGTGCACATCAACGCCGGCATCGCCGGTCTGGTGCTGGCCCTCATCCTGGGCAAGCGGTTGGGCTGGCCGACCACCCCGATGCGGCCGCACAACCTGCCGTTCGTCATGCTCGGCGCCGGCCTGCTGTGGTTCGGCTGGTACGGGTTCAACGCCGGTTCGGCAGTGGGATCGAACGGAATCGCCGGTGCGACCTTCGTCACAACGACGGTCGCCACCGCGGCGGCGATGCTGGGCTGGTTGCTCACCGAGAAGATCCGCGACGGCCACGCCACCTCCCTCGGTGCGGCCTCGGGCATCGTGGCCGGCCTGGTGGCCATCACTCCGGCCTGCTCGTCGGTGAACGTGGTCGGCGCGCTGGCCATCGGCGCCGGAGCAGGCATCCTGTGTGCGCTGGCGGTGGGCCTGAAGTACAAGTTCGGGTTCGACGACTCGCTCGACGTGGTCGGCGTGCACCTGGTGGGCGGTCTGTTCGGCACGCTGATGATCGGACTGGTCGCCACCAAGGAGGCGCCGGCGGCGGTGTCCGGCCTGTTTTACGGCGGCGGCACCGAACAGTTGTGGCGACAGGCCGTGGGTGCCTTCGCTGTTCTGGGGTACTCGGCGGTCGTCACCGCTATCTTGGCCTTGCTCCTGAAATTCACCATCGGACTGCGGCTTGACCGCGAAGACGAGGCGGGCGGCATCGACGAAGCGCAGCACGCGGAGACCGCGTACGACTTTGCAGTTGCCAACACCGGTTCCGTTTTCTCTCGGACAAGCGCGGAGGTTTAAGGGATATGAAGCTGATCACTGCGATCATCAAGCCGTTCACTCTTGAGGACGTCAAGACCGGACTGGAAGAGCTCGGCGTTCTGGGTATGACGGTCAGCGAGGTCCAGGGCTACGGCCGTCAGAAGGGGCACACCGAGGTCTACCGCGGCGCTGAGTACTCGGTCGACTTCGTGCCCAAGGTCCGGGTCGAGGTCATCGTGGACGACGCCGCCGTGGACCGGGTCGTCGACACCATCGTGTCGGCAGCCCGCACCGGAAAGATCGGCGACGGGAAGGTCTGGGTCAGCCCGGTCGACACCATCGTCCGGGTCCGCACCGGTGAGCGGGGAACCGACGCGATCTGACGTCCGCTGCTGCCGAGTCGACACCCGAGGGGATATGAGATGACGAAGCAGACAGAAGGTTCGGTGGCGGGATCTGCGCATCCCGCCACCGACCTGGCGGCGGCCAGCCGGCAGCTGCTCAACGGAGATCACCGTCGTCTCGACGCGGCCGCCCTTCGTGAGGCACTGCTGGACCTGCACGAACTGTGGCTGACCACCAAGGCGGCCGAGCTGGGCATCGCCGAAGGCAGCGGCTACGCGCTGGTGGCGACCGGGGGACTGGGGCGCAGGGAGTTCGTGCCCTACTCCGATCTCGATCTCATGCTGCTGCATGACAACAAGTCGGAGGAGGCGGTGAGCGCGCTCGCCGAATCGCTCTGGTATCCGTTGTGGGACGCCAACATTCGGCTCGACCACAGCGTCCGAACGGTCAAGGAGGCGCTGCAGGTCGCCGGCTCCGATGTGGCAGCCGGGATGGGAATGCTGGAGGCCCGGCACATCGCCGGCGACAGCGACCTGTCCGCGCAACTGATCGGCGGGGCCCGCCGCCAGTGGCGCACCGGCATCGCCTCGCGTTTCGAAGAGGTGGTGGAACACAATCGGGCGCGCTGGCAGCGCAGTGGGCAGATCGCCCACCGTGCCGAACCCGACCTCAAGAACGGGATGGGCGGACTGCGTGACATCCAGTTGCTCAATGCGCTGGCGATCGCTCAACTCGCCGACGTCTATCCGAGCATGGCGCCGGATTCGCCGGCCGGGTCTCTGGGGGCCGCCCATCTGGCGCTGCTCAACGTCCGCACCGAATTGCACCGGGTGTCCAAGCGTGGACGCGACCAACTGCAGGCGCAGTTCGCCGACGAGGTGGGTGCGGCACTGCGCATCGGTGACCGGTTCGATCTGGCCCGGATGCTGTCCGACTCGGCCCGCACCATCAGTTACTACGTCGAGGCAGGATTACGCACGGCCGCCAATGCGCTGCCCCGGCGCGGGCTGTCCGCACTGCGCCGGCCGGTCCGCCGCCCGATCGACGAAGGTGTCGTCGAGCAGTCCGGTGAGGTGGTGCTGGCCCGCGACGCCCGGCCACAACGCGATCCGGGCCTGACCCTGCGGGTGGCCGCCGCGTCGGCGAGCACCGGCATCCCGATCGCCGCCTCGACGCTGGGCCGCCTCGGCGACACCGCGCCGGAGATGCGCACGCCGTGGCCGCGCGATGCGCTCGAAGACCTGCTGGTGCTGCTGAGCTCCGGGCCCACCGCGGTGACCACCATCGAGGCGTTGGACCGCACCGGGCTGTGGGGACGGATCTTCCCCGAGTGGGGCGCCGTTCGGGATCTGCCGCCGCGCGATCCGGTGCACACCTGGACCGTCGATCGCCATCTGGTCGAAACGGTCTCCCGGGCAAGCGCATTCACCACCCGCGTCTCCCGGCCGGACCTTCTGGTCCTCGGTGCGCTGCTGCACGACATCGGCAAGGGCCGCGGTGCGGACCACAGCGAGATCGGCGCTGAACTCGCCGAACAGATCGGCACCCGAATCGGGATGTGGCCGTCGGACATCAGGATCCTCTCGGCGATGGTGCGTCATCACCTGCTGTTGCCACTGGCGGCGACCCGGCGCGATCTGCAGGACCCGGCCGTCATCAACGAGGTGGTGGAGAAACTCGGCGGCGATCCGGTCCTGCTGGACTTGCTGGCCGCTCTCGCCGAGGCGGACTCGCTGGCCACCGGTCCTGGGGTGTGGGGCGACTGGAAGTCGGCCCTGATCGGTGACCTGGTGCGCCGCTGCCGCCTGCTGATGGGCGGGGAGCCGGATCTCGAGCCCGAACCCATTGCGGCCGAACTGCTTTCGGTGGCCGGTGACGGCGGGGTGCACGTTGAGATGAAGTCAGGGGAGGTGCCGCACACCGTCGAGATCACCATGATCGCTCCCGATCGCCGTGGTCTGCTGTCCAAGGCTGCCGGAGTGCTGGCGCTGAACTCGCTGTCGGTGCACTCGGCCTCGGTGAACTCCGTACCTCTTCCCGGCGGGGCTTCGGCGATCAACACCTTCGTGGTCTCGCCCCAGTTCGGCGATCCGCCGGCGGTGGAGTTGCTGCGCCAGCAGTTCATCCAGGCTCTCGGCGGCGGGTTGGACGTGCTGGGGGCGCTGGCCAAGCGTGACCGGGAGGCCGCCCAGCACGGTATCGGCCGCGTCGGCGAGCACAATCCGGCGGTGCCGGTCGCCCCGGCGGCGCCCCCGCTGATCCGCTGGCACGACGCGTCGACGCCGGACCGTCGGCTCGTCGAGGTGCGGGCCAACGACCGTGCGGGCCTGCTGGCGATCCTCACCGCGGTGTTCGAACGGGCCGGGGTCGACATCGACTGGGCCAAGATCACCACCCTGGGGGCGGCCGTGATCGACGTCTTCGCCATCTCGGCGCCGGCCTCCGATGAGGCCCGCGATGCGCTGGAACGCGATCTGTACGCGGTGCTGCCCACGCCGCCGCCTGCCCCGCCGGTGGTGGAGGCCAGCTGAGCCGACCTGGCCGCTAGGCTGGCCCTCGTGTTCGAATCCCTCTCCGACCGGTTGACCGGTGCGCTGGCCGGCCTGCGTGGCAAGGGCCGGCTCACCGACGCCGACATTGACGCGACCGCCCGCGAGATCCGGCTGGCCCTGCTCGAGGCGGACGTCTCGCTGCCGGTGGCGCGGGATTTCATCAACCGCATCAAGGAGCGGTCCAAGGGCGCGGAGGTCTCCGGCGCGCTCAACCCCGCCCAGCAGGTCGTCAAGATCGTCAACGACGAACTCGTCGGCATCCTCGGCGGCGAGACCCGGCAGCTGTCCTTCGCCAAGACCCCGCCGACGGTCATCATGCTGGCCGGCCTGCAGGGCGCCGGTAAGACCACCCTGGCGGGCAAGCTCGCCAAGTGGCTCAAGGGCCAGGGCCACACCCCGCTGCTGGTGGCCTGCGACCTGCAGCGCCCGGGTGCCGTCTCCCAGCTCAAGATCGTCGGTGAGCGGGCCGGCGTCAGCGTCTTCGCCCCGCATCCGGGTACCGCCGAAGGGTCGCACGACTCACCGCCGGGGGACCCGGTCTCCGTCGCGGCCGCCGGTCTGGCCGAGGCCAAGGCCAAGCACTTCGACGTCGTGATCGTCGACACCGCCGGCCGCCTCGGCATCGACGAGGAGTTGATGGCCCAGGCCGCCGCGATCCGCGACGCCGTGTCGCCCGACGAGACGCTGTTCGTCCTCGACGCGATGATCGGCCAGGACGCCGTCGCCACCGCCGAGGCGTTCGGCGCGGGCGTCGGCTTCACCGGCGTGGTGCTGACCAAACTCGACGGCGACGCCCGTGGTGGCGCGGCGTTGTCGGTCCGCGAGATCACCGGGGTGCCGATCCTGTTCGCCTCCACCGGCGAGAAACTCGAGGACTTCGACGTCTTCCATCCCGACCGGATGGCCAGCCGGATCCTCGGCATGGGCGATCTGCTCTCACTCATCGAGCAGGCCGAGCAGGTCTTCGACGCCCAGAAGGCCGAGGAGGCCGCCGCCAAGATCAGCTCCGGCGAGCTCACGCTGGAGGACTTCCTCGATCAGATGCTGGCGATCCGCAAGATGGGACCGATCGGCAACCTGCTGGGCATGCTGCCCGGCGCGGCCGGCATGAAGGACGCCCTGGCCGCCGTCGACGACAGCCACCTCGACCGGCTGCAGGCCATCATCCGCGGCATGACGCCCGAGGAGCGGGCCGATCCGAAGATCATCAACGCCTCCCGCCGGCTGCGCATCGCCAACGGCTCCGGTGTCTCGGTCTCCGAGGTCAACAACCTCGTCGACCGGTTCTTCGAAGCGCGAAAGATGATGTCGCAGATGGCCGGGATGATGGGGATGGGCGGTCTCACCCGCCGGTCCTCCAAGAAGAACGCCAAGGGCAAGAAGGGTAAGAAGGGCGGCCGTGGGCCGACTCCTCCGAAGGCCCGCAATCCGCTGTTCGGCGGTGGTATGCCGGACGGGTTCCCGGATCTCTCGCAGCTTCCCGAGGGCCTCAACGAACTGCCGCCCGGTCTGGCCGGCTTCGATCTGTCCAAGCTGAAGTTCCCCGGCAAGAACTGATGTTGCACGTCCGCGGCCGCGGGCTTCCCGATGGTGAGCCCGTCGAGTGGTGGATCGCCGACGGTGTGTTGCGGGCAGAACCCGTTCGTGGCGCATCGACCGTCTTCGACGGGGGCTGGATCATCCCCGGACTGGTCGACGCGCACTGCCACGTCGGCCTCGGACCGCACGGCGCCATCGAGTTCGATGAGGCCATCGCCCAGGCTGAGCAGGAGCGCTCCGCCGGTGCGCTGCTGCTGCGGGACTGCGGGTCACCGGTCGACACCCGTCCGCTCGACGATCACCACGATCTGCCCCAGATCATCAGGGCCGGAAGGCATTTGGCGCGACCGAAGCGCTACGTCCAGGGTTACGCCATCGAACTCGAAGACGAGTGGCAACTTCCCGATGCGCTGGCCGAGCAGGCCCGCCGGGGCGACGGCTGGGTGAAACTCGTCGGCGACTGGATCGACCGGTCGGTGGGGGATCTGGCGCCGTTGTGGTCCGACGACGTGCTCGTCGCGGCCATCGCGGCCGCGCACGCGGAGGGTGCCCGGGTGACCGCGCATGTGTTCGGCGAGGATGCGTTGCCCGGGCTGATCAACGCCGGGATCGACTGCATCGAACACGGCACCGGCCTCACCGAGGACACCGTCGAGATGATGGTCGAGCACGGCACCGCGCTGGTGCCGACGCTGATCAACATCGACAACTTCCCGGACTTCGCTTCCGCCGCAGGGAAATACCCCGGCTATGCCACTCACATGCGCGAGCTCTACGCCGGCTGTCCATCCCGGATCGGCGCCGCCCGGGAAGCGGGCGTGCCGATCTACGCGGGCACCGACGCCGGCGGCAACATCGCCCATGGGCGGATCGCCGAGGAGGTGGCGGCGCTGGCCCGGATCGGGATGACGCCCACCGAAGCGCTCGGCGCTGCCAGTTGGGATGCCCGAAAGTGGTTGGGGCGGCCGGCATTGGTCGACGGGGCGCCCGCGGACCTGCTGTGCTTCGCCTCGGACCCGCGCAGGCCCGAGGTGCTGTCCCGGCCGGACCGGGTGATCCTGCGGGGCGTGGTCTACGGATGAAGGTCATCGACCTGAGCCACCCCATCCGCGCCGGACTGATCACCTATCCCGGATTGCCCGCGCCGGTGATCACCCCCTTCCTCACCCGCGAGGATTCGCGCGAAAAGTACGCGCCGGGAACCGAGTTCGCGATGGACGTCATCACGATGATCGGCAACACCGGCACCTACCTCGACTCACCGTTCCACCGCTACGGCGACGGCGCCGATCTCGCCGGCCTGAATCTCGAAACGTTGGTGGGGCTACGCGCCGAGGTGTTCCATCTCACCGGTGGGTGGAGGCCGGACCGGCGGGGGATTGAGGTCGAGGCACTGTCGGGCCGCGACCTCCGGGGCGCCGCGGTGCTGCTGCACACCGGCTGGGACGAGCACTTCGGCACGCAGCGTTACGGAGTCGGGGCGCCGTTCCTGAGTGCGGAGGCGTCGGCGTATCTGATCGACGCCGGTGCGGTTCTGGTGGGCATCGACTCGGTCAATATCGACGACACCGAGTCCGGCGGTGAGCGCCCGGCGCACACCATGCTGCTCGGCGCCGGCGTTCACGTCGTCGAACACCTCACCAAACTCGAGGAACTGCCCTGCAGCGGTGCACGATTCACCGCGGCTCCGCCCGCGATCGAGGGCTTCGGCACCTTCCCGGTGCGGGCGTTCGCCCAGATCTGAGGCTGTCCAGCTTCCGGACTAGCTTTGGCTGAAGCCCCAGTCCAGCAGCGCGCGGCCCTGATCCCACAGATCGTCGCTGCCGTACATCATCACCGCGATCAGCCGTTTGCCGTCGCGCTGCGCCATCGCGACGTAGGTCTCCTGGGCGAGATTGGTGTAGCCGGTCTTACCGCCGATGAAGCCCGGGTAGCCATTCAGCAGCAGCGGATCGTGGCTGGCGATCGTCTTGAATCCGCCTGCGCCGTTGGGGAATTGGGCTGTCTGCTGGTGGATGATCTGACCGAAGAGCGGATAGTTCAACGCGGTCCGGTAGATCATGCCCAGATCGTGGGCGGTGGTCGTCGTCTCCCAACCCGGGCCGTCCAGGCCCGACGGCGACCCGGCGCGGGTGGCGACCGCGCCGATCTGCGCGGCCTTGGCGTTCATCTTCTGGATCGCGACCTGGTAACCGCCCAACATGTCGGCCAGGGCGTTGGCGGCGTCGTTGCCCGACACCATCAGCAGCGCGTCGAGCAACTGACGGGCGGTGTAGACCGCGCCGGGCTTGATGCCCACGCAGGTGCACTCGACGTCGGTGTTGGCCTGGGTCGCGCGGATGGCGGAATCAGGGTTCACCTGGTCCATCACGACCATCGCCAGCAGGGGTTTGATGGTGCTGGCCGGCGCGTGCTGGCCGTAGGCGTCCTTGGCCCCGAGGATGCGGCCGCTGACCAGGTCGGCGACCAGCCAGATCGGGGCGGGACCCTTGGGGGCGTTGACGGCAGCCTGGAGCTCGGGGTCGGCCACCGCGACGGGCGGGGACAGAGTTGTGAGCAGGCCGGCCACGAGGGTGACCGCCGCACGGCGTAACCACATGTTCGCCGAGGCTAGCGATCCGGGGTTTCGATGGGGTCTCGCCTTGGCGGCGAAACTTGTCAGAGGGGAATGGCATAGTCGAACACATGTTCGATGATGAGTTCCGGAACGTCGCGGACGCGGCGCTGATCGAGGCGATCAAGGCGGCTGCGGTCGCTGCTGCCGCCGCGACGGCGTTGGGCCTGGCCGCGGTTGCGGAACTGACGGCCCGGCGTTGCGGGGATGACGAACATGCGCATTGGGCGTGCGACGAATGGGACGCCGCGGCCGCTGAGGTCTCGGCCGCGTTGGGGATCAGTCATGGTCGGGCTTCCGGGCAGATGCATCTCGGCTTGTCGTTGCGGTACCGGTTGCCCAAGGTCGCGGCACTGTTCCTGGAAGGCGCGTTGTCGGCACGCGTTGCGGCGGCGATCGCCTGGCGGACCGACCTCGTTCAGGACGGTGCGGCCCTGGCCCTCATCGACTCCTCGATCGCCGAAAACGCCGGCGGCTGGGACGGGCTGTCCCAGCACAAGTTGGAGCAGGCGGTCGACGTGTGGGTCGATCGTCATGACCCGGGTGCGTTGCGGCGTACGCAGGCGAGCGCGCGCAGTCGGGACGTCACGATCGGCGGTCAGGATCCCGAGTCGGGCACCGCGGCGTTGTGGGGGCGTCTGCTGGCCACCGATGCCGCGGTGTTGGAGCGCAAGCTGACTCAGATGGCGCACCAGGTATGCGAGGACGATCCACGCACCATCGCCCAGCGCCGCGCCGATGCGCTCGGCTCGCTGGCAGCCGGTGTGCAGACGCTGGCCTGTCAGTGCGGCGGTCCGAACTGTTCTGCGCCCGATCCCCGGGCGTCCGGTGTGGTCATCCACGTGCTGGCCGACTCCGAAGCCGTTGCGGCCCGGCCGGGTACAGCGGTCATCACCGGCGGCGGTGTGGTGCCGACGCCGCTGCTGGCCGAGTTGATCCGCGGCGGGGCGAAGATCCGGCACCTGCGCCGGCCACCGGCCGCCGCTGAGTCGAAGTACCGGCCGTCGACCGCACTCGATGAGTTCGTCCGGATGCGCGACATGACGTGTCGCTTCCCGAACTGCGACCGGCCGGCCGAGGCCTGTGACATCGACCATGCGGTGCCCTGGCCGGACGGGCCGACACATCCGTCGAACATGCGTTGTCTGTGTCGCAAACATCATTTGTTGAAAACGTTTTGGACCGGCTGGACGGACCGACAGTCCGCCGACGGCACCATCGTCTGGACCTCGCCGACCGGCCACACCTACACGACCCGTCCCGGCAGCCGGTTGCTGTTCCCGCGGTGGGATACCGCCACCGGGGAGGCCCCCAAGCTCCCGAAGTCTGCGCAGAGCGCCAACCGCGGCCTGATGATGCCGGCCCGCCGGCGCACCCGTTCCGCCGCCCGTGCCTACCGAATCCGATGCGAACGGTCGCTCAACGACGCCCACGTCGCAGCCCGAAACATGCCCCCGCCGTATTGACGTGATCGCGTGTAATGTCCGGGTCGACGTTTTCGTACTCGAATTTTGGGGAGACCATGGCATCTGTGACCTTGACCCGCCGCATCGCGTTCGTCGCCGGCGCAGCCGCGTTTATCGGAATGGGCGCGTTGACCGCCGGTTGCAGCTCCAGCACCAAGGAGTCCCCGGCGACCAGCACCGCGCCCTCGGCCTCGACCAGCGCGCCGGCGGTTTCGGAGACCGAGAAGGGCACCATCAAGCCCCTGCCGACCATCGAGGATCGCGGCGGCATGGACAACCACCCCTGCCCGCCGGGACACACCAAGTACAACGGCGTCTGCCAGTAGTCCCCAACACGGGGTCCGGCCCGCCACGACAAGGGGGGACGTGGCGGGCCGGACCGTGGTGGGAGCAGTTCAAAGTCGTGTCGACAAAACCCAGACCCCTCATTTATCCCGCCGCGGAAAACATACTGCGGGACCGCAACCTATGTGGTAAATCGCGTCAATTACAGCGCTGCGACGGAGTCTGAGCGGCTCTGCGCGAAACCCCAGTCCAGCAGGGTTGCGGCCTGATCCCAGTAGGTCGGGCCGCCTTCGCGCACCAGGCCGTACATCATCGCGATCACCAGGCGCCTGCCGTCGCGGTCGGCGGCGCCGACGAAGGTCTTGCGGGCGGCGTTGGTGAAACCGGTCTTGCCGCCGATCGCGCCCGGATAGCGCACCAGCAGTTCGTCCTGATTGATCAGCGGCCGCTCACCGTTGTCGGTGGGGAACATCGCGACCGGCGCGGCGGTGATCTGGGCGAACACCGGGTTGGCCATCGCCGCCCGGAAGATGGCGGCCAGATCGTGCGGCGTCGTCCATCCCGACCCGCCCGGACCGTCCAGGCCCGACGGGCTGGTGGCATGGGTGTTGCTCGCCCCGATGGCCGCCGCCTTGGCATTCATCTTGTCCACCGCGACGTCGTAACCACCCAGCATCTCGGCCAGGGTGTTGGCGGCGTCGTTGCCGGACACCAGCAGGGTGGCGTCGAGCAGTTGACGCGCCGTATAGGTGTGGCCGGCCTTGATCCCGGCGCAACTGCACTCGACGTGCGCATCGGCCGGGCTGGCAACCACGGTGGAGTCCAGGCTCAACTCGTCGAGGGCGGTCAGCGCGAGCAGCGTCTTGATGGTGCTGGCCGGGGGATGGGCCGCGTACATATCGCGGCCGGCGAGCACCTGGCCGCTGTCCATATCGGCCACGATCCAGGCCGCCGCGGGGCCTTCCGGGATGCTCACCGAGCCGATCGGCTGGATATTGGGCTCGATGCCGGGATCGGCACCGGCCGGGACTGCCAGCGCGATCAGGGTGACGGAGGCTGCAACGGCGGACAGCAGTCTTTCCATGGTCGAAGACCCTAACCTGGACTCATGCTCAGCCTGGCCGAAGTCTCCGACCGTCTCGAGATCCAGCAGTTGCTGGTGGACTATTCAACGGCGATCGACCAGCGCCGGTTCGACGACCTCGACCGGATCTTCACCCCGGACGCCTACATCGACTATCGCGTCATGGGCGGCATCGACGGCCGATACCCCGAGGTCAAGGCCTGGTTGGCGAAGGTCCTGCCGAACTTCCCGGCCTACGCCCACCTGATCGGCAACTTCGACATCCGGCTGTCCGGGGACACCGCGACCGGCCGGACCCTGTGTTTGAACCCGATGAAACTCACCGGCAGTGGAGATTCCGGCGACGGCCAGATCCTGTTCTGCGCGCTCTGGTACGACGACGAGTTCGTCCGGACCGCCGACGGCTGGCGGCTGACCAGGCGGGTCGAGGCCAAGTGCATGGACAAGCTGCTCTAGCCGGTCGATTAACGCCTGACGTGCCGCATCTGGCAGAATCGGCGGCTGGCCACGCGAGGCAAAACCGGATTCCGGCATCCCGCCGGTGATCGCTGAATTGCAGCGTGCGACTAGAGGAGTAGTTCATTCATGGCTGTCAAGATCAAGCTCACCCGTCTCGGCAAGATTCGCAATCCCCAGTACCGCATCGCCGTCGCTGACGCCCGCACCCGCCGGGAAGGTCGCGCCATCGAGGTCATCGGCCGGTACCACCCGAAGGAAGATCCCAGCCTGATCGAGATCGACTCCGAGCGCGCGCAATACTGGCTGTCCGTCGGCGCCCAGCCGACCGAGCCCGTCCTCAAGCTGCTGAAGATCACCGGTGACTGGCAGAAGTTCAAGGGCCTGCCCGGTACCGAGGGCACCCTGAAGGTTGCGGCGCCCAAGCCCAGCAAGCTCGACCTGTTCAACGCCGCGCTGGCCAACGCCGACGGTGCCCCGACCGGCGAGGCCACCCAGCTCAAGAAGCGCAAGGCCCCCACCAAGAAGACCGAGCAGGCCGAAGAGGCCCCCGCTGAAGAGGCTCCCGCCGCTGAGGCTCCCGCCGCTGAGGCTGCTGCAGAGGCTCCCGCCGCTGAGTCCACCGAGCCGGCCGCCGAGCCGGCTGCCGAGTCCACCGAAGAATGAGCGGCGTCGTCGTCGACGCCGTCGAACATCTGGTTCGGGGGATCGTCGACAACCCTGATGACGTCCGCGTCGACATGGTGACCAACCGCCGAGGCCGGACCGTCGAGGTGCACGTGCATCCCGAGGATCTCGGCAAGGTGATCGGTCGTGGCGGCCGCACCGCCACCGCCCTGCGGACCCTGGTCGCCGGTATCGGCGGGCGCGGTATCCGGGTCGACGTGGTGGACACCGACCAGTAGTGGAGCTGGTGGTCGGACGGATCGCCAAGGCGCACGGGATCACCGGTGAGCTCGTGGTCGAGGTTCGCACCGACGACCCCGACGAACGGTTCGCCGCCGGAAAAAGCCTGCGGCTCAAGCGTCCTCGTGGTGGTGCCGAAACGACGGTCGTCATCGAGTCGCTACGCCCGCACACCGGCCGGTTGCTGGTTCGACTGCGCGGAGTAGCCGATCGCGATGCGGCCGAAGCGCTGCGGGGTGCTCTGTTCGTCGTCGACTCCGCCGATCTTCCGCCCATCGAGGATCCCGACGAGTTCTACGACCATCAGCTTGAAGGCTTGGTCATGCGCACCGTCGATGGCCAGGCGGTCGGCACGGTGCTGGAAGTGCTGCACACCCCCGGCGGCGAATTGCTCTCGGTGCGGAGGGAATCCGGTGACGAACTGCTGGTTCCCTTCGTGAGTTCTATCGTCACCTCGGTGTCGCTGGCAGACGGGATCGTGGAGATCGACCCGCCGGAAGGACTACTGGATCTGGAATCGCTGTAGATGCGGATCGACGTCATCACGATCTTTCCCGACTATCTCGACCCGGTCCGGCAGTCGTTGCCCGGCAAGGCGATCGAGTCCGGGATCGTCGAATTCGCCGTTCACGACCTCCGGCGCTGGACCCATGATGTGCATCACTCAGTGGACGACGCGCCCTACGGCGGCGGTCCGGGAATGGTGATGAAGGCGCCGGTCTGGGGCGATGCACTCGACGAGATCTGCACTGCCGAAACGCTTCTGGTGATCCCGACCCCGGCGGGCCGGTTGTTCAGCCAGGCTGATGCGGAACAGTGGGCCGGGGAGCAGCACCTGGTGTTCGCCTGCGGCCGCTATGAGGGGATCGACCAGCGCGTCGCCGAGGACGCCGCCCGACGGATGCGGGTCGCGGAGGTCTCGATCGGCGACTACGTGCTGGCCGGCGGCGAGGTCGCGACCCTGGTGATGATCGAGGCGGTGATGCGGCTCATGCCGAACGTGCTCGGCAATCCGCTGTCGCACCAGGATGATTCGCACTCGACGGCCGGCCTGCTGGAGGGTCCGAGTTACACCCGTCCGCCGGTGTGGCGCGACCTCGAGGTTCCGCCGATCCTGCTGTCCGGCGACCATGGCAAGGTTGCGCAGTGGCGCCATGAGCAGTCAGTGCAGCGGACCCGGGAACGCAGACCGGATCTGTTGGGGGACAGCTAGATCCGGCCGTTCGGGAACATCGTCTTGAGCGCCTGCGTCACCGTGTTTCGGGCGGTCGCGTCGTCGACCGGCTGCATCGCCCCGACGGCGATCACGTAGCGGCGATCCGCACCGATCACGCCGGTGGACAGGTGCAGCCAGTTGGGTCCGTTCCAGCAGCACATCCAGCCCTGCTTCACGGCGACCGGTTCGTTGAACAGACCGTCGGGAATGCCGAACCGCTGCGGGTAGCCGTCGGCGCCCAGTGGCGAGGAGGCCGCCAGATTGGCCAGGATCATGTCGGCCTGCGCCCGCGGCAGTCCGCCGGAGCCGTCCAGCAGCATCGCGTAGTACCGCACCAGATCGGACGTGGTGCTCATGGTGTTCCACCAGTTGCCGTCGTAGGGCACTTTGGTGCTGGCCAGGTGATAGCGGGCGGCCACCCGGCCGATGATCGCGTTGCCACCGCCGCGGACCCAGAAGTCGTCGGCGGCCAGGTCGTCCGACGAGCGCAACATGCTTTCCAGCGCATGCTGGTCGGCGGGGCTGAGCGGCTGTTTGCGCTGCGCGGACTGATTCAGCAGGTCATCGGCGATGAACAGCTTGGTCACCGACGCCAGCGGGAAGGGCGCCTGATCACCGCTGGCCACGATCCGGCCGGTCTGCCGGTCCATCAGCGCCAGGCTGATGTCCGCGCCGTTGACCTGGGCCGCAGCGGTGGCCTTGGCGGCCAGGGCGTCGAAATTGATGGCCGGCTTGGCAGGCGGAGCCGCGGCGGCCGACAGGACCGGGGCCCCGCCGGGGGCCGCCAGCAACGGAGCCGGTTGCTGATGACCGCCGAAGAATCGCCCTCCCACCTGGGCTGACGACGCACCGAGCAGCAGCACTGCGACGCCGAAGAGCAATGCCGAGAGGAGCTTCGACCTGCGACGACGCATGTTCCCCCTCCTCGGCTCGTCGGGCAACCTGAATCAGATCGACCCAGGGTAGCGGTGCTCCAAGTAGACCGCACTGCCCCCCGAAATGGGTACACGGCGCTCCGGCGGGTCGTGCGATTTCGTCGCTCGCGACGCGTCTGGCACAATTAGGCGGTTGCCTGCGCGGGCTGGATCTTCACGGGTCCGGGCCTGCTGCGACAAACATCTGATCACCAGCTCGGCGATGTCAGGCCACCGCGTCAGGACGTCCGCCACAGCTCGACTGCAAGGAAGTGTCACCGAGATGAATACTCTCGACTTCGTCGACCAGGCGTCGCTGCGCGACGACATCCCGGAATTCGGACCCGGTGACACCATCAACGTGCACGTCAAGGTCATCGAGGGCAACAAGTCCCGCATCCAGGTCTTCAAGGGCGTCGTGCTGCGTCGCTCCGGCGGCGGCGTCCGGGAGACCTTCACCGTGCGCAAGGAGAGCTACGGCGTCGGCGTCGAGCGCACCTTCCCGGTGCACTCGCCCAACATCGACCACATCGAGGTCCTGACTCGCGGTGACGTCCGCCGGGCCAAGCTGTACTACCTGCGCGAACTGCGTGGCAAGAAGGCCAAGATCAAGGAGAAGCGCTGAGCTTCCGGGATCCGGGCAACCCGGATCCGGCCGACGAGCACTCCGCAGTCGAAGAGCGCGAGCCGGCACCTAAGAAGAAGTCCGCCCTGCGTGAGGGTGCGATTCTCGTCGGCATCGCAGTGGTCCTGTACTACGTGATGCTCACCTTCATCGCGCGTCCCTACCTGATTCCGTCCGAGTCGATGGAACCCACCCTGCACGGCTGCAAGGGCTGCGTCGGTGACCGCATCATGGTCGACAAGGTGACCTACCGGTTCGGCTCTCCGCAGCCCGGCGACGTGATCGTGTTCAAGGGCCCGCCGAACTGGAACGTCAGCTACAAGTCGATCCGCTCGCAGAACCCGGCGATCCGGGCCGTGCAGAATGCTCTCTCCTTCGTCGGCTTCGTCCCCCCGGACGAGAACGATCTGGTCAAGAGGGTCATCGCCACTGGCGGCCAGACCATCCAGTGCCGGGCTGACACCGGGCTGACGGTGGACGGCAAGGAACTCCAGGAGCCCTACCTCGACAAGACCACGATGATGGCCGACCCGGTCGTCTACCCGTGCCTGGGCAACGAGTTCGGCCCGGTGACGGTGCCGGAGGGCCGGCTGTGGGTGATGGGCGACAACCGCACCCATTCGGCCGACTCGCGGGCGCACTGCACCAGCACCCCGGCCGAGGCCCAGAAGGGCGTCCTGTGCACCGGTGATCCGTCGACGGGCACGGTCCCGGTGGACGACGTCATCGGCAAGGCCCGGTTCATCGCCTGGCCGCCGGCCCGTTGGGGTGGTGTTTCGTCTTACGACCCCCAGGTCGACCACCAGCAGGGTTGATGATGTGGCCGCCGCGCACAGTCATCCGGCGCTCCTCGGGGCTGCGGACGCTGGAGTCGGCGCTGTACCGCAACGGTCTGGGCCCGGTGGCCGGCGTCGACGAGGTGGGACGTGGCGCCTGTGCCGGCCCCCTGGTCATCGCGGCGTGCGTGCTGGGACCGAACCGGTTTGATTCCCTGGCCGCCCTCGACGATTCGAAGAAGCTGACCGCCAAGGCCCGTGAGGAACTGTTTCCCCTGATCCGCCGCTACGCGGTGGCCTACCACGTGGTGCTGATCCCGGCCGCCGAGGTGGACCGCTACGGTGTGCACGCGGCCAATATCGAGGGGATGCGGCGCGCGGTCGCCGGCCTGTCGTTGCGGCCCGGCTACGTGCTCTCCGACGGCTTCCGGGTACCCGGGCTGCCGGTGCCGTCGCTGCCGGTGGTCAGCGGGGACGCGGCGGCGGCCTGCATCGCCGCGGCCAGCGTGCTGGCCAAAGTCACCCGGGACCGGCTGATGATCGCGATGGAGGACGAACACCCTGGTTACGGCTTCGCCGAGCACAAGGGTTACAGCACCGCGGCCCATACCGCGGCGCTGGCCGAACGGGGACCGTGTGCCCAACACCGGCAATCGTTCATCAACGTCCGGCGGGTGACGGAGTTCGCGGTGCGACATGATGGTGGTACCCCGTTTGATACGGCCCGGACAGAAGGACAGCTGAGCTGATGAGTGCCGAAGATCTCGAGAAGTACGAAACCGAGATGGAGCTGTCGCTGTACCGCGAGTACAAGGACATCGTCGCGCAGTTCAGCTACGTCGTGGAGACCGAGCGCCGGTTCTACCTGGCCAACAGTGTCGAGTTGGTGCCCCGCAACGCCGACGGCGAGGTCTACTTCGAGTTGCGGCTGGCCGACGCCTGGGTGTGGGACATGTACCGCCCGGCCCGGTTCGTCAAGCAGGTCAGGGTGATCACCTTCAAGGACGTCAACATCGAAGAGGTCGAGAAGCCGGAGCTGCGCCTGCCGGAGTAGCCGGCTGTGCATCGTTGAGGCGCTGGGGATAACCCGGGCCTGTCGTCGCGGTGGTGTCGCGTTCCGTCACCGTCCCGACTGACGCTGGCGGCATGACAACATTCAGCCGCAACGAAATCGGCGCGCTGGGGGAGCAGGTCGCCGTCGACCACCTCTGCGGACTCGGCTTGGCGATCCTGGCGCGCAACTGGCGCTGCCGCTACGGCGAACTCGACGTGATCGCCGCCGACGGCTCCGACACTCTCGTCTTCGTCGAAGTGAAGACCCGCACCGGCGACGGCTTCGGTGGAGTCGAGCAGGCCGTCACACCGGCGAAGGTACGACGGCTGCGCCGGCTGGCCGGGCTGTGGCTGGCCGGACAGGATCAGCGCTGGGCGCAGATCCGCCTCGATGTGGTCGGGGTGCGCATCGGACGCTCGCGCGAACCCGAGTTGCTGCATATCCGGGGGATCGGCTGATGGCCGGGGTGCTCTGATGGCACTGGGCCGGGCGTTCTCAGTCGCGGTGCGAGGACTGGACGGCGACATCGTCGAGATCGAAGCCGACATCACCTCCGGGTTGCCCGGTGTGCATCTGGTCGGCCTGCCCGACGCCGCCCTGCAGGAGTCCCGCGACCGGGTCCGGGCGGCCATCACCAACTGCGGCAAGGACTGGCCGATGCAGCGGCTCACGCTGGCGCTGTCCCCGGCGACGCTGCCCAAGACCGGCTCCCTGTACGACATCGCCCTGGCCTCGGCGATCCTCGCGGCGGGCCGGCGCACACCGTGGCACCGGCTGGAGAAGACGGTGCTGCTGGGTGAACTCGCACTCGACGGCAGGGTGCGCCCGGTCAATGGTGTACTGCCCGCGGTGCTGGCCGCCAAGACTCAGGGCTGGCCGTCGGTCATCGTCCCGGTGGACAACCTCGCCGAGGCCAGCCTCGTCGACGGGATCGAGGTGTTCGGGGTTCGCACGCTGCGCGGCCTGCTGCACTGGCTGGACGCGGGCACCGGTCTCGACGGCCGGGTCGATCTACCGCCACCGGCCGAGGAGCAGACGGCGGATCTGGCCGACGTGCTGGGCCAGAGCCAGGCCCGCTTCGCCGTCGAGGTGGCCGCCGCGGGCGCCCATCACATCATGCTCACCGGACCGCCCGGAGTCGGGAAAACAATGCTGGCGCAACGACTTCCGGGTCTGCTGCCCGATCTCATCGAGAGCGAGGCACTGGAGGTTACCGCCATCCACTCGGTGGCCGGCACGCTCTCCCCGCAGACTCCGCTCATCACCCGGCCGCCGTTCATCGCCCCACATCACTCATCCAGCGTGGCCGCACTGGTGGGTGGCGGTTCGGGGATGGCCAGGCCGGGGGCGGTCAGCAGAGCGCACCGCGGGGTGCTCTTCCTCGATGAGTGCGCCGAGATGGGAACCAGCGCACTGGAAGCCCTTCGAACGCCTCTGGAGGACGGCGAGATCCGGATCGCCCGCCGCGACGGGGTGGCCCGCTACCCGGCGCGCTTCCAGTTGGTCATCGGTTGTACATAGACGGTCATTGACCATTAGCGGCGTGTCGTCGCGGCCAAGTGTTTGCTGAAGACGAAGATGGCGGCTATGCCGGAGCCTCGATGGACAGTGCGACTGACGCGCGATGAGGTGACCACGCCCTGCAACCCGATGTCTTTCGTAGGGGAGTTGCCGCGGCGTGGAGGCAGGTGGTTCCGAGACGAAGGTATCGAGCCCGGCACTCCGTTCTTGATGTCGCCGGACTTCACCTACGACGTCGAGTTGAATGACTACCTGACCAGGCAACTCGTTACTCAGGCGCCCAAGACGCGGGAGGCGATCGCTCGGGACTTGGCATCCTTCCTAACTTTTCTGTCGCGGTCGCGCGGGGGCCGCTCATGGCGCGACGCGACTGAAGATGATCACCTTGCTTATCTGATCTGGCGGCGGCGTGACCCATCAGGGCCAACAGTTCAGGGTTCGACTTGGGACCGCGAGGTGGCCACCGTTAATCAGTTCTACTGGTGGGCCGTCCGCAAGGGATACGTGACGACGCACCCCATACCTCAGCGTGTCGTCAGCCCCCAGGTTATCGACGGCCTTTACAGATCCCCGAAGCAGGGACTGCGACCTGCCACCTACTCACACGAGGGATCGTCGGAAGTCGTTTCTTGGCTCGCTCCGAACAGCTACCGGAGGTGGCGTGACGTCGGTGTTCGCGGATTCGATCCGGGAGGATTGCCGGCCGACGGTTTCAGAGGTCGTTGGGCCGCTCGGAATGCACTCTACTGTGACTTGATGATCCGTACCGGATTGCGGATCTCAGAGCAGTCGGCGCTTTCAGCGCTGGAGCTACCGTCAGATTCGAGTTTGACTGGCTATCAACGTTTTTGGCTACCTCGTGCGATTGCTAAAGGCAATTCCGCGCGGTGGATCTATCTGCCGCCGTCGATTGTGCCCGATGTTGCATCGTACCTTCGCTTTGATCGAACTGAAGTGGTGGCAGAGGCTAGAAGCGCTGGCCGGTATCGGTGGCGGAGGCCCTGGGTGATCGAGGATCCGACGACCCGGCTTGCCATCCGCCGTTCCGACGGGCTTGTCGAGAAAATGAAGCTCAAGGAAGCGACCTCGGGACAGCGTTCGGAAATGCTCGTGGAGACGCCTGCGGGAATCGAGCCGGTTTCGTTGTGGGTGGGCGAGAGCGGAATGCCCATGTCGGTGTCGGCCTGGCAGTGGATGTTTCGTGAAGCCAACGATCGGTGCAAGGCGTTCGGTCTCGATGTGCGCTGCCATCCACACGCATTGCGGCACTCGTTCGCGGTGATAACCCTCGAACAGCTGCAGCGTGGACAAATAGCGGCTCTTGGCTCGCTGAATCCCGAGCAGCGGCGTCACTACGTCCGCATCTTTGGTGACCCACTGGACTGGGTGCGTCGCCGGCTTGGGCACAAATCAATCACCACGACCATGGTGTACCTGCACGCCCTGTCCGAGCTGGAGATGACCACCCGCATGGAGCTAGTTCCATCTGACTGGGATGACCCACGATCGAGTCATCCACTCGAGGACGCGGCGACGATCGCGCCGAAAGCCGACCTGGGCACGGACATATGAGCCAAAAGCGCCGTGGGGCAACACACAAGGGCAAGCATGCAGCTCTTCCCGACGGCGCATACGATCCTGCATCGAACCCACGTCTGGCGGAACGCGTCGGTGACCGCGGTCTGTCCGTGAGGTTCTGCGGTGAAGATGGCCGCACAGCCACTTACAACATCGGCGCCCTGCCGTTATCTGGGTGGCATGAGCCCTTGGCCGCTGCCTGGGCCAAGAGAATCGGTCCGGACAGCTCCGTGCGAACCGAAACGACCGCGCGCAATCTGTTCAATTCCCTCACAGCTTTCGTTCGGTTTCTCGCGGAGCGACCTGTTCCCCCGACAAGTCCGAAGGACCTCAAGCGCTCGGATGTAGTCGCCTTCTACAATTCCCTAGCCCTGCGGCGTACGTACAGCTGGCACCCCGTCCGCGATGTTCGAGGAGTTCTAGCTCAGCGGCCACTGAGTGACCTTATTTCGGTCGAGGTAAGCGACTACTTACGGACACGGAACAAAGGGCCACGCTGCTTCGGGCCCAATGGATACTCGGATGCTGAGTATCAACGGATCCTCCGGGCCGCACGATCCGATGTCGCGGCCATCCGAGATCGAATCACAGCCGGTCGTGAACTCGCCCGCAGATGGAACGATGACCGCGATTCCCTTTCGGCAGCGCAAGCCCCCTTGGCCAAGAATCTGTCCAAGATGAGTGACTCAGGTCTAGTCCCGATCGACCAAAAATTAGCCGCCGCGCAGCTAAAGGAATCACGGGTTCGTCTGGCTTCTAACCTGTTCATCACGGTCAAGGACGTCAAACCCATGATGGCCTTGTTCGTCGCACTGACCGGCCTGAACGTGGAGTCCCTCAAAGAGATTCCCACTGAGCACCGAGTTATAGAGGGCTTGGCGGTGGAGGTTCAATTCGTAAAGCGCCGCGGGGCGGGAAAGCGCTGGACTAGGAGTGCGACGTGGGAGATTGGACCCACCGGCAGGGAACTTCACACCCCTGGCGGTCTTTACCTGCTTTTCCTAGACCTTATGCGACCGAGCAGGCAATTCGCCGATTCCGACGGCTTCTGGGCCATCTGGCGAAATGGGCTGTGGCGCAACGGTTCGAAATCCGGCGAGGCCGGTAGGGCCGAACACAAGAACCCCTTCATCGAAAGCCTCAATACCGACCTACTCCCACCACATCTGTGGGAAAACGCGCACGGACTGATGGCCGATAGCGAAGACGATGATCCCCCGGAGCGTCTGGTCGTGAACATGAGCCGGATTCGCAAGACGGGCGAGATACGACGCACCAAAGAACAGGGTGGACACCTGCCGTCGGCTGCGAAGACGAATTCCGTTCAAGTGCTCTTCCACAGCTATCTGCGAGGTGATGCGGTTGTCAGAGACTGGGCCGATGAAGTCTTGACGGAAGCGTTGGCAAGCGCCGAGGTCGCCGCGCTCAAGGCTCATCAGCGTGCGCTCGAGCGCAACGGTGGATCGCTTACGGTGATTCAGACAGACGCCTCTGAGGATCACCAGACCGCTTGGGCGTCGTGCAAAGAGCCCGACCACCACCCGGAAACGGAAAAGCCCTGCCGTGCATCCTTTCTAGACTGTTTCCACTGCGGAAACTGTCTTATTACCCCGGCCCACTTGCCACGCTTGATGGCGCTCTTCACCACCCTGGTGGAGCGCCGGCGCCTCCTTGGAGAAGTTGCCTGGTGGACTCGGTACGGAGCAGTTTGGGTGGCGCTGAAAGACGATGTTTTCCCGCGGTTCACGCCAGCACAGATCGACGCGGCGCGAACCGAGATGCCGCACGATTCCCTGTTGGACCTTGTTGAGCTTCCCTGGGAGAGAACGTGACTCCGACCACAAGGGCGAGGGCGAAGTCCCCGGCTGACCAAGTCTTCGTCCTCCATGAACGACCTCTGCGCCCCGGATGGACGCTCGAGGACACATCGCGTTTCCGTGACGACGTGTGGATCTTGACTCCCGCGCTTATTCAACGCCACCAACAAGCCCTTCAAATCAACTTCCGCAGCATCCCAGAGCCGTACCGCCTCCTTGCGAAGACTTTCTTCTACGTGAAGCTCTCCGGCGACCTCCCACCTGGGGAAGACCGAGTTGGAGTGTCCACAATCCGATCCACCTCCACCGAGATCCGGCGATTCCTTAATTGGCTAGACGAGCAGTTCGATCCCCCGGCGCTCCTATCCGACCTTTCGGTCGAGGACCTCGAAAAATACCGAAAACATGTAGTCAAGACCGTCACGACATCAAGAAGACACCTTGCCCTAGCTGCGGTCCGTCAGCTCTGGAAGTTCAGAAACGTCCTCCCTGATCAATTTGCCTTCGATCCACTCGAAGCATGCGAGGACTGGTCCATACCGCATACCGAACGTTCCGAGAACACGACGCCAAGAATTCCCGATCAAGTTCTCGGACCGCTATTCGCATGGGCATTACGCTTTGTTGACGACTTCTCCTCGGATATTATTTCCGTTCAACGTATTTGGCTTCAGGCGCGGAGCTTGAAACGTCAGTCTGTAGATACTGGCGAACCTGTACCACTGTTGGAGTTCCTCGACACACATGTGCGTGACGGTCGGCCCCTGCCCGGCTACAACGGTAAGCCGAACATCAAATTCATCTCCGATATCACCGGAGTCAGCCGCATGCGCCTACGAAACCGGAACACCCTCATAGAACGAGTCGCGGCGGAGGTGGGCGTCTCGCAGCAGAGCCTCTTTCCGGTCGCCATCAAGGGCGAGCTCGACGGTGAGCCATGGATTGACGGAATCGCAAGCGACCACAACGCCGACAACGGTCAGGCCCTGCTCGCCATAATGCTGCAGACGGCCTGCTACGTGGTGATCTCTTTCCTGTCAGGAATGCGGGATAGCGAAGTCAAGCATCTCCGGAGAGGATGCATCCAGACGGCTATGGATGCCAACGGCAATGCGTACAGATGGCGCATCCACAGCACCGCATTCAAAGGCGAGAATGACGTCAATGGAGTCGAGGCGACTTGGGTCGTTGCCCCAGCTGTGGCTCGAGCAGTTCGGGTTCTCGAAGAGCTGCATAAACCAGAGACGGAGTACCTCTTCACCGCAGTCCCCAACTCGCCTGGCGGCCAGAAGCCGGCACCTGGAAGAACACTCAAGACCAACTCAACGCGTTGGCAGCTGAACCGATTCCGCGAGTGGATCAATAACTATTGTCAGCAACGGCAGCGCAGTGACTTCCTGCCTGACGTCAACGGGCAACCCTGGATTGTTAATACCAGCCAATTCCGTCGCACCCTCGCTTGGTTCATCGCGCGGGAACCCGGCGGCTCAATTGCCGGTGCGATCCAGTACCGGCACCTAAGCGTCCAAATGTTTGAGGGGTATGCCGGTACCTCCGATTCGGGGTTCCGGGCAGAGGTCGAGGCCGAGGAGGCTCTGGCTCGTGGAGAAGTGCTCTTATCTGCTGTCGAACATCACGACCATGAGAAGTTGACCGGTCCGGCGGCTGATGAAGCCAAGAGGCGGCTGGCGGACCTACGCAACCGTACCTTCGAAGGTGCCGTCGTAATCGACCGCAAGCGTCTCGCCCGAGTCATGAAATCCCACGATCCGGCCATATATCCCGGAAAGTACTCGACATGTGTTTTCAATCCGGACAAAGCGCTGTGCCGAAAGAAGGCGTCGATCAAAGGTGTTGTGATGCCCAGGATTTCGGAGTGCCAGCCCTTGGAGTGCCGCAATGTCGCACTGACCGAGTCTAACGTTCTTGCTCTGCGATCTGAGGTAGCGGAACTGGAAGTTGAACTGGCGAAGAAGCCAAGTCTGCCGCCGCTCTTGGAGAAGACGATAGAGCGACGAATTGACGAGATCTCCGCGTTCCTGGCCCGCCAATAAGAAGAGAGTGGTCTTTTAATGGTTCGTCGTCATCCTGACCGCAGTACCGTCTTGAGCAAGCTCGACGAGCTGAAGGCCCAGTCGCGCGGATCTGCCGCACGAGTGTCGGTCTTGGCTTTAGCTCGAAGCGTCGGTATGTCAAACACAACCTTCCGCCGCGTGTTTCCGGACCTAGTCGCCGACGTCGCCGCCTTCGAGAGCCCACCCAGAACCTGTCGGACAGCCACGGAAAGTGCGGCCGAGGCTCTCGCGAAGACGCGAAAGCGAAACCGCGACCTCGAAGAAAACATAAACGTTGCCGTGGATGCAATTCAAAGGCTAACGCTTGAGAACCACCGCCTTCGGAGGGAGCTCGAAGCAGCGCTGTCTGTAGTGCCGATCAAATCGCGCCAGCACGTGAAGCCGAATGGAGATCGCTGAACTCATCGCAGTGATACGTTGCGTATCAACTAGGGAGGGGGTCGTGTCTTGGTCGCAGTTGAACGGATAGCCGAGCAGGCGATCATTCGCCGGGCCCAGGAGCGGCTCCTCCAACTCGGTGAGATGCGAGACGCCGATCGCCTCAGGAATTCCGGCAGGAGCCAGAGGGAAATCGCGCTAATCCTGCGAACCACTCAACCC
>MTBK01218260.1_pt1 | contig 34695 bp, 32 predicted proteins | sample 1535981 | NCBI WGS metagenome assembly MTBK01 (sample SAMN06109225, study PRJNA356200) | anaerobic digester metagenome | isolation source: biogas reactors fed with pig manure or primary and secondary sludge | place: Spain | collected 2016-06-30
CCGCACTGGATAAACAGGACGTAATCGCCGCCGTCAAAGTGGTCTTGCCATGGTCAACATGACCTATGGTCCCAATGTTCACATGAGGCTTGGTCCGCTCATACTTTTTCTTCGCCAATCTAAAACACCTCCAAAATTTAATAGGCTACACTTTGTGTTATTATTTTTTGAGCAATATTTTGCGGCAGTTCATCATAACGATTGAATTCCATACTGAAAACACCGCGCCCCTGGGTGAGGGAACGCAGAGCAGTGGTATAGCCGAACATATCTGAAAGCGGTACAATTCCCCTGACAACATGTATCGGCCCCTTATGATCCGTGCCCATAATCCGGCCTCGCCGGCCGGTGAAATCGCCAAGTACATCGCCAAGATAATCCTCAGGAGCAGAAACCTCCACTTTCATGATCGGCTCCAGCAATACCGGCTCGGCCCTGGCAAAAGCTTTTTTCAGCGCCTGCGATGCGGCAATTTTAAAAGCAAGTTCCGATGAGTCCACAGGATGGTAAGAACCATCCACAAGCTTTACATCCACATCCGTCACGGGATAACCGGCCAGGACACCATTATGCATGGCTTCACGAAGGCCGCTCTCTACGGAGGAAATATATTCTTTAGGTATGGCACCGCCAACAACTTTGTTTGTAAAAATAAAACCCTGTCCCGGTTCTGCCGGTGCAACCTCAATTACCACATGACCGTACTGTCCCCTACCGCCGGTCTGACGGATAAAACGTCCTTCCACCCGGGCATAGCCATTGATCGTCTCCCTGTAGGCCACCTGCGGTTTCCCCACATTGGCCTGCACCCTAAACTCCCGCAGCAGCCGGTCCACAATTACTTCCAGATGCAACTCTCCCATGCCTGAAATAATCGTCTGCCCCGTATCATCATCAGTATGCATGTGAAATGTAGGGTCTTCTTCAGCCAGATGCTGCAGTGACAGGCTCATTTTATCCTGATCAGCCTTTGTTTTGGGCTCAATAGCCACAGAGATAACAGGTTCTGGAAACTGGATCGCCTCCAGTATAATCGGTTGCTCAAGGTGACAAAGAGTGTCACCGGTGCCAATCTCCTTGGGCCCGGCAAAAGCAATAATGTCACCCGCCAGTGCCTCCTCCACCTCTTCCCGGTAATTTGCATGCATTCTCAGCAGACGGCTGATGCGCTGTCGTTTTTCGCGAGCGGCATTAAAAACCACCGAACCCTGTTTCAGACGCCCTGAATAGACACGGGCGAAAGCAAGCTTGCCCAGAAAAGGATCAACCATGATTTTAAAGACCAACGCCGAAAATGGAGCATCTTCGGAAGGAAGGCGAAAATCTTCCCGTCCGGTTTTAAAATCAAAACCTTTTACCGCACCTACATCTATGGGCGAGGGAAGAAGTGTGACTACTGCATCCAGCAGCGGCTGAACGCCCTTGTTACGATAGGAAGAGCCGCAAAATACCGGAACCAGGGCATGATGAATAGTCGCCTTGCGCAAAGCATGATAACATTCCTCAGCATTAATCTCCTGGCCATTAAAATATTTTTCCATAAGATCATCATCATACTCTGCTGCAGTTTCCAGGATCCGCTCCCTAAAATCGGCTGCTTGTTCACGCATTGCCTCAGGAATTTCCGCTTCACGGCTGTGGATTCCCAGATCATCTTCATAAATAATCGCCCGCTGTCGTATCAGGTCAATAACGCCGGTAAACTTACTTTCTGCGCCGATGGGCAGCTGCAATGGAAGCACCCGCGCCTGGAGATTTTCCTTTAGCTGCCGGAGAACATTGTAAAAGTCCGCTCCCACGATATCCATCTTGTTGATATAAGCAACCCTGGGCACATGATAGCGATCCGCCTGGCGCCAGACCGTCTCGGACTGGGGCTCCACGCCACCCTTGGCGCAAAATATTGCTACAACGCCGTCTAAAACGCGCATGGATCGCTCCACCTCCACGGTAAAGTCCACGTGCCCGGGCGTGTCTATAATATTTATCCGTGCATCATACCACATACATGTCGTTGCCGCCGATGTAATGGTGATACCGCGCTCTTGCTCCTGCGCCATCCAATCCATTGTGGCAGTACCCTCATGAACCTCGCCGAGCTTGTGCAGCCTGCCGCTGTAAAACAGTATCCTTTCCGTAGTCGTTGTTTTCCCGGCATCAATATGGGCTGCAATTCCGATATTCCTCACCTTTTCCAGTGGAACATAACGGCTCATTCTCTTCCCTCCTTCCTTTCAAGATGCAAGAAGCCAGAAATCAGAATCAAAAATATTTTGAGTGGCTCTTTGCTCCCATAGGACATGCTTTATACTTACCTCTATCTTGTTACTGTTCCTATCCTTAATTTATGTTAACTCGCTGCATGTCATTTCGTGCTTCCATTTTCCTGTTTCTTGCTCCTATATTCTTGCTTCCTGCTTCTTGATCACCATCTGTAGTGGGCGAAAGCCTTATTTGCTTCAGCCATCCTGTGTGTGTCTTCTTTTTTCTTCATCGCTGCGCCGATACCGTTGGATGCATCGAGCATTTCAGCCGCCAGTCGTTGGGGCATTGTCTTTTCGCCCCTGCTCCTGGAAAAACTAATAATCCAGCGGATAGCCAGCATGCTTTTACGATGGGCGGTAACCTCAACGGGAACCTGGTATGTGGCCCCTCCGACACGGCGGGGTTTCACTTCCAAAACAGGCGATACATTTCGTATAGCAGTTTCAAAGACATCTTGCGGGTCCTTGCCTGTTTTTTGTTTAATTATTTCAAAAGCCTCGTACAAGGTTTTCTGAGCAATCCCCTTTTTGCCGTCAAACATGAGTTTGTTAATAAATTTAGCCACAAGCTTGCTGTTATAAACAGGATCCGCGAGTATCTCCCGCCTGGCCACAGGGCCCTTGCGTGGCATTTTCCTGATCACCTCTTATCATAGCGATGGTAAAGTCCTATTTGCCTCTCGGTTTCTTGGCCCCATATTTGGAGCGCGCCTGAGCTCTATTCTCCACCCCGGCCGCATCCAGTGTCCCGCGAACCAGGTGGTAACGGACACCCGGCAGGTCTTTCACCCGCCCGCCCCGGACCAGGACCACGGAGTGCTCCTGAAGATTGTGGCCGATACCGGGAATGTAAGCGGTAACCTCGATCCCGTTGGTCAGACGAACACGGGCAATCTTCCGCAAAGCGGAGTTCGGTTTTTTTGGTGTCGTTGTAGATACCCTGGTGCAAACCCCTCTTTTTTGCGGGGAGCCATCCAGCGCCGGAGCAGCGGACTTGTGAGTCTGCTTTCGGCGTCCCTTGCGTATCAGTTGGTTTAAGGTCGGCAACAGTCCACCCCCTTCAAAATTCAATAATGGCAGCTGCCGCTGCTTTTACTTTGATCCCACATATTTTTCCCAGATCAGACATAGTCCCGATATAATGTACCCCCACACCTTTGCCGGCTGCAAGATCAGCTACCGGAGCGCTTATTTTTGTTTCTGCATCCTCTGCCAGCAAAACCACAACTGCTTCACCCTTTTCCAGTGACTTCAGGGTCTGCTTCGTTCCTACAACCTTGCGCCGTGCCCTTTGGAATTGTTCCATCAGTCCAGTTTCACTCAAAAACCGCCCGCCTCACTTTCTAAAAACGCATCCCCTGCAAAGCGCACTCAAAGATTGTATCACCGGCTCAGGGTGTTGTCAATTAATTTTTGGCCTTCCTACCTATATTTCCGAATGAGGTATTTCTACAGTTTCCGGCAATGCTGCCGGCACAGTCACCTTCTCCGTTTCAATGTCATCAGCCTGTTCCTCCTCCGGAACAGATTCACCTGGCGAAAGTTCTTCCGGTTCACCTGGAGCCAGCACTTTGATATTTCGATAACGGGACATCCCAGTGCCGGCGGGGATAAGCTTGCCTATGATCACATTTTCCTTCAGACCCAACAGTTGATCCTCTTTCCCTTTGATGGCTGCATCAGTAAGCACACGGGTAGTCTCCTGAAACGATGCCGCCGATAGGAATGAATCTGTGGCCAGCGAAGCCTTGGTAATACCCAGAAGCATAGGGCGGGCTTGAGCCGGACGGCCGCCCTCCTCCTTAACCCGCTCATTAATATCATCGAAAAAGTGGCTGTCAACAATCCCTCCTGGCAACAGGTCAGTATCACCAGGATCTTCAACTTTCACTTTTTTCAACATCTGCCGGATAATCACTTCAATATGCTTGTCATTGATATCAACGCCCTGCATCCGGTAGACCCACTGCACCTCTTGAAGAAGGTATAGCTGCACACCGCGTACTCCTTTAACCTTGAGCAGTTCATGGGGGTTAATAGAGCCTTCGGTTAACTCATCGCCCGCATTAACCTTCTGCCCGTCCTCGACCTTCAGCCTGGCCCCATAAGGAACGGGATAGATGCGATCTTCATGCTCGGAAATCACTCTCAACTCACGCTTGTTGCGTGTCTCCTGAATATCAACCACCCCGGAAACATCGGAAATCAGGGATTGCCCCTTCGGCTTACGGGCTTCAAAAAGTTCCTCCACCCTGGGCAGACCCTGGGTGATGTCATCGCCTGCCACCCCTCCCGTATGGAAGGTCCGCATGGTTAACTGGGTACCCGGTTCACCGATGGACTGTGCGGCGATAAAGCCAACAGCCTCCCCAACATCGACAACCTTGCCGGTGGCCAGATTGCGTCCATAGCATTTTACACAAACTCCATGTCTGGTACGGCAGGTGAGCACAGAACGGAAACGAACTTCGGTAATGCCGAGTTTAACAATTTCTTCGGAGATCTCTTCATCAATGAGACAATCCTGCCCAACAACAATCTCTCCGGTATCAGGATGGTAAACCGGTTCAAGGGTAAAACGGCCTATGAGCCGATCTTTGGCCTCTTCAAGGGTATGGTCATGCTCAAGGTACTCACTTAAGCTAATGCCCTGTCCTGTACCGCAGTCATCCTCACGGATGATCACATCCTGAACTACATCCGCCAGGCGGCGGGTGAGGTAACCGGAGTCTGCCGTTTTCAGAGCAGTGTCAGCCAGACCTTTCCGGGCGCCATGCGTGGAAATAAAATATTCCAGCACCGTCAGTCCCTCACGGAAGTTGGCCTTGATGGGCAGGTCGATAATGCGTCCAGCCGGGTCAGCCATAAGACCGCGCATTCCGGCAAGCTGGGTAATCTGCGACTCATTTCCCCGCGCCCCGGAATGTGCCATCATATAGATAGGATTGAGCTTGTCAAGACCATCCATGAGTGAATGGGTCACTTCATCCTTGGCCTGGCTCCAGATTTCGATAACCCGGTCATAGCGTTCTTTTTCTGTGATCAATCCGTGCAAGAAATTTTCTTCGGTTGCCCAAACAAGTTCCTCAGCCCTCTGCAGAATCTCCTGCTTGTTCGGAGGAATGACAATATCTTCAATGGCCACTGTCACACCGGCACGGGTGGCATAGTGGAAACCCAGTCTTTTAACCTCATCCAGGATCTCTGCCGTCCGGGTATTGCCGTACTTGCGATAGCAGCGGAAAACCAGGTCACCCAGGAAATCCTTCTTAATGGGATTGTTCAGCGGCACCTTTTCCAAAACTTTTTCGGGATCCAGACCGCGCAGAGGGATAAAGTTTTTTTCCGGCAGGGAATCATCAAAATCAGCATTGTTGATATAAGAAAAGTCAACGGGAAAAACATCGTTAAAAATGATTTTCCCCACAGTGGTGAGCAAATATTTTTTACGGCGCACGAAATCGCGGCCCCTAAACCCGGAAACCTTAATGAAAATGCGGGCATGCAGATCGAGATAACCGAGGCTATAAGCGCTTAGAGCTTCCTCAGGATCAATATAGACATGTCCTTCACCCCTGGCGCCCACCTTCTCCAGGGTGAGATAGTAGCAGCCGAGAACCATATCCTGCGTCGGCGTAACCACCGGGCGGCCGTCTTTAGGGTTGAGAATGTTTTGCGCCGCAAGCATGAGCAGCCGTGCTTCTGTCTGTGCTTCTGCGGAAAGCGGTACATGGACTGCCATCTGATCCCCATCAAAGTCGGCATTATAGGCAACACAGACAAGCGGGTGAATCTGAATAGCCCTACCTTCCACCAGTACCGGTTCGAAAGCCTGAATCCCCAGGCGGTGCAGTGTTGGAGCGCGGTTCAGTAGCACGGGATGGTCCTTGATCACCTCTTCAAGAACATCCCAGACCTCGGGGCGGACCTTTTCAACCATCCGTTTGGCACTCTTGATATTGTGTGCCAGCCCGTCATTGACCAGCCGCTTCATCACAAAAGGTTTGAACAGCTCCAGGGCCATCTCTTTGGGCAGTCCGCACTGGTAAAGCTTAAGATCAGGGCCGACAACGATCACAGAACGCCCCGAATAATCAACCCGTTTACCCAGTAGATTCTGGCGGAAGCGTCCCTGTTTCCCCTTAAGCATATCGCTCAACGATTTCAAAGGACGGTTCCCCGGACCTGTCACCGGCCGGCCACGTCTGCCATTATCGATAAGGGCATCTACAGCCTCCTGAAGCATTCTTTTCTCATTACGGACGATAATATCAGGCGCCCCCAGATCAAGAAGCCGTTTTAAGCGATTATTACGGTTTATTACCCGCCGATAAAGATCGTTAAGGTCAGAGGTAGCAAAACGCCCCCCATCAAGCTGGACCATGGGGCGCAGATCGGGCGGGATTACCGGGATCACATCAAGAATCATCCAGGATGGATGATTGCCCGATTGACGAAAAGCCTCGACAACCTCCAGCCTGCGGGTGGCCCGGACTTTTTTCTGACCGCTGCAACTCTTAAGCTCTTCGCGAAGCTCAGCAGCCAGATCATCAGGGCTGATCTCTTCGAGCAGCTTTTTCACCGCTTCAGCGCCCATCTCCGCCTTAAACCCTTTCCCTGCTTTGAAAAGGGGATCATATTTCTCACGGTATTCACGAAATTCCGGTTCTGTAAGCAGCTGTTTTTTACTCAGGATGGTTTCTCCGGGATCGATCACCACATAAGAGGCAAAATAAAGTATCTTCTCCAGGTTGCGGGGGGACATATCCAGAAGAAGACCCATCCGGCTGGGAATCCCCTTAAAGTACCATATATGCGATACCGGAGCAGCCAGCTCAATATGGCCCATCCTCTCCCGGCGCACCTTAGCCCTGGTTACCTCCACCCCACAGCGATCACAGACAATACCGCGGTAACGAACCCGTTTATACTTGCCGCAGTTACATTCCCAGTCTTTCTGGGGACCGAATATTTTTTCGCAAAAAAGCCCCTCACGCTCAGGTTTAAGAGTGCGGTAATTGATTGTTTCCGGCTTCTTCACTTCGCCCCGGGACCAGGCCCTGATTTGCTCAGATGAGGCCAAACCGATCTTCAAGGCATCAAAGCTGTTTACGTCCAAAAAGAAATCGCTCCTTTCGCCGGATTCAAGCGTTGATTAATTATTATACTTACCTATACCGGTCACACAATAAAGGGTGCTCTACTGATCATCTTCGTCGCCATCTTTTTCAGAGGCACTTTCCATCTCTTCAAGCTCATTCAAGGAAATCTCCTCTATCTTTCCCGTCTCTACAGCAGCATAAGAAAGTGAAAGGGGCTCCCCGGAGATTTTTTCTTCATCCTTTTCGACAGATTCTTCGCCGGGCTCGTCGTTTTCCGGCACCGGCTCAGACTCATCATCTTCATCACCGGTTTCATCCTTTTTGACATAAGATTCAAGGTCATCGTCAGGACCTGTTTCCAACCCCTCAATATTTACATCAAGGCGGCGATAGTCCGTTTCATCATCGCCTTCGCGGATCTCAACCTCGCCGGCTTCTTCACTGAGCACTTTTACATCCAGACAAAGGCTTTGCAACTCTTTGACCAACACCTTAAAGGATTCCGGAACACCAGGCTCGGGAATATTCTCCCCTTTTACAATGGCTTCATAAGTTTTGACCCGTCCGATAACATCGTCAGATTTAACGGTTAATATCTCCTGCAAGGTGTATGCGGCTCCATATGCTTCAAGAGCCCAGACCTCCATTTCCCCAAAACGCTGACCGCCGAACTGGGCTTTACCGCCCAGGGGCTGCTGCGTCACCAGCGAATATGGGCCTGTGGAGCGTGCATGAATCTTGTCGTCTACAAGGTGAGCAAGCTTCAACATATAAACATAGCCCACCGTCACCTCGTTATCAAAAGGCTCGCCAGTACGCCCATCATAAAGAATAACTTTGCCGTTTTCCGACAATCCCGCTTCTCTAAAAGCAGCAAAAACGTCATCCTCCACCGCTCCGTCAAATACAGGTGAGGAAATGTAAATCCCCAGCGATTTTGCCGCCATACCTAAATGGGTCTCCAGAACCTGCCCTATATTCATACGGGAAGGAACCCCCAGCGGGTTCAGCACAATTTCAACAGGCGTCCCATCGGGCAAAAAGGGCATATCCTCTTCGGGGAGAACCCGGGCAATAACCCCTTTGTTGCCGTGCCGTCCTGCCATCTTATCACCCTCGGAAATTTTCCGCTTTTGGGCAACATAGACACGCACAAGCTGGTTAACCCCGGGAGATAGTTCATCACCGGCTTCCCGGGTAAAAACTTTTACATCAACAACAATGCCCGACTCGCCATGCGGCACGCGCAGGGATGTATCCCTCACTTCGCGGGCTTTCTCCCCAAAAATCGCACGGAGAAGGCGTTCCTCTGCAGTAAGCTCCGTTTCTCCTTTGGGCGTAACCTTGCCCACAAGGATATCCCCGGAACGCACCTCGGCGCCAACCCTTACAATCCCCTCCACATCAAGGTCGCGCAGGGCATCTTCACCCACATTGGGAATATCGCGGGTAATCTCTTCCGGGCCCAGCTTGGTATCTCGGGCTTCAGATTCGTATTCCTCGATATGAATAGAGGTAAAAACATCATCCTGAACAAGACTTTCACTTAGCAGGATGGCATCCTCATAATTATAGCCTTCCCAGGGAAGAAAAGCGGTAAGCACATTCCGCCCCAGGGCAAGTTCGCCCTGGTTTGTACAGGCACCGTCGGCAAGAACCTCACCTGCTTGGACCTTCTGCCCCCTTGCAACAATAGGATGTTGATTTATACAGGTACCCTGGTTTGAACGCTTGAATTTTTGAAGGGTGTATATATCAAGACCGCTCTCTCCCCGGGTAAAATGGGCCGCCTCAAACCTCTCTCCGGTACGTCCGTTGATCCTGTAGTTCGGGCCCTGGGGATCTCCATCGCGGCGAATAATAATCTCCGTGGATGTAACACGGACCACCTCGCCATCGTCGTGGCAGACGATCACCGCTCCTGAATCATAAGCCACCTTTTTCTCCAGACCTGTCCCCACCAGCGGCGTCTCGGTTTGCAGAAGCGGCACCGCCTGACGCTGCATATTCGCGCCCATCAACGCCCTGTTGGCGTCGTCGTTTTCCAGAAAAGGTATAAGCGCTGTAGCCACACTGACTAGCTGCTTCGGGGAAACGTCCATATAGTCGATCTCTTGGGGCTTGCGCATTACAGTATCATATTGATAACGGCAGGTGATCCGGTTCCCGATGAAACGACCCTCTTCATCCAGCTCTGCGTTAGCCTGGGCAATGACATACTTATCTTCGTCATCGGCCGTTAGATAAACGATCTCTGCAGTAACACGTCCGTCTTTTTTATCGACCTTGCGGTAAGGGGTCTCAATAAAGCCATAATCGTTGATCCGCGCAAAAGTGCTCAGAGAACCGATAAGACCGATGTTCGGCCCTTCCGGCGTTTCAATAGGGCAAACTCTTCCGTAGTGCGAATGATGCACATCGCGAACTTCAAAACCAGCCCGTTCGCGGCTCAACCCGCCGGGGCCGAGAGCACTGAGCCTTCGCTTATGAGTCAGCTCAGCCAGGGGATTTGTCTGGTCCATAAACTGGGACAGCTGGCTGCTGCCGAAAAATTCTTTAATCGAAGCGATCACCGGACGTATGTTGATTAAAGCCTGCGGTGTAATAGCATCAACATCCTGGATGGTCATTCTTTCCCTGACAACACGCTCCATCCTCGACAAACCAATACGAAACTGATTCTGCAGCAGTTCACCAACACCGCGCAAACGGCGGTTGCCAAGATGATCGATATCGTCCTCTTTGCCGATGCCATCCATAAGGTTTAAAATATAGCTCACGGCAGCCACAATATCGGATGGAACCAGATGTTTTGTTTCCAGATCAACCTTACCATTACCTATTATAAGGCTGGTTTCGCCGCGGTGCCTTATCCGGACCCGGAATATCCCCAGTTCTTCCATCTTCCGGGCAGACTCTTCATCAACAACCAGTCCTTCAGCAAAAACCACCTTTCCAGTATGGGGATCGATTAGATCCTCCGCCAGTTCATAATCGACAAGGCAATTGACCATGGAAAACTTTTTATCTACCTTGTAACGTCCCACCTGGGCAAAATCGTAACGTCTGCCGTCAAAAAAAAGCACCTCAAAAAGCGAACGGGCATTATCAATGTTCAGAGGTTCCCCAGGCCTGAGCCGCTTGTATATTTCCAGCAGTCCATTTTCCACGGAGTCGGTATGATCTTTTTCCAGAAGAGCCAGGATCCGGGGATCGTGATCGTATAGTTCGAGTATCTCCTGGTTGCTGCCGTAACCAATAGCCCTGAGGAGAACAGTCACCAGCAACTTACGGGTGCGATCGATCTTGACGTAAATACCGTCATTAACATCAGTCTCAAACTCCAGCCAGGTTCCACGATTGGGTATAATCGTGGCGCTGACCAGCTCTTTGCCTGTGGCTCCCGTGGGATCGGGTTTCTTATTAAAATAGACCCCAGGTGAGCGGACCAGCTGGCTCACAATAACGCGCTCAGCACCATTGATAATGAAGGTGCCGTTTTCAGTCATCTTGGGGAAATCCCCCATGAAGACCTCCTGCTCCTTAACCTCCCCCGTTTCCTGATTGATCAGGCGAACGTTAACCTTAAGGGGAACAGCATAAGTAGCGTCTCTCTCTTTACACTCATCAACAGAATACTTTGGCTCTCCCAGGGTATAATTAAATATCTCCAGCACCAGATTTCCCGTAAAATCCTTTATGGGCGAAATGTCCTTAAAGATTTCCCCAAGGCCCTTCTGAATAAACCAGTCATAAGAGCTGTGCTGGACATCAATTAAGTTTGGAAGATCGAGAACCTCCTGAATACGGGCGTAACTTCGACGTTCTCTCTCGCCAGAAGCAACCTGAATAGACATAAACAGAAATCACTCCCCTAGACCTGGTTGATTGGTTGAATCAAGTCGGAAGCCTGGCCAGAAAAACGAATAGGCATTCTATTATTGTTTCCTTTTGGGCATATAATTATACCGAAGACCAAATAATATGAGTAGCGTCTATACCACTGGACATTTTTAGATACTATCATATTTTAAAAGGGCTGTCAAACATAATTTAATGTTATCGAGGGGAAAACCGAAGAATAGCCGCCCGTCCTGCCGGAACGGGCGGCTGTTACTTTACTTTAGCTCCACCGAACCTCCAGCCTCTTCAATCTTTGTCTTGATCGCTTCGGCCTCATCTTTACTAATTTTTTCCTTCACCGGATTGGGAACGTTATCCACCAACTGTTTCGCCTCTTTAAGGCTCAGCCCGGTGATTTCGCGAACCACCTTTAACACCTGAATCTTCGTATCGCCTGTCCCCGTCAGGACCACATCAAATTCATCTTTTTCTTCTTCCGCAGCCTCAGCCTGGGCTCCGGCAGGAGCAGCTGCAACTGCAAGCGGGGCTGCTGCACTGACTCCAAATTCCTCCTCCAGGGCTTTGACCAGTTCGGATAGCTCTACCACTGTCATCCCCTTGACAATTTCCAGAATCTCGTTCACTTTGGACATACAATCTTCTCCTTTAATAATCATTTTCAATTCAATTTTTACTATGCAGTTTCCTTGAGTCGGCGAACCGCATCAAAAGCATAAACAATCTGGCGGATATTACCATGGAGAACACCCACAAGGCCTGCCAGGGGCGCCTGGAAACCTCCGCATATCCGGGCGAGCAGGACTTCACGCGGCGGTATTTCACCCAACGCCTTGATCTGCAATGGTTCCAGGGACTGCCCCGATAAAAGTCCGCCCTTAATGGAAAGCGCCTCGTGTTCCCGGCTGAACTCAAGAAATACCCGTGCCGCTCCCACAGGATCAGCGGCAGTATAGGCCACCGCAGTGGGACCTTCAAGATAGGCTTCCAGATTTTCAAGGCCAATCTTACGGCAGGCCAGCCTGGTAAGAGTGTTTTTAACCACCCGGTAGTTGCACTGCTCAGCCTTAAGGCGGCGTCGCAGATCCGTAACAGCGGACACATTGAGTCCACGATAGTCGGCAACAATGATCAGCTCCGCTTCTTTAAGCTCCCGGGCTATCTCCCCAATAAATTTTTCTTTTTTCTCTCTGGTAATCATGTGATTCACCTCCTTATCCCCGGTAAGGGACAGTTAATGCTGTCTTGAAACGGTAAATACAAGAGGCTTTCCGTAAAAGGAAAGCCTCATCTTGCGCCTGGATATTAAGACGCCGGCAATTTTCCTCGGCAGGTAGCCCCGGTGGCCATTAAACTTATGTGCCTGCTGTCTACGGAATTACATTCAAATTGTATTCAGCTATTTTAATCAATCAACCCGAACTCTACTTGCCGGGAGCAGCAGCTTTTTGCGGGCTTACCCTGACTCCCGGTCCCATCGTTGAGCTAACACTAATAGATCTCAAGTACTGCCCTTTGGCAGCCGGGGGTTTCGCTTTCAGCAAAGCCTCCATGACACTATAAAAGTTTTCTTGCAACTGCTCCTCCGTAAAAGAGACCTTGCCGATGGGCAGATGGATATTCCCCGCCTTCTCGGTGCGAAATTCCACTTTCCCCGCCTTGATCTCCTCTATGGCCCGGCTGAGATCAAAAGTGACAGTGCCGCTTTTCGGGTTGGGCATCAGCCCGCGCGGACCGAGTATTTTACCTAGCTTGCCCACTGTTCCCATCATATCGGGTGTAGCCACAGCTACATCAAAATCAAGCCAGCCTCCCTGAATCTTCTCAGCCAGCTCTTCTGAGCCTACGATATCAGCTCCGGCCAGTTCTGCCTCCTTTGCCTTATCGCCCTTGGCAAAAACCAGCACCCGTACGCTTTTACCGGTGCCGTGCGGAAGGACCACCGACCCACGGACCTGCTGATCAGCGTGTTTCGGGTTAACTCCCAGACGAACAGCCAGCTCAACAGTCTCATCAAAGGTAGCCTTGCTGCACCCTTTTACCAGTTCAAATGCCTCTTCAGGATCGTACTGTTCTTCGCGATTGATCTTTTGCCTTGATTCCAGATACTTCTTTCCATGGTTTGCCATCTACATTTCCCTCCTGTGGTCCCTTCGGGCACCACGGCCCTCCCACATATATTGATCCCCGAACCGCCTGTAACCAAACTGGCAGTTTATGGTCCGACAGTAATGCCCATACTACGGGCAGTCCCCTCAATGATCCGGGTAGCCGCTTCAAGATCGTCGGTGTTCAAGTCCTCCATCTTGGACCTGGCAATCTCGATAACTCTTGCCCGCGGCACTGTGGCCACCTTAACCCTGTTCGGTTCGCCTGAAGCCTTATCCAACCCGGCTGCCTTTTTCAGAAGCACTGAAGCCGGCGGCGTTTTGGTGATAAAGGTAAATGAACGGTCCTCATAGACTGTAATTTCAACGGGGATGATCAGCCCGGCATCCTTTGATGTCCTCTCATTAAACTCTTTACAAAAGGCCATTATATTCACGGCATGCTGGCCCAAAGCAGGACCTACCGGAGGTGCCGGTGTGGCTTTGCCTGCCGGTATCTGTAACTTGGCCATGCCAATTACCCTTTTTTTTCTTGCCATAAGTACTACCTCCCGGGGCAGGTGCTGCCGCCTAATATTTTTCTACCTGGTGAAAACCGAGTTCAACGGGTGTCTCCCGGCCAAACATGGATACTAATACCTTGACAGTACCCTTTTCCTGGTTAATCTCTTCAACTGTGCCCTCAAAATTTTTGAAGGGCCCGCTGATCACGCGCACCACCTGTCCTACCTCAAAATCTATGCGCGCTTTACCTTCTGCAGCCATGCCCATTCTGCGCATGATCCGGTTTATTTCTTTTTCACTCAGCGAGACCGGTTTGGAACCGGGGCCTACAAAACCGGTTACGCCAGGTGTATTGCGAACCACAGACCATGAATCATCATCCAGGATCATCTCAACCATAACGTAACCCGGGTAAACCTTTTTTTCTACGGTTCTTTTCTGACCGCCTTTGCTGGTAATCTCCTTTTCCGTTGGGACCAGAATTCTGAAAATGCGGTCTTTCATATTCATCGACTCTACGCGGCGGTTAAGATTGGTTTCAACCCTGTTTTCATAGCCAGCATAGGTATGAATAACATACCATTTTTTGTCCTCATTTTCCGTTTCCCTTTGTGCATCAATATCCATGGAAAAAGGAGAGCCAGGAAGCCTCTCCAACATCTCACTCCTTCAGCAAATTAGGTCTCCCGTTAGCGATTGATCACTAACCGTAAAACTGCCAAAAAAATAGTGTCCAGTCCCCAAAAGAGCACCCCAAAAAGCAATACGGCAAATACAACTACTCCCGTATAAACAAAGAATTCTCTCCTGCTGGGCCATTGGACTTTTTTTAGCTCCATCCGTACCTCGCGCAGGTATTTTACCAGCCTATTGATCAGTTTCATAAAAAATAACCCTTCCTAAACTAAAGACCACGGTCTTTCGCATAAATTCCTACTTTGTTTCTTTATGCAGCGTATGCGCTTTACAGCGAGAGCAGTACTTTTTCATCTCAAGTCTTTCAGGATTATTTTTCTTATTCTTCCGGCTGCTATAATTTCGTTCCTGGCACTGCGAACAGGCCATGTGTATCGTTACGCGCATCTGATCCACCTTCCATATCCATGCATCCCAATCTACCACAAATCCCGCAGGCCTGTCAATAAAAATTCAGGCCTCTATACATAATAAAAGGGCGGGTGGCTAATCCCCCGCCCCGCGGATTTCTAATTACTACTCCATGACTTCGGTGACCACGCCGGCGCCCACTGTGCGGCCCCCTTCGCGAATGGCGAAGCGCAAGCCCGTCTCAATAGCTACAGGAGTGATCAGCTCAATACTCATATTGATGTCATCTCCAGGCATGACCATCTCCACACCGTCCGGGAGGGTAACATTGCCGGTAACATCTGTTGTACGCACATAAAACTGGGGACGGTAACCCTGGAAGAAAGGCGTATGGCGACCACCCTCCTCTTTCTTTAAAACATAAACCTGGGCTTTGAAACTCGTCAAAGGTTTGATGCTGCCGGGCTTCGCCAGAACCTGGCCCCGCTCCACAGAATCACGGTCAATACCGCGAAGAAGCACGCCAACATTGTCACCAGCCTCAGCCTCATCCAAAATCTTGCGGAACATCTCCACACCGGTGGCAACAGTCTTCCGCGAACGCTCATCAAAACCAACAATCTCAACCTCATCACCGGTCTTGATCATCCCACGGTCAACCCGCCCGGTAACTACCGTGCCGCGGCCGGTAATGGAGAAAACATCCTCAATGGGCATCAGAAAAGGCTTATCCTTATCCCGCTCAGGAAGAGGGATGTAACTGTCTACCGCATCCATAAGCTCCCATATAGTAGCGCAGACCTCGCAATCACGCGAACCACAACCGCACTCCAGAGCCTTAAGCGCCGAACCGGTAACAATAGGAGTGTCATCGCCAGGAAAATCATACTCGGAAAGAAGATCCCTGACCTCCATCTCCACCAGCTCCAAAAGCTCGGGATCATCAACCATATCGGCCTTGTTCAAAAATACAACAATATAAGGCACCTCAACCTGGCGCGAAAGCAAAATGTGCTCCCGCGTCTGAGGCATGGGACCATCAGCCGCAGAAACAACAAGAATGGCCCCGTCCATCTGCGCCGCTCCGGTAATCATGTTCTTCACATAGTCGGCATGACCAGGACAGTCCACATGAGCATAATGACGATTGTCAGTCTCATACTCCACATGAGCCGTGGCAATGGTAATCCCCCGCTCCTTCTCCTCAGGAGCCTTGTCAATCTGCTCAAAGGTGGTCTTCTCCGCAAACCCCGCACTGGATAAACAGGACGTAATCGCCGCCGTCAAAGTGGTCTTGCCATGGTCAACATGACCAATGGTCCCAATGTTCACATGGGGCTTGGTCCGCTCATACTTTTTCTTCGCCAATTCGGCACCTCCTCCATAGGTAAAAAGCAAAAACAAACAGTATAAATGCTTACCTTTACCTTATTATGCCACAATTAAACAAAAAAATATAGATGGTGGCGGCGCAGGGACTCGAACCCCGGACACTGCGGGTATGAACCGCATGCTCTAGCCAGCTGAGCTACGCCGCCGCCATGGAGCTCACGACCGGATTCGAACCGGTGGCCTTATCCTTACCAAGGATACGCTCTGCCGCCTGAGCTACGTGAGCAGCTTTTAGTATATAAAGGAAACCGCAATTTAGCGATTTCCTGTAAATGGTTGCGGGGGCAGGATTTGAACCTGCGACCTCCGGGTTATGAGCCCGACGAGCTACCTGACTGCTCCACCCCGCGGCGTATATGGAGCGGGTGATGGGAATCGAACCCACGCTACCAGCTTGGGAAGCTGGCGCTCTGCCATTGAGCTACACCCGCGTAAAGCACCTAGAGATTATACACGCCCCTCGGAAAAATGTCAAATCATAAAACCTGGGGCAATTTTTTACCCTTTCCGCACTTCCAGATAACGTTCCAGTTTGCGTTTTACCCGCTGCAATGCGTTGTCAATGGACTTCACATGCCGCTCAAGATCCTCCGCTATCTCCTGATATGACTTACCCTCCAGATATAGAGTCAAAACCTTCCATTCAAGATCGCTTAAAATTTCGCCCATCTTGTATTCGATATCATTATATTCTTCCCGGTTAATCATCAACTCTTCAGGATCGGTAATTTTGGTGCCGGATAAAACATCTAGCAGCGTTCTGTCCGAATCCTCATCGTAGATGGGCTTGTTCAGCGACACATATGAATTGAGCGGAATGTGCTTCTGCCGGGTAGCTGTCTTGATAGCTGTGATAATCTGACGGGTGATGCATAGCTCGGCAAAAGCCCGGAAAGATGAGAGCTTGTCCCCCCGAAAGTCACGGATGGCCTTGTAAAGACCAATCATCCCCTCCTGAATAATATCCTCACGATCGGCGCCAATGAGAAAATAGGACCTTGCCTTAGCTTTCACAAAATTCTTATATTTATTGATCAAGAACTCCAGGGCAATGGTGTCACCGTCTTTAGCCTCGTTTACAATATCCTCGTCACTTCTAAATTCCAGTTCCACATAAATCTTGCTGTTCCCCTTTGCTTCATGGGCTAAAGATCTCAAATAGATCGCCTCCGTTGGGCTGATATTATGGAGGAAAAGCTCTGATGATGCAGTAATTATAGCGCAAAGCTCCAGTAGGGTCAAGTCTTTTCAGCCACCAGTGTTCAGAACAACTCACCCTGGTGTCTCACTCTCAATCCTTAAACATCCGTCGAATACAGCCAGCAAATCGCCAGGGATCGGCAATTTATTCCCCTGGTGTTCTATTAACCCAATCTTCCCTCTGTGCAGCTGCAGCATAGATGATCACCGCTCCAGCCACGGCAGCATTGAGCGATCCTACCGAGCCACGCATGGGTATAAAAATGATGCCATCGCACCTGTCCCGGAGCAAACGGGAAAGTCCTTTCCCCTCCGAACCGACCACCAGTGCAAATGGGCCTCTGTAATTCACCCTATAGTAAGGCAGTGTGCCCCCGGCTTCGGCACCGTAAATCCAGAAGCCTTCATCTTTAAGCTGCTGAATTGCATTAACAAGGTTTACCACCCGCGCCACCGGCAGCCGCCCGGCCGCACCGGCTGCCACCTTGCGTACAGCCGGTGTTATTTTTACGCTGCGATCTTCAGGAATAATTACCCCGTGCATCCCTGCAGCATCGGCTGTCCGCAGCAGCGAACCGAAATTCTGCGGATCCTGCAGGTGATCCAAAATGACCAAAAAGGGATCTTTAGTAACCGCCTTTAACCGTTCCAGCAGTTCCCTAAGGCTAAGATAGGAAAAGGGAGGAGCCAGTGCAGCCACACCCTGGTGATTGCCACCTCCTGCAAGACTATCCAGCTCTTCCCGCGGAATTATCCTCAGAGGCAGTCCTTGCTGCCGTGCTTTCCTTGAAATCATATTGATGGTCTTCCCTTTTTGTCCCGCCACCATATAAACCTTATACAAATTGCCCTGAAGAAGCTCTTCCAGCACCGGCTGGCGGCCAATGATGAGTTCTCCTTCACCAGGCACCTCAGTCTTTTTTATTTTCTTCATTTTTACCCTGCAGCCGCCCGCAGCTCATATCGCCCTCAGGACACATTTTTTCTGTTATACAGGGCGGACCGGCCACCTTGAACAAGTCCGGCTCCACCCTGCGTACCTCTTCGAGCATTATTTCAGCCAGCCTGCGGATCTCCCACTGGGCTCTGCGGCAGCACCGCACCCGAAAGAAATGGAGCAGGCTGCGTGCATTCATAGTCACCACCAGCTTTGTTTCGCAGGCATTGGGCAGAATGTAGCGCGCATCTTCACGCGGTACCACCTTGCAAAGCCTGGCATAGCAGCTTCGAATCGATTCGATCTGAGCTTCGAATATCTTCTTTGCTTCGGGATCCTTTTCTATAGAAGGAGGCATAATCCAGGTGAACTCTTTCTCATCAACGTAACGCTGGGATTTCTGTGAATAAGAAGCGATACGATGACGAACAAGCTGGTGCGAAAGCGCCCGGCTGACACCGTCAACAGCAAAGGTGAAGGAGGCATGCTCCAGCGGCGATTGATGCCCCAGCTCAATAAGCTTTTCGACAAAAGAATTTTTTTTCTCCGGAGACATGCCCCGGGCAATTTCAGCAGCCGAAGCGGAGGAATAACAAAGTCTCGCAGCAGCGGCAACGGTAAGCCCGGGACTGGAAGTCCAGGCGATCAGTTCAACGTGCATTATTTATTCATCACCTTCCCATGGTCTGCCGCCGCTATGCGGCCAGGACCTGACAAATTGACCTCAATTACCCCGTTTGCGCTTCCAACGAACGCCCTGGGGGGTATCCTCCAGAATGATCCCCCGCTCCATTAACTCTCCACGAATCCCATCCGCAGTAGCCCAATCTTTTTCGCGGCGAGCTTCTTCGCGTCTGGCGATCATAAGCTGCAGCTCTTCGTCAAGTGAAAGAGACTGCCTTATCTCCAGTATATCAAAAAGTTCATTTGTTTCGTTATAAAATGCCAGGAGCTGCTCCAACACCTGCCGCTGATGAAAAGTTTTTTGCAGATAGATATTGCCTTCCCTGGCCAGTTCAAAAAGTACTGCAATGGCACCGGCTGTGTTAAAGTCATCATCCATAGCCTCTACAAATCTTTCACGAGCCTCCGAAATAATCGATAATAATCTTTCCTGGTGTTCGGAAACTGAAGGAAGATCCCTGAGCAAAGCCGCGTTTAGATTGTCCAGGAATTCCTGAAGCCTTTCCCTTCCGGAACGGGCTTGCGCAATGAGTTCACGGCTGAAATTAAGTGGACTGCGATAGTGAGCCGACAATATAAAGAAGCGGAGATCAAGCGGATTATATTCATCAAGAAGATGTCGCACTGTAAGCACATTTCCCAGGGACTTCGACATTTTTTCCTCTTCAATATTCAGGTAACCTGCATGAAGCCAGTAGCGGGAAAAGATTTTTCCGGTAGCTCCGGTGCTCTGGGCAATTTCATTTTCATGGTGAGGAAAAATCAAGTCCGCACCACCGGCATGAATATCGATAGTTTCACCAAGATAGTGCATAGCCATAGAGGAGCATTCAATATGCCATCCCGGTCTACCCTTGCCCCAGGGGCTTTCCCAGGCTGGTTCTCCCGGTTTGTATTTTTTCCAGAGCACAAAATCAAGGGGGGCTTTTTTAAGCTCACCAGGTTCGACACGGGCACCGGCCATGAGATCGGCGGGCGTCTGGTGTGAAAGCTGTCCGTAACCGTCATACGCTCCGGCAGAAAAATAGACATCGCCGCCGGAAGCATAAGCCAGCCCACGTTTTTCAAGACGCTTGATTAGCTCAATGATAGGCCCGATATGTTCTGTGGCCTTCGGCTGCAGGTCCGCTGCTCGGACCCGTAAACCGGCGGTGTCTGTTTCATATGCGTCGATAAATTTATCAGCCAGTTCAGCGACACTGATGCCTTCTTCCGCAGCCCTCTTGATCATCTTGTCATCGATGTCAGTATAATTTTGAACCAGTTTTACGCTGTATCCCCTGTAGTTTAGATAGCGCCGGATAACATCAAATACAATGAATACGCGGGCATTGCCAATGTGAATATAATCGTAGACAGTGGGGCCACAGACATAAAATTTCACCTCCGGCGGATGCAGGGGCTTTAATTCTTCTTTACACCTGGTCAGGGTATTGTAAAGCTTTACAGCCATGGCATTTAACCCCCTTTATTGTTTTTTCCGTATTAAGGCAGCCTGCTTGCAGATCCTCTATATAATCTTTCCTGGAAAAAATAAAACCGTCTCCTGTGCCTGCTCTGGCGCAGAGACGGCCTGAACCGCGGTTCCACCCTGTTTGGACAAATGTTTAATCCCACTCGACCCCTTTAACGGAGGGTTCCGAAAGCCGCTACTTTTTTCACAGCTCCTGCTCAGGGGTGCATTTCCGCCGGATCCGCCGCCAAAGCCCCTTCCAGCCGGCGAGGCTTCTCTCTGGGGGGCGCAACTGGTTTACTCTCCCCTTCACTGCATTTAACAGTATAACTCGTCCGTAATATTCAGAAGTATTATATACGTAAATTAAGCAAATTGTCAACTCATATTTACCCATAATTTGACAATACTGTCGGGTTTTCTACCACAGACTAATTTCTATTTTTTGTACTTCCCAAGGCAATCAAATATTTATCTGCGCCTTATCGCCAGAAAATAGGGCAGTAACCCCCATATATGGAACAGATCCCCTGTCATCCCCAATAAGAGCAAAGCTAGAGACAAATTCAAGAAGCGGGCAATACCTTGCAAATATAAGTGGAGAATCTACAGGGCAGGGCCGGGGAAGGCGGGCAGACAAAGTAAACGCAACCCTTCTCCAAAGTCCCGGTTGCGTTTACTTTGTCGACTAGCCCAGGGCCGGGGAACGCATCCGGGAGGAAACCAACCGGTTGACACCATTATCAGGAATCGTTATAATATTTCTAGAAGAGCACACAAAGCCAGGCATCCTCCAGATCCGATATGGGGAGGAAATGGTATTGTCCAAATCGATGCAGAAACACTGCATAATCTGCGGGCGCGTTTTTGAAATCGCTGTTCTGGAGGAATATTCTCTATTGGAGGATGGCCTCCCGGGTCCGCCCATGCAGAGCAGTTCTATCTGCCCCATCTGTGAAGCAAGAATTAAAAAAGAAGCAGGGGATACACAAAAAGATCCCAAGCCAATGTAGAAACTGGCTTGCCGTCTGGTAAAAATCCCACCTACAAGAGGTGGGACTTTTAATGCCAGCAACCTGATCCGATACGCTTTAAATATCTTTCCTTAAAATCCATCCTGATCGTTTACGATTCTTTATTTCTCATTACCTGTAGCTTTCAACCTTGCCAAGCTTCTCATCAAAGCTGCTTCCGCCCGGGCTACATCCAGCCCCGGAGGACGCTCCCGAAGGCGCTTTTCCGCCCTCTCCCTGGCCTGGCGGGCTCTTTCAATATCTATTTCAGAAGCAAGCTCAGCCGTATCTGCCAGGATAATTGCCCTGTTTGGGCCTGCTTCCATGAAGCCTCCTGACACAGCCAGCCGTTCCGTCTTACCACCAGCCATACAATACTGAATAACGCCAGGCTTCAAGGTAGTCAGGAGGGGGGTATGCCGGGGAAGGATTCCCAGATAGCCTTCTGCTCCCGGTGCAATAACGCTTTCCACTTCTTCTTTCAATATTTTCCTCTCAGGAGTGACAACCTCGAATATTACCGGGCTCATTGGAGCAGCTCCTGTCCTTTTTTAACTGCTTCTTCAATATTGCCTACCATGTAAAAAGCTTGCTCCGGAAGGGCATCATAGCGCCCCTCAAGGATCTCTTTAAACCCTTTAAGGGTTTCATTCAAAGGAACATATACCCCCGCTCTGCCGGTAAAGGCTTCCGCAACGTGGAAGGGCTGCGAAAGGAAACGCTGAATTTTACGGGCCCTGGCCACGATCTGCTTATCCTCATCCGAAAGCTCCTCAATGCCTAAAATAGCGATGATATCCTGGAGCTCTTTATAACGCTGCAAAATACTCTGGACACCCCGGCCGATCTCATAATGCTCTTCACCAACAATCAAAGGATCAAGGAGCCTCGATGTGGAGTCAAGGGGATCTACTGCCGGATAGATGCCCAGCTCAACGAGCTGCCTTGAGAGAACTATTGTTCCATCAAGATGAGCAAAAGTTGTCGCCGGTGCCGGGTCAGTAAGGTCATCGGCAGGGACATAAATAGCCTGAACGGAGGTGATAGAACCGCTCCTGGTAGAGGTAATCCTCTCCTGCAGGTTACCCATCTCAGTAGCCAGTGTGGGCTGGTATCCCACCGCTGAAGGCATGCGGCCCAGCAAAGCCGAAACCTCGGAGCCTGCCTGAACAAAACGGAATATATTGTCAATAAAGAGAAGAACATCCCGACCGCCTTTGTCCCGGAGATACTCTGCCACAGTCAGCCCCGTTAACCCCACCCGCAGGCGCGCCCCGGGAGGTTCATTCATCTGGCCGAATACAAGGACTGTTCTATCGAGAACTCCCGACTCAATCATCTCCAGGTAAAGCTCGTTGCCCTCCCTGGTTCTCTCGCCCACACCGGCAAAAACGGAGTTGCCCCCATGTTCGTAGGCCACATTGCGGATCAATTCCATGATCAGAACTGTCTTCCCGACGCCGGCACCTCCGAAGAGCCCCATCTTCCCTCCCTTGGGAAGGGGAGCCAGAAGATCTAAAACCTTAAGACCCGTCGGTAGGATCTCCCTGGAAGGTTCCAGCTCTTCAAAAGACGGAGGATCGCGGTGTATAGGCCACCACTCTTCCGCATCGAGGGGTCCTTTTTCATCAATGGGCTCACCTATTACATTGAACAGCCTCCCCAGTGTACCGGGACCAACGGGAACCTTAATAGGAGAGCCTGTATCTTTAACCTTCATACCCGCCTGCAGTCCGTCGGTAGAAGCAAGGGCTACGCAACGAACCATATTATTACCAAGGTGCTGCATAACCTCCATGGTCAGGTTAATCTTGTTCTCTTTGATAATAACGGCGCTGTACAAGTCAGGCAGATTTCCTTCAAGAAATTCAACATCAACAACAGGCCCTATAACTTGCACAATCTTTCCTTCATTCATGAAAACAATATCCCTCCTTTAAATGTGGGCTTTCAAAGCTTCCGCACCTGTTGCTATTTCAACGATCTCTGTGGTAATAGCAGCCTGGCGGGCCTTGTTGAAGGACAGGGTTAGCTGTTCAATCACTTCGCCGGCATTACTGGTAGCACTTTCCATAGCCACCATTCTGGCGCTATGTTCGCTGGCCTTAGCCTCCAGAAGAGCTTGAAAAACCCGCATTTCGCAATATCGAGGTAAAATAGTCTCCAACATGCTCCTTGGTTCCGGTTCATAGATATAATCAACCTCTTCGGTTGTTTTTATTTTAGGTGTCATAACAGGTAGAAATTTTTCGATCTGGATCTCGTGGCGCAGAGCTGATTGGAAACGGGCATAGATGAGATTAACCTCATCCAGCTCCCCCGTCAGGTAAAGCTCCATCAACTGACGGGCCAGTTCCCGGGCCTGGATCAGGTCTGGCTCATCTTCAACAACTTCATAATGCTGCAACACCTCAACCGGCCTTTTCAGGAAATGGCGTGCACCCTTGCCGCCTACAGGCACAAGAGCAACGGGATGCTCCTCCTTTTTCAGACAATCCATGGTTAAATTGATCAGATTGGTGTTATAGGCTCCGGCAAGCCCCCGGTCTCCGGTAATCAATACATACCCGACCCTGTTAATATCCCTGGGAGCCAGCAGCGAAATTTCCCGAACCTGGGGCGCCAGGGCCAGGCGGCCGACAACTTCGGCCACTTTATAAGCATAGGGGCGTGAAGCCCAGACCTGACTTTGGACCCGGCGCAGCTTGGAGGCAGCCACCATCTTCATCGCCCTCGTCACATGCTGAATATTACCAATGGCCTGGATGCGTCGTTTTATATCCCTAATATTGGCCATGGATTCCACCGCCTTTATTCTCCGCTATTCGGATTCCTGACATCACCACAATCAAGGGGAAACCTCGACCTCGCCTGCTGGAGCAAACCTCTCTTTAAATTCCAAAATAGTCTTTTTAAGATCCTCCTGCATCTCGTCATCCAGGGCTTTTGTTTCCCGTATATTCTTAAGAATATGAGGGTGGCTGCTGTGTAAAAAGCGGATATACTCCTGCTCAAAGGTCTTGACCCTTTCTACAGGCAGATCGTCCAAATATCTATTTACCCCGGCAAATATAACAGCAATCTGTTCTTCTACTGGCATGGGCTTGTACTGAACCTGCTTAAGCAACTCCATCATCCGCTCTCCCTGGGTGAGCCTGGCCTGTGTGGATTTATCCAGATCTGTGCCAAACTGGGCAAAAGCAGCCAGCTCCTGGTACTGGGCCAGATCAAGGCGCAGGTGCCCGGCAACTTGCTTCATAGCCGTCAGCTGGGCTGCGCCGCCAACGCGGGAAACGGAAAGGCCTACGTTAACAGCCGGACGCTGGCCAGCGTAAAATAGATCAGATTCCAGGTAGATCTGGCCGTCGGTAATTGATATAACATTCGTCGGAATGTAAGCAGAAACGTCTCCAGCCTGGGTTTCGATTATTGGCAATGCAGTAAGTGATCCCCCGCCAAAAGATTCGTGCAGACACACCGCCCTCTCCAGTAAACGGGAGTGCAGGTAAAATATGTCCCCAGGATAAGCTTCCCTGCCGGGAGGTCTCCTGAGAAGAAGTGACAGTTCACGATAAGCCACTGCATGTTTTGACAGGTCGTCGTATATAAGAAGAACATCCCTGTTTTGCTCGTACATGAAATATTCGCCCATGGCACACCCCGCATAAGGAGCCATATAGAGCAGGGGAGCCGCTTCACCGGCGTTGGCCACTACCACGGTAGTATAGTCCATAGCTCCTGTTTCTTCGAACCTTTGAATGACTCCGGCAACAGTAGAAGCTTTCTGCCCGATGGCAACATAAATGCAGAGTACATCCTCATCCTTCTGGTTAATAATGGTATCCACCGCTATGGCTGTTTTTCCAGTCTGGCGATCCCCAATAATCAGTTCCCGCTGCCCCCGCCCGATGGGGATCATGGTATCAATGGCTTTGATCCCTGTTTGCAACGGTACATTAACCGGCTGGCGCTGGATCACTCCGGGGGCTTGAAACTCTGCCGGCCGGTACGTATCAGTGTTGATCGGTCCCTTACCATCCAGGGGAACTCCTACGGGGTTAACCACTCTTCCGATGAGTGCATCCCCGCCCGGCACCTCCATAATCCGGGAGGTCCGTTTCACTTCATCCCCTTCTTTAATATGCAGGTATGGACCTAAAATTACCGCTCCTACATTATCTTCTTCCAGGTTTAAGGCCATGCCGAAAACCCCCCCGGGAAATTCCAGGAGTTCGCCGGCCATGACATGTTCCAGCTGGACACGGGCTATTCCGTCACCCACATAGGTAACAACACCCTTGTTTTCTATTTCTATCTCCAGCTCATAGCTTTCTATCTGTTGCATCAAGATGCTGGTAATCTCTTCAATTTTGCTATCCAAACCCCGATCACCCCTTTACATCAGCTTGATCATAGCGCATGTCAAACTGTTTTTAAGTGGTCGCCCAGGAGATCCAGCTTGCGCTTCGCACTGGCATCTATGACCCGATCTTCCCAACGCAGAACCATTCCCCCCAGTATCCGGGGATCAATTTTTATCTCCAGGCGGACTTTTCTCCCCACAACCTGGGCCAGCCTCTTTTTGAGTTCAGATTCAAGGTCAGGGGTAATACCAGAGGCTAGTGTTACCTCAACAGGCTCGACATCTTTATCCTCATCCAGAAGGCGCTGATACTCTGGAACAATGGATAGGATCATCTCTTCTCTTTCCCTGATCAGCAATCGGGGAAGAAGCTTCTTTAAAGCCATCTCTTTTTCCTGAGGAGAGATGAGATCTTTCTGAAAAATATCCTGAATCTCAGCGTCTTCCTCCATTCTCCTTTTTAAAGAAAGCAGCTTTTCTCCCAGTTCCTCTGCCTGCCCTATTTTACGAGCTTCAGTAAAAAGGGCTTCTGCATAAACCCGGGCTACCCTGTCTTGACTCACTGTAACCTTTCCACCTCCGACAGAGCTTCTTTAATCAGATGCTCCTGGTCATTTGGGGTAAGGGTGCGTGCCATAACCTTGCCTGCAGTCATCACCACAAGGTCAGCCGCCTGTCTGCGAATGTCTGCCAGGGCTGCTCTTTTCTCTCTTTCTATCTCCATTCGGGCCTGTTCCATAACCTGGCCGGCTTCCTCCCTGGCCTGTGTCACCAGTTCTGTACGTGTGGTCTCAGCCATTTTGGTGGTCTTCTCCAGAATAGCCTGAGCCTCCTGATGTGCTTCATCTATCTTGTGCTGATAATTGGACAATATCTTTTCTGCCTCTTCTTTGGCGGAGGCTGCTTTTTTCAAATCACCTTCAATAGTTTCTTCCCTGTTGGCAAAATTTTGCGAAAGCGGTTTCCAAAGGATGAAGTAAAGCAAGCCCAGGACCACCGCAACATTAACGGCTTGAAACAAAAAGGTCCAAACATTGAAACTCAAAGCATCAAAGATAGCTCCCATAACGTCACCCCCTTGTTATTTTGGGATCGGGCGGATAAATATAGAGTTGCATTTATCCGCCCCCGTGAACTTAAACAATTTTAGTCCATAGAAGGATAGCGATCACAAAGGAGAAGAGGGTCAACGCTTCAATAAAAGCCAGAGCCAGAATCAGGGTGGTCCGGATATCTCCCGCAGCCTCAGGCTGCCTGGCAGTACCCTCCATAGCCGCCCTCGAAGCCATTCCTTGACCAATAGCGGAGCCAAAAGCAGCCAGCGCAACGGCCAACGCAGCCCCCAAATAAGCCAATCCTGTCATCATTACCTACCTCCTAAAGCTTTTTTTAGTGTCCCTGGACAAGGCTGGATATATATATCGCTGTCAGCAATGAAAAAACCAGGGCTTGAATGAGGCCCATAATCACTCCCAACAATTGTACCGGAACTGGCACGACAAGGGGAATCATCATGAACAACACCGCAACCACCGTTTTTTCACCAAACATATTCGCAAAAAGACGGAGTGAAAGCGATACCGGCTTAACCAGCTCTTCAATAACATTTAAAGGAAACAAGAAGGGATTAGGCTGGAAAAAGTGTTTAATGTAACCTATGATCCCTTGCTTCTTGATACCGATGAGCTGAACCAGAATAATCGTAACCACTGCAAAGCTGACTGTAGTGGAAAGATCAGTCGTTGGCGGCCTCATTCCCGGAATAATCCAAGCAAGATTTAAAAACAGGATAAACACAAAAAGTGTACCCACCAGCGGAAGATATTTCTTTCCTTCCTTCCCCATGTTGTCCTCCAGGAGATCATGAAAAAATTCTGCCAGCATTTCCAGCAGATGCTGGCCCCCCCTGGGAACGACGCTTAATTTCCTGGTAAGAAAATAAGCCAGGGGCAGAAGGATGGCCATGATCACCCAGGTGTTAACCACGGTAGAGTAAATGGGGATGGAACCCAGGTAAAACACAACCGAAGGCTGAACATGCTCCAATACCTCCTGTAAAGCTTCAAAACCCAATTAAACTATTCCTCCTTTCCTTAAAATAATCATAAATGATTGACCCATGTATGTCATTACCTGAGTAAGAAGGCCGGTTAAAACACCAAATAGAAAAGACTCGCCACCCAATATGGAAAGGCCTAACAGAGTGAATATAATGAGCATCCTGATGAGTGAACGAATCATGAATCTGACAGTGGCTTTTTGAGGGGAAACACCCTCCGGGTTGGTGACAGCGATCATCTGCCATCGATAGAGCAGCCAGGCCACAAAAGCAGACAGGGCTACCCCCAGAGCATATATCCTGTAGCCCAACAACAATGCAACAATAGCAATGCCTGCACCCAGTATGATCATTGTTATTTCTGTTGCATTCATCCTGCTATCTTGACCAGCTATCATTTATATTACCGCTTTCCCTTTCTTACTACAACCTCTAGATGTTATGCCCTATGGCTGCTCCTTTTCTTTAATTTGACAATGGTTCATTGTTTCTTTATGTTGTTTCTCTTCTTGCAGCTTTTGAGCTTTTTCTATTTCAGCTAATTTTGATAATTCGCTCCATAAGTTATAAAATCCTGCTCCGATCCCTAAAAAAATGCATAATAACAAAAAAAGAGGGGATGTACCCATTCGCCGGTCAAGCCAATCCCCACCGAAAACCCCCAGTAGTATGGCCAAAGTCATGGAAATTCCGATGGAAAAAGCCAAATTTAAGTAACGCGCATATTTTGTCCAGTTTTTTTTATTGGCCATCCATTATAATCTCCCTCGGATAAAGCTGTACTTAACACACAACAGTACATTTTAATTTCCTATTCCTCATTTTTCACTACCACTTTGCCGGAAAAACGTTGCAATCCCGCCCGGAGAAACATCCCCACGGGGGGGACAATAAAAAATGGTCAATAAGTTCAGGTGACAAAGGGGGGCATCCTCCCTGCTTAAGGAACAAGCCTCATCAATACCGCCGCTTGAGCCGCAATTGCTTCGCCCCGTCCACACACCCCAAGCCCCTCTGTTGTAGTAGCTTTTACCGAGACAGCACCTTCTGAAAGATCCAGTAAAGAAGCAATGTTATTCTTCATCTCCTCGACAAAGGGGGACATCGGGGGAGCCTGGGCAATTATCACCATATCTGCATTTACTACAGAGAAGCACCTTTCCCCGACAATTTTTTTTACTTCACCCAGAAGTTTCAGACTTGATATCTTTCGGTAACGGTTATCATCAGGGGGAAAGTGGTAACCGATATCTCGCAGCCCCGCTCCTCCAAGCATGGCATCCATGAGCGCATGAAGAAGCACATCCGCATCGGAATGTCCTTCCAGGCCGCGCTCAAAGGGTATAGTCACTCCGCCAATTATAAGCGGAATGCCTTTGCTTAATCGATGCAGATCGAAACCAATACCGACACGAAACAGCTCTACCGCCCCCTTTTAACGAGAGCTCCGGCAAAAAGAAGATCCAGGGGATGGGTTATCTTGATATTCGCCGGGCTGCCAGCTACAGCACAGATCTTTTCTCCCAACAGTTCCAGCAGGTAGGCATCGTCAGTAGCCTCAATTCCGAGGATTTGTGCTTTACGGTAGGCTTCGATGATAAGATCGCGGCGAAACACTTGAGGGGTTTGCACATGGCGCACATTTTCACGAGAAATGGTACGGTTGATCATACCGCTGATAGAGATCTCTTTCAGCGTATCTGTAACAGGAATCACCGGAACAGCGGCGCCCCACTTGGAGGCCGCTTTAAGAAGCTCTTCAAAGAGTCCGGAGCTCAGAAAGGGGCGGACCCCGTCATGGATGCTGACCATCTCCATCCCGGAAGATATTTCTTGAAGCCCATGAAGGACAGAATCCTGCCGCCGTTTTCCACCTTCAACAAAGGTTATTTTCTCAAGAGAACAAAAGGGCTTTACCGTATCACGGGCAAAGCCTCTATCACCGGGTGGAACTACAACAATGATCTGGCTCACAGCCCGATGGCGGACAAAAAAATCCAGAGACCGGGCCAGAATGGGAATCCCTTCAAGCATGAGATACTGTTTCTTGATTTCGCCGCCCATGCGCTGACCCTGCCCTGAAGCGGCTATCAATGCGGCAACCTTCATTATCTTACTCCAGATACCTTTTCAACTGAACTTTTTGGTTTGGCAAAAATCATGCGACCCGCCGCTGTTTGTAAAACACTGGTGACAAGAACATCTATAGTTTCACCGATATGGCGCTTACCACCCTCAACAACAACCATGGTGCCATCCTCAAGATAGGCCACTCCCTGGCCTGATTCCTTGCCGTCCTTAATAATCTGAGCCGTCATCTCTTCTCCTGGAAGAACCACAGGTTTCACCGCATTGGCCAGTTCATTGATGTTTAATACTGTAATACCCTGCAGTTCACAGACCTTGTTTAAATTAAAATCATTAGTAATAATTTTACCGTTAAGCACCTTTGCAAGGCGGACCAGTTTGCTGTCCACCTCGGCAAGCTCTTCAAAGTCACCTTCATATATTTGCACAGGTATATCCATCTCTTTTTGGATCTTGTTAAGGATATCAAGCCCGCGCCGCCCACGGTTGCGTTTAAGCAAGTCGGGCGAGTCGGCGATATGTCGGAGCTCTTCTAGAACAAAACCGGCCACAACAATTATCCCTTCCAAAAAACCGGTCTTGCAGATATCTACAATCCTTCCGTCAATAATTGCACTGGTATCAAGAATTTTAAAGGTTTCATTGTCCGCCGCAACAGCAGCACGAGAATTCCGATTAAAAAAAGAGGTTATAAAGGCAAACTCCTCTTTACGATTAAAGATAAAGCGCACTCCAATTAAAACAAGTAACAGAATGACCACAGGAGCAATGTAGACGCCAGCGTGGGGGATTTTGTAGATAGGATAGCTGATAAGCAAACCGAGGACCAAAGTTATTATCATGCTGACAACTACAAGAATAATATCTTGAGTCGGTATTACCTTTAATCTGTTTTCACACCAATCCAAAAATCGCCGGCATGTACTGATAAATGGAGGAGTAATAAAATAAAAGAGCAACCCAAATAGGCCGCCGCCAACAGCGGAATAACCCCAGGGCGAAAATGGCATTGCAGGGCTGCCGATCACGGCAATAACACCCGGCCCGGCATAATTAAACAAAAGAGCACCAGTGACAATACCCAGAATCGTACCCAGGACCCGTAAAACTTTTTGTACCATGTTATCACCTCCTATACTGAACAGATGATAGCAATCCTTAAGAGCTTGAAATAGTTTTTACGTAATAATAATTATAACGTATAGTTTTAACTATAATCAAGCCGGATTATACATAGTATTGTTTTCAGGAGGTGAGAAAAGATGGGGTGGTTAACCTGGATAATCCTCAAAAATTCCATCTAGGGCGTTGAGGATTTCGGTCTGGTCAATGCCCTGGACAAGAAGCAGTTCGCTAATCAAAATTTGCCTGGCGCTTTCAAGCATTTTACGTTCTCCTGTTGAAAGGCCTTTTTCACGATCGCGCAGCGTGAGATTACGCACAACTTCAGAAACTTCCAGAATGTCGCCGCTTTTTATTTTTTCAAGGTGGTCGCGGTAACGGCGGTTCCAGTTGGAGGACATTTCCCCATTGTGGTTCCGCAGCACTTCGAATACCGCGGAGATCATCTCCTTGTCGATCACTTCTCGTAGCCCAACCCTCAGGATGCTGTCTGTCGGTATCATCACTTTCATCTCTCCGACAGGCAGTTTCATTACATAATATTTTTTACGGACGCCAAGAATTTCTTTTTCCTCAATGGAGTCAATCACGCCGGCGCCGTGCATGGGGTAAACCACCCTGTCTCCAATATTGAACACATAATCCGCCTCCTTGCATCCCCCTTGGAATATAGTAACACAGCGCCCTGATGGTGTCAAATAAGCAAATATAATACCACATCTTTATTCCATTTACAACATCTTTTCACTTTGGGGCAATTGTCAGATAACCGTCAGATAACCTCAGGCAGTCCTCGAGGTCTTTTTGCCGGTAGCGTAAAATTTACCCGCAGAAAGCCTTATATCTCAGCATCATCCCGCAGAGACAAAATGTTTTTGCCCCTGCGCACAAAGCCTAACCTATCAGATGTTTTCAAAGAACGCAAAAGGCTCACTCTGCTTTAATAATGGGACCGATATGCCAAAGAAATGTCGCCATTTACAAGCAAAAATATCAAAATTGCTTTTTCAAAGAAGGATTTCTTAAATTGACGTTGAATGTACATTATTTTAATATCATTGTTCTTTGTAGACTGCCTACCATTTCAACTCAACCCAATAAAAACGATCCACGTTTAATAATAAGGCGGGAGGAGGGGGAGCTCTGCAAGGGCTAGGTCTATATAAAAGGCGGGTTGGAATTTTGGAGGTTTAATCAAAAAAGAACAATAAAAATTTAGGGGGAAACGTGATGACTTATAGGAATAAAAAAATGGTCATGTTTGCAGCAATTTCTGTTTGCTTAGCCATTATTTTAGCGGTTGCCGGCTGCGCTCCTGCAGAATCGGAAAATGTGGTCAAGATCGGTACTGTAGGACCGCTAAGCGGCAGCGCGGCCAACTATGGGACTAACATCCTTAACGCAATCAAGATTGCCGTAGAAGAAGCCAATGCTTCGGGAGAGCTGGGAGAAATTACTTTGGAACTGATCTCGGAGGATACAGAGGGGGACTGGTCCAAAGCAGCCAATGCTTTTAAAAAGTTGATCGACGTTGACGGTGTTGATGTGATTATTGGGGCGGTTTTAAGTTCGGAAACAGAGGCGGGAGGCCCCACTGTCAAAGAGGAAGGTATTCCAACTATTTCACCTTCCTCTACATCTGTAGGGCTGACCAAGGATAACCCATACCTTTTCCGGAATTGCCTCTCTGATGAGGTCCAGGCGGTGCAGCTTGCTGAGTATGCAGTGAATGAATTGGGCCTTAGCAAATTTGCCGTTTTTTACACGAACAACGACTACGGTGTATCTCTTAAGGATGCTTTTGAAGCCAAGGCAAACGAGATTGCCGAAGTCGTCGCTGTTGAAAGCTTCATGGACAACGATGAAAACTTCAAATCACAGCTAACAAAGATCAAGGAAAGTGACCCCGATTGCATTTACATCGGCGGTTACTACACCGAGGCGGCCAAAATTGCCCAGCAGGCAAGTGAATTGGGCATGGATGTACAGATTCTCGGCGCTGACGGTCTGTGCAATGCCGATTATCTAAATATCGGTGGTGAAGCGGTTGAAGGAACCTACGCCACTTCCGGCTTCTATCCCGATGATCCCACGCCGGCGGTCCAGAGTTTTGTTAGCACTTACAAGGAAAAATATGGTGAAGCACCGGATATGTTTGCCGCCCAGGGTTATGATGCCGCTCTCATCGTGATCAATGCCATTAAGACAAAAGGGGTTACCTCAGAGGAAATTCGCGAAGGCTTAGCTGCCACATTGGATTTCCCCGGCATCACTGGAAAAACCAGCATCGATGAAGAGGGAGATACAATCAAGGATGTTCTAATTCTCAAAGTTGAAGGCGGCAAATTCGTACGTATCAGGTAACAGATCCTGTTAGGCAGTTTTACGCGGAGGAAGGCAGGCATTCTGCCTTCCTCCAAAAGTGCTTCAGCGTTAAGAGGTGAACCATGTTTATTCAACAGTTAGTGAACGGTTTGATTCTGGGCAGCACCTATGCACTCATCGCCCTGGGCTATACTATGGTTTACGGAATTATCGAACTGATCAATTTTGCCCATGGTGAGATCTACATGTTCGGAGCCTTTGCGGGATTGATCCTTGTAACGGTCCTTAATGTCCCGTTTTTTTTGGCTTTTTTCCTCGCTATGGCGCTGGCCGCCATCCTCGGTATTACTATTGAATTCCTTGCCTACCGGCCTTTGCGCCGTTCTTCCAGGCTTGCGGCGCTCATCAGCGCCATCGGCGCCTCCATATTTCTATCGAACCTGGCACGCCTGATCATGGGGACAAAACCCCACAACTTCCCCAGCCCCTTCGAACCAAAGATTTATGAGACGTCACTTTTTATTATTTCCCGGGTGGAAGTAATTGTTTTGCTCTCTTCCTTCCTGCTAATGATCGGTCTCACCTTTATCGTTCAAAAAACAAAAATCGGCAAAGCCATGCGGGCAACAGCCCAGGATAAAGATACTGCCAGCCTCATGGGAATCAATATCAATAAAATAATCACGATCACTTTTGCCATCGGTTCAGCCCTGGGAGCGGCAGCCGGTGTAATGGTGGGGATCTACTTTCGCACTGTCACACCAATGATGGGCCTGATGCCCGGTCTAAAGGGTTTTGTCGCCGCCGTTTTGGGCGGTATTGGCAACATCCCCGGAGCCATGCTGGGAGGAATTCTGTTAGGCATTGCCGAAGTAATGGGAGCTGCCTATGTTTCTTCACAATACCGTGATGCCATAGCGTTTGCTTTGTTGATAATTGTGCTTCTTTTTAAACCTGCAGGTTTACTTGGACGCCCCGCCCAGGAAAAGGTATAATTCTATAGAAGAGTCTTAAGAAGGTGAAAAAAGCTTTGATCAGTCCCTATTATTTGCAGCTAATCATCCTGGTGGGGATAAACACGATCATGGCCACCAGCTTGAACCTGATTCTCGGATACACCGGACAGCTTTCTATTGGCCACGCCGCCTTTATGAGTCTGGGGGCTTACTGCTC
>MTBK01256851.1_pt1 | contig 34542 bp, 32 predicted proteins | sample 1535981 | NCBI WGS metagenome assembly MTBK01 (sample SAMN06109225, study PRJNA356200) | anaerobic digester metagenome | isolation source: biogas reactors fed with pig manure or primary and secondary sludge | place: Spain | collected 2016-06-30
GTAATTGCGCGCTCTTTTTGTTTGTTTCATCCCCGGCACCTCCAGTGAGAGTGATCTCATTGTCGGGCCTAAAACTATGTCCGTCAATTCCGGGGAAGGCCAATCTCGCCTTTGGAACACCACAACCCCGGATCCCTCGGTGATGAACCCGCCTCGGGATGACAAAAAAGAGCATTCCATCTCAATCCCTCCCTTCGTTCCTCCGGTCCTCGGGATAGCGCGATCGACCAGGCTCGCTCCGTTTCGCCTGTCGCCCGCTTGCCTCCCGCTGGTCGTCAGGATAACGGGGTATTGTCGTCTCTCGCTTCTTTTGTAGCTCGGCCCAGTGGTATACATTGTGGCTTAGGGTAAAACCCCTTCCCGCTTACGAATTAATACAACCCACAACCTCGCTCCACATCTTTTCCGTAGCCTGCTTCATGATGGCTGACTTTGACAACAGCCTATCTTTAAGGTTTCTATTTCCCTCCGGTTCAATGATCAGGTCTATTTTAGCCCTTATTTCCTCTTGATCCATAAGGACGCCTAATAGGCCTTCATTAAAGCCGTAGTCTTCAAGCAGCAGTTCGTATTTATGGCTCCAGCCTGCGGCAAGCGATGGCACTCCCTGGCTTAACGCGCTAACCAGTCCGTGGAACCGGCTACTGATCACGCCCTCGCATGCGCCTATGATCCCCTTGATCTTAAGGGGATGACTTTCCCTGATAATCGGGACAGGCACCTTTACAGCTTCTACGATTTTCTCGGCCAGCATCAGATCCTTGTCACCTTCATGTATCAAGATGAATGGTTTCTGATCTTTGTCCAACAAGTATTGCGTACAGGTGTTCAGAAATGGAAGGTAGGCCTCGCTCTCCTGTTTCGAAGTCTTGTCGATCATTCTATAGTTGGGGATTATACAGATCCTGCAATTGTTCCGATCAAATGAATCAGGTGCTATTCCCTCAATTATTATATTGGTGAAGTCCGGCGCGATTCTAATATTCGGTCTGGCCCCGAGAATACCGACAAGATGCTGGTAGGAAGCTTTCTCACGAGCGAAAATCAGGTCGATGTTATCCGCCGCTCTTTTAAGCGCATCCTGGATTTTCGGCGTGGCAAAGGGGCCAAATGCCTGCGGGAGGAGGATGGCTTTTGCGCCATATTTCTTCCACCGTTTGCTTGACCGCGCCAGCTCGGCAACGGCTCCAAAACCCCATTGGTCGCTGTATGAAAAACCTGCCGCGTCCAATACCACATCTATGTCTTTGTTCAATACGATGCCGAACATATCCCTTACTCTCTGCGGTATCAGCCCCGCAAGAGGGCCCCATTGAATTCTGAAACGCTGCAAAGAAGCATTTTGATAGAGCCCCAACTCGGCTCTTTTGTGATAAGGCGCACTTACCGGGTTTGGCGTCATGGCAAAGCGCGCCTCCGGATAGACACTGCGCATCTTATATAACGTCGAGTAAAGCATCAACTCGGCGCCCTTATTGATAAATCCGGCTTTTCGTATTTCAATCAGCATCGCTTCGTACCTCCACATTTCATAATCGCCCTTTTCATTCGACCGATAAGCCGTCTAAACGCGCGGGCCGGAAAGAATAGGTACCCGGCCATCTTCTTTTTCCTCGCCCAGACAACGGCAGCTTCAACCAGGGCCTCGCGGGACGGGTAATCGTCCAAGTCAAGGGCTAGTTTAATGTTTGCACGACATTTCTGCACCACCCTGTCCGCTGCCTTGTGCGAGGCCAGGGTCACGGAGTCCGGGAAAACCGGTAACGTGCGGCCCATACCATCCCAGAGAGAACAATAGGCGTTCCACTCCGGCCGCTTTCCTTCAATTCCTTGGCCTGCGACCGCCTCTTGCACTCCGATCTCTCGCACCGTGACCACATTCTCCTCGACAGCCCGGTTAAAGTATTCTTCTCCCGTTTCAGTGCGTAGCAAGACTAGGCTCTCTCCCTCGGTTCGATTCACTCCCGTTATCCCGTGAGGGTCGCCGACAACTATGTCGGAAAGGGTGTTCAGCTTGTCGAAACAGAGTCTGCAACGAGGGGGGGTAAAGAAGTCTTTCGCCGCCATCCGCACGGAAGAGTCCAGAATGCGCAATCTGCCGTCGTCGGACTCGACAACCACGTTTCCCGGATAGCTCGGCCGCTGCTTGTCCCTGAAAGTAAGAAAAACGAGGTTAGAGAAAGAAACCAGACTTGAAAAGTAGCCAAGGATCGCCAATGAAAGAACTCTCTCGCATACCAACCCTATTTTAACAACTATCTTGCGTTTCAGTTCCGGATACAGAGTGAAAAGGTTATGAAGCCCGTGCATGTGACAAGGAAGTCCGACAAATGCGTATGACCCCTCTTGATTCAGTATCGAGGGGATTTCCTTCAACAACGGAATGGGTATGTACTTTGATTTTTGCGTCTCAGGTAGTTCCTGCGGAGAGCTGACCACTGCGGGTATTCCGCAAGGAGAAGGGCCTCTTCTCATTATCGCCGTAAAGGCGCCGTCGATCTCGCCGGCTGACAGGAGGCTGTCGAGAAGGGCGGTAGCAATGCCGCCGCTTTGGGAGTTATTAAAAATCACGGCATCATTCGCCCTTCCGACAAATGCCTGTCGTATTCCACCGGCAAAGGGGTCACCGGGAAGCTTTTCCGTCGCCGCTTTCCCTAACCCCCTTCCGGGGCAGATGGCATAGCACCTGCCGCAGTGGATGCACTTTTCTTCATCGATAGTCGGGAACAGATGCCCCCCCACCGTCTCCCGAAACTCGATCGCCCCTGTGGGACAAGCCGCAAAACACGCGCCGCAAGAATTGCAAAGCCTGTTGTTTACTGTGGAGGTGATGTTGTTTTTTTTCACGAGAAAACCCCCGCCTATTATGTTGCATGATGTGCTGCGGCAATATAATCTAGCATTTGCCTCAATATAGTTTTATGGAAACTCTGATCATGTTTGTTTTGCACGTCACAAGGCCCGTTGACAACGACTGTTTCCGCAGACGAAAGGGACTTAATCAGAGCTTCTTAATAAATATCTTAAAAGTTTTCTTTATAGCATAAGCTAGCATTATCATACTAGGGAGATAACGTGAAAAATATAGTAGTCTTTGGGTATTATTTAATCTATGATAAGCATGATGACTATCATTAATACATGATTGAAATAAACCATAGCGCCTGTTTATCAAGGCTTTTTTAGCTAGCCCAAGTTTTCGTATCGAAATCACATAATCGATGTCTGCGTTAAACTGACTAGGTAGCCTACTCTTTAAAAACAGAAAATACTGCTCGGTGGAGAGTATGTGCGCTATTTGTTTATCTAGATCATTCCCCATTCTTTCATTCCAACTTCCGACAGCCATATATCTATAAACACTCATAAATTTATTTAAATAGAGCGACCCTGCATTTATTGAGCCACAGATTTTGACTAAATATGATCCTAATGAAGAGTTGCCACCTAAAATCGGCATGTCGTTTATAGTTTCCCGTTTTATCAGGATTGAAGCTGTCGGCACAAAGGCTGCTCCTCCTCGAATCACTTCTTTGGCAGATACTATTTTTTTGTCGTCTCCATGATAGCCAAGACTTGCTTCTTTGTTTGTCCCAACATCAATCATAACCGCCGGATGAAAGCTCATATCGCACTCGGGGTGCTTTGCCATCTCTTCGATCTGTATCTGCAACTTCCTTGCGTCCGTCCAGTAGTCATCGCCTTCGCATAACGCTATGTATTCGCCGCGGGCTTTGGGCCAGACGAAGGTGGACGAGATTCTTACCCCCTTCGAAACCTGATTCTCCGTCTGATAAATCGGCTTGATTATCTGCGGGTACCGCTCGGCGTACTCCCTTACTATCTGCGCGGTGTTGTCCGTGGAGGCGTCGTCGTGAATGATCACCTCGAAGGGGAAGTCCGTCTCCTGCATCAGGAATCCCTCGACGGCGTCCCTGATGTACGACTCGTGGTTGTAGGTGATGCAGCAAACGCTCACCAGGGGAGGTTCCATGTATTTCCAGTTTTTCATTATCTCCTGCTCTGTTCTTTGGGTCATGCGGTTATCTCTCCTAACAATACGTGTCTGTCCGCGTGGCGGGGTAATCGCGCGGAGTCACAAGACAGACAAAACCCTCCTGCCCTGTCGAGATCGGGTTTTCGGCCAAACGAAGGGTGCTTGCGCTTGAGGGTTTCCTATGGGTGCGTTCGACGTTCGGGTGCGCTTCGGATCCCCTGGTGACATAGGCATAGTCTATCGAAACCGACGGAAATTTGGATGCCGGCTCTTCGTAGGACAAGTCGTCGTCCTTGAGGACCTGCTCGGCTGAAAACAGCTCGAAGAATTCGTCGTCGGCCATTCCTTCGCCGATGTCGTCTCTCCGCTGCTCCAGCAGCTTATCCAATAAAAGCAGATCGTTGTTTGACATTGTTGCTCCTCCTAGGGCTGAACCTACCGCCGTTAACCTTGCTTTTCTTAACCGAGACGTCTGCTGTGCCGCTGCAAGAAACCCTTGTCCGAAACCGCTTTGTCGAGAGCAGAGGCCTTGAGGACAATCAGGTGCTTATCCACAATACCATAGCGCCTCGGGGTGCATTTAAGGAAGACGGCAATTAGAACAACGCACGGGAGACCGGGGGTCTATGTATTTATAACCCTCCACTCCAGGCAATGCGTACAACGTAGAATCCGAAGGAGATTCATTATTAGACATTTGAACGATCGCCGCCGGAAAATCTGCTCCGGCAAGATGCGAGAAAGGATAACCTCCACCAAAACGAGCGTTCAATTCCAGAACATAAATACCGTTTCCATGTGCATGCTCTATCAAATCTATATCAAGGTTACCCCTGTGCCTCAACAATCCACCTATCATCCATCCCATTTTTTCTACTGAGTCATCCCTTATTGTTATAGCCGAATCAGTTTCTCCAGATCGCATTTCATGCTTTTTTTTAGCGACCACCGAAATAGGGGAGCAAGAGTAAGTATTCAATACGTCAACACCGTATTCGGTGCCTTCAATATACTCTTGAAATAGAATTGCTGGCTCGTTGCTCTTTGACAATATGCTTAAATAAGACTTTTGAATTTGCTTTGTTACATAGTCGCTAAAAAAAACAAGCTCCGAGAAATCATCTGCGAGAAACACCGAAAGCGAGCCCATTCCGTAACGGGGTTTGACAATGATCGGAAAAGAGATTTCGCACAAGTCTATGGCTTTTTTTAGTTGGTCAAAATCAATATAGGAGGCTGGAGTATTAAGGCCATGTTTTGCAAGGAATAAAAAAGTCTTCCACTTATCGTTGGCTGTTTCTATTACTGCGGGATCACTGACCCAAACCTTAACACCCGCTTCTTCAAAAAGGGGGCGTGCAGAAGCGAGAAAAGGCAAATCGATGTCAAACAACGATATTATAGCTGCTATGTCGTGCCTTCGACATATTTCCATTACCTTGTCTATATATCGGTTTGAATTGGATTCCTCTACAACGTAAGCTATGTCAGCTTGTTGCATACCTGTCGTATTGAGAACTGAATTAGTGGCAACAACTAAACCATTGCCACCAATAGCCCTCTTAAAATAGTCCACCATATAGCTTCGTCTACCAACGCATGTAAGGAGGATATTCATAAAGAAGACTCCTTGTCTAGGAAGTCGAAACAATTACTAGCAGTCGAGATTACCACGCAATGAGCATGAGGCAACCTCTGCTACGTCATGAAAATATCATCGCTTAACAATTATTTGCAAAATATTTCTCGAATTCTGGTTGCGAATAATTCACTTGAACATACTCTGGCTTGAAAACACTTACCGTATATTCAAATAAGGCATAATCATGCCTTATAACGAAGAAACGACTTAATTCGTCATTAATAAAGTTGATCCATTTAGGCATATTGCTATAGTAGACTTCTGTCTGATAATAATCAACAAAGGGGGAGATGAAGTTAAACACAACCCCCTTCCGCGCCATAGCGAACGAATTTTTGATTAATTGATGAGCAAAATGTTCCCATTCTCGTATAGTGGATTCCTTTCTTTGGTGAAAAACCCCGCTCATAACAACCCAGTCATAACAATCATCTGGAATGCAATCTGCAATATCCCGGTGAAAAAAAATAATACCAGGATATCTACGCCGTGATTCTTCAACATATTCAATGAGTATATCTGACCCGCTGTAAGAAAAGTTTTTTTCTGGAAATCGCATTTTCATAAAATTTAAGAGATCAGCCAACCCCATTCCAACATCATGAACCGAAAAACCATCGTCATTTTTTAACGTGTCTGTTATCAATTCATACCTTAACGCTTTGTGAGCGGGCGATTCAGAGCTAACCGCCATGGTAGTGCCTTTATGTTGATTAAATAATTCCCTAAATATGACCTCTTGGCTTGCACGTGTTTTATTGCCCATTATTCCATTGAGCCTCGCTCTCCTTGATATTCTGTAAATACTCTTCTTTCAGCATTCCGAATAGATATTTGTCACGATATTCTCCGTATTTAAATTCATGTTTCCGTAACACTCCTTCTTGAACAAACCCTAAACTTCTATAAAAATCAAGGGCCCCTTGGTATTCTGCAGAAGTCCTCAAAAATATCTTATTTAAGTTCAAACGATTAAAACCAAAATCTAAAGCCAGTCGAGTAGCAACTCTTCCATAGCCCCTACCTCGAAGGTTTTGTTCAGCTATGAAAATCGAGAACATAGCATTTCTATGAATATAATCTATATTTCCTAATGCGACATTGCCTATATGCCTATCGCCGTCTTTTTCACAGATTGCGAAGATGAATCTACCCTGATCGATGGTTGCCTTTCTAAACCAATCTTGCTGATGGAGCAGTGAATGCGGTAAATACCCCATGATTTCACCTAACGATTCGTCGTTAAGCCAAGCTTGTGTGCGTGGGATGTCTTCTAGTTCCAGAATTCTAATGTAAACCTCACTGTCTTTCTTATTATCCTCCCTCACTTATTAGCACCTCACAATGTAAATTCAAATGTTTCTTATTACCTGATTCATAGTAGGCTTTGTAATCTCCGCATACACCGGCAGGCAAAGCACTTTCCCCGCAATATCGCGCGAAACCTCCATCCGCTCGCCTCTGATGTATTCAACGCTGTCCAGCGAGGGGTAGAAGTATCTCCTTGGATATATGTCTCTCTCGTTAAGCCTCTTCTGGCAGCGCAAGAGCGCCTCCTCGTCCTTGAACAGGACGGGGAAGTAGCCGTAGTTGTTTGTCGCATGAGGGTTCCATTTCTGCAGTTGAAAAGAGTCCTTGAGTCGCTCGTGATAGTAGCGCCACACTTGCGAGCGCTTTTCTACAATGTGGTCTATGGAGTCCAGCACGGCCAACCCCATGGCCGCCTGGAATTCGTTCATCTTTGCGTTGATGCCTAGGCCCTCTATCTTGTCCGGGCCTGTTATTCCGAAGTTTATCAGAAGCCTGGCCCGGTCGAGGGCTTCCTTCTCCTTGAACGCTATGGCGCCTCCCTCGATGGTGTGGTATGTCTTGGTGGCGTGAAAGCTCAGGGTCGCGGCGTCGCCGTGGTTGAGTATGCTTTCGCCCTTGTAGCGGACTCCGAAGGTGTGGGCGGCGTCGTAGATCACCTTGAGGTCGTTCTTTTTGGCTATCTCGTCGATTCGCTCGACTTCGCAGGGGTTTCCGAAGACGTGGACGGGGATGATGGCGGTGGTGTCGTCGGTGATGGATCGCTCGACGAGGCCGGGGTCCATGTTGAAGGTCTCCGGGTCGATGTCTACGTACTTGGGGGTGATTCCCTCCCAGATGAGCGTGCTGCTTGTGGCGACGAAGCTGAATGGCGTGGTGAGGGCGGTGCCGGTGATTCCCAGGGCGCGGTAGGCTATCTGGAGGGCGAGGGTGCCGTTGGCGACCAGCAGCAGATGTTTCACTCCGAGGTATTCCTCCAGGCGGCGGGTGAGCTCGCGCACCAGCGGGCCGTCGTTGGTGAGGCGGCAGGTGTCGTAGATCCGGTCGATGTACTTGTCGAGCTTCGCCCGCTCCGGGAGGTAGGGCTTGGTGACGGTGATCATTCTTTTCCGTCCTTTCCGGCAATCTCGTTGAGGTACTGGCCGTAGGCGTTCTTGGACAGGGCCTCGGCCTGCGCGAGCAGCCCGGCTCGGTCTATCCAGCCGTTATTATAGGCTATCTCCTCGAGGCAGGCTATCTGGTAGCCCTGGCGTTTTTGCACCGTGTGCACAAACTGGGCGGCTTCCATGAGGCTTTCGTGCGTGCCGGTGTCGAGCCAGGCGAAGCCGCGCCCCAACCGCTCCACCGCGAGTTTGCCGCGACGGAGGTATTCCTTGTTTACGTCGGTGATTTCAAGCTCGCCTCTTGCGCTGGGGACGACTTCCTTGGCGATGGAGACGACCTGGTTGTCGTAGAAGTAGAGGCCGGTGACGGCGTAATCGCTTTTGGGATTTTTCGGCTTTTCTTCGAGCGAGAGAACCTGTTGTTGGTCGTCGAATTCGACCACTCCGTATCGCTCGGGGTCGTTGACCTGGTAGCCGAATATGACGGCACCCTCGTCCAGCGAGGCGGCCTTTTTCAGCAGGGGGGAGAATCCGGGGCCGTAGAATATGTTGTCCCCAAGGATTAGGCAGACGTTGTCGCGGCCGATGAACCGTTCGCCCAGGATGAAGGCCTGCGCCAAGCCGTCGGGGGAGGGTTGGACTGTGTAGGTCAGGTTGATCCCGAATTCGGCGCCGTCGCCGAGGAGGCGCTTGAAGGCGTCTTGGTCGTGAGGCGTGGTGATGATGAGGATCTCCCTTATCCCGGCGAGCATTAGGACGCTGAGGGGGTAGTAGATCATGGGTTTGTCGTATATGGGCAGCAGCTGCTTGGATACCGCCTTTGTGATGGGGTGGAGGCGGCTACCGCTTCCACCAGCCAGGATGATGCCTTTCATTTTGGGGTACCTCCTTGGTTGAGGTATAGATAAAACTCTACCGTCGATTATTCGACTGCCGCTGCTAAATCAAATGACCATGGTGTTCCAGCTTAATACTCGTTGGCTAATGCCCATTTCGAGATTGCGGATGAAATCTTGTCCACGTTTTCGGAGCATGGGTCGGCGGTGTTTATGCGAATGATATCGACACCGAGTTGTTCTAGTTTTTCGATGAATTTCCTTTTAGTTTCCAGCGTTGACAACTGATCCTCTAACAATTCTTGAGGGCTTTTATGTTTATGCTGCGGATTCAGTCTTCCTATAGTCTTGTGTCTTTTTATTATCCGCTCCACTACGATGTCAGGATTTGCGTAACAGAATACTACAGTCCTGCCTAGTAAGAACCACTTCAAATCCGCAGCATACACTCTTTCCATCATCTCAATAAGAGCATCACCAAAGTTATGGAGTATGCCATCGCCGTTTGAAACGATGTGATGCACGTTGGCATGCTTTATAGCAAAGTCACGCAATAGGACTATTCTAAAGAATGAAATTAAGTTGAGTTTGTCAATGCACGCATAATTTCTCTGCAATATTATATGTAATTTGGTCATCGCAAGGTTATCATAAAAAGTATTTAAATCCTTGACTAAATTTAAAGCGAAATAGTTGCTGTCAATCCAGTCCCTTTGGCTTCGAATTAGACGGTCGTATAGATAGGATTTACCCACACCTGCTGCGCCGACGAATTCGATATACAACGGTTTCTTGAACTTTTTTCGTTTGAGAAGGAACGGAGATACAGGGGCCACTTTCTGAACGCTATAGCCCATCTGCTCCAAGGTCTTTCGCGCCGTGCGTTTAATCAGCCTGATAAACATTTGCCGCGTCGTGCACTCCTCTCTCGCTCTTCTCCTCGCCAACCTTCGCCATCCTCATGAAGATCCTGTTCCGCCTCATCAGCTCGTCATACCTCCCGCTGTCCGTCAGCCTGCCGTCCTCGATGATGTAGATCGCGTCGCAGTCCTTCAGGGTGTTCAGCCTGTGAGCTATCATTATAACAGTTCTGGCCTGCGCGGCGCCGCGGACGGCGTTCAGCACGGCCTCCTCGGTGGCGCCGTCAAGCGAGCTGGTGGCCTCGTCGAGCACCAGGACCTCCGGGTCGCGGTAGAGGGCGCGGGCGAGGCCGATCCTCTGTCGCTGGCCTCCGCTGAGGCGGACTCCTCTCTCGCCTATCACTGTGTCGTACTGCTCGGGCAGGGTGCGGATGAAGGCGTCGAGGGCGGCGATGCGGGCGGCCTCTCGGACCCGATCGTCGTCTATCCGCTCGTCGGGGACTCCGAAAGCGATGTTCCTGCGGATGGTGTCGTCGCTTAGGTATATCTCCTGCGGGACGTAGCCTATCTTGCGTCTCCACGCGCGGACGTTGTCCTCGGTGATTGGCGCCTCGTCCACGAGCATCCGCCCCTGCTGGGGGACGAGGAGGCCGAGGATGATGTCCACGAGGGTCGTCTTGCCGGAGCCGGTGGCGCCGACGAGGCCGATGACGGCGTTTTTGGGTATGTCGAGTGTGAGGCCGTCGAGGACGTCGAGCACGCCGTCGGGGTAGCGGAAGCGGATGTCCTGCAGGAGGATGCGTCGGTCGAAGGGGATGTCCGGGTCGGGGCTTTCGTCGTCGTCGGTAGCGCGGCTCTGGTCCGCGAGGTCGGCGTGGAGTCTGTCGAGTATTGGCTGGTTGTAGTATAGCTGCATGACGGCGGCGTAGATCTGCTGCAGGGCGGGCATCATGCGCTTTCCGGCGAAGGCGTAGAGGCCGACGAGGGGGATGATGACGGATATCTCCGCTCCGCGGGCGAGGGCGAGGACGACGAAGAGTATGAGGCCGCCGAAGACGATGGTCTCCATTAAGTAGTAGGGGGTCTGGCCGACGACCTGAGCGAAGACGTTGAGGCGGGCGAAGCGGCGGGAGTGGGTTCTATAGAGGCGCATGAAGTAGGGCTCGGCGCCGAGGACCCTGGTGGTCTTTATGCTGGAGAGGGCCTCGGAGGCGACGAGGAAGCGGAGTCTGTTGGCCTCGAGGCGGTGGACGCCGGTGCGCTTGAGCTTGACCTTGAGGTAGATGTTGAGGGTTGTGTAGACGGTGGCGAGGAAGGCCAGGATGCCGAGGGTGGCGGGCGCGTTGACGGCGAGCAGCATGGCGGTTATGACGGCGAGCACCAGGGTGTTGATGATTGAGTCGAAGAGGGGCATGAGGAAGTGGACGGTGAGCTGGTTGACCTCGGCGAGGACGTTTTTGCCCAGTTCGCTGGTGTTGCTGCGAAGGAAGAAGTCGTAGGGCCTGGCCAGGTAGACGGCGAGGAGGCGGCTGGAGAGGGTGTGGTTCATATTGAGGACGAAGCTGGACTTGGCCCACATGGTGAGTGCGGTGACGAGGTTGGAGAGTACGAGTACGGCGATGACGGCTATGCCGAGGGCTATCATGAAGGAGTCGCGGGAGGCGAATCCGAACGAGCTGTATGCGGCGGCGAGCCAGCGGTTGGTCTGTATGACGGAGGGGTCCATGACGACGTTGATGAATGGGAAGATGGACAAGACGCCCGCGGTCTGGGCGAAGGCGGTGAGGAGCCCGGCAAGGAAGATGGCCAGCGCGTGGGCCCGCTCGCGGGGAGCGAGGATGGAGTGGAGTTTGCGGAGTGCGCCTGGTTCGCGGGCGCTTGGTTCGCCGGTCGGTGCGCGTCGGTCAGGTGCGGCGGTGTTGCCGCTGCTGGAAGCGCTCTGGTCGGCGGCGGGGTTTGTCGAGTGCCCAGAAAGTTCCTTGCTCACGCAAACACGTCCTTTTCCGTGCGGCTGGTCGCCGCCGGGTGATTTCGTGTAATATTATTACTCGGAATGCGTTTTGTCAAATGGGGGTTTGGAGAGGGCGGAAAAGATCAAAGGCGAGATCCCTCGTCGTAAAAATCACTCCTCGGGATGACAGGGGCGAGGTCCCTCCGGCGATGAACCTGCCTCGGGATGACGGGGGCGAGGTCCCTCCGGCGCTGCGCGCCGTTCGGGACGACGGGAATGGCTGCGCGCCGTTCGGGACGACAAGTATGGCCACGTTCGTCGGGGATGACCGGCCCCTGCTGTCATCCCGACGACCAACGGGAGGAGGGATCTCGATCCTGCATAACCGCAAAACCAGATCCCTCGGCGATAAACCTGCCTCGGGATGACAAGAGCAGGTCCCTCCTCGCTCCGCTCGTTCGGGACGACAAGTATCGCAGCGTTATCAGTCTCGTGGATCCCTTGCGCAACATCAGTATCCATTATAATAGGTGCACCGGTGTTTATGATAAAGCTGGGCGGGCGCGATGCGCGCATCTGTTCTTTGCTTTGCGACTGGCAGGTGAGTACAATTTTTGAAGAGCTAAAAAATCACATGGCAGCAGGCGAGAAGTTCATTGCGCTGGAAAAATTCCAGAATCTCATATTGATGGGACTCTCGTTGCGGACTGATTTTTTTAGGCATGCCGCGATGTTCGGAGGTACATCCCTGCGCATATTTCACGACCTGCCAAGGTTTTCAGAGGATCTTGACTTCACAGTGGTTTCGGCTGCTCTCGATTTCGCTCTTTTACCTTACAGAGAATCTCTTTCCCGCTTTTTTGAGGAGCTTGGAATTGGGCAAGTAAAATTCAATGTGAAGAGCCGGGCGGGGGATATTGCCGCAGGAAGCATTGTCCTGCCGATCAGCAGGTCGGAAAGTTTAAGGGTGAAGATTGACACCGAGAAAACACAATTCGCCCTTGCGCCGGAGACCGAGACATTGTACGGCTCGTTTCCATTTCAGTATCCCGTCCGGATATGCCGCTTGTCCTCCAGTTTCGCAGGCAAAATGGATGCCATAATACACCGCCAGTGGGGCGCCAAGCGCGTCAAAGGCCGGGACTGGTACGATTTATTGTGGTATCTGCGAAAGGGAACTGAACTCAACCTGCACTGGCTTGAAAAACGGCTGAAGGCAAAGGGTACTCTTGCTTCCGATGAACAGCTAAGCCCCGAGCTGCTGGGTGAACTATATGAAAAAAGAGCGGCGACGGTAGACGTCAAAGAGGTACTGCGGGATGTCACTGTATTTATGACGGACAGCCTTGAAAAGAGCGCTTTGGCCGCCTGGAGCTCCGAGTTGTTCCTACTGCAAAAGGAGAAGGTTGTTGACGCCGCCCGCAGGTTTATTCTTTCGAAAAACGGGGTGGAGAAACATCGTTCGTGAGTTTCGTCGTTTTGTCTCATGGCATTTCCTTTTTATGTAGTGTAAAATCTAGAAAACAGATGTTACGCGTTTAAAAACGAAACCATGGAGAAGATGACGATAAAATGACGGATTTGGAGCTGCTGGCAGGCCTGGAGCCCGAGATTCCCGGATGGGTGCTTCAAAACAGGCTTAGGGAGGCCGGGTATGTAAATATCTGGCAGAAGATCGAGGGGCTGATCTCAGCTGGGTACATAGAAAGGCTGAAGAAGAACTGGTACTGCCTTGGCCCTCTTCTGCGAAAGAGAGAGCCCTCGCTGCGCTATCTTGCCTGCAATATCAACGGGCCGGCGGCGGTTTCAGGCAGCCTTGTGCTGTTCGAGGCGGGGCTGATTCCAGATGCCGTGGTCTCTGTGACGGCTGTAAGCTCAAGGAGGAGCAGCAGTCTGGACACCCCTTACGGGGGCATCCATTGGCAGAGGCTTCCTGCCAACCTTGTCTTCAGGGGAACGAACAGGGTGACCGGCCCTCCCGGCTACATAATAGCGGCCAGGGAGAAGGCGCTTCTTGATCTGCTGTACACAACCAGATACACCCCGCCCAACTACTCCCTTTGGAAGGATTTCTTTTTCGAAGACCTGAGAATTGACGAGGATGAAGCGGCGGGCCTTGATTTCGTCTTATTGGGGGAGTTGGCTATATTTTTTGGTTCGCCCAAGATAACAAAGCATGTCCAGTGGTTCCGAAAATATTTCGGCGCACGGGATTAATGCGCGAAATGCAACTGGTTATGTTTTCTCCATAAAATCTAGGTCCCTCCGTCGCTTATGCGGCACGTCCCTGGCCGCCGACTCTACCGGTCACTCCGCCAAGCTCTCGACTATGCGCTCTCCCGCGTCGCCTGCGCCGTATATGTTTTCGGGGCGGGGAGCCGGGGCGAGTGCCTCTGCGACCGCGCGTGCGATGCGTTCGGCGTCCGGGGGGCATAGGAGGTTCCACCCGGCGTCGGTCAGTTCGCGCCAGCCGGTGTCGGGCATCAGCACGACGGCGCGTTTTCCAGCGTAGTAGGCCTCCTTCTGGTATCCGCCGCTGTCGGTGACCACTGCGGCGCAGTGCTGTGTCAGCGACATCAGGTCAAGATAGCCGATGGGCTCGACTACGCGGAGATTCGTCAGGCCCTCCTCCAGGCCGAACTCGGCGACGCGCTTGCTGGTGCGCGGGTGAAGGGGGAGCAGGACTTCAAGGCCGCTCTCCCTGTGCGCGCGGTTCAGGCCGTCGAGGATTCCGGCGAGGGTTTTCGGATCGTCGGTGTTGAAGTCGCGGTGGATGGTGGCGACGATGTAGCCGCCTTCGTCGAGGCCTAGGCGGGTTCGGGCCTCGTCCGGGTCCAGGCGGGGTGCCATCTTTAGGTAGAGATCGTACATAACGTCGCCGGGCACCGTGACGCCGGTAGTCATGCCCTCGTCGGCGAGGTTGCGCGCTGCGAGCTCGGAGCAGCAGAACAGGCGCGCGGAGATGCGGTCGGTGAGCACGCGGTTTATCTCCTCGGGCATGTCTTTGGGATGCTGGCGGATTCCGGCCTCGACGTGGGCGACCGGGATTTTTAGCTTGACGGCGGCGAGCGCCCCGGCGAGAGTGGTGTTGGTGTCGCCGTAGACGAGGACTGTGTCGGGCTTTTCCTGCATGAGCAGGGTCTCGAACTTCGCCAGGACGTCGGCGGTCTGGGCCCCGTGGCTCCCGGAGCCGACTCCGAGGAAGTGGTCGGGCTGCTTCATCTCCAGCTCGGCGAAGAAGATGTCGGACATGTTGGCGTCGTAGTGCTGGCCGGAATGGACGAGGACGTGCCTCCACGCGCCGCGGCGGCGGGCCTCGGCGCCCACGACGGCCTCCTTGACGAACTGCGGGCGCGCGCCCACGAGGGAGATGATTGTTTTCATTGATATAACTCCTTGTGTATTGTCGTCCTGACGACCAGCCCTTGCTGTCTTCCAGAGCTGTCTCTGCTGTCATCCCGACGACCAGCAGGAGGTAAGCAGGCGACCGAACGGACGCTTTTACCGTTCGTGTCGATCGCTATCCCGAGGAGCACAGCGACGTAAGCAGGCGACAGGCGCAGCGCAGCGAGCCTAGTCGTTCGCTATCCCGAGAAGCGTAGCGACGAGGGGAGGGGAGGGATCTCAGGGTTGAACGTGCGTTAGAATCGAGATCCCTCGGCGATGAACCTGCCTCGGGATGACAGAACCGGGCCTGCGCTTTCTCGGGATTACAGACCCCAGGCTTACAGCTCCTTTGAATTTGCGGACTCCAACTACAGCAGCACCACATTCTCCCTCTTCTCCCCGGCGTAGATGTTCTTCGTGTCCAGGATCAAGGGTACGTTGTCCGCCACCAGAGCGTAGTCCACGCCCTTTCTGTGGGCTGCCGTCACCACCGCCGCATCGAATGAGGCCAACAGCTCGGCGGTCGGCTCTATCGAGAGCTTCACTCCGTCCGGGCGGGTCGCCTTCGGGATGTACGGGTCGAAGAAGTGCACGGTCGCGCCCTTTCGCTCCAGCTCGTCCCACACCTTGAGGGCGGGGGACTCGCGCAGGTCGTCTATGTCGCCCTTGTAGGCTATGCCCAGCAGCAACACTCGGCTGCCCTTCATCGGCTTGCACCTGTCGTTGAGCAGATCCTGCAGGCGCGAGACGACGTAGGCGGGCATCTCGTCGTTGATGTCGCCGGCCATCTCGATCAGTCGGGTGTGGTAGTCGTGGGCGCGGGCCTTCCACGTCAGGAAGTAGGGGTCGATGGGGATGCAGTGGCCGCCCACTCCGGGGCCGGGGTAGAAGGGGACGAAGCCGAAGGGCTTGGTCGCGGCCGCGGCTATCACCTCCCAGACGTTGACGCCCATCTTGTGGCAGATGACGGCCATCTCGTTGGCGAGGGCGCAGTTGACGATGCGGAAGGTGTTCTCCAGGATTTTGGTCATCTCCGCCTCCTTGGGGGAGGAGACGGTAAACACCGGAGCCTCCAGCACCGCCTCGTACAGGGCTCGGGCGGCCTCGGTGCACGCGGGGGTGCAGCCGCCGACGACCTTTGGGGTGTTCTTGGTCTTGTATAGCAGGTTGCCGGGGTCCACTCGCTCGGGGGAGAAGGCGAGGTGCAGGTCTCGCCCGATGGCGAAGCCGCGTTTCTCGAACACGGGCTTGAGGATGCTCTCCGTGGTGCCGGGCCAGGTGGTGGACTCAAGCACCACTAGCATTCCGGGGCGAGCATGCTCGGCGATCGTGCGCGCCGATGACTCGACGTAGGTCATGTTCGGCTGCTTGTAGCGGTCGAGCGGTGTGGGGACGCATATCGCGATCACATCGCACTCGTTAAGGCGCGAGAAGTCTGCCGTCGCGGAGAGATGTCCGTTCTCCACCAGCCGCGCGAGCTCCTCCGGCACCACGTCGCCGATGTAGTTCTCCCCCCGGTTGACCTTGGCGCACTTCTCCTCCTGCACGTCGAAGCCGATGACGGTGAAGCCCGCCCGTGCCTTCTCCACCGCGAGGGGAAGGCCCACGTAGCCGAGCCCGACCACTCCCACTACCGCCCTCTTGGTGGCGATCTTCTCCATAAGGTTCATTTTGGCACCCTCTATCCTTTGAAGAATACTTGATTCTCTATCAGCTGCTCTTCCGGCACGGGCCGCAGGACTCGCGCGGGCACTCCGAGCACGATCATCCGCGGAGGCACGTCCTTCGTCACCAGGCTCCCCGCTGCGACGAGGGCGTCCTCGCCGATCGTCACGCCGGGGAGCAGTGTGGCATTGGCGCCTATGCGCGCGCCTCGCCTCAGGGTAGGGCCGCCAAAGTGCTTTTTGCGCTCCTCCGTGCGCCCGAGGTAGTTGTCGTTGGTGAAGGCGACGCACGGGGCGATGAAGCAGTAGTCCTCAATCGCAGACATGGCGGTTATGTAGACCTCCGTCTCGATCTTGCACCTTCGCCCGATGGCGGTTTTGTTCTCGATGGTCGCGCCGCGGCCGATTATCGTGAGCTCGCCGACGGTCACGTCCTCTCGTATGGACGCGAGGTCGCCGACGAACACTCCGTCGCCGAGGACGGCCCCCCGATAGACGACGCAGTTCGCGCCTATGGTGACGCCTCGCCCGATGACGAGCGGAGGCAGTTCGCGCGCCTCGCCCGTGGTGGCCGACAGGGACGCCTTCGCCGGCAGCTTGCCGAGCACCACGCCGTCGAGGATCTTCGAGCCCTCGCCGATGAGGACGCCGCTCCTGACGACCGCATTGTGCCCGATCTCGACGCCGGGGCCGATCTCGACTCCGTCCTCGATCACAACGTTATGACCGATGACAGCGGTCTCCGGGATGAATACAGACTTTGATATGCTCATGGCGGACCTCGCAGACGGGTATTTTGGTTCTGCGAGTAATAATATTGCTCGGCCGCGGGAAAGTCAATCAGCAGGCGATGTCGCGGGGCGGTGGGGGACGACGAGGTATCGTCATCCTGACGACCGCCAAGGGTTGTGTCATCCTGAAGGAGCGAAGCGGAGGAAGGATCTCGGGTTAATGGCTGAAAAAACCGAGGTCCCTCCTCCCGTTGGTCGTGCGGGAAGACAATATCCGGTCGTTCCCAAAGAGCCGCCCACCGGGTTTTGAAAAAAACCTTGCCGCTGCTATAATCATGTCAGGCGTTGGCTCGCCTTGCCGTGACTCGTCGTAGAATTTCATCGTAAAAGGGGGTTTTAGCTTGCGCCTTCGTAATCGTCGCCTGGCCTTTCTGCTGGCGGCGCTTTTTTTTGTGTGTACGGCCGCGGGCTCCGAGGCGGCGACAGCGATACGGGTGACCAAGGCCGGCGGCAAGGTATCCCCAAGGGACGGGTCTTCCTGGGAGAGGGCGCTCAACAGGGACGAGCTGCTCGCCCGGTTATCGGACGAAAGCGTAAAGGATGTAGAATTCTGGCTGGCAGGCGGCGTTTACAACATCAGAAGAAGCGGGGGCGGCCCTTCGACATTTCGCCTCCGCAAGGGTGTGTCGATCTACGGAGGGTTCAAGGGCGATGAGTCCAGCAGGGACGAGCGCGACCCCTCCGCTCACGTGACGGTCCTCAGCGGCAACGAACTCTCCTGCAACGCGGTGACCATAGCCGAGGACGCCGACGAGACCACGGTGCTCGACGGAGTGCGTGTCATGAACGGAGACGCCAGAAACCACCCGCCATCGTATAACAGCGGCGGCGGCGTCTACATCGAGGACGGCGCCCCGACCGTCTCGAACTGCCTATTCCTGAATAACAAGGCGAGGAAGGGCGGCGCCGTGTTCTGTAAAAAGGGATCGCCGAGGTTCGTGAACTGCGTCTTCGACGGCAACACGGCCACTGAGGGACGAGGCTTTTTCATCCAGGAGGGGAGCGCTGCACTTCTGGACTGCTCATTCATCAGCGATAGCGAGAGCGGGGGCGCGGGAGGCGCGCTGGTCGTCCTGGCGCAGGCGACAGTCCGCTGCGAGAGGTGCGAGTTCAGCAACAATAAAGCCTCCGCGGAGGGAAGCGCGGTGCGCAACCAAGGCGACCTGGAGCTGGTCAACTGCACCTTCTCGGGCAACCTTTCATCCGGCGCTGTCTACAACAACAACGGCGCCATCTCGGCGGTTAACTGCACCTTTGCGAACAACACCCCTACGGGCGGCGTCGCCCTGATAAACAAGGACGGCGAGTTCACCGTGGTCAACAGCATACTGGACAACGACAAGAACGGCATGGCGTACGAGGCCAAGTCCGAGAGCGGCGTCATGAGGATCGACAGAAGCATCGTTCGAGGCAGGCTGGGCAATGTGAACATCGTCGCGACGGATATTCTGCGCCAGGATCCGCTGCTTGAGGAGCTTGAGGACAACGGGGGCCCGACGAGGACTCACGCGCTGAAGGAGGGGAGCCCCGCGATAGGGGCGGGCTACCCTGCGGGAGAGCAGGCGGGCGTCCTGGATTTGCTCGTGCCCGCCGTGGACCAGAGAGGCCTGTACCGCCCGATAGACGCCGAGACCAGCATGGGAGCGTTCGAACACATGGCGAACACAGAGCCGCCCCCGGACCCCGAGCCGGACCCCGATCCCGAGCCCGATCCGGAGCCTGAGCCCGATCCCGAGCCTGAACCGGAGCCTGAGCCTGGGCCTGGGCCGGTGCCAGTGCCGGAGCCCGATCCCGAGCCAGACCCGGAACCTGATCCCGAGCCCGTTCCATGTCCCGACTACCCCGCAGGAGGGTGAATAGTCGTTCCGTAAGCCCGTGCGGCTTTCAGGGAAGGCGCCAAAAAGAGTGCGAACGAGCGACCCGACATCGGACGACAAGGGCGAGGTCCCTCCGTCGCTGCGCGCCGTTCGGGACGACATAAGCAGGCGACCGAACGGGCGTTTTTTCCGTTCGTGTCGATCGCTTATGCGGCACGCCCTTGACCGCGAAGCAGGCGACCGAACGAGCATTTTTTCCGTTCGTGTCGATCGCTTAGGCGGCTTGTTTCTAGCCGCCTTCCTCACCGTTCGTGACGATAGAGGGGGACCCCATCGTCGTTTATCCCTTTGGTTTGACTCCACCTTTGCGACCCAGACCGAAGCCGACTCGGTAAAGGTCGGGCATATCTATTCGGCCGTCGCTTTTCACCTCGATCAGACCAATTCGCGATAAGTCTTCCCTAAGGCCGTCCCATCCTCTTCTCGCATGCTGGGGCGGTAGGCGGTTGGTGGCAATGCTGTCTGGTCCTTCGGGGAATTTTCCCTCCCAGCGTTTAATGATAGCATCGTACTCACATGGGACTGTCAGGCCTTCCAGGCACGACAATACGTCTTTCACCCACGGGTAGTCCTCTGAAATTTCGTCTACCCGTATCTCAGAGGCTTTGCGGATACCGCGTTTGATGCTTTCGTAGTGCAGGGCGCGCTCGTGATCGGGGTAGCGCTCTTTAGTGTCTGAAGTCGCCTGCCGGAGGGCGGCAAGAAACGAACGGGGCGAGGTCATTCCGTTACCATCCGCAAGATGCCCCACAGACCACGTATAAGGAACGCCTCTACGACGGTCGCGGCCCATCCAGGGGCCCGCGAGCTTCTCGAAAAGCTTCTTCTGAAAGGGTGTCTCACGCTTTGCCTCCTCATGAAGCAACCATACTTCTTCGACGCATTCAGGCAGTTCACCGACTACCGAGCGGTATGCTTCACGCAGGACCTCTCCATGGCCACCCTGTGTATTGATTAGGCGTTGCCATAGCAAACCGTGAAGGTCGTGGCGAGCCCAGGATAATTCCGCTCGTGTCGCAAGCAGTTTGGATGCGTCGGGGAAATCCGTAACTGTTCGCTCGAACTGGTCTGTACGCAGGAAAATCTTGGCGTGGAAAGAGGTGTACGACCTGAGCCAAAGCGCGGCGCGCAAAAGTCCCCGAACAATCTTATCCATGCTGTCCCAATCACTGCTGGTGCGGTCAAGCGCATCGAACAAAATAAGCTTTCGACGTCCGTCCTTGCTCATCAAATTATCAGTAGAGCGAAGCTCCCGCTCAACCTCCTCCGGATTGGCCTTGAACCAGGTTATTGCATCCCGCCAGTATTTTTCGAGGATGACGCGTCCGTCTATGATATGGCGCAGCATCACTGTCCGCCATATGTCATAAGGATCGTACCCGTCGCCAAGCAGTTTCGAAAAAACGTCCTCGTTAGGATACGCATCGGTGTCACCGCGACCGGAAAAGCCTGTGACAATGTCGACATTCTCCAGTTCCGGAGCAGCGCCGTCAATAATCGCACGCAGATCGCCTGAAAGCAACGCGGCGGTCCAAAAAGACTTCCCCACGCCTCTTCCTCCTACGACAAGGTGTACATCAAGCCGTAGTGCTTTGACATGCGACGGTGGTATGTACAGCGTTCCTGGAAGGGGTTCTTCTCCAAAGCTGCTTGATTCGAGCGGTGCGGCAAGTATGGCTTGTCGGAGTTCAACAGCGTTATCCATCGGAGTCCTGCTCCTCTATAAGTTCGCCAAGACCTTGAATCAACGGGCCGAAGACATGTACCACAGTGCTCTCTTCGATTTTAGAAAGGCGACCGCGGAGGGTTTTCAGAGAGGTGAAACCCTGATGTCTACGAATGAGCCATGGGGCGTGCGGGGCTAAATCATCCGATTCTTCGAAGTTCCATCGTTCACCTATCATTTCACCCGGGGGAATGGCATCGTACAGTTCGGCTGCGAATAACTCGTAGCCGGCTTCCCTCATTTCTCCCAAACGCTCCAACGTATCGGTCTCCGGCATCATCGCCGCCACAAGCTGCAATCGTTCCCGTATTTCTTTTGCTACTGAAGCATGCCGCCAGTGACGGAATAGTATTTGGTGTCCCGTCCAGGTCTGATCGTCGTCAAACGCGAACAAAAGTATCAGCTTGGCCCCGAGGTCGGTGACGCAGGCCGAGGCCAAGTCGTCAATTCCCGAGCGCGAGTCGATTAGCACGATTTCGGGGTCCAGAGCTTTCTTCAATTCGTCGACCATACGTCGCAATCTTTGCGGCCAACTCTCTCTGGTTCCATCATCCCTCACGACGGACATCCATGCCCTGCCAAGCTTTGAGACGTATTCGCCGGGCTCGCGTCCATGCGCCGGGACTACGAAGACCTCTTCGTCGCGGATAATATCGCTCTTCGCATACATTTTATCAAGAATGGAGTCGCCGTTTCCGACCAGGTCCTCTATCAGCCAGTCCACAATACCGTATTTCGGGCGACGATTTTCCGGGAGTAAAGCGGATGAAAGCCCGGGGGATGCGAGGTCCATGTCGAGGACAAGGACTTTTTTGCCATTTTGGGCCAATGATAGAGCCGAGGCCGCAATCGCTGTGGAACGACCAACGCCTCCTTTGACCGAGAAAAAAACGACAATGGGGGCTCCTGAATCCTCAGAGGCGATAGAGAGCCAGTTGCCGGAGACAGGAAGCCGGTCTGCCACCTTTATCTTGTCAAAACCCTCCAGCGGAAAGAGAGACGCGCCTTTGCACGCATCCTTATCGTTTTCATCATAAAGTATGGCGTATTTTGCTGGGTAGGCCCTGTCGCCGAGTCTGCTTTCCAACTCTTCGGCAATGCCTTTGAGCGTTCGGGAAAGCTTATCTTCCGACACCGCCGCAGGAGCTATCAACCGGACTTTCCCCTTGAGATCGCGGTTTACCAGAAGCCAGTCCATGTTGGACAACTCTGCCTTGTGTCTCTTTAAGATTTCTGTAATTATGGGTAGCGTTTCGTCAAAGGTAGTCACTTCAACAGCCCCTCCCTTCGAGCCTGCTGCACTAACTTGCGAATGGCTTCGGTTCCATTTCGATGCTCAATGGCCAAGTTTTCGTTGAAGTGACTGCTATGCGCATACCGCTGCGATACATCCCAATTGTTGAATACAGTCGGATCGGGCAACGCGTATCCTGATCCGGCCGGACTGCCGGAACGATACGTCTCGTAACGTATCTGGATTCTGTCGATATGCTTGCAGTCAACATTACATGTCGGTCTGTCCTTCCCCGTGTCGAACGGCATTCCAAAGACCACCATCAATGATTTAAGGCCGCATTCAGCCGCCATACCGTAAAGGTGGTCCGCATTGGCCCACCGCTTATTGTTGAATAGCAGCTCACTATCCTTCCAATGGCGTTCGTGTGCATCCAGAAAATCCGTTTTCATTCCGTCCTCCGGGTACTGCGAAAGATAGTATCCTCAAATTTGCATCTTATATAATACACCATGGTGCGCGTAAGGGCGCGCACGCAAGGGGGATGACTTTTTTCACGGCTGTGTCTCCTGTAGGTTGGAATCGAGTAATTTTATTGCTCGACGTGGGGTGTCAAATGGGGGGGCGCGCTGGCCGTCCTGGCACAGGCCACAGTCCGCTGCGAGAGATGCGAGTTCAGCAACAATAAAGCCTCCGCGGAGGGAAGCGCGGTGTGCAACCAAGGCGACCTAGAGCTGGTCAACTGCACCTTCTCGGGCAACCTTTCATCCGGCGCTGTCTACAACAACAACGGCGCCATCTCGGCGGTTAACTGCACCTTTGCGAACAACACCCCTACGGGCGGCGTCGCCCTGATAAACAAGGACGGCGAGTTCACCGTGGTCAACAGCATACTGGACAACGACAAGAACGGCATGGCGTACGAGGCCAAGTCCGAGAGCGGCGTCATGAGGATCGACAGAAGCATCGTTCGAGGCAGGCTGGGCAATGTGAACATCGTCGCGACGGATATTCTGCGCCAGGATCCGCTGCTTGAGGAGCTTGAGGACAACGGGGGCCCGACGAGGACTCACGCGCTGAAGGAGGGGAGCCCCGCGATAGGGGCGGGCTACCCTGCGGGAGAGCAGGCGGGCGTCCTGGATTTGCTCGTGCCCGCCGTGGACCAGAGAGGCCTGTACCGCCCGATAGACGCCGAGACCAGCATGGGAGCGTTCGAACACATGGCGAACACAGAGCCGCCCCCGGACCCCGAGCCGGACCCCGATCCCGAGCCCGATCCGGAGCCTGAGCCCGATCCCGAGCCTGAACCGGAGCCTGAGCCTGGGCCTGGGCCGGTGCCAGTGCCGAAGCCCGATCCCGAGCCAGACCCGGAACCTGATCCCGTGCCCGTTCCACGTCCCGACTACCCCGCAGGAGGGTGAATCGTCGTTCCGTAAGCCCGTGCGGCTTTCAGGGAAGGTGCCAAGAGGAGTGCGAATAAGCGACCCGACATCGGACGAGGGGGATCTCGGGGTAGGCACTGGCCTTGTCGACGAGGAATCCTCCTCCCTCTCTTTCCATCCGTGTGCTATCATTGCGCCAGTGGATACTGCTCCACGTGGAGGTCCGAGGTGACCGCTCCCTGTCGTCCCGAACGACCACCAAAACACACGAGAAAGTAGTGAGGCTTATGGATCTGGCTTGGTACCACTGGACCGGCATCGTCGTCGTAGGAGTTTTGCAGGGGTTTCTCAACACAGTCGCCGGAGGGGGGTCGTTGCTCGTGCTCCCGGCGCTGACGTTCCTGGGGATGGACCTTGCGGTGGCGAACGGGACCAACCGCATCGCCATACTGCTGCAGAGCGCCTCCGGCGCGGCGAGCTTCAAGAGGCAGGGGGCCCTCTCGTTCGGCAGGGCGCTTCCTCTGGCTGCCGCTGCAACCGTCGGCGCGCTGGTCGGGACGTTCATCGTGGTGCAGGTGGACAAGAAGATGCTGAACCTCGTGATCGCGGGGCTGATCTCTCTGATGGCTCTGCTGCTGGTATTCAAGCCGAGGATGTGGGAGGAGGTCGAGGAGAGGAACTGGCCGAGGTGGGCCGTGTACGTGGTATTCTTCGCGGTCGGGATCTACGGCGGATTCATCCAGGCCGGCGTCGGCTTCTTCCTCTCGTGGGCGCTGGTGGTCGCCGCAGGAATGGACCTGGTCAGCGGAAACGCGGTCAAGACGATAATCATCGGTTGCTACACCACGATAAGCCTGGTTATCTTCTTCATGAACGGTCTGGTGAACATCCCCGTGGGGCTGGTGCTGGCGGTGGGCAGCATGATGGGCGCGGTGCTCGGCGCTCGTTTCACCGTGATGAAGGGGAACAAGTGGGTGCGCTACGTGCTGGCGTTCGTAGTTGTCGTAAGCGCCGTAAAGATGGTGTTCGACGCGATAGGGTAGCCCTGATAGCGCGGAGAGCTTGCGAGGCGGTTTCAGATGAGTAAAATATCCATCAGGTTTTTCGATGACCGCGAGGTCCGCGCCGTCTGGGACGACGAAAACGCCAAATGGTGGTTTTCGGTACACGATATCGTCGGTGTGCTGCGTGACGAAAGCGATTATACGAAGAATCGAAACTACTGGAAATACCTAAAGGAAGCTGAGTAAAGAGGGATCTCAGTTGGTTAGTCGCACTACCCAACTGAAGCTGACGGCAACGGACGGCAAGAGATATTCAACCGACTGCTCCTACTACTATGAGCAGGAGAGCGACATGTGCTATTCCACCGACTTTGAAGAGACTCAAAAGTCATAAGCCAAACCCCAAATCCACAGGTTCATCTCCGAGAAGGAGACGAAGCGTCTTCAGACCTTGGGAGGAGCTCGAAGTCCTTTCAGGCTACAAAAACCACTTTGGCTCTACCGGAAACCCCGCTCTCCCCTTTCGTGTGGCTCTGGGAGCCCTCCTGGTGCTGGCCAGTCTCAATCTCACCGACGAGGAGACGGTGGGGCAGATCAGAGAGAGCCCCCACCCGGCCCCTTTTGGTCCGGGCGTTCCGTCCTGGAGAACTGTGCCTGACTTGTTCAGGAGTCCCTGTTTAGGGCTGGTGTAGGCACGCACACCTGCCCGAAAAGCCATATAGCTATATATAAAGTGCAATTAGAACCAATGGAGGTCTATGCAAATGTCCAACTTCAATATCTACTGTGACGAGAGCTGCCATCTGGAACACGACGGCATCAATGTCATGGTGCTGGGAGCAGTTTGGTGTCCTCGTTTCGAGGTGCGTGAGATAAATGCGCGTGTCCGTGAAATCAAGAAGCGTAATAGTATATCGCTAGCCTCCGAACTGAAATGGATTAAAATCAGCCCTTCGAACGTGCAATTATACTCCGACCTCGTTAACTATTTTTTTGATGACGAGCGGTTGCGCCTTCGTGCCGTGATTATCCCGGACAAGGGAAGCTTAGACCATGAGCGTTTTAACCAGACTCACGATGACTGGTACTACAAGATGTATTTTGAGATGCTCAAGCAAATATTGACGCAGGAAGACCTCTTCGAAATTTATATCGATATCAAAGATACGCGCTCAAACCGCAAGGCTCAAAAACTGCGAGAGGTGTTGAGTAACGCAAACTACGATTTTCAGCAAAAAATCGTTCAGCGCTTACAGCCAATACGCTCCAATGAAGTTGAAATCATGCAGATTGTCGACATTCTTATCGGTGCGCTTGGTTACGCCAACCGCGTATTTGAGGACGGGCATGAAAAAAGCGCTGCAAAGCTAGCTATAATTGAGCTTATCAAAAAGCGCTCCAGATTAACATTACAAAAAAGCACTCTCCTGCGTGAAGAAAAGTTTAATCTCTTTATGTGGGAATCGAGGTAGGTACGAATGAAGAATAATTGCTGGTTGCCCCGCCTTGAAGAGTTTAATGACTATGGGATTGGGGTAGATATGAAGCCGTGCTATACGAGATATTCAAGAATGATTTTATCGCCACGAAGCCGTGTTTTGAAAATAAGCCGGTGAATATCCGCAAACATCCGAAGGAAGGCGATAAGGAGCAAGCTTTCTTTTACGTCACTTCGCGGGACTATTTTAAAGACTGTGAACGTGTTCCGGATATGCGTCGCTGTGAACGTATACGCTGGATTCGAAGCTTTATTGAAGAATATAACTGTGACACAACTGAGTGTGTCGACTGCCAAGGCGTAAAAGTCTGGGAAGAGGACAAGCAACCGAAGTGGAACGGGAATCGCGTCCATCTGCTTTTAGAGGAAGAACGGTTTATGGTTGTGCTGGAGAGGAGAAACACATTTTTCCTGCTCGTCACGGCGTTTTATCTTGAGCAAGACCATACTTTGCGCAAGAAGAATCAGCAGTACACAAACTCGACGTCAAAAATAAAGTGATGGATTTTTCGCTGATGTTTCGCATATAATAGCGATGGGTGAAGCCGTGTGGCTTATCCAAATTATGGCCGGAGAAACGCGTGCTCGAGAATTTTTCCGGAAAACCTGTTGACAAGCGTTCCTGAGATGACTATAATTCTATTAGCTCATCTGCCGTGCGTAGAAGGAGTTCCTGAAAGCGTTTCGTTAAGTCGAGGCGCTTTCTGCTTTGTATGAAAGCAGATTAACCTTGAGACAGAGCACCAGGTTGATGCTTGAGTCGGGATAAAACTTGACCACAATGTTGACCACAATAAGCCCGATAGAAGGAAAATCTTTGGTTTTACGGGCTTTTCAGCCCGCCACCTTCTACCGAATGGAGTAAATAAAGCTATCCCGGAAACTCGCTATTTAAGTGGTTTTCCGGGATAGCTTTTTGCATTGGTGATTCTTACGATGAGTTCACCCCGCAAGCGTCGATCTGGCAAGCTTTGACAAGGAGGACATGAAGTTCGTCGCTGTGGCTGTGGCGAACGCGCACGAAGAAAAACCTCCGATCCTGCAGTCGAGCAAATACACGCCGCAGTCCTTACTGCTTGAACTGGAGCCTCTGACGACCGTCCACTATACGGGGAAGTACAAGAACCGCCTTGTCGAGGCGACTAAGGTTCAGAGGGAAATCCTGGCGGCGTTCGGGATCGACCTGCATGCCTCGTTATAAAATGAACGGGAATTGAGGTTAATACTGTTCTATGAACAGTCCAGAGTGGTTTTTCGTATTTTCAAGGTGTGGATTCAGCCAAACTTCCTCGTATTGACCCTCGTATTGACGAATGCCTTTGTCAAGAAGACTAACAAGACTCCTCCGGGGGAGCTAGGGCAAGCGTTGCTTTCCAAGGTCGCCAAGGGGCTCGGCAAGGAGCTGTATCTGGAACTCCGGTAAAACAAGAAGTCCCGGCAAAAGCGCCGGGACTTCTTTTATCTCCCCTACAGCCTGTGCGCTCCCGCGGCCACGAACGACAGGCCTGCTTTCGTCAAGGCCTCGGCCGTGCTGTTGACTGCCTTGTGCTTGGACAGGTAGTTCAGCATCAGGGCCTCCATCTCGCCGGAGGCCTCTATCTCCTTCTTCTCGCGGAAGTAGTCAAGCAGGTCGGAGGGGCGCGCAAGCTCCCGCTCCTCCTCCGGATTGCCGCCCTCGTGCTTCGCCGAGATGTTGGGCACGGTCTTGACCAGCTCCAGCAGGCCGTCCCTGCGGTTGTACGGCTGGCGGACGATGCTCTTCCAGGTCTCGGTGATGTGGTGCTCGATCCTAACCTGGTCGTCCAGCCCAAGCTCCCTGCGGATGGCGGCGGACTGGGCTATGTGCTCGTCGTCGATCGAGTTCGACAGGTTGAAGCCGGCAAGAGGAGTGCTGCCGTCCTCTCGCGCGAACATGCGTGCCGCAAGCAGTGTCCACAGGACTGCGTACGGGTTGTCGTTGCCCATGAAGACGGAGATCTTGAAGCGCACGTCGACCCCAAGGCGGTAGAGCAGGTAGCCGAGCAGTACTGTGCCGGGGTTGATGTTCAGCACCTCGTCGATGCCGTAGTTGGTGTAGTAGTAGAGCACCTCGTCGACCCACTGCAGCGGGTGGTTGTTCGGCTGGCCGATGCCGCCGAAGTAGCCGGTGATCGTCTCGGGCCCGCCGAGGTGGACGTTGGAGCCGTCGACTCCCTTCGTGTCAAGAGTCTCCACGCAGGTCGAACCCAGGATCTTCGTCGCGGCGCGCACTGCCGGGAGGTCGCCGTTGTCCGCCTCCTGCTCCTTCATCTTGCGCACCCTGATGAACCGCCCGGGAAGGATCTCGCCCTTGTCGATCGACTGTTTCACCTCCGCTAGCAGCCAGGGGAAGTACTGAAGCGCGCTGATCTCCAGCGTCGGGGCCTTGGAGAAGTCGTAGTCCCAGGCGGGGCGCTCCGGGCAGACCTTGGCTCGGTACTCGGACAGGGAGATAAACTTGCCCTCGTCGCGAAGGGTCGCAATCCACTCCAGGTCCTTTACGAAGGGGGAGTTGATCCGCTCCAGCTTCTTGACGAGTGACTCAACCCTGCCGGCCTCGCGCGCCTGCTCGTTGATCTCCGACACTGTGCCGTACTTGGCGACGACTCTCCTGAGGGCGCCTAGCGCCGGATTCTTCGGGTCCCCGAGGTACTGGTTGATCTCCTCGAAGACGGGCTGAGAGATGCAGAACTCCTTGAATGCCATTCTATTTCCTCCTCGTGAAATAAGATAAAAAAACGAGGGCCTTCGAAATTTCCTCGAAGACCCTCGTCAGAAACGCACAAGGCAGCAAGCGCCCCTACGCCTCCGGAGGGTCGCCACGCATCATCATGCCGTAACGGATTTCAATCTTGGATATGACTCTCGCTTCGTTCATAGCATAATCCCTTTCCAAATCGATCACGCGGAGTATAGTACACTCCGCCGGCGCAAATGTCAACGTCGCTAGTCGGTCTCCGAGACGAAGAAGAGGGTGAACAGCCTTCGCCTCCTGTCGTAGACGCTCCAGCAGCCCGTACCGAACCACTCCCGCCCGGCGTCGAAGAAGTCGCACCAGTCGTCCGACCAGCAGAAGCAGTCGTAGGTTCCGTCGGACGGGAAGAGCAGCCGGTAGAGCCGGTCGAACTCCTCCTGCGACCTCCAGTAGGGGTAGACCGGGTTGTGGTAGAAGTACTCCACCTGGCCCATCACCGTCAGGGGGGAGGCGAGCTCCTCCATCAGGCTGGGCGTGCTTGTCTCCACGTCCTCGTCCTCGCCGTACCTGTCGATGACGACTGGGACGATGCCCTTCATCAGGGCCTGCTGGTGGGTCACGATGTCCCGATACTCCTCGGTCCACGGAAGGCGGACGCAGCGGACACCGCTCGCGTCAAGCAGGCTGACGATCTCGTCCTCGTTCGGGTCCTCGTGATCTATCGCGTAGTATCGGTACATCTCCCGGCCTCCTCTCATCCGATCCGGCCCGGGTATGATATCATTGACCAAAAAGAGTGTCCATGAACGGAGAGTGGCGCGTTTGGCAAGGCGTCGGGTTTTTTTTATAAGGCACGGCAGGACGGCCTGGAACGAGGCAATGCGCTTCCAGGGCAGGACGGACGTCCCCCTGGACGAAGCGGGGCGCTCGCAGGCCGAGAGTTTGGCGGCGAGGATGGCGGGGTGGCGCGGCCTCAGACTGTATTCAAGCACGCTGTCGCGCGCGATGGAGACGGCGAGGATCATCTCGGAGGCATGCGACGGCACGATCGAGCCCCGCGACGGGCTGGTGGAGATATGCTTCGGGGAGTGGGAGGGGATGACGCTGCCCGAGGTGAAGTCGGCGGACCCTGATTATGTCGTCAGGTGGCGACGAAACCCGTTCGAGTGCGTCCCGCCGGGCGGGGAGACCTTCGAGGCGATAAGAGAGAGGCTGGCACCGGTGCTGGACGAGGCTTTCGAGGCTGACGGCAGGGTAGCGGTGGTCTGCCACGGAGGTATAATAAGGGCGGCCCTCTACATGCTGCTGGGTCTGAGCGGAGAGGCTGCCTGGAGGACCAGGCTGGGCAACTGCTCGGTGACGGGAGTGGAGGCCGGAAAGCGCGGGATGTCGCTGCTGTTTGTGAACGACTGCGTCCACTCGTTCGTCGATGATGGCGACAGGGGCATTCTGCCCGGGATCCCTTTTTCTCTTTAGACGGGGAAGGGGATGGCCGCGGGCTTTTGATAGCTTGGGCGAGAGGGGGGAGCGATTTGGTCCCGGACGATATATCGAAAGGCATTGAGGAGCGAGGGGCCGACGACGACTCGTCCCGGCGGGCCGAGGAGGCGGAGCTGTGGCGGCGCTTCTCCTCGGACGGGGACGAGGACGCCAGGGACGAGCTGATCGTCTCCTACAGGCCTCTCGTCTTCTGGCTCGCCAGGCGGTTCACGGTGCGACCGTCGTCCTACCAGGACCTGATCCAGGAGGGGATGCTCGCCCTTATCCGGGCGGTCGACCGGTTCGAGCCGGAGCGCCACCTGAGGTTCACCACCTACGCCTTTCATCGGATCAGAGGCCAGATGATCAACTTCCTGCAGAGGTCGGAGAGCAGGGCCCCGGTGCCGGTGGACGACGAGTACCTGGTAGTCGAGGATCCCTTTTCGCCCGACGTTTTCGAGACGATGCTGGCGGTGCTGGACGAGATGAAGAGGCTGCCGGAGAGGGAGGAGTCCGTAGTCCGGGCGCTGCTGATCGACGGCAAGAACGCCAGGGAGGTGGCCCTGGAGCGTGGGATCGACGTGAGCCACGTCTACCGCCTGAGGAGAAACGCCCTGGCCAAGCTGAGGCGATGGCTGGGCGAGGAGGCCACAAACGAGGGCTGAAAGGGGATAAGAGGTAGAGAAGCGAGATCCCTCGCTTCGCTCGGGATGACATAACCAGGCGACCAAACGGACGCTTTCCCGTTTTTGTCGTTCGCTTAGGCAGCATGCTTCTGGCCGCCTTCCGATTTGTTCATCTCTATCTCCTTCGGAGGCTTGTGCTATGGATAAGAAGATCGTCAGAATCTGCAGATGGCTCGAGAGGTGCGCCAAGGCTTGCTCCGCCGGCTCCTGGGGCAGCGCCCTTATGGATGTCGAGTGCGCCAAGGCCGAGCTTGAGGACGCGCGCAGCGAGATCTGGGCTCGGGCCGAGGCTGAGCGTGTCGCGCCCGCCCCTAAGAGGGGTGCGAAGGCGTTCAGGGTGGCGCTGGTGGGCACGGCCATGCTGTTCGCGCTCGCCGCGCCCTTGGCGATGCAGAGCTACGGTCCGGTTCCCGCCCAAGTGGTCGCGGAGGAGAACGTGCTCGAGTGGGTGACGGCGGACGAGAAGGCCGTCCTCGACGCACTCCGAAAGAGCCTCAGCGAGGCCAACCTCGCCTGGCTGAGCGAGATGCGCGAGGCGGAGACCGACGCCGACCTCGGACTCCCCCCGGCGGATGAAGCGGGGAGAGGCTCGGCCGGGAGGAAGGTCGCGGCGCGCAGGGAGGCGCCCCCGGTGGTCGAGGCAAAGCCCTCGTCTCCCCCCGCGGTGGAGCTGGATTCGATACTGGCACTAGTGCAGATCGGCCAGAAGGCCCTGAGGGAGAGGGAGCCGACCATACAGATCCAGGGCCGCTGACGAAGACGCCCGGCGCGGGTGTTGGGGAGCGGTCGTTTTTATGGTATTATTGTCCCTCTTCCGGGGATATATGCGGTGATGCATTTTTGCGACTGACGAATACTGTGTGTAATCTCACGAGAGGGGAGGGGTCTTGCTTTTGCGGGCCTCTCGCGTTATATTTCAGGTACCTGCCCGGGCACGCGCGGGATAGGGACGGTTTTCGCCCCTTTCGACGCGGCGTTCGGCGGGGTCTTGCGGCGATAGTCATTGACGATTCCAACCCGTTTTTTCGGAAGGAGAGAGATCGCGTGAAGAAATTCATCGGAAGGTCGATGCCGGCGGCTTTGCTCTGCCTGTTGGCGATCCTGTTCGCGGCTCCTCCCGTGTTCGCGGTCGACCCCCTCGTGGCGATTGTGGACGTGGAGGGGAACGAGCAGGTGGTGTCTCAGCACATCCTCGGTGTGATCACGACCAAGGCGGGGGAGCCGATAAACCGGGAGCAGCTTCAAAGCGACATAGAGGCCATCTACGCCCTTGGCTTCTTCTCCTTCGTCGACATCAACCTGTACAGCGTCGCCAGCGGCATCGGAGTCACCTTCGTAGTCCAGGAGAACCCGGTGGTGGAGAGTGTCTCCTTCGCCGGCAACTCGATCTACAGCGACGAGGAGCTGCTGAAGCTCGTCTTCACCACGCCGGGGAACGTGTTCAACCGCGTCTTCTTCCGACACGACCTTGACCGCATCCAGGAGAGGTACCACGAGGACGGCTACGTCATGGTCAAGATAGCCGACGTCCAGATCGAGGAGGGGCGTATCACGGTGCAGATAGTGGAGCCCAGGGTCGGCAACATCATCGTCCAGGGGAACGTCAAGACGAAGACGCACGTCATCGCGCGCGAGATCAAGATGAAGCGAGGCGAGCCCTTCAACGCTACGATACTGAGGCACTCCATCGGCAGGCTGCAGAATTTGGGCTACTTCGAGGACGTCAACGTCGGCTTCGAGCCGGGCGAGGAGCCTGACGAGACCGACATCATCATAACGGTGCTGGAGCAGAAGACCGGCAGGGTGGGAGTGTCCATAAGCCACGGCACGAGAAGCGGCTGGTCCGGCGGGCTTACCTACTCCGACAGCAACTGGAAGGGGCTGGGGCACGTCGGGGAGGTGGGCTTCGAGCTGGGCGACAACTCCCAGTACTGGGCGACATATTCAGAGCCCTACATGGACAGGAACCACTACGCGTGGAAGGTCGGGATCATCAAGCGCAACTGGGAGGACCGGCTATACTACAGGCGAGGCGTGAAGCAGCTGAAGTACGACGAGGACATGACCAACGTATTCGTGGGAGCGGGGAAGAAGTTCGGCAGGGACGAGAAATTCAGCTGGTTCCTGACTCTGGACTGGCGCGACATAGACGCCTACAACATCAGAGAGCAGACGGGAGTGGACGACCTCACCCGTGGAAAGATCTTCTCCGTGCTGGGCACCCTCACCCGCGACAATACGCACCCCTACCTAAGCTACCCCAAGGGCGACGTGATCGACCTGAACGTCGAGCAGGCGATGGAGGCCCTCGGAGGCGAGTACAGCTACACCAAGTACTGGCTGCAGGCGAGGTACTACTCCCCGGTGCTGGGGCTGGAGAACCTGCTGAACCGGCAGTTCGGCGCCATCGACAAGGACAACCCGGTGATCTTCGCGGCGAGGATGCGCATAGGCTTCTCGTCCGGGGAGTTGCCCGTGGCGGGGCTCTACTCGCTCGGAGGCTCGAACACCCTGCGGGGCTACGACTCGGGCGAGTTCGAGGGGACCGACATGTTCCTCGGCAACGCAGAGGTGCGCATCCCCGTGCAGAAGGCCTTCAGCCTGGTGGCCTTCTACGACGTCGGAAACGCCTGGCTGGACGAGGGGATCGACTTCTCCGACCTCCACGACTCGTGGGGCTTCGGAGTCAGGGTGAAGACGCCTCTTGGAAACATGAGGCTGGACTACGCCCAGGGGGAGACGGAGAACAGGACCCACTTCGGCTTCGGAGAGATGTTCTAGCGCCGGGGAGGACACGCGGGCGTGCGTTCTTCGTACAATTGGAGCTTTCGCCATACGGGCTTTACAAAGGGCTGCGCGCTGCCGTTCATCGCCGCGGCCCTTTTCTTGATCTGCGTCCCCGCGCTCGTCGCGGACGCGGGCGAGATAGTGGTCGACGGGGCGCCCTACTGGCTGAGGCAGAGCGTTGAGCGGAGCCTCAGGTCCGTGTGGGAGGAGCTGTCCCTCAACCCCGACCTTTCCGCGGAGGACAGGATCCGGCTTCTTTCCGTCGTGGCGGAGCGCCTATTCTCCGGCTATTCGCCGAACGTGGTTCCGCGCGGGGATTCCGTGAGGGTGGACCTCGCCCCTCAGTCCGATACCGCCTGGGGCGTGGAGATAAATCCTCCCCCCCTGCTTCCTCCCGCGGACGAGTGGTTCGCCGACGCCGCTTCGGAGCTTGAGAGGGTTCTGCCCCGGATGCTCGCCCTCCTGCCGTTGGAGGCCCTCTCGTGGGCCGATCTGGCCCTCAAGGAGGCGATAGAGGAGGCGTGCGCCCCGATATTGCCGGGGTGGAACCCGTCGCTGCTGGTGCGATTGGAGGGGAGACGAGAGCAGGGTGCTGCGCGTTTCGTTCAACCCGAAGC
>MTBK01102934.1_pt1 | contig 34430 bp, 24 predicted proteins | sample 1535981 | NCBI WGS metagenome assembly MTBK01 (sample SAMN06109225, study PRJNA356200) | anaerobic digester metagenome | isolation source: biogas reactors fed with pig manure or primary and secondary sludge | place: Spain | collected 2016-06-30
GACATACACCTGCATAGCCTGCGTCATACTCACGCAAGTTTACTGATAAATTCCGACGTAACGGCAAGGGTTATAGCGGACAGGTTAGGGCATAGCACAACGAAAACCACGCTCGACACATACAGCCACGTTTTCGCCGCAAGTGAAGTTAAAGCAATGCAAGCCGTGGAAATGGCGCTGTTCAGTACAGATAAAGCGATAAACGAATAATCTAATATAACTAAAGCGACAAAGACTAACCCCGGAAACGGGCTAATTTTTGTCGCTTGTTTGTCGCTTAAACATACTAAAAGTCGCTTATTTTGACTCGATGATACTAAAACAAGAGATGCGGAATACCTTGATATAACGGGCTTTACTCGAATATCCTAAACGATGTTATGTTATGGTGTTAGTCTGAATGGGAGTATATCCCGTCGCCGGGGTCCTTCGCCATGTTCTCAGAGAAAGTACAGTTCATCAAGGTCGGACTGCCAGAGCCGATGAACGCCCCGCCGCCGCTGTAGGTATTCGCCTTGTTTCCCGAAAAGGTGCAGTTTGTCACCGTCGAACTGCCTGAGTTGAGGTACATCCCACCGCCGTAGAGGTTTGCCACGTTCTCCGAGAAGGTGCAGTTCGTCACCGTCGAACTGCCGTTCCTGATGAGCATCCCGCCGCCGATGGTATTTCCCACGTTCTTCGAGAAGGTGCAGTCTGTCACCATAGGACTGCCGTTCTCGATGAACATCCCGCCGCCCCAGGTGTTCGCCTCGTTCTCCCAGAAGGTGCAGTTCGTGACCCTCGGATTCCCGTTCAAGATGCTCATTCCTCCGCCCCTACCCGCCTTGTTCCCTATGAAGGTACAGTTCGTCACCGTCGGACTGCCATTCTCGATCAGCATCCCGCCGCCGTCATCGTCCGTTTTACCTGCCGTGATGGCAAAGCCGTCGAGGATGGCGGTGTCGTCTGCACCTACAGCATAGACGACGTGGTAGCTACCCCAGCCGCCGCCGATAGCTCCGCTGAGGATGGTGACATTCGCCTCCCAGTCGCGCTCGTCCCGTTGGGTCTCATCCCCGGCGAAGCCGCCGTAAAGGGCAATATTCTTTTTGAGAACAAAGGATTTGTCGGGGTCCGAATCGTGGGGCGTATACTCACCCTTAGCCACCCAGTACTCACCCTTTGTTCCTGCCTCCAAAGCGGCTCTGAACTTATCTAAGTCCATGGCGTTTGCCCACGAATCTCCCGACTTGTTCCCGGCGCCTGCTACTGTCACATGGATCGCCCCCTCCGAGGCCGACGAGACCGCCAGCAGAGCAAGCAGAAGAAAACACGAGCACAGTACTCTTTTGAACCACTTTAACTTCATCGACACGACGTTCACTCCTTTCCCGCGGTACCTGAATGCAGATCTAGCCGCACTCCATACCACGGGGTGCGGTTCCTCACTTCACGGCGAAGGGGAGGCTCAGGCCGACGCTCTCCCAATGCAATCAATACTACAAAAAAACAAAAGAGTCAAGCATCTTGCCGGGTCAATCTGTAGATTCATCTTCTTAATTAGGTCAAACACCTCCGGACCGAAAGTTTTAAGCGGGCCGAGGTTAACCTAGTCGAAATACTGCGCCGACTATAGTAAACTGCCTGTTTCAATGATACAATTCAATGCCAGGGCATCCGACCGCCCTGGTATTTCACAAACAAAGGAGGCAGTTCCATGAAAAAGAGAGTATTGTTTCTGACAGCGATGCTTGTGGTGGCCGCACTGGCGCTTCCTGCTCAGGCTTCGGCCAAAGAGGTCATGATCTACTCCTCGATGAAGGACTCCCAGCTGGCGGCTCTGAAGGACGCTTTCATGGCCAAGTACCCGGACATCAAGATGGACTACTACACAGCGGGCACCGGCAACGTGATGACCAAGCTGGCGACCGAGCAGCAGGCGGGAGGCATCCAGGCCGACATCATCTGGGTCGGCGACCCGACCAACTACATCTCCTTCAAGGAGCAGGGGCTTCTGTACGCCTACGACTCCCCCGAGGCGGCCAGCATCCCGGCCAAGCTGAAGGACCCAGACAACTTCTACACATCGGGGCGAGTGATCATGCTGGGCTTCGTCTACAACACCGACACAGTCAAGCGAGAGGACGTTCCGAAGACATGGAACGAGCTGCTTGATTTCGACGGCTACCTTGCGATGACCGACCCGACATTCGCCGGCACCACCCTGTACACTGTAGCTGGCCTTGTGCAGCACCCGGACTTCGGATGGGACTTCTTCCAGAAGCTGAAGGACAAGGGCATTCTGCTCGAGAGAGGATCGAGCGCGGTGGTCACAAAGGTAGGGTCCGGCGAGTACGACGTCAGCGTCGGAGTCGACTACATAGCCAGGACTATGATGGCCGAGGGCTCCCCAATCGACTTCGCCTATCCGGAGGACTACATCCCGGTCATCCTCAGCCCGATCGCCATAGTGAAGAACACTGCGCACCTGGAGGAGGCGAAGCTGCTTTTCGACTACATACTCTCCATTGAAGGGCAGAAAATACTGATGGAGGAGTACACCGCGCCCGTCCGTCCGGAGCTCGCTCTGGAGGGCGCCCCCTCCCTGATCGAGGCGGCGGAGAGAATTCTCCCCGTCGATGACGAGCTTCTCGTGGCGGAGAAGGACGAGCTTCTGAAGAAGTTCGACAGCATATTCAAGTAGGTCTGTTATTGAGCGCGGGGAGGCGAACCCTCCCCGCTTTGTATTGCACCCGGGCAGGGCGATGCGCCCCTCGCGGTGGCAAGAGGTGATTGAATGGCTGGAGTCACATTTGAGAACGTAACTATCAGTTATGATAAAAAGGTGATAATCGACGACCTGTCGCTTGAGATCGCCGATGGGGAGTGCTTCGCCATCCTCGGCCCCTCCGCGTGCGGGAAGACCACCCTGATAAGGGGACTGTGCGGTTTCAAGAGCCTTGACTCGGGCAGGATATCGATCGGCGACAGGCTTGTGAGCTCGGGCGACGGGCGCGGAGTCCCTCCCGAGAAGCGCAAGATCGGCGTGGTCTTCCAGGATTACGCCGTGTGGCCGCACTACAGTGTCTTCGAGAATGTCTACTACCCGTTGAAAAAACGAAAGGTCCCGAAGGCGGAGGCAAAACGAAGGGCGCTCGACGCGATCGAGCAGGTCCGCATGGAGGGTTACGAGGAGCGTATGCCCGCGCAGCTGTCGGGAGGGCAGCAGCAGAGGGTGGCCCTGGCCAGGGCCCTGGTCTCCTCCTCCGACCTGATGGTGCTGGACGAGCCCATCTCCAACCTTGACGCGAACCTGCGGGAGGAGATGCGCTTCGAGATAAAGGAGCTGCAGCGCCGAACCGGGATCACGGTGATCTATGTCACCCACGACCAGGAGGCGGCCCTGGCTATCGCCGACCGCATGGCCATAATGGACTCAAGGGGCTACATAAGGCAGGTCGGCGCGCCGGAGCACGTCTACAAGAACCCGACGGACAGATACGTCTACCAGTTTCTGGGCGTGTCGAACTTCATCCCTCTCGAGCGAAAGGGCGACCGCTACTCTCTGGCCGGTGCTGAGGGCTCCCCCCTCTTCCCGTACGAGATACCCGTTGCACAGACTGCGGACAGGCTCTATGCGGCGTGCAGGCCAGTGGATATCAAAATCGGGGAGGGGCCGGTAGAGGGCGTGGTGAAGCACGTGGTCTATCTGGGCAATTTGTTCGAGTATCGGGTGATGCTTGGAGGGCGCGAGATACGGGTGCAGCAGGACTCCCACGAGGCGTTCGCGGAAGGGACGCCCGAGGAGGGGCGCGCCTGCGCCATGTCCCTGAGAAACCTCCGCTTCTACGAAAACGACGAGAGGGGGGACGCCTCGTGAGGCTGTTCAGACGCCGCGAGGGGGGCGTATCCGCGAGAATGTTCGGCGGCGGTTTCGACCTCAACCGGATACTGATGCTCGTCTGCCTTGCGATCCTGATCATCACGGTGGCCATGCCGATGATCATGATCGTGTACAACACATTCTTCTTCGGTTTCTCCTTCGACTGGGCGATGTTCTCGAAGGTGGTGTTCGACCCCGCCAACGTCGACGCCATGTGGAACACCATAGTGATCGCCTTCTGGGTCACCCTGGTCGGCACTCTGGTCGGCGTCTTCTACGCCTGGCTTATCGGCCGGACGAATATCCCGCTGAAGGGGCTGATGAAGACCCTGTTCGTCATCCCGTATATGTTTCCGCCGTTCATAGGGGCGGTCGCGTGGGGGCTGCTGCTGGCCCCGCGCTCGGGGTACATAAACAAGATGTGGATGGCCATGACCGGGACCAGAACCCCCCTGCTGAACATCAACAGCATCTGGGGGATAGTGTTCGTCGAGGTCTGCTACTACTTCCCGTTCGTCTTCCTGCAGGTCGTCAGCGCCCTTGAGAGGATGGACCCCACCCTTGAGGAATCGGCGCGCATCTCCGGCGCAAACCAGTTCTACGTCATCCGCAAGATCACTCTGCCGCTTGTCGTGCCGGCTATCGCTTCGGGCGCGATGCTCATTCTTATCTCCTCGCTGTCGCACTTCGGGGTGCCGGCCATGCTCGGATTCTCGCGCGGGATATTCACACTGCCCACGAAGATCTACGAGCTCATCAACAGGGCCGCGGGCAGTTTCGAGGGGATCAGGCAGGGTGCGGCGCTCTCGGTCCTTCTGGTGCTGGTGGTGGTCGCGGCCCTGCTGGTCCAGAGGTGGATAATGAGGGCCGGGCGCTACGACATCATACGAGGCAAGAGCATGAGGCCGATGCTCATCAACCTGAGGAAGTCCAGGTTTCCCCTGCTGGCGCTCTGCCTTGGAAGCCTGTTCGTCATTGTGATAATGCCGCTTTATATCATCTTCGCAGTGGGGGCGCTGAAGGCTTACGGGCTGCCTCTGACTTGGTCGAATATGTCGCTGAACAACTTTCACCACGTGCTCTTCTCGTCGCAGATGGCCAGGGACGCGATAAGAAACAGCTTCGTGCTGTCGATCTCATCGGCCATAATAGCCATGTTCGTCGGGACGATGATCGCCTACGTGGTGGTCAAGGTGAAGGTGCGCGGCAAGGCTCTGCTTGAGATACTGGCGCTGCTGCCCTACTCCATCCCCGGGCTGGTGCTGGCCATCGGGGTCATACTGATGTGGAGCGGCGCTTTTTACATCAACCTGTACAACACGATATGGATAATCCTCGTGGCGTACATCGCGCGCTACGTCGCCTTCGCCATGAAGAGCTCGTCCGCCTCGCTGGAGCAGGTGCACTACTCTCTTGAGGAGGCGGCCCGGTCGTGCGGCGCCACACACCTGGAGTCGCTGCGCGACATCACCCTGGCCCTGATCCGGCCCGGAATGGTCGCGGGTTTCTTCCTTATATTCCTGCCGGCCATGAGGGAGCTGACGACATCGGTGCTGCTCTACGGGCCATACACCCGCACTCTGGGAGTGGCGATCTATTCCATCAACGCGGAGGGCAACATAACCCAGGCGGCCGCCCTGTCGGCCATCGCAATACTCATCATCATGCTCGGTAACCTGGCCCTGCGCTTCGTTACCAGGGACAGGAGGAGCGTGTCATGAGCGAGGTCGTGCTGAAGAACGTGAGCAAGCGGTTCACCACCAGGAGCCTCGGCGAGGTCACGGCGGTCGACGGCTTCGACCTGACCGTGAGGGAGGGGGAGTGCTTCTCCCTGCTGGGGCCCTCCGGGTGTGGCAAGACCACCACCCTGCGTATGATCGCGGGCTTCGAGGACCTCAGCGATGGCGAGATTTGGATAGGGGACAGGCCCGTGTCGGTGAAGGAGCGCAACCTGTACGTGCAGCCGGAGGACAGGGGACTGGGCATGGTATTCCAGGCGTTCGCCGTCTGGCCCCACCTGAACGTGTTCGAGAACGTGGCCTTCCCTCTTCGCGTCCGAAAGGCCCGCAGGAACGAGATGGAGTCCAAGGTCGCGGAGGCGCTGGAACACACGGGCCTGACCGGGCTGGATAGGACCTTCCCATCAAGCCTGTCCGGCGGCCAGCTCCAGAGGATAGCCCTTGCCCGGGCCATAGTGATGAACCCGGACGTGCTTTTGCTCGACGAGCCCCTGTCAAACCTGGACCCGAAGCTGCGGGAGACGATGAGGTTCGAGATCAAGGCCCTGCAGAGGCGGCTCGGTTTCACGATAATCTACGTCACCCACGACCAGGCCGAGGCGATGGCCCTGTCCGACCGGATGCTGGTGATGGACATGGGCGTGATACAGCAGGTGGACACCCCCGCAAAGATGTACAACGACCCGGCAAACAAGTTCGTCTACGGCTTTCTTGGACTGTCGAATTTCATCGATGTGAACATCTCCGGCGGCAAGGCCTATCCGGAGGGAGCGGACGGCGTTGCGCTGCCGCTGACCGTCCCCGCTGATTTCGAAGAGCGGGCGGGGACAGTGGCGTCGCGGCCTAACGAGATAGAGCTGACGTCGGAGGGCGGATACCGGGCAGAGATCAAGGCGCGCATCTTCCTAGGCGACTACACCGAGTACAGGGTGGACGCGGGAGGACAGGAGGTGCGAATCCAGACCGCCCGCGAGCACGGCTTCTCCGTCGGAGAGCGGATCGGGCTCAACTTCGGCAAAGTGCGCTGGTACCCGCGCGACGACGGCGCGTCCGACTCGGAGAGGGAGAGAAGAAAGGTGATTTAGCTAGCATCCGGGTGTCCGATTCGGACACCCGGAACCTCTTAAGCGCCTTCGTACCTCATCACCCGGGCGGAGTTAAGCGTCGCCAGCAGCGCCACCCCCACGTCGGCGAATACCGCCTCCCACATGGAGGCTACTCCAAACGCCCCCATGACCAGCACCAGACCCTTCACACCGAGAGCAAAGGCTATGTTCTGCCTCATGATCGCCCGGGTCCTCCTAGCTATCTCGACCGCCTCCGAGGCACCGCGGGGATCATCGTTGAGCAGCACCACGTCCGCCGCTTCAATGGCGGCGTCCGCACCCAGTCCGCCCATCGCGAACCCGGCGTCCGACGCGGCCAGCAGCGGAGCGTCGTTCATGCCGTCGCCCACGAAGACCGTCGTACCCCCGACCTCCTGCTTTATCCTGCGAAAGTGCTCCAGCTTGTCCGCGGGCATCAGGCCGCCCTCCCACAGGTCAAGCCCGAGCTCCCTGCCGAGCTTCTCCACGTTCTCAGGCCTGTCCCCCGACAGCATCCCGACAAACCTGACACCCAGCTCCCTGAGCCTGTCCACCGTTGTGCGAGCCTGCTCCCTGGGCGTGTCCTCAACCACTATGAATCCGGCGTAGGCACCGCCCCTCGCCACGTGAACCACTGCGCCGGGCTTCTCCCTCCACGCTCCTTCGACGCTTACGCCGTTTCTCTCCAGCAGAGAGGCGTTTCCGGCCAGGATCTCCACCCCGTCAAGGTCCAAACGCACCCCGAGCCCCGGAAGCTCCTCGATAAGCCCCTGCTCTCCCTTTCCGGGCCCCGCCGCGCTCGCCACAGCCCTCGCTATCGGGTGGTTGGAGCCTCTCTCGGCCGCTCCTGCGATCTCCATCAGCTCCTCTTCGGTGAAGGGCGACGATGGATTTACCTGGGTCACGCGGAACACCCCCTTGGTCAGAGTGCCGGTCTTGTCGAATAGGGCGGCCTTGACGTCGGAGAGCCTCTCCAGTACATCGCCCCCCTTGATGAGTATCCCCCTTCTGGACGCAGCTCCTATGCCGCCGAAGATCGCGAGAGGTATGGAGATCACGAGCGCGCACGGGCATGACACCACCAGGAAGACCAAGGCCCTGTAGCCCCAAGTGCGAAAGTCACCTAATCCTATCATGGGCGGAACGAAGGCGAGAAGAACCGCGAAAACGACCACTGCAGGCGTGTACCACCTTGCAAATGAAGTGATGAACCTCTCGGTGGGCGCCTTGCTCTCCCTGGCCTCTTCTATCAGGCGGAGACCCTTCGACAGGGTGGTATCCCCGTAGCGGCTCGTGACCTGGACGGTGATTGCGCCGCCGAGATTCACGCTCCCGGCGAGGACCTCCATTCCGGCGGACACGTCCTGCGGGATGGATTCGCCTGTCAGCGACGAGGTGTCGAGCGACGATGCCCCCTCAAGGATCCTGCCGTCGAGCGGGACCTGCTCCCCCGGCTTGACTAGCACCGTACGACCGGGCACTACCGAGGCAGCGCTAACGACGCGCCACTTCCCGCTCTCCATCACGTTCGCCGTGTCCGGGCGGATATCAGCCAGGGCCATTATCGACCTGCGCGAGCGATCGACCGCCAGGTTCTGCACCAGCTCCCCCGCCTCGTAGAAGAGCATGACGGCAACGGCCTCGGAATAGTCGCCTATGGCGAAGGCGCCCAGCGTGGCCGTCGACATCAGGAAGAACTCGTCGAAGAGCGAGCCGCCCCGCAGATTTCTGGCCACCGCGGCCAGGACCTTCACCCCGGCGGTAAGGTACGCTGCCGTGTAAAGCATGATTCGCGGCATCTCGTCCAGCGGCAGAAAGACCGCTGCGAGCCAAAGGATCGCGCCTGCCGCAAGGCGAGCCATGTCACCCTTGGGAAGGCCCGATGGCTCGTCGGACGCCCCCTCGTCCAGCACAGCTGCTCCCGGCTCTATGGAATTAACGACCTTTCTCACGGACTCGAGGATCTCCGCCGTTCTCCCTCTTTTCGACAAGGAAAGCCTGATTCTCCCCTCGGCCATGTCCACCGCCGCAAACGTCACCCCCGGCAGACCGTAGAGGGCCCTCTCTATCCTCAAGGAACAGGCGGCGCAGTTGAGGCCTGCGACCGAAAGGCGAATCTTTTCCTCTCCGCTATTCATGTATATCCGCCCCCTTCTCCGCTATGTGGCGCACGTGATCGAAGCCCTGGGCGAAGATCGTCCTGACGTGATCGTCGTCCAGCCCGTACACGGACCGCCTCCCCCTTCGCGTCACCCTCACAAGCCTGGCCTGCCTTAGAACCCTGAGCTGGTGGGAGATTGCCGGCTGATTCATCGACAGAAGCTCCGCTATGTCCGCCACGCACAGGTCGGACAGGGAGAGCGCCCAAAGGATCTTGATCCGAGTCGTGTCGCCGAACACGCGAAACAGATCTGCCAGCTCGTAAAGAACCTCCTCCTTCGGCATGGCCGCCGCTATCTCTTCCATATGTCCACTCATGTGCACCACTCCTTGAAATTATCATATGCTTATATGTACATATATCATATAAAGAGCGCTCTTGCAAGCCCTGCCGGAGGATTATTCTCGCACGGAGTGCGCTTTACAAATTCTGGCAAATAGGCTAGGGTTGTCTTACGCTTCCGCAAGAGCGGAAAGTACAATCATTAAAGAGGAGGAGATACGCACATGAGGAGATTCATCGGAGTTCTGTTCACGCTCGCGCTCGTTCTTGTTCTTGGGACGGCCGCCTTCGCGGCGCCGAAGATCGGCATCATGACGGGCACGGTATCGCAGGGAGAAGAGGAGTATCGCGCGGGCGAAGAGATGGTCGAGAAGTACGGCGAGGACAGGGTCATCCACGTCACCTATCCCGACAAGTTCATGGACGAGCAGGAGACCACAATCTCCCAGGTCTTGGCCATGGCCTCCGACCCGGACGTCAGGGCGATAGTCGTCTGCCAGGCCGTCCCGGGCACCGCTGCCGCTATCGACAAGGTGAAGGAGGTCCGCGACGACATACTCTTCGTCCTCGGGACGGTCCACGAGGAGCCTTATATGATAGCGGAGAAGGCCGACATTCTCTACGAGATCGACCAGCCGACCCGCGGAAGCTCCATCATCGAAAAGGCCGCTGCGATGGGCGCGAAGACCTTCATCCACTACTCCTTCCCACGCCACATGAGCATGCCTCTTCTCGCCACCCGCAGGGACATCATGGAGGAGACCGCAAAGAAAGTCGGAATCGATTTTGTCTTCGTCAACTCACCCGACCCCACGGGTGAAGGCGGAGTGGCCGGCGCCCAGCAGTTCATCCTCGAGGACGCTCCGAGGCAGATCGAGAAGTATGGCCCGGACACGGCCTTCTTCAGCACCAACTGCTCCATGCAGGAGCCTCTGATCAAGTCGGTGGTCAAGGGCAAGGCCCTCTACCCCGAGCAGTGCTGCCCGAGCCCCTTCCACGCCCTTCCGAACGCGCTCGGCCTCAAGGTCGAGAGCAAGGGAGACGTGCCCTACATCCTCAAAGCAATAGAGGACAAGATAGTGGAGCTCGAAATGGAAGGACGCGTTTCGACCTGGACCGCCCCGATCGCGATGAACTTCATCCGCGCGGGCTCGGAGTACGCGATGGACTTCGCGGAGGGCAAATTCGAGGACAAGCAGGATATCGAGAGGGCCAAGGCCGTGCTTCACAAGTACGCGGGCAACGTCCTCATCCGCGCATTCGACGACGAGAAGACCCCTCACTTCCTGATGGTGGTCGGCGAGTCGGTCATCTTCGGGAAATAAGAATCGACCTGCCCCTGGATCTGTGACACTCGTGGCAGGGCTGTCGACAACGGCGGCCCTGCCATTTTTGCAAAGGAGGTCGGTCATTTGAGCGGTACAACTCGGCTGGAAATGAATAACATAAGCAAGGAGTACTACGGCAACCGCGTCCTAAAGGACGTAACCTTCTCTCTGGGCGCAGGCGAGGTCCTCTCCCTGGTAGGCGAGAACGGGGCGGGCAAGTCCACATTGATGAACATCCTGTTCGGGATGCCTGTGATACACGCGACCGGTGGCTTTCAGGGAGAGATATACCTTGACGGGGAGAAGACCGAGATAAAATCCCCCGAGGAGGCCATGAAGTTGGGCATCGGCATGGTCCATCAGGAGTTCATGCTGCTTCCCGGGTTTTCCATCACAGAAAACATAAAGCTCAACAGAGAGGTGACAAAGGACAACCTGCTGAGCCGAATCTTCGGTAAACCCATGAAATGGCTTGATATGCCCCGGATGAGGAGCGACGCCAGGACCTCCCTGGACACTATTGGGCTCGGCATCGACGAGATGCTGCCCGTCAGAGGGCTACCGGTAGGTCACATGCAGTTCGTGGAGATCGCCCGCGAGCTGGACAAGAGGCACATCCGCCTGCTGGTTCTGGACGAGCCGACCGCTGTGCTCACCGAGTCCGACGCGGACAAGCTGCTCGAGTCCATAAAGATACTGACGGACAAGGGGATCTCGGTGCTCTTCATAACACACAGGCTGGACGAGGTGATGACTGTATCCGACAGGATCGTCGTGCTGAGGGACGGCGAGCGAATAGCCGAGACCAAACCCTCCGAGACCACGATAGACAGGATCGCGGAGCTGATGGTCGGCAGGAAGATCGAGGGCGGAGACATACAGGGCAGGCCCCTGTCGGAGCTGAGCGAGGACCTGGTACTGGAGATACGAAACCTGTCGGTCGCCATGCCGGGGGAAAGCGTGAAGAACGTGGACATCGAGGTAAGGCGCGGCGAGATACTGGGAATTGCCGGACTGGCCGGGCAGGGCAAGATCGGCATAGCCAACGGCATAATGGGACTCTTCCCGTCGAGCGGAGATGTGAGGATGAACGGAGAACCGGTCAGGCTGAACTCCCCCCGGGCCTCTCTGGACAATGGCATGGCATTCGTGTCGGAGGACAGGAGAGGGACGGGGCTTCTGCTCGACGAGTCTATCGAGTTCAATATCGTGGCCACTGCGATCCAGACGAAGGGAATGTTCATGAAGCCCGGAAGGGTCAGAATCCTCGACTCGCGGGAGATGACCGAGTACGCCAAGGGGCTGATCGAGAAGCTGGACATTCGCTGCACCGGGCCGCGACAGCTCGCGAGGCGGCTCTCCGGCGGCAACCAGCAGAAGGTCTGCATAGCCCGCGCCATCACCCTGGAACCAAGCCTGCTCTTCGTATCGGAGCCGACCAGGGGAATTGACATAGGCGCCAAGAGGCTCATCCTTGACCATTTGGTGCAGCTCAACAGGGAAACGGGACTCACTATAGTCATGACCTCTTCCGAGCTGGCGGAGCTTCGCTCGGTCTGCGACCGCATCGCGATAGTCTACCGGGGAAGGCTCGAGGGAGTGCTCCTGCCGACCGCGAGCGACAGGGATTTCGGGCTCATGATGGCGGGCGAGTACACCAAGATCCACGGAAAGGAGGCCGTCTAGGTGGAAAACGACATACTGAACAAGATCGGCATCCCACGGCTGATAATCACCCTTTTCCTCGCATTCCTCGTGGCCGCGGCCTTCTCCTACGGCCTTCCGATGGGACAGATCTTCAGCGCGATGCTGACCCGGTTCGGAATGAACGCGCTGCTTGTGCTGGCGATGATACCGACGATACAGGCGGGCGCAGGGCCGAACTTCGGCTTGCCGTTCGGGATAATCTGCGGCCTGATCGGGGCGACCCTGGCGATAGAGCTGGACTTCAGCGGCTTCCCCGCCCTCTTCTTCGCGATCGGAGTCTCGATACCCCTGGGCGCGATCGCGGGATGGCTGTACGGGCTGCTGTTGAACAGGGTGAAGGGTCAGGAGATGACCGTCGGGACATATATGGGTTTCTCCATAGTCTCGCTGATGTGCATCTTCTGGCTGATGGCCCCCTATACTAGCCCCGAGATGATATGGCCCTACGGCGGCGATGGGCTCAGGGTGACGGTGGTCCTCGACGGGAGGATGGAGCAGATCCTGGACCGCCTCTGGAGCTTCAACGTCCACGGAGTGACCATCCCGACGGGACTGCTCATAGTGACTGCGGTCTCCTGCGTTCTCCTGTGGTTATTCTTGAGGACCAGGACGGGGCTCGCGATGTCCATGGTCGGGTCAAACCCGCGCTTCGCCGAGGCATCGGGACTGAGCGTGAACAAGTACCGCGTCCTTGCCTCCACGATCTCATGCGCGATGGGTGCGGCAGGCATAATAATCTACTCCCAGAGCTACGGGTTCATACAGCTCTACCAGGCGCCGCTTTACATGGCGCTCTACTCCGTCTCCGCGATCCTGATAGGGGGAGCGTCGCTACAGCGGGCCACCATAGCACAGGCCCTCATCGGGGCCTTCCTGTTCAACGGACTGCTGGTCATAGCCCTTCCCGTGGCGAACGTGGCGATGGACAGCGATATCTCGGAGATCATGAGGGTGATCATAAGCAACGGGATAATCCTCTACGCCCTCACACGCAAAGAGGCTGGAGGTGATGCGCAGTGAGGATAATCCAGAGAAACATCGTGCCGATATTCTTCCTCGCCATCTGCGCGGTCGGCTTCCACTACTCCGGCCTGTCCTGGATGTTCTTCGCCAACGACCTGGTGGCCAGGCTTGCGCGCAACTCATTCTTGGTCATCTCTCTGATCATCCCGGTGCTCGCAGGGATGGGGCTTAACTTCGGCATAGTCCTCGGAGCGATGGCGGGGCAGTTCGCGGCCTTCGTCACGGTGACCCACAACCTGACCGGGATGCCCGGCTTTTTCGTCGCATGCCTCCTGTCGATACCCTTCGCGGTGCTGTTCGGGTGGCTTACAGGCATCCTGTTCAACAAGGCCAAGGGCAAGGAGATGATAACAGGCCTTATCCTCGGCTTCTTCGCGAACGGAGTCTACCAGCTTATATGTCTCATCCTGATAGGGTGGATCATACCGATCTCGGACAAGTCGCTGCTGCTGCCGTCGGGCGTGGGATTTGTGAACACGATAGACCTGAAGATCTGGCAGTACGCCATAGACAAGTTCTACGTCTTCCGGGCGAAGGGGATAGAGACGCCGGTGCTCAAGTACCTGAACAACATAAACTTCCCCGTGCTGACTCTGGTCATCGTGCTGATCCTGTGCGTCGCGGTCTATCTTCTGTTCAAGACCAAGCTGGGTCAGGACTTCCGCGCCGTCGGCCAGAACAGACACATAGCCCGGGTGGCGGGGGTCAAAGTGGACAGGGTCAGGATAATCGCAGTCATCTTCTCCACTGTCCTTGCGGCTTGGGGGCAGCTCATATTCCTGCAGAACATCGGCAACGTGCAGGTCTACGGCTCCCACGTCCAGGTGGGCACCTTCGCGGTGGCCGCCCTGCTGATAGGAGGCGCGTCCGTGACCAGGGCCACCATCGGGCAGGCGCTGCTGGGGACCGTCCTCTTCCACGCGCTGTTCATAGTCTCCCCTCTGGCGGGGAAGAACATAATGGGCAGCGCGCAGGTGGGCGAGTACTTCCGGGTGTTCGTCGCCTACGGAGTTATAGGCATAGCTCTCGCCCTTCACGCCTGGCAGAGGCAGGTCAAGAAGGAGTAGCGCTACTCTGCCCAAAACAGGTCAGGTACGAAAGCGCGGAACGGACAGCCCGTATCCGCGCTTTTTTTATTCTTAGCCTATGGCAAAAATGCCCTGCTTGGCATATACTACAAAAGCAATAGGGATTACCGCACGACACAAAAGACTGACGGGAGGTCATGATAATGAGCATGTTTGTTTTCTCTGTGCCGGACATATCCTGCGACCACTGCAAGATGCGCATTTCCAAGGCTCTGGAGGCTGCTGGAGTGAAGGAGTTCGAGGTCTCCGTCGAGGATAAAAGGGTGACTGCGGAGGGCGCGGATGCCTCGTATATCCAGGCGGTCATAGAGGACTCGGGATACGACGCGACCTTGGTCTAGCTCGACCAACTCGGTACCTCGAGCACTGGTGCGGGCGTGCCATCATAGCGGCGCCGCCCTTAAATTTGTTTACCAATCCTGACATCGAACCCGGTTTGGAGGAGATAGAAATGGCGGACACAGAAAAGCAGAGCTTCAAGACTAGCCTGGTGGTCACGGGCATGACCTGCGCAACCTGCTCGAGAATGGTGGAGCGGTCGCTGGCAAAGGTCGACGGTGTCACCTTCGCGGCGGTCAACCTGGCCACCGAGACGGCGTTCGTCGTCAGCGAGAGGGAGATACCGAAAGAGGAGCTGGTCAAGGCTGTCGAGAAGGCCGGGTACTCGGTCACCGACGAGCGTGCGGAGGACCTGGAGAAGAGCCGCTACCTCCGGACGAGGAGGAACCTGGCTATCTCCTGGCTGGTCACCGGTCCTTTGATGGGGCTGATGGTGCTGCACATGACGGGGCGTCACGTGCCCTTCTACTACTCGCTGGAGCTCTTCGGCGGGATAGTCGCCATCTTCTGGGCGGGGCGCGACGCTATCAAGGGCGCCTGGATAGCTCTGTCGCACTTCCACGCCAACATGGATGTGCTGGTGGTCTCCGGCTCCGTCGCGGCGTGGACTACCGCGGCTCTGGCCTTCGCTGGATTCCATGTGGTCTCCTTCGGGGCTGTCGGCGCGATGATCATGGCGCTGCACATCACGGGCAGATACATAGAGTCGCATCTCAGGGACAAGGCGTCAAAGGAGATACGCGCCCTCGTCTCGATACAGGCCCGCGAGGCCAGGGTGGTGGATTCGGACGGGAAGGAGATAATGATCCCGATAGAGGCCGTCAAGGAGGGAATGACCCTGCTGGTCAGGCCGGGAGAGCGGATCCCGAGCGACGGCGAGCTGCTTGACGGTACGACCTCCGTGGACGAGTCCATGATAACGGGCGAGTCGTTGCCGGTCGGCAAGGAGGCGGGAGATCCGGTCACCGGCGGCTCCATGAACCTGACGGGAGCGGTGCGCATCCGCGCCACGAAGGTGGGAGAGGACAGCTTCCTGTCCCAGATGGTGTCGCTCATCCAGGAGGCCCAGGGGGCCAAGGTACCCATCCAGGCGTTCGCGGACAGGGTGACCAACTACTTCGTGCCGGGCGTGGCGGCGCTGGCGGTAATCAGCGGACTATTCTGGCTGTTCAAGGGGACGCAGTACTCGTTCTTTCTCGACAGAGCGGCCGAATACCTACCTTGGGTTACCTCGGTTCGCGACCCGGTATCGCTCGGCGTGTTCGCCTTCATAACCACCATAGTGATAGCCTGTCCCTGCGCACTTGGACTGGCGACCCCTATGGCGCTGATAACGGGCACGGGCGCAGCGTCGCGGAAGGGCCTGATCATACGCAACGCGGAGGCGATCCAGACCGCGCGGGAGGTCACGGTCGCCGTGCTTGACAAGACCGGGACGATAACAGAGGGAGCTCCCTCCGTGGTGGAGACCAATCTTGACCCGGACTCGCTGGCCGCAGTCGCCTCGATCGAGTCTTTCTCAAACCATCCTCTTGCGAAGGCCATAGCCTCCGCGTCCGACGTCCGACTCGAGATATCGGGGCTCGAAGAGATCACCGGAGAGGGAGTCAAGGGCGTGGTCGCGGGAGCGTCGTGGTTCGTTGGCAGGCCCGCAGACCCGACGAAGTACGACGAGCACCTGGAGCTCGGTCGCACCGTGGTCGAGGTGACGAGAGACGGAGCGCTCACCGGATACATAGCGGTCGAGGACAGGCTGAGAGAGGACGCGGTCGAGGGCATAAGACGGCTATCGGAGATGGGGATTACCTGCGTGATGGCCACGGGGGACAACGAGAAGACAGCTCTGGCAGTGGCCGCCCGAGTCGGGATAGACGAGGTGCGAGCCGGCGTGCGCCCGGACGGGAAGCTTGACCTGATCCGCGACCTGCAGTCGAAGGGCGGAAAGGTGCTGATGACCGGCGACGGAATGAACGACGCCGCGGCTCTGAAGGGGGCCGACATAGGGGTTGCGATAGGCTCCGGCACGGACCTGGCGATCGACAGCGCGGACATTGTGATTGTGAAGGGCGGCATATCACGGCTCGCCGACGCGGTGTCGATATCGAGAAAGACCTTCACCGTGATACGGCAGAACTTGTTTTGGGCTTTTGCTTACAATATAATTGCGATACCGCTCGCGATGGCTGCTCTGCTCCACCCTGCGATAGCCGAGGTATCGATGGGCTTCAGCTCCATCTCGGTCATCTTGAACTCCATGAGGGTGAAATAAGTGTGAAAACAGCGACTCGGGCGGAGACTGTATCCTGGAGGTGGTCTTGTGGATAAAGAGTCAGGCTTCATCAGGGAACACGCGCTGGACATTCTGCTCTTCCTCCTGGCGGCGGTGCTGACCGGAGCGTACTTCCTGACGGAGCTGGTCGGTGCATCCTGGTGCGTCGCCGGGCTTGCCCTGCTGGTGGCCCTGATGCTCATCAGGAGCGCGACCGGCTGCTACGGCCCGGCCAATACGGTGTCCGAATGGATAGGACGCCTGTCGAGCGACGAGACGGTCGACCTTCGCAAGGAAGTGGACGTGCCCGCCGGTTCAAAGTTGATCTCCGTGGCGAGGAGCCTCAACACGTTCGTCGGATCGATGCGCTCTCACTTCCTGCGGATAATAAGGGGGCTGCACGACTTCACGTTCAGCTTCTACCGCCTCGAGAGAGAGCTTGGCGAGTTCACCGACGCCTTCTCCGAGATGGCCGACAACGTCAAGAAGGGCATCTCCTCGGGACAGAGGGTGTCGCACGCGACAGAGTCTCAGTACGCCTCGTCGGAGGAGATATCGGCCACGGCCCAGGGGCTGGCCCACCTGGCATCCGAGCTGAACGAGACGGTTGCGGCGGTCGGCGAGAGGGCGGACCAAGGCAACAGGAGGCTTCGGGAGATGGAGCAGATATTCGCGTCCGTCGTCGATGAGACGAAGTCCCTCACCGAGGAGGCAAGGATCCTGTCGGGCAAGGTGGACCTGATACAGGGCGTGGTGCACACCATCACCGGCATCGCAGAGCAGACCAACCTGCTGGCCCTGAACGCGTCGATAGAGGCCGCGCGGGCGGGCGAGGCGGGACGAGGTTTCGCAGTTGTCGCCGACGAGGTGAGAAAGCTGGCCGAGGAGAGCAAGGACGCAGCCTCCACCATAGCGAATAACCTCCACGAGCTGGTCGCCGGGGTGCAGAACACGTCCGGAAGTGTGGACCGGATGTCGACCAGGATGGGCGAGGCGAACGAGAACGTCCAGGGAGTCCTGTCGGAGATAGCGGCGGTGCTCGACGGCATAACGGGCATATCCGACTCGTCGGAGAGAGTCGCGGCCAGCGCGCAGGAGCTTGGCGCGTCGTCCGAGGAGCTTGCGGCGTCGGCGGAGACGGTCACCAACGAGACGGAGACGATGAGTTCGCTTTTCTCCTCCATCGAGGAGACGGTCGGCGCCCTGTCCCACACCGCGACTAGCCTGGACGAGACAGCCGAGGTAGGGGCGACCAACGCCTCCGAGATGGTGGAAAGGCTGTCCGCGTTAAAGGCTATGAAGGCGACGGACTTCGCCGACATAGCGGAAGGAGCTGTTCACGCCCACCACGACTGGGCGGTCCACCTCAGGAAGTTCGTTGAGGGGGGTAGGTGGGACCTGGAGACCAACCCCAAGCGATGCCAGTTCGGCATATTCCTCTCCTTCATCGAACGCCCGGAGGAGGCGCCTGAGAACCTGTGGAAGGAAGTCCTGTCGATGCACGACAGGTTCCACCACCAAGGGGAGGAGGTGCGCAAGCTCGTCGAGCAAGGGGATATGGCAAAGGCGAAGGAGCTGCTCAGACAGACCGAGCACCTGAGCGAGAGCCTCTCGGCCGCCCTGCTAAGGATCGCGGACATCTGCAGAGGCGGGACCAGAGATGGAGGACAGAAGGCTCTGAAGGCTGGGTAGGGATCTCGCCGTGCGCAACCTCCTCGCATTCATGAGCAGAAACGGAGGTCTTGCAAATGCAAAGGACGAGCGTCTGTATCAGCGGTGGATTCCGGCGTATTGGCGGGCTCGGCATCTCGGCGATGCTGACGGCCCTTCTCTTCCTGTTCCTGGCCTCGCCTGGTCTGGCTGCGGAGCGGGAGGCTTTTCAGCCGAGGGGGCCCGGAGGGGGCGGCGCCCTCTTCGCCCTGTCGATCAACCCCGCCGCCAACAGGGAGATTTTCACTGCCTGCGACATGGGCGGCCTATTTCGCACTGCGGATTTCGGCAACTCGTACTCGCTGGTTCACTTTTCGGAGCTCGTGTCCGGGCCGGCGTCGCGGGTAGGCTTCACAAAGACCACGGGACTGCTCTACTGCATAGACTACTCGAACGATATGACTCTGCCGGTGAAGAGCACGGACGGAGGCCGAACGTGGACCAGGCTCCCGGGCAACCCCGACGACCACGAGGAGCTCTTCTCGATCCTCGCGGACTACGACGACCCGAGGCGCATTCTCATCTCTCACTACGAGGAGATATTCTTCTCCGCCGATGGCGGCGGCTCCTTCAGGAGCATTCACAGGGCGAGGGGCGGAAACGGGGTCGCGGTAGCCGGGGCCTTCTTCGACGGAAATAGAGTGTTCATAGGCACGGGAGACGGGGTCCTGGTATCGACCGACGGCGGATCGACCTTCTCTATGGCGAACTTTCGAGGGATTCCCTCGGGCGAGGCCATCTGGTCCTTCGCAGGGGCGAAGAAAGGCGGCAAGGTCCACCTCTTCTGCCTCACCGCGGGGGAGAACTCGATCTATCCCGGAATGCCGGGGACGGACTACTGGGGCTTCTTCAGGGGAGTCTACTCCTTGGAGGACGGCTCGGACGAGTGGACATCAAAGAGCAACGGCATACGCAAGGAGAGGGACTTCCCCGTCTTCCTCGGCATGGCCGGGAACGACACGGAGACGGTCTATCTGGCAGGGTCGAACGACCGGGGGGAGCCGATCGTGCTTAAGACCACGGACGCTGGTGCCAGCTGGAGGAACATCCTCTTGACGGATGCAAACCGGAACGTCGTGACGGCTTGGAGCGGCGCAGGGGGCGATAGGGACTGGACCTACGGCGAGTGCGCCATGTCGCTGGCGGTCGACCGAGACGACCCGAACGTGCTCTGCTTCAGCGATCTAGGCTTCATCCACACCTCCAGGGACGGGGGCGCAAGCTGGCGCCAGGCCTACTCCAAAGGGGACAACCCCGCCGGAAGGGCCACGCCGAAGGGGAAATCCTACTCCAGCGCCGGCCTCGAGGTCACATCATGCTGGCAGGTGCACTGGATCGACAGGCAGACCCTCTGGGCGTGCTTCTCCGATATCAGAGGGATCAGGAGCACGGACGGAGGCAGGAGCTGGAGCTTCGACTACTCCGGACTTCAGGCCAACACGAGTTACAGGATCGCGCAGCACCCGAAAAACGGGACCCTCTTCCTGGCCTGCTCCGACGTGCACGACATCTACCAAAGCACTCGCCTGGGGGACGACCGCCTCGACGTCAAGGACGCAAACGGCAAGATAATGTACTCCACCGACAAGGGCAGGACATGGCTCGACCTGAAGGTCTTCGGCCACCCGGTCTACTGGATCGAGCTCGACCCGTCGAACCCGAACAGGGCCTGGGCGTCCGTGGTCCATCACGGGGGAGGCTCGGGGGCGGGAGGCATCTACAGGTGCGAGGACCTGGACAAGCTCGCGAGGTCGACCTGGACCAGGCTCCCCGCGCCTCCGCGGACGGAGGGGCACCCTGCGTCGATAACGGCGCTGAAGGACGGCAAGCTGCTGTGTTCCTACTCGGGCAGGAGGGGGCCTGCGGGCTTTACCGCCAGCTCCGGCGTATTCTTGTACGACCCGGCGTCGAACAGGTGGACGGATCTCTCGGATCCGGGGATGAAGTACTGGACTAGGGATGTGGTGGTCGACCCTGACGACTCGGAGCAGAACACATGGTACGCCGGCGTGTTCAGCGGATGGGGCGGCCCGGCGGCAGGCCAGGGAGGGCTGTACAGGACCACGGATCGCGGGAGGAGCTGGACCCGGGTCACAGGGACGGCCATAGATAGGGTCGCCTCCTGCACTCCCCTCCCAGGCGGGGGGATGTTCGTGACGACGGAGGGACAGGGCCTCTGGTACACCGAAGACCGCCGAAAGGGAAGCCCATCATTCGAGACGGTTCGCTCATACCCCTTCCGGCAGCCCGAGAGAGTCTTCGTCAATCCCTACTCTACCGGGGAGGTCTGGGTGACCAACTTCGGGAACGGCATCAGGACCACGGAGTCGACACCAGACGCACCCGAGTTGCAGGGAGGCGGGGGTTGCCGTGTCGGCGCAGGATCGAACGACATAAAAAACAGGCCGCCGCGTTCTCGAGGGACGCGACGGCCGGTCCTTCTTCCAAAGGCAGCTAACAGCTGCCGGAACAGCCCGCTCACCCGCCGCCGCATCCGCCTATCCTCATGCGTGCGATGGCAGGAAGAAATACGTCCAGAATCGACTGGAAGTGCTCTGTTCCCGCAGTCCCCTCTTCGAGGCCGAAGACCTCCATTAGGGCCTCGGGCGTGTCCACACCATCGGCCGCCGCCTGCACCACGTCGCGCAGCGTGATCTCCTCGCTTTCAACGACTACCGTGTCGGCCGGAGTTCTCTCCCAATCCATGACGACCCCTCCTTCCTGTGAATAGTACGGTCCTTCCTCCGAAAAGAGTCGCCTCGAAAGAAAAGCCTGCGATATTATACACTTTTTCCGCACATCCGCCATAGGCGGTTTTCGCTCTTATTACGGAATCGTAGCGCATCTCTGGACAGTTGCGAGCGGGAGATGTATTATGCTGTCCAGCAAGAAAAACAGAGAACGCTTTCAAGGGCAAGAAAACACGGCCCGGCCGGTAGTCCGGGCGAACCTCCGACGAGGTTCCAGTAACCTGCCGCTGTAGCGGCTGTCCATTGCCTATTCCTGGAGTATTGTCTTTCGGAGGGATAGGTATGGTTGTAGTGACTGTGTACCACGACGGCCAGTTCTGGGCGGGGGTTGCCGAACGCAACGATGACGGCGTGCTGAAAGCGGTGCGGACCGTATTCGGATGCGAACCTACTGAACAGGACGTTATTGCGTTCGCACACCTCGCAATCTGTGAAACCCTGGACGCGGCAAAGGAATCAGTCGAGGCGCCGAAGCTCCCTGTTTCATCAATGAATCCCAAGCGGAGGCAGAGAGAGATTCGAAGAGAAATCGCGTCGGCGCAAGGGGCCTCGACGAAAGCCCAGGCTGCGCTTCAGAGAGAACGAGAGGCGCGCGGCGTCGAGCGAAAGAAAACGGCCAAGCTCCGCCGGGAAGAGACGAAAGAGCGCAAGCGCCTGCAGAAGCAGGCGAAAAAGAAGAAGAAACACAGGGGGCGTTGAAGGCAGGGTTGAGAATAAACCGGCACATAGGGGTCTTCATCCTTCTTTGGAGAGCTGCGATCAATCATTGTGTAGCAAAACCATCTCAAGGTTTCGTTGGTAGGCCCTGCTACTCGGTAGTTCCAACTGTTGTAACAACGATGAAGAATTTTCCTCTTCACCACGGCGAGTAGTCGGGGTTGAGATAAGGCATCAACTCGCTGATCGGTAGCTCGAACTCCGGATGGCCGCAACAAGGCGGTGTGAACTGGTAGATCATCCAGAAGAAGACCAGCCGCCCCGGGCGCAGGAAGAACTGGTCTGAGTACCGTGACAGGTCGGGACAACCGTCGTCGCCCAGCACGAGACCTTCCTCCGCTTCCTGCCTTGCGACCTCGCGGCGGACAAGGCGGTCGACCGAGTCCCGCCAGTCGCTCCCGGCAATGAATAGATCCCCTAGCAGGATCTCGTCGCCCGTAGCCGAGTCGAAGGTGATGCCCCACATCCTGCTGGATGGATGGGCCGCCCATTCGTAACAGACCATCTCGTAGAACGAGAAGCTGAGAAGAGAAGCTCCCACCAGCTCCGCCAAGCCCTCCATGACATGCTCCATCGGCTCCTCTTCGCTCGTCGCAGATGCCACCTCGGCCTCCACCAAGGACTCCAGGGCCTCGTTCACGGCCCGCTCAACCTCGGGACTCATCCCACCTATCACTGGAGTGACGGTGGTCCTTACCCCGTCGACCTGCTTCCTGTAGGTCACCGTCGCCCCGCACGCGACCCCCGCCATCAGGACCGCGAGGATCAGCACGGCAACACACACACGACACGCGCGCATAGGATCACCTCCTTGTTTTCATTTGGATTCACTCTTGTCCAAAATAAGTTTTGGAAACACCGGAAACAATTCATTGATCAGAGTTATCTTGGACAGCAGTGAGAATGAATGAGTCAATTTTATATGAAGAAATGGCTTTTTGTACGTAGAAGCCTTGCTCTTATCATAGCCTCTACCCCGCCGTGTCCACCGCCTTTCTCAGGGCGCCGATGAACTGTGTCGTCTTCGCCGTGAGCAGCTCTCTGTCTGCACCGCACGGCTCCAGAGTCAAGATTAGCGCGCTGCCGACGATCACGCCGTCGGCGACCTGCGCCGCGGGCGTGCCATGACGAGCGCATCACCGCCACACGGCGAACCCCCGTCGGGACCCGGCCGGCCAGCTCCGAGGCATCCTTCAGAGAAATATGCCGCGGACTGGCCTCCACCAGGAGAAAACCCAGCGCGTCGACACCGAGCCCCGCCGCCGCGTCCACATCGCTCTGCCTGGTCATCCCGCGGATCTTGATGAATGTCACGCAGCGCGCCTACCGTCCTTTAGCGCCCGTATCGCGCCCGCCGGGTCGCCCGCGCGCATCAGGGTCTCCCCGACCAGGATTGCGTCCACACCGGTACCGGCCAGGTAGCGAACGTCCTCTTCGTCCTTTATCCCGCTCTCGGCGACCACCGTGCGCCTGCCCTCGCCCTCCGCCTCGCGCAGCGCGTCCATCAGTCGCTCCGTGGTGCGCAGGTCAAGCGTGAAGTCGTTCAGGTCGCGATTGTTTATGCCAAGGATCCGCGGGTCCGCCTCCAAAGCCGCGTGCAGCTCGTCCTCATCGTGTACCTCTATCATTGTCTCCATGCCGAGGGAGGAGGTGAGCGCCGCCAGTTCGCACAACCTCTTCTTGTCGAGCGTCGAGGCGATCAGCAGCAACGCGTCCGCCCCGAGGAAGAGGCTTTCGTACACCTGCACCTCGCTCACGATGAAGTCCTTCCTCAGAATCGGAAGTCTCGTCCTGGCCCTTAGGCGTCTCAGGTCCTCCGGCCCACCGCCGAAGAAGACCTGGTCAGTGAACACCGAGACCGCGTTTGCGCCTCCCCTTTCGTAAGAGGCGAGCTGAGCGGCGACGTCCAGGTCGCCGTTTATCGTCCCGCTGCTCGGGGACGCCCTCATTATCTCCGCTATCACGGACAGCCCGTCGTCCTTAAGCGCCTTGGACAGGCTCCTGCGCGGGGATGTCATCTCAGCCACCTCGACCGCCTTCTGCCTCATAATCTGCTGCATTATCATGTCCTCTACCTCCTCTTTGGGTCATGCGGACTGTGGAACAGCCCGCTTATTCGCTTAAACCACGCTCATCCTCTTCACTTTCGCTCGCTCTAGGTCACTGCCGTCAATCACCTTCCAGAGAGTACTCACAAAATGGCGCTGCCTCTTCGTGTAAAAAATATGCGGGGGAGAGAAACCTGTCCGGCCTCTCTCCCCCGCAGGGAAAAATAAAAAAAAAGGCCGCAGAGCTGGATCCCCATAGGGACCTGCCTCCACGGCCAAGAAAACGCGCGTCTATGCTATATCGCGAGCTTCAAGGGTCGTCGGCGGCAGGCATTCACGCCTGCCACGACCATGTTGACGAAAGTATGCCACGAACCATAGGATTAACCTCCTATTTTCGACTGCGAAAAACCGTACCACACCTCCGCGTCGCTGTCAATAGCCACCTCGGGGATTTTTTTCCACCCGAATCTCGTCAAGACCCTTGATTTTTTGGTGTGCGGGGAAAGAATTCACCGCAGAGCGGCCCATATTGAAACCAAATGATTTATAATGTCTGTCATGGCATGAAGAGGAATGGATGCCTTGAAAACTCAAACATACTATGCAAAGGACACGAAAAATGAGCACGAAAAATTATAAATATGGCTTCTGTTCCATAGTTTTCCTGATGGTATTACTCAGCGTACTCCTTTTCTCGGTGCATCATGAATCGGCAAGTACCGACTCAAAGCAGCATCCCTACGTGCAGACAAAGAGCGGCCGTGAAGTAAAAATCGGGGTGCTGGCCAATCTAGGATATGAGCAGTGCATGGAATTGTGGGGGGCTACGGCGGAATACCTGAACGATAAAATTCCGCATCACGAGTTTTTCATCGTTCCTCTGGCCTTCGACGAGATCAACGAGTCGGTGGAGAGGAGGGAAGTGGACTTCGTGCTGGTCAACCCCTCGATATACATCGAGCTAGAGGTGAAGTACGGAGTCAGCAGGTTGCTCACTTTGAAAAACCAACTTCTCGGGGAAGAGATGATTCATTTCGGAGGCGCGATTTTTGCAAGAGCCGAAAATACCGAGGTAAACACGTTGGAGGACATAAAGGGGAAGAGCTTTGTCGCGGTCGACAAAGAATCCTTCGGCGGGTGGCAGATGCAGTGGAAGGAGTTCCTCGATCACGGCATCGATCCATACAAGGACTTTACAAAGGTCGATTTCGCAGGTACTCAGGATCAAACGGTCTTCAGAGTGCTGAACGGCGAGTACGATGCGGGGGCCGCCCGGACCGGCATACTGGAGCAGATGGCGGAGGAGGGAAAAATCATCATATCGGACATCAAGATCATAAATAGATGCACCGGCTGCGGCTTCCCTTTCCTGCACTCCACGCAGATCTACCCGGAGTGGCCCGTCGCAAGATTGACCCATGTGGATGGAGACCTGGCGCACGAGGTCGCATTGGCGATGATGGAGATGAAGCCGGACGACCGGGCGGCAAAGATGGCCAATATCGCGGGATGGACGGTGCCGCAGAATTACGTCGGGCTAAACAACACCCTGAAGGCCCTGAGGATAAGGCCTTACGAGAACTACGGCCAGATCACGGTCAAGGACATCATAATCCAGTACAAATGGTTTTTGCTGATCCTGAACATCGGCATCGTCCTGGCCGCGTTCTTTATGCTGCGACTCCTTTCTTTAAGGGAGGAATTGCGACATGCGCTGGCCCTTTCAAAGGAAATGGAGAAAAAGGCCGAGGATGCGAATGCCGCAAAAGGCGATTTTCTTGCGCACATGAGCCATGAAATCCGGACGCCGATGAATGCCATCATAGGGCTTTCGCAGCTTATGGAGAACACCGATCTGTCCTCCAAGCAGAGGGACTACGTGAGGAAAATCATCAGCTCCGCAAAGCACCTTCTTGGCCTCATCAACGACATCCTCGACTATTCCAAGATCGAGGCGAGAGAAATGGATTTGGATAATCGACCATTCGATCTGAATGAAATTCTTCATAATCTGTCCAATTTGTTCTCGCTGAAGGCGGAAGAAAAGGGGCTGGAGTTCTTATTCGACGTCGAAACTACGACGCCACATCAATTGGTCGGCGACCAGCTTCGATTGAGCCAAGTAATTGTAAACTTGACGAACAACGCGATGAAATTCACTGAAAAAGGGCACATCATATTCTCGATAAGATCGGAGGAGTTGGATTCCGAGCGACTCAGGCTGAAATTAGAGGTTCGGGACACCGGGATCGGGATGACGCAGGCACAGATGGACAAGCTGTTCAAGCCCTTTTCACAGGCGGATTCCTCGGTAAGCAGGCAGTTCGGGGGCACGGGGCTCGGTCTCACCATCAGCAAACAGCTCGTCGAGATGATGGGCGGCAAGATCTCCGTCACAAGCGAACCAGGCAGAGGGAGTTCATTCTGTTTCGACGTCGTGATGAACTACGACGACCAGCATCGGAACGCCTTGACCCTGTCTCCGGAACTGCAGGGGTTGAAGGTCCTGGTCGTCGACGACAACGAAGCCGCCAGGGATATTATCCGTAACATGCTGGAGTCGTTCCGTTTCACCGTGTACGAGGCAACGTCCGGAGACGAAGCCCTCCGTATGATCGAGAGCCGGCAGATCGAACCTCAGCTGATAGTGCTCGACTATATGATGCCCGGGATGAACGGGTTGGATACGGTAAAAAGCCTCAGAAAGTCCGGGGTCGCCGTAAGCATCCCGGAGATAATGATGCTCTCCGCCTTTGCCAAGGAGGATGTGAAGCTCGACGCCAAACACCTGGGCGTCGAAAAGTTCTTGGACAAGCCCGTTAATCCGTCTTACCTGTTTGACACGATCATGGAGATCTTCGGATTGCAGAGCCGAAGGACGGGCACCTTCGTCAAGGCCGACAAGCTGGTGGACGTCGGATGCATTCAGGGTGCCGAGATCATACTGGCCGAGGACAACGAGATCAACCAGCAGGTCGCATATGAGCTTCTGACTCATGCCGGATTGACCGTCACGATCGCGAACAACGGATTGGAAGTGCTGGAGCTCCTCGAATCCTCCGACGAGCATCGTTACGACTTGATCCTGATGGATGTCCAGATGCCGGTCATGGACGGACGAACCGCCACCATGAAGATCCGCAGGATGGACAATCCGTACAGAGACATTCCGATCGTTGCCATGACGGCCCATGCGATCAGCACGGAGATCGAAAAAAACCTGGCCTGCGGCATGGACGACCAGGTGAACAAGCCGATTGAGATCAGCAACCTCTTTAAAGCCTTGGTCAAGTACATTCCCCCGAAGGCCGCCGAGAGCGGACAGCTCTTCTTGCAGGACCTGGTCGGAGCGGGCGAGACGAGCGGCGCTGCCATTCAGATAGCCGGAATTGACGTGGCAGACGGCATGAACCGGATATTGAACGACGAGAAGATGTATGTCGACCTGCTGAGGTCCTTCTGCGACCATTACTCCGACGCCATGAACGAAATATCCTCCAACAGCGAGGCCGGGCGTCTCGACGTGAACGAGCGGCTCGTGCATACGATCAAGGGCAACAGCGGAACGCTCGGGGCGAAAGAGCTGTACCTGTCCGCGGGCAAACTTGAGGAGGGCTTCAGGAATCGTACTGTATCCGACTCTGACATCGCCGATTTCTCAAGGGACCTCGATGTGGTGTTGAACGGCATCCAGGACTTTTTGAGCGGCTATCGGCCGCCGGAGGAGAAATCCATCGACCTCGACCCGGAGCAGTTGAAAAAAGCGATCCGGACGCTGCATCAGCAGCTTCGATCTTACAACTCCGACGCGCTCGACACTGTAGATTTGATAGTTAGAATGAATCCTGACGAAGAAAAAGCGAAATGGCGCGACATAAGGGCGCTTGTGGATGATCTGCAGTTTGACTCGGCACTGCAACAGCTTGTTTTAACAACGGAGAGCATGGGGCTGGCATTGGAGGAGATGTCATGAGCGCGCGTAAGAACGAGATTTTGATCATCGACGATTCCGTGGACGCGATCAAAATTCTGATAAAGCTCCTGTCGCCGGAGTACACCGTCTATTTCGCGACCGACGGCTACAAGGGCATCGAGCAGGCCAGAGAGAAACGTCCGGATTTAATCCTGCTTGATATCATGATGGATCCAATCAACGGCTACGAGGTGTGCAAACTGCTGAAGAAGGACGGCGAGACCGAGGACATCCCGGTCATATTTCTCACGGCCGTCTCGGAGTCCATGGACGAGGCGCAGGCGTTCACTATCGGCGGGGCGGACTATATAACAAAGCCTTTTGTCCCGGTTGTAGTGCTGGCCAGGATTCGGAACCAGATCAGGCTTGCCGAGGCGTTGGCGGAGCTCAAGCGCTTGTACGATCTCGCCCTCGATGCGAACCCCATTACAGGCCTGCCCGGGAACAACAGCATAAAAAAGGCGATCACCGCCGCGCTCGAAACAGACCGGCAAGCTTTTGTATTTTATGCGGACTTGGACAACTTCAAGGCCTACAATGACTCTTACGGATTCGCAAATGGCGACAAGGTCATTCTCTACACTTCGGACCTGTTCCAGACCGTGATGAAGGAGCATGCAATCGTCGAAGGCTTTCTTGGTCATCTCGGCGGGGATGACTTCGTGCTGATAATTGAAAAAAACAAGGCATTGGATCTTGCCAACCGGTTTATCGAGTTGTTTGATAAAGGGATCAAAGAGTTTTATAACGATAGAGACCGCGCCAATGGTTATATAGCGTCGAAAAACAGAAAAGGAGTGGAGACGACCTATCCGTTGATCTCCATCAGCATCGCGGGAGTGGACTTGTCCCTGCGAGGCTATACCAACAACCTGCAGGTCTGTGATATGTGCGCTGAATTGAAGAACAAGGCCAAGCAAGAAGCAGGAAGCTGCTTGGTTGTCGATCAAAGAACATGATCGAGGTTTGGCGGAATCGAAGGCAACCAGGGATGACCGAGTTTGACGGAGCTTCCCGAATTCCTCCGGGATGTTCGTTGTATAGCCCGGCATGGGAGCAAGTTGTAAAAATAGATGATGTACCGGCAGTCGGAGAATGGAGGAACAAACGATGAAACTTAGGGTGGGTGTGCTGCAGCTCGACATCTCCGCAGGAGACAGGGAGCATAACTTCAGGAAGGTGAAGGACTGGATGGGCTCGTTCTATGTCCCATCGGATCTTACCACTGCAATTGTCCTTCCGGAGCTTTGGAGCACCGGCTATGCCCTCGACAGGGCTGAAGAGCTGGCCGACCCCGAGGGGGCCGAGGCCGCGGAGTTCCTCGGGGAGATCGCGAAAGAGTACGGAGTCTGGTTCGCGGGAGGCTCGGTGCTGGCCTCTACAAAGGAAGGCTTCGTCAACCGTGCGCAGGTGATAAACCCTCAGGGCGACCTTGCCGCCTGGTACGACAAGGTACATCTGTTCCGCCTGATGGGCGAGGACAAGCGCCTCGTCGGAGGCGAGAAATCCTGCCTCTTCGACCTCGAAGGCGTGAGAGCGGGTTGCGTCACCTGCTACGATATCCGGTTCTGCGAATGGGTGCGCACCTACGCGCTGAAAGGGGCGCAGGTGCTCTTCATAAGCGCGGAGTGGCCGACGGCGAGGGTCGATCACTGGAAAACCCTGCTGCGAGCCAGGGCCATAGAGAACCAGATATACATAGCGGCGTGCAACCGCTGCGGCACATCCGGGAAAACCCCCTTCCCCGGCGCTTCCATGATTCTGGGGCCACGGGGAGAGGTATACTTCGAGGGGGAGGACAGGGAGCAGATCGCCTTCGCCACTATAGAGCTGGACGAGATCAAGGAGGCAAGGGAGCTGATCACCGTCTTCGAGGACAGGAGGCCGGAGCTTTACTCGCTTGAATAGGACTGACGACAAGGCCCCGGGGCTCAAGGCGAGTCCCGGGGCCTGTTTTTTGTGCCTCGCTCAAAGGCCCCCCTACATAGCGGCGTGCTTCGCCGCTATGGTCTCTGCAAGGTCGTCCAGCGCCTTCAGGTCCTCCTCTCGCGGCAATCCTTTGCACAGCACCGTCCCGAGCACCTCTACCTTCAGGTTCGGGATGAGCCCGGAGATCTGCTCCACCGCCTTGGTGCCCCAGCCGTAGGAGCCAATTATGGCCGCGAACTTCACCTTGGGCCGAAGGGCGTTGGCCAGGTGCGTCGCGGAGAAGACCGCAGGGTGAGGCCCGAAGTGAACAGTCGGCGTGCCGATGACTATCGTCGCGGCATCCACCAGGTCGATGGCCAGCTTGCCTATGTCCGTGACGCTCAGCTCGTACTTCTGCACCTTTACCCCTCGGTCGACCAGGGCTGCCAGCAGGTGGTCGACCATCACCTCCGTGCTGCCGTGCATGGAGATGTAAGGGATCACCACCGTGTTCTCCACCCTGTCCGAGGTCCAGTCGCGGTAAGCGTCCATTATGAATGCCGGCTTGTCGTAGACCGGGCCGTGACTGGGGGCGATCATCGCGATGTCGTACTGCTCCACCTTCTTGATGTTCGTCTTCACTATCGATCTGAAGGGCATCATGATCTCCGCGTAGTAGCGCTTGGCCCCCTCGTAGATCATCGGGCACTCCCCCGCGAACAGGTCCGTCGTGGCCAGGTGGGATCCGAAAAAGTCGCACGAGAATAGTATCTTCTCCTCCTGCAGGTAGGCGCACATGGTCTCCGGCCAGTGCACCCACGGCGTGTGGATGAAGGTGAAGGTCCTGTCCCCCAGGGACAGGGTCGTACCGTCGTCCATAGCGTCGATCACGGCCTCGTCGAGGTGAAGGTGGTCGACAAGCAGCTCCTTCGCCTTGGTCGAGCAGACCACTCTAGCCCCCGGATACTTGGCCAGCACGGCGGGGATCAGTCCCGAGTGATCCTGCTCGGTGTGCAGCGATATGATGTAGTCGATTCGGTCGACGTCCTCGAGCTGATGCATCAGCACGTGCGCCAGGGCCGGATCGGCCGTGTCTATGAGGGCTGTCTTTTCGCTGCCCTCCACTAGGTAGGAGTTGTAGCTCGTGCCCTCCGGCAGGGGGATCAGCGAGTCGAAGAGACGTCTGTTCCAGTCCACCGCGCCCATCATTCTTACTCTGTCGCTCAAGGCTCTTTTATTCATCTTTCCCTCTCCTTTCCCGGGGGTCGACGACCGACCCCGTACCAAGCAGGGCGTGAGTTTCATTCACGCCTCTTCGCGTACCTCGCCAGGCTCTTGCCCGGCCGCCTCCTCGAAAAGAACTCTCGCTCGCGAGGCCGAGCGGTAACCGTATTACCTCGGTCCAGCCGGGAACTTTCTGACCAACCACCCGTCTTTCGCCGGGAACTCTTCCTCAAGCCGTTTTGTCGCTCCGTCAGCGACGCAGACAGTCGAGTCCCCCATCCGTACGACCAGCCGACAGAGCCTCTCCTGTTCAGACGAGATGTCCGCCTCGGCGGGTCCCTTGATGAGGACGGGCGACCCTCCGGCGGCGGCGATCTCCCCTCTTATCCGCTCGCTCTCCCAGTGCACGAGAGCAGCGACGTTGAGGTACTTGCCCGACGCCAGGCGCGAGGACTCCCACTCCCTTCCCGGCAGCGCCGACGACGCCGAGCGAGCGAGGATCTCCAACGTATCCACGTCCATGACAGCGGTCCCTTCCAGCGGCGCCGATACCACTATGAAAGCCGCAAGCTTCTCCTCTTCCCAGAGGGGATATACCCTCTCCATTCCGTCCAGGATCTCCGGCAACGCCAGTCCGGAGGCCTCCATCAGGCCGAACATGCGCTCCGCGTCCTCCACGGGAAACGACTCGGGCCTCCGCCCTTGCATCTCTCCCGCCGGGAAGCCTATCGGCCTGCCGGTGCGCTGAACCACGCCTTCCTCCTTCGATGCGAAGAGCACGTAACCACCCGCGTGCGGCTGCCAGGCCACGAGGATCGTCCGGGATGAATGGGCCAGCTCGGCGAAGACATCCAGTATTCGAAGTAGCAGCGCCTCCTTGGTCGTCTGCTCGAGGAACTTGAGCCCGGCTTCGTAGAGCGCGTTTAGCAGAAACACCCTCCTTGAGATAATCTTGAGGTTTTGTTCGTTCTCCTCCCTCATCGCCGCCAGCGAAAGGGCCTTCGACGCGACGTTCCCCAGAAGCTCGATGAAGTTCAGCTCCTCCTCCCCCGGGAGATCCTCCCAGCGGAGCAGGCAGAACAGGCGCTCGTCCTCTCCGATTATCGGAAGGATGGCCGACCACCCCTCCCCCAGCTCCTCAAACACATCGCGTCCTACCAGCTCAAGGGTGCCCTCGTCCAGAGGCACCAACGCAGGCGAGAGGATCGACCGGGCAAACAGGCCGCTTCGCGTCGGCATGGGCAACCTCTCTCCGCACAGGTGCGACAGCTCCCCTCCCCTGTCAAGCAGGATTGAAAGGCGCGACGGGAACAGGCTCTCGGTCATCACATCCCGCAGAAAGGCCGCGAAATACTCCAGGTTCATAGGCTCGAAGATCGACGCCAAGGTGCTTTTCGTGGCCAGGACCATGTAGGCCAGCCGCGAAAGACGCTCCTCGACGCTCACCACTCTGTGGTGTTTCTGCCAGATATCGATCAGTCCCGCGAAGGCCGGCAGATCGCACAGGACCTCCTTGGATGGCACCTCCGACAGCAAAATATAAACAGTCCAACGCCTTCCCCTCAGCCGGATTCCCCACGGCCAGCCGCCTGCAAGCCGAACGTAGGACCAATCGTAGTCGTCGCGAAGAGGCGAAGAAGGGAAAGAGCTTTCTATCTCGTCCGCCCTTCCCTCCAGGAACAGGCTCTTCAAGTCCGTTCCGAAGGCCTCCATCACTGTCATATCCATTCCCGACGGCCGCAGGATGATCCCCTTCTTCGCATGCTCGGCCAGCCTGTCGGAAATGAGGGACAGGACGCCTCCGTTCAATAGAAACCCCGTGCGCTCAAACAGCTCTTTCATGAGCAATCGACACTCCTTCTCCAACCTGTATACATGACATTGGACACCCGGCCTCTCTTGTTATAAAATAAAAATAACTGCACTCCGTGGCCGGTAATGATCACAGCTTATGGTACCGTAAACACTGGAAAGGCGCTATACTAAAAGTGTACTAAACCGTAGATAAAAAATATAGCGAAGGATGGATATATGCCTCGTAGCTCTTCCAAGGGCCGCACTGCAAGGACTATTATGCCGGGCAGGGACAAACGACGTTTCGACAGGGTGTCCTGCCTATTGCGCGTGGACTTCCGCCTGCTGGGGCACGATCTGTGGCACCAAGCGGATGTGCTCGACCTCAGCGTCGCGGGTATGAGGGTTAGATTCAACCCGTTCCGGAGGGGCCGCACCCTGAGGCCGGAGCTTATAAAAAAAGCCGAGGCCATGTTTCGTTTTTCGAAGGGCAGCGCGTTCTTTCTTCTTAAAGGACGCTTTCTGAGAGTCTATCTGAGAGAGCCGGGCCTTTTCACAGTGGGAGTCGAATTCGCCAATCCCTCGCCAGAGGAGCTGTTCAGACTGGTGGATCTGTACGCCGACTTCAGGCACGGTAGAGTTCGAAGGCCTCCCGTATGAAACGGCTCGCCTTCATTTTCCAAAGGAGGAGAGTAAAATGATCAGATTCAACAGTCTCAGCAGCCGCATCCTGGGAGTGGTCCTGACGCTGCTGGTCGTCTCCGTCTCGGGCATAGCCTTTTATTCGATGAACATAGCCGGGGGATGCATACAGCGCCTGGTGAACGACTACGAAGTAACCGTGGCGGGCTCGCTGGCCAACGAGCTCGACGCCACGTTCAATCGCTTCGACGGGGTGCTGAAGGCCCTCTCCGCCCTCATGACCGCAAAGGTGACGCCGGACATGCTGAAGCCGGACATCGCCGATGTCATAGCAAGACAGTTTGCGGCTCAGAACGGCAAGTTCATCAACGACCTCGGCGCCCAGTCGCCCGAGTCGCGATCCCTGTTCATCATATTCAATCCCGAGCAATTCGGGGTAAAAGCGGCGTACATGGTGGGCTTTCAGCGTCCTGACTCTGACTCCTTGTTCAAGTTCATGGACAGCAAGGGCTTCAACCCCGCCGACCTCATCGACAGGGACAACCCCTCCACCGCCTGGTTCTGGAAGCCGCTGGACACGGGCGCACCCCACTGGAGCGACCTGACCCTCTCCGACACGGGGGAGGAGATAGTAACCTACTCCATGCCCGTGATCATCGGCGGCAAGGTCGCGGCAGTCGCGGGCATGACCTTCGACTTCAGCTTCGTGCGAGACATGCTGGCCCCGGTCAAGGTTTACGACCACGGCTACCCCTTCCTGATGAACCGGGACCTGCGA